>Ga0210393_10000908_pt1 | contig 25450 bp, 20 predicted proteins | sample IncBWC27OmetaG_FD_160068 | JGI IMG/M metagenome (GOLD analysis project Ga0210393, IMG submission 160068) | Forest soil microbial communities from Barre Woods Harvard Forest LTER site, Petersham, Massachusetts, United States - Inc-BW-C-27-O ...
CCCCCTGGGGGTCAGCGTGTTTCGGGCCTTCCCAACCCTCCTTTCCACGCTGGCTCCCAGGGGCCACCCCGAAAGCAGGTGAGCGATGGCCGACGACGAAGACGAACTGGTCTTCGCCGGGATGTCGGTTCAATTACCTTGGTGTGTCGCCACTTTCGACTACGACTAATCTCGGGTACACGATTGTCAGCGAGACCAATGGGCTCATCACGTAGAACTCGCCTGTTGCAAAGTCCGCGCTGACTTCGGCGTTGTCGACAAACGAGCCCAGCCTTAACGCGACGTCGATAATGAGGTTCTGGCCAGGTGGCACGATCTCCTGCTGGTAGCCCACGAGAGTTCCCCGGTACACCACGTCGTAGTTCGTTTTGTCATCGGTGTCGAAGCCGGTCGAATCGGCGACGAGGTCGAGGACGTTCCACGTTTCGCCGATCTGGGGCGGCGCCGACGATATCGGCTGCGTCCAAGTCTGCAGGAGGTCGAGAGTCGGGTCGAGAGTTAGCTCCCCCTTTCCGCCGAAAAACCAACCGCCTTGCGAGTGCGCCGAGCAGAAGCCGTTGAGGATGAGAAATGCATTGACATCCACGACGGCGGACTCACTCTCTTGGTTCTCCCAGAGGAAGTAGAAGTGAAGGAAGTCATAATTCGTGGTGAAGAGGTACGCGCCGTGCCACCAATCGTGGGACTCGCTCGCGTCGAGGCGAATCTGCGCGCGGCTCTTGTACGGCTCGATGGTGGTCGACTCAAGGTTCACGCCGTCCGTCGCCCAAATTTCGACCGGGCTGTCGAGGGTGAGGTACTGCGTCGTCGGCCCGATGCCGATCACCCCGCCCAACGCTGCGCGCTGGGCATCGACCATGCGGCCCAGAGAGTCGGCCCGCACACCGGACTGGGCGACCGCTTCCGCCTTGAGCTCCTCCAGGCGACGGTGGCTCTTCGCCCGTTCTGCGGCCAGTTCGCGCTCGATTGCCGTGGCGTCAAATCCCATGCGGACAAGCTGCTCGGCGACAAGCGCGCGTACCCGCGTGCTCTGCGGAAGCTGCCGCCCTCTCGTCGAGTCGCCTGCGCCGTGGGGCGCATCCGCGGCGCCGCTCAGATCACGCGCAGCGATCAGCGCCTCACGGAGGCGCGAATCAAGTTTGGTCATCGTGGCCCACCTTTCCCGCCGCACTCAAACGCCCTCGACGCTGATATTCGCACGCAGATGTGAGGCAAGGATGCGTAATCCACTACTCGTTTTCCTGTTGACCGATCCAGAGGAGATGTGATGGCGGGCAGTTGTTAGCGGCGCAAGTCACCAGTCGATGTCTGGTGGATGATTGGTTTCATGCCTGCAGTCGGCGATCTTGTCCGCTGCCCGTTTTGACCTACCGCAGCGCCGGGCAGCAAAGCTGAGCTGACGTATTCGCGTCAGGACTGCGAGTGGCTTGGCTTCTCCGCGAACAGTTTCACAGGTGCATAGCGGCCATCGGGTAACTGATGGGTCACCTTGTAGAGATTGATCAAGCCACGGTCGGCCAGCGCATTCACGGCGCGACGGATCTGGCGGTCGCTCGCGTCCAGGCGTTCGGCCAACTCGGTGATGGCCAGATGTCCGGCGCTCAGCTCGTCGAGGATGGCCTGCTCGGTCTTGGGGATGTCGCGACTCATTGGCTTCTGAGGCCTTCCTCTCTCGTCGACCCCCCTTGCTCGTGACTACCCCAGACTCCTCATGGCCAGGAAAAGTTGATCTCAGCCGCGGACGCCTTGCAGCCTCGCATGAAGCCTCGCATTCATGCAACTAGGCGGTCTAAGTGTCTCGATGACAGGACAGCAGCGATGACGACACGCGATTCAAGCACTTACTGGCGCGCTCATCCAGCAGCGCATCCGCCACGTCTATCGACGGCAGCGGCCTACCCCGCTCCCGAGCCGCACGGCGCCTAGTTCCGAAATGAACGGGGTGGCCGGATGAATGGTTTCACTCGGGTCGCCCCGGCCACCCCGCCCGTCTATCACTGCAATTCACCCGCGCTTGGGTCGGAATACTCGGGGGAAAACCGGTCAGCTCTCTAGCCCCCGCACGAGGGCTTGCAATATCGCATGTCTCAGACTCAATTTTGCACCGTGGGGTACCCCGCTCGCAACGACTCAAAGCCTGGCGCCTGACTACCACCAATATCGGTCGGCCCGCCGCCCAGGCGGATGACGGTCCGTTCGTACGCTCCTGTTATGCCCGCAGTCGGCGCTCTGGTCCGCTGCACCGATGGCTCATGGATGACGCGGCCACCGCAGAGCTGCCCGCACGGTCATCGCTTGGGGCCGAGCGCGATGCTTGTCGGGCATCAGCCTTGCGGCACGTGTCGCGGTGGGCACACCACCTGGAAGTGTCTCGACTGCGGCGGCGTGGTGTACGGGCCGCCGCTGACCGCCGGTTGCCGGATTCTCGTTGGTGCTGCAGCGGCGCGGTGACTCAAGTACCGAGCGAGAGTTCCCATCGGACAAGGTAAGTGCCACCGCAGGCGCGGCGGGCGTGACACAACGTTGACACAACTCACCCGGAACTCCCCGCCAAACTCCCCCGGACGGTAGCAACTTGTTGAGGACTCCCGCGGCCACATTGTCGCAGGTCAGCGGTGGCTTTAGGGCACGGCAGCCAACCGCGAGCGGACCCCAGCAGACCCCGGTAACCGGGTTGAATCGACTTCCCAAGCTGAATACGCGGGTTCGATTCCCGTCATCGGCTCCACATCTACCAGCGGAAACGGTGTTCGAACGCGGATCGGCTCCTAGCCCGGTACCCCGGTGCTAGGTGTCAACCTGTTGGCGCGCAGCACCGTTGGCTGGAACACCGCCTTATAGAAGGTCCCGTGCCGCAGCGGTTCGACCCAGTCGAGCACAAGCCGCGCCCCGGCCTCCGCCACAGACAGCTCGGCCAGGGCGGTCGCCTGCCGGAGCCTCAAAACCTTAAAGGTGGTCGCATCATCGGCGCTGCGAACACCGGTCGGCCTTCATCGAAGAATTCCGATCCGGAGTGCACGCATGCCACGAACGAGCACTATCGGTCGCGAACTGCTTTTGCGCGACCGCGGGGTGATGGGTTCAAACACTTCGTTTCCCACGGTCGATCCCAGTAGTCAGTCGCGAAGAACCAGGGAAGGCGCGAGGCCGGTCAGCATTGAGTTGACCGCGTCGGAGATCAATTGGTCGTCGAGCGGATCGATCATCTTGTTGTTAGCCATTGTCGCTAAGCCATGCAGCGTCGCGAACATCAACGTGCCGATCCGGCGCACCTCGCCTGGTGCCAGTTCGCCGGTCGACTGGCCCGTCTCGACGAGCCGTCGCACCGGCGCGAAACTCACGTCGCGCGCACGTACCAGCGCGTCTGAAGCGTCGGCGAGATACCGGCTCCCGGACATCAGGTCGACCAGCGCTGGGTTGTCGGCGGCGAACCCTACATAGGCGATCGCGAGGTCTTTCAGCACAGCGACGAATTCGCGATCGTCGGGCTCGGCTGCCGCTGCCAGCGTGCACCCCAAGCGGTGAAACCCCTCGGCGACAAGGGCTTCCAATAACGCGGCCTTGTCCTCGAAATGGCGGCGCGGGGCGCCGTGACTGACTCCTACCGCGCGGGCGAGCTCGCGCAATGACAAACCATCGACCCCCGACACCCGCAGAGTCGCTTCGGCCTGTGCGAGCAACGCAGCCCGAAGGTCGCCGTGGTGATAGCGACTGTCGGCCATGCCCTGACGATATCAAGAATGTTGTCGTTGACATCATTGTTGTCGTTGACTACATTCACGTCAGAGTGAGCCCGGTCACAGTTCGTCGCGAGGTCTTTGGAGGGAGCGCCATGCCGGCCGAAGGCGTGCGTACAGTCCGAAGCTTCTGTCGGATCTGCACCTCGGTGTGCGGAATTCTCGTAGAGGTCGACGGCGATGTAGTGACCCGTGTGCGCGGCGACCGCGAACATCCGCTGTCACAGGGCTACACGTGTCCGAAGGGACGCGCGCTGCCGCAGATGCACCACCACCCCGACCGGATCGAGCGGCCGCAGATGCGCATCGACGGCCAGCTGCGGGACACCACATGGGAGGCTTGTCTCGACGATCTAGGCGCACGGATCCGTTCTGTAATCGAGCGTCACGGCCCCGGGTCGGTGGGCATTTTCTTCGGTACCGGCGTCGGCATGGACGCCACCGGGACCCGAGTGGCCGAGGCATTGCACGCAGCGATCGGCACGCCCGCCAAGTTTAGTCCGATGACCATCGACGGCACCGCCAAGCCGTTAATCTCGGATCTAGTGGGCGGATTCGTGGGACTGTCCGGCCGACCCGACTACGACAACGTCGACTTCATGGTCTTCGTCGGCACCAACCCAGTGATCTCGCACGGCCACGCGATCGCCGTACCGAATCCCACTGGCACCGTGCGCGCGATCGCCAAGCGTGGCCAGGTGTGGGTCATCGATCCACGACGCACTGAAACGGCCCGATTGGCAACCGGCCACCTCGCGCCGCGACCCGGCACCGACCACGCGGTGCTGGCGTACCTGGTGCGCGAAATCTTGTGCGACGGCGCCGATCCCGACGTGCGAGTGCAAGACGCGGAGCTGCTGGCCACCGTTGTCGAGCCGTTTACGCTCGCGCGCACGGCGGAACTGGCCGACGTCGCGCCCGACGAGCTGTTGCGACTCCGTGACGCGGTGCGAGCCGCCGATCGCGTAGCGATCGAAACGGGCACCGGCGTGACCATGACGGCTGACAAGGCCAACGTTACGCAGTGGCTCGCGTGGGTCTTGATGATTCTGACCGGATCGATGAACAGGCCCGGCGGCATCTGGTTTCACCCTGGATTCGCCTATCAGCTCGAGGCATTCGAGCTTCCCATCTCGCCGCCGGATGGCTCATTCGGTCCTGGCCCGCGCAGCCGTCCCGGCACCCAGTCGTTCATGGCCGAATGGCCTTGCGCCGCGCTGTCCGACGAAATCGAAGCGGGCAACATCCGCGCAGTGCTCAATCTCGGCGGGAGCCTGTTGACGTCGTTCCCGGACACCGCTGCCCTGGAACCGGCGCTGCGCAAGCTCGAGGTACTGGCCACCACGGAGATCATCGCCAACAAGACCGCGGCGCTGTCGACACATGTGCTGCCGACGAAGGATCAACTCGAACGGTCCGACGTCACGATCTGGGACGCGCTCAGCTCACGAGTGTCGGCTCAGCACACGCCGGCTGTCGTGGCCCCGGTCGGTGACCGGCGCTCGATGTGGTGGTTCCTGGCCGAACTCGGCCAGCGGCTCGGACACAACGTCGCCGACTCCACGCAGTCCGACGACATGATCCTCGCGGGAGTGACAGCCGCTGCCCGATGCTCGTTCGGCGAGTTGGCAGAAACCGGCTGGGTCGATGCCGGCCACGAACTGCCCGCGCCGTGGGTCGAGCAGCACATCGAGCGGATGGGCGGGTGGCGGCTGGCGCCACGCGTGCTCGTCGACCAGTTGGCCGCGCTGCGGGAGCCCGCGCCGCTGGTGCTGACCCCACGCCGGCAGATGCGGCGGCTCAACGCCCAGTTCGACTTCCTCGGCGATCCCGCCGATGTCCTGATCCATCCCGACGACGGCGCCGCGGCGGGCATCGTCGACGGCGGCGCGGTGACGGTCCGCAGCGCGCACGGGGAAATGACCGGCGTGGCGAAGCTAGACCCTGCCATCCGCCGCGGCGCGGTGTCTGTGCCGCACGGCCACGTCGACGCGAATGTCAACGCGCTGACAAACAAGGACGATATCGACTTGGTGACCGGGATGGTGCGTTATTCCGGCGTGCCGGTGAGCGTGCACCCGGTCCGGTGAGCGCGAACCATCGAGTGGTTCAGTGGGCCACCGGCAACATCGGCCGCAAAGCCCTGCGTGGAATCATCGAACACCCCGCTTTGACGTTGGCGGGCCTGCATGTTTACGACCCCAACAAGATCGGGCGAGACGCCGGCGAACTCTGCGGGGTGGATGCCGTCGGTGTTCCAGCCACCGGGCGTATCGAGGACGTGCTGGCCGTCGGTGCCGATTGCGTGATCTACATGCCTCGGATGTTCGACATCGATGACGTGTGCCGGCTGCTGGAATCCGGCGCGAACGTGGTGACGACGTGCGGCCAGTTCCACCATCCGCCGAGCATCGACCCCGCGATGAGGGCACGCGTCGAGGACGCCTGCAAGGCAGGCGGTACGTCCATCCACAGCACAGGAAGTAGCCCCGGCTTTATCTCCGAGGCCGTGCCGTTGGTCATGACGTCGATCCAGCGACGGTTGGACAAGCTCACCATCGACGAGTACGCGGACTTGTCGAAGCGCGATTCACCCGAGTTGTTGTTCGGCCTAATGGGATTCGGCCGCGATCTCGCTCCATTCCAGGATTTTCGCGCCGACCACCTGCGGTCCAGCTTCGGGCCGTCGCTGCGGTTGGTTGCCGATGCGGTCGGCCTGCCGTTGGACGACGTGACGGCCAGAGGAGAGTTGGCCGCGACACCGCGGGAAACCGACATCGCCGCGGGCACGCTGAAAGTGGGATCGGTCGCCGCGCAGCGGGTTACGGTTTCGGGCATCCGCGAGGGCCACGAGCTCATCACTTTCCGCGCCACCTGGTACTGCACCACCGACCTCCAGCCAGCCTGGGATCTCCGGGACACCGGCTGGCATATAGCGGTGCACGGCGACGCGCCGCTGGACGTCGAGATGCGGATGCCAGTGCCGCTGGAGCAGATGGCCGAGACCTCACCGGGATACACAGCGAATCGTGCGGTCAATCTGGTGGCGGCGGTGTGTGCGGCGCCACCAGGCATACGGTCGACGCTGGACCTGCCACATGCAGTCATCACATTGGGCTGAGGCACGGTCGCTGGTGGTCCCAGGAATTACTTTCCCAAGCTGAATACGCGGGTTCGATTCCCGTCATCGGCTCCACATCTACCAGCGGAAACGGTGTTCGAACGCGGATCGGCTCCTAGCCCGGTCCCCCGCCCGTGCCCCGACTTGCGGCGCGCGAACCGGCGATGCTTGGGCCTACGCCTCCGCGTGCTGAGCATGAAATGCGAAGATGGTCGCGTGAGCGACGGGCGCGTGCGGTACGCGCGCAACGGGGATGCCCGCCTCGCATATCGGGTCTTCGGCGAAGGCGACACCACCCTGGTCTGGATCCCCGGCTGGTTCAGCAACGTGGACATGTACGACGACCCCGCGACTCCATTCACAGCCGTCATGGAACAGCTGGCCGAGGTCATCCGGGTCATTGTGTGGGACAAACGCGGAACCGGCCTTTCAGATCCCGCCACACACGTCCCACCGCTCGACGAGCGCATGGATGATCTCCATGCCGTCCTCGACGCTGTCGAAGTCGATCGTCCGGCCCTTTTTGGCCAGTCCGAGGGCGGCCCGATGAGCCTTCTGTTTGCGGCGACATACCCAGAACGGGTTCGTTCACTGGTGATGTACGGCGCGATGGCGCGGTTCTCTCAAGAAATTGCCGAACCATCCGTGGGGATTTACCGCCGAACAGAAGGCCGCTCATCTCGAAGATATCGAAAACCATTGGGGTGAAGGAGCGTTGGCTGAGGTGTTCTTCGGCGCGATTGCCGACGTGCCAGGATTTCGCGACTACTATGGCCGGTACCAGCGAACAGGCGCTAGCCCGACGATGGCATCGTGGTTATGGCAGGCGCTCTTAGAGCTCGATGTTCGTGGCGTTCTAGGCTCCATCCGCACCCCAACTCTCGTCTTGGCACGACCCGGTGATCTAATGGCTCCAATTGATGGCGTCGCGGCGTTGGCGGCCGCCATTCCCGGGGCGGAGTTCAAGACACTGGCCGAAGGGCCGCACGGGCTCATCGACGACACTCTCGGTTCGGCCATCCTCGACTTCGTGACCGGCAGGCCGAACGCTGCCATCGACGAACGAGTGCTCAAGACGTGCTTTTCACCGACATTGTCAGCTCCACCGAACTGCTCGGCGCTCGTGGCGATGCGCGGTGGCGACATCAGCTGGACGCCCATGACAAGCTGGTCGACCGCGTTCTCATGAAGTACGGCGGCGCCCGCGTCAAGCACACGGGGGACGGCGTATTCGCGCTGTTCGACGGCCCCACCAAGGCCGCACGCTGCGGGCTCGAACTTGCGCCCGCGTTGGCTTCGCGCGGCATTAACATTCGCGCCGGTATTCACGTGGGCGAATGCGAGCGTCGCGGCGACGAGTGGAGCGGCATGGCGGTGCATATCGGTGCCCGAATAGGCGCGATGGCCGGACCCGACGAAGTGCTCACGACTCGCACGGTGCGCGATCTTTCGGCGGGGTCGGGGCTACGCTTTGAAAGCCTGGGTCTCCGTCAGCTCAAGGGTCTTGCCGAGGAAACGGAAGTTTTCCGCGTCACGACGCGAACCGGCGTTGCCTCTTAGTTCCAAAGCGGCACAACATTTTCCGCGTGCATCGGCTTCCCAAGCTGAATACGGGTTCGATTCCCGTCATCGGCTCCAGCTCTGACCTGCGGCGATGCTTTCCGCCGTGTTCGAACACGGGGCTCAGTAACACAGGGTGACACAACCCGGTCCAAACTCGCTCCGGCCCGTCGCGGTCTGAGTACAACAACCGTGCACGGGGCGCGCGCTAACCCAGGAGCTAGGGTCAGCTCGTGCGCAGGACCATCGACTGGGACGACGACGCGGTCACGATCATTGACCAGACCGCGTTGCCGACCGACTACCGCGTTCTCACTCTGCGCACCGTCGACGAGCTGATCGACGCGATCCGCCGCCTCGCCGTGCGCGGCGCCCCAGCGCTGGGCGCGGCGGGCGCGCTTGGCGTTGTGCTCGCGGCCCGCGAGGGAGGCGACATCCGGGCCTCGGCCGAACGAGTCGCGAAGGCACGACCGACCGCTGTCAACCTCAGCTGGGGAGTCGCGCGCGCCCTCGAGAAGCTCGACGAGGGCGCCGAAGCCGTGCTCGCCGAAGCGCTGGAAATCCTCCGCGAGGACGAACGCCTCAACCGCGCCGCATCCGCCCACGCGGCCGAGATCGTCCTCGCAGTATGCGATCGCCGCCCGCTGCGGCTGCTCAGCCACTGCAACGCCGGTCACCTCGCCACCGTGGCCTGGGGTAGCGCGCTCGGCGTCGTCTGGCACCTGCACGGGCGTGGACTGGTCGAGTCGGTGCTGGTCGACGAGACACGTCCACTGCTGCAGGGTGCCCGGCTGACGGCGTGGGAGCTGGCGCAGGCCGGCGTGCCCTACCGAGTGCAACCGGACGGCGCCGCGGCGGCGGCGATGGCACGCGGCCTCGTCGACTGCGTGCTCGTCGGCGCCGATCGGATCGCGGCCAACGGCGACGTCGCCAACAAGATTGGCACCTACGGCCTGGCCATCGCGGCGCATCATCACGAGGTGCCGTTCATCGTGGTCGCGCCTTCGTCCACGATCGACAGGTCGCTCGCCACCGGCGCCGAGATCGCCATCGAGGAACGCGCGCCCGACGAACTCAGGACGTTCACCGGCACCACGATCACCCCGCCGGACGCGGACGTTTTCAACCCTGCCTTCGACGTGACCCCAGCCGAGCTGATCACTGCCGTCGTCACCGAGCACGGCCGTTACCTGCCGCGCGGCAGCCAGCGCTAGGAATACCGCCGTCTGCCTTAAGGATTGAGCCCGCTGGGCCTTCGCGGTGCCGCGCTGAATGACGGCGGTTAATCGTCCCGGTGCCGGCGGGCCGAATCCGGTCTTGCCGGAGACGGTCGATGCGAGCCGCGCCAACAGGCCGTGCCTTCGAACGATCGTCGCCGGAACCGTATAGACGGCGAGTCCATGTTCGCTACGCTTGATCCCAATTTGTTAATCGCCTGGGAAGTTGAGGCCAGATCATGGCTGAAGGACCCAAGGCTCGCGCCCGGGCGCCGGGACCGAGCGAGCTCGTGGCGGAGTTAGCCGCTGCCGGATTCGAGAACGCGCGCCAGATCGCTCGAGGCGCCGCCGGGGTGGTCTATTGCTGTCGCGAGACTGCGCTGGGACGAAACGTAGCAATCAAGGTGCTGCCGACATTTAACGATGATGAGAGCCGGGAACGTTTTCTGCGTGAGGGCTACGCGATGGGCGGCCTCTCGGGCCATCCGAATATCGTCCATATCCAGCGAGTCGGCGTAACCGCGGGTGGCCGGCCATACATTGTGATGTCGTACTGCGCCGCGGGTTCCCTGGCCCTACGGGTGCAGCGAGAGGGGCCAATCCCCTGGCCCGAAGCCTTGCGGATCGGTGTGAAGTTGTGCGGGGCGCTGGAAACCGCGCACCTGACCGGGACTTTGCACCGCGATATCAAGCCTGCGAACGTGCTCGTCAACGATTACGGCGAACCGCAACTGACGGATTTCGGGACCGCCCACGTCGCAGGGGGCTATGAAACGGCGGCCGGGTTCTTCTCCGGCACAGTCGACTTCCTTGCGCCCGAGGTGCTGACCGGCGATCCGGCGACGATCGGCGCCGACGTTTACTCTCTCGGCGCCACGATCTATGCGCTCATTGCCGGCAACGCCGCATACGAGCGCCGGAGTGGCGAAGACCTCCTCGCGCACTACACGCGGATCAGTAGCACGCGCGTCCCGGACTTGCGTCCTGACGGAGTACCCGACGGGGTGTGTTCGGCGATCGAGGAAGCGATGGCGTTCGACCCGGCTGAACGGCCGGCGTCAGCGGCGGAATTGGGCCGCGGGTTGCAGGAGAGCCAGCGCCGGAACGGCTTGAAACCCGATTCGATGGCGATCACTGCCGTCGGTGCCGGTTCAGGGCGCACGGTGGGCACCTCAGCGGAGAAAGCGCGGTCCGTCTCCCCGGTCGGACACGGCGGGAAAGTTCAGGGACCGCCACGCATTGCCAAACCGGGCCCGCGGATTGCGGACCCGGAAAGCGCCACCTCGCTGATCACCCCGGCGAACGATCCCAGGACAGCGAGGTCGCCGCTTCCGCCGTCACGGCCTGCTGGCCGACAGCAGTCTGGTCGAGCGCCTTCCATCTTCCGCGGCCCGTACACCGTTGAAACGCGGGGACAGACTCCGACCACGCCAGACACGTCTGAGACCCAAGCGATTGCCGATCACACAAGCGCCACCGATCTGATCGCACCGCCGGATTCCCCCGACCCTCCTCCGTTCGCGCCCCGCGGGTTAGCGGCCGGGGCGGTGGCGTGGCTCAAGCCGTCGGGAACGAAGCAGAAACGCATAACGGCGCCGCTGATCGCCACGGCGGTCGCCGTGGCTGTGGTGTTGCTGGCCAGCGGTGTCTACGTGCTGCTTTCGCACGGCAACCGTCACAACGCCGCCGCGAACCAGCCGGGCACCCCGGCACCGGTCAAGTGGCAGCCGATTACCAATGCGCGCATCGCCCGCGACGCAGTGGCCACCACGCAGGCCGATGGCACCATCTGGATCTTTGGCGGGATTGGAAGCGACCACGCGGTCGTCGCAAATCACGAGGGCTATGACCCCATCATCGACGGCTGGAAAAGCGGCGATGATCTTCCCGTTCCGGTTCAGCACGCGATGGCCGTGACATGGCAGGGGAACCCAATTGTGCTGGGTGGCTGGCGCGCGGCGGGCGCCCAAACGGTTGCAAGCGACCAGGTTTGGCGAGTGGTCAACAGCCACTGGGTGGAGCTGCCGCATCTGTTGCAGCCACGCGCGGTAGCGGCGGCGGCGGTGGTGGGAGACCGCATCATCGTCACCGGCGGCGTTGACGCGAACGGCGCGCTGCTCAACACGACCGAGATCTTCGACGGGAATTCCTGGACCCTCGGCGCCCCTATACCGACTCCGCGGCAGATGCTGGCCGCGGCCTCGGACGGAAGGCTGATGTACACGGTGGGCGGCAGCAACGGGAACTCCGACCTGGCGATGGTCGAGGCATATGACCCGGCCGCGAAAACCTGGACGCGATTGCCCGACCTTTCCCAACCACGCAGTGACCTCGGCGTGGCAATCGCCGATCAACGTCTGGTCGCCGCCGGGGGGCTGTCAGCGGGGCAAGTCCTCAAGAGCGTGGCGGTGCTCGATTTGATGTCGAAAACGTGGGCCGGGTTGCCAGACATGGCGTCGGCGCGGCACGGTATGGCGGTCGCCGCTGTGGAGAGATCCGTGTACGCGATCGGTGGGTCAACTGATGTTGGCGATGGCCAAGTGATCTCATCGGCGGAAGCGCTGCAGCTACCGGCACGCCGAATCCAGCCGGCCGCGCAGTGGCGTTCCCTACCGGACGCACCGACGGCCAGACTGATGACGGCGTGGGCCGTGCTCGACGACAAGATCTGGATCATGGGCGGCCTGCGCAACGGGGTCGCGCTGCAGACAGTCGAGAGCTATGACCCGCGCACCGGTGTCTGGCAACCGCAACCTTCATTGCCCGTCCCACTGCACCACGCCGCGGCGGCAATCTATCGCGGCGAGGTGATAGTGCTCGGGGGTGCGAGCAGCGACCTCACGCAGGCGTCCACCAAGGTGTTCGCGTTGCGTAAAGGCAATTGGGTGGAGTTACCCAACCTCACCCACGCTCGGGCGGCACCGGCAGCCGCGGTGGTTGGTGACAAACTCGTCGTCGCCGGCGGCCAGAACGCCAAGCAGCTCGTCCCGCAGACCGAGGTTTTCGACGGCAGCTCGTGGCACGATGCAGCCAACATGCCCACCCCGCGCGAACACCTGGCTGCGGTGTCTGATGGCACCTACGTGTACACCGTCGGCGGCAGGTTCCTGTCCGCCGACAAGAACTCTGCGGCGTTTGAACGGTTCGACCCGCAATCAGGCGCATGGACCAAGTTGGTGGACATGCCGACCCCGCGTGGAAGCTACGGCGCCACGTTCATCGACGGCCGAATCGTGGCGGTCGGTGGTGAGGAACCGACGCGGGTGTTGGGAGTGGCCGAGATGTACGACATCGCCGACGGGAAGTGGACCACATTGCCCCCCATGCCGACCCCGCGCCACGCTGAGGCGGTCGCCACTGTTGGCAACACCATGTACTGCATTGGTGGCGCAAACCGGCCCACCCATGAAGGCCCTGTTGCGACGGTCGAGGCCTTGGATTTCGTTTAGCGGCGGCGGAGATGGGTCAATGGCGCTTGAGCCGGCTGCGCCACCCCACGAAGCCGGCGTAGACGATCGTCAACACACCGAGCATGCCTACATCGAATAGCCACGTGCTTGCGGTGTGTTTGAAGTGGCGGTCTTTCGGGGCCAGGGGGCCGGGCTCGATCGTCCACAAGTCGACGGTCGAGGCCTGCGCCGCGTACCCCCAACGCGAGGGCACCGCCCACGACAGCTGGTCGAGACCGATCCGGTTGGTGACCGGGACCATCCCGCCGCACAGCACCAACTGCAACATGAGCGACACCACCAGCAGCGGCATGATCTGCTCATTGGAGCGCGCCAGCGAGGACAAAACCATGCCGATCATCGCCGCGGCCACGCACATCGCGGCGGTGGCGACATACAGCTCGAGTGTGGCATTGCCGAGGACCAGCGGCGGCCGAGTTGGCGCTCCTTTACCCAGAATGGTGATGGTGGTCGCGATCGCCGACTGAACGATAGCGAACATGAAGAACACGGCCATCTTCGCGAGCAGGTAGGCCTTGGTTGACAGGCCTACCGCCTGTTCTCGGCGGAAGATGGGCCGCTCGCCGATGAGGTCGCGGATCGTCAGCGCGGTACCCATGAAGACGGCAGCCATGGTGAGCAACATCAATACCGATCCGGGTTCGTCGGATCCCTCACCGTTCGGGTCGGCGACGCGGAATCCCGTCGAGCCAGGAACGGTGAGCGCCAGCGCGCCCATGACAAACGGCAGCAGCGCCAGGAATATGAAGTAGGCCCGGTCGGCGACGATCAGCCGGATCTGGCGGCGGGCGATCGTCAAGAATTGACGCCAGGTGCTGGAGCGCGTTGGGGCACCCAGATCGGCGGGCTTGTCCGCCTCGGCTATGGGCGGCGGTGGTTTGGCTTGGGCCAGAAAGCGACGGTTGGCTTCGTCGGGGTCCGCACCCACCATCCCGAAGATTTTGGCCCAGTTGGTGGTTCCCATACTCGCTTCGATCTCACCGGGCGGGCCGCAGTATGCCGTCTTGCCGCCCGGCGCCATCAGCAGCACCTGGTCGCACAGATCGAGGTAGCTCAGCGAGTGCGTCACCACGATCACCACGCGGCCGGCGTCAGCGAGCTGCCGCAGCATCGTCATGACCTGCAGGTCCAGTGCCGGATCCAGACCCGATGTCGGCTCGTCGAGGATCAGCAGCGACGGCCCGGTGAGCAGCTCGAGCGCCACCGAGGCGCGTTTGCGCTGTCCACCGGACAGCTTGTCCACCCGAGTGTCGGCGTGCTTGGTCAACCCGAGTTCCTCGATGACCTGCGCGACGACCTGTGCGCGATCGGCCTTGGTGGTGTCGGGTGGCAGCCGCAATTCGGCCGCATAGTTCAGCGCCTGGGTTACTGTCAGCTGGCGGTGCACGACGTCGTCCTGGGGCACCATCCCGATCCGGCTACGCAACGACGCGAACTGGGCGTGAATGTCGTGCCCCTCGAACGTGATCGAGCCGGAGCTGGGACAGGTGGCTCCCGCGATCAGCCGGGACAACGTGCTTTTCCCCGCTCCTGAGCCGCCGATGAGAGCGGTCAACGTGCCGGGTCTGGCGGTCATTGAGACTTTTTGGATCAGTCGCTTGTTATCGACTTGAAAGTCGACCTCGCGCACCTCCAGCCCGCCGGTGCGCGTATCGGCTTCGGCGCGGCGGAGCAGGATTTCACCGTTGAAAACCAGGTCGACGTTGCCGATCGTGACCACGTCGCACTCGTTGAGCGGTGCGGACAAGATTCGGGTGCCGTTGACGAAAGTCCCGTTGATGCTCTGCGCGTCGTGGATCTCCATGCCGCCGGCCGGGCTCGGTGCCAAGTAGGCGTGATGGCGCGACGCCAAGACGTCCGAGATGACGATGTCGCTGTCTTCGGCACGACCGATGACGGCGGCGCCCGCGGGTGGCGCCCCGAGCTTCGATCGAGACCGCTGCACGGCACGCCGCAGTTTGGCGCTATCGAACTCGGAGGCTTCGAGGGCCTTTGCTCCTATCTCGGTGAGCGGTTGCCCGGGCGCCGACTGCGCGGCGCTGACGGGCTGCGGTACCGGTTGGGGAGCGCGGGTCGGCACCGCTTGGCTCGGATAGCTGGTGGCGCGGCGCGGGCCGCTGGCCGGATAGGACGTCCGCGGCGGCTGGCCGGCCGGGGGTTGACGGAGCGGCGGGGCTTGCGGTCGCCCGATGCCGGGCCGAGAGATGCCAGCCCGCTGCGCGGGCTCCGGACGAGATGGCCTCGGGGCACCGGGCCGCGCGATGACCGGCGCCCCCTCCACCGTTGGCGGTAGCTGGCCCACCGTCCCTTGGTGACGTCCGATCAAGAAGCTCAAACGCGGCCCGTCAGGCCTTCCTACGTTAATACTCTGGCCATCGCGGATGTCGACCATCCGCACCCGGCCACCGTTGACGAACATCCCCGTCGGCGACCCGTTGTCGATCGCTACCCATTTGCCCTGATCGAAACGCAGCAGCAGGTGTGCGCGCGCGATCAGCGGATGGGCAACGCGCATGTCGGCACGGAGGTCACTTCCAACGACCACATCATGGCCTGCTGCGAAACTGCGTCGTGACCAGTCAGATTGAACTGTCAACACGGGCGGTGTGGGCCTACTCATCCCATCAGTATTCGACGCGCCGTAAACAAACGCTGGCGATTTCGCCATATTGACCTCAAGTCATCGACCGTATTTGCTGAACGAGATGATTCTCGTCGCCAAGGACTGGACGGTCGTAGGCATGTACCCGCCCGCCGGATGCGTGGTCAGTTCCTGCCAACTCGGGTATCACAAGCCGACGTGCGCAGCACGGGTGCTACGCACTTGGGTACGTTTCTCACCGCGACTGACGATGGCGAACATTAACGAATGCTGCAGTGAAACCAGCACTTCCCCAAGCTGAATACGCGGGTTCGATTCCCGTCATCCGCTCCACTCTGATCACCCGCCGACGCTGCTCTTTGGCCGTCATGAGCGTGTCACACAGCCGCACCGTCAAGCTGACGTCCGTGTGCCCGATCCTGAGCGCCTCATCCCGGCGCGAAATCAAGTTGCCGGATTCGCTCGTTGTAGCCAAAACGTGGCAAAGGCTTGATCGAATCGCTAACGCGCCCTTGCGCTTCCACTCGTCACGGCACCCCTACCATCACTATTACAACTCTGTCAGTTAAAAGGAATCGGAGCCATGCGGGCGGTTGTTCGGTGTCTTCTTGCCGTCATCGGGATCGCTGCGATTGTGGCTGCGCGGCCGGCCGGCGTGAGCCTGGCGGCGGCGACCGAGTCGCATGGGTTCGCCATCGCGTCGGTTCTACCAACGCGAGGCGAGATCGTGGGTGTGGCGCACCCCGTCGTGGTGACGTTCAGTGCGCCCGTCGCCAACCGGCACGCGGCCGAGCGTGCCATTGCAGTCAAATCAGCACCCGCGATGACCGGCAAGTTCGAATGGCTCGACAGCAACGTTGTGCAGTGGGTTCCCGATCGATTCTGGCCGGCGCACAGCACGGTGGCGCTTTCGGTGGACGGCCAGTCCACGGAATTTAAAACGGGTCCTGCCGTCGTCGGTGTCGCCAGTATCTCGGAGCACACGTTCACCGTGAGCATCGACGGCGTCGAGGCGGGACCGCCGCCTTCACTACCAGCGCCGCACCACCGACCTCACTTCGGAGAAGAGGGGGTGATGCCGGCCTCGGTGGGTAGGCCGGAGTACGGGACCCCTGTCGGCTCCTACACCGTCCTGTCCAAAGAACGCTCGATAGTTATGGATTCGAGTAGCGTCGGCATCCCCGTCGACGATCCCGACGGTTACCGACTTCCGGTGGATTACGCCGTCCGTATCACCAGCCATGGCCTCTTCGTGCATTCAGCTCCCTGGGCGGTCAATTCACTGGGGCTCGACAATGTCAGCCACGGCTGCATCAGCCTGAGCCCCGAAGACGCCGAGTGGTACTACAACACGGTCAACATCGGCGACCCGGTGATTGTGCAGGAATAGCAGCGGCGACAGCCACCGGTTTCCAGGGGCTCCGCACCTGGCTGATGCGCGGGTGCACGCGCATCGAAATGTTGTGATCTTGGCGGCTTTTCGCTGTCGTTGAGGTATCCACAATCCCGGGCGCCCCGTACGCCGACGGGCGCGAGCTGCAGGTTGGGTAGCACCCCGGGGTCAGGGCTCGACCCGCGGACCCGTCGTCACATACGACGGAACGGACCCGCTGGTGGCAACGCAGCGGGTCCGTACAGCCTGGAAGAAGATGAGCCTCAGCGCGCGCCCGAAGGACCGGGCAAGATCGGCTGACCGGACACAGGCCCGCCAGCCGGCGCCGGACCAGTCGGCGCATCCTTGGCCCCAGACATGTCAAGGATTGGAGCGACCGGCACAGGATCTATAGGAGCACCAGCCGCCACCGGACCCCCAAGCGCAATCAGCGGAGCACCAGCCGGGACCACCGGCGCAACCGGCACCGGAGCACCAGCCGGCACTGGAGCACCCAGGGGCCCGGGCACAACCAGCGGAACACCAGACATGTCAGTGATTGGAGCGCCGCACACGTCCGCTACCGGTCCGCCGGCGGCTACCGTTCCGGCGGCTACCGGTCCGCCGGCGGCAGCCGGCACGTCGCCCGCCTGCTGCTGGGTGCACGCGTGGCCGCCCGTTATCAGCGGGGCGGCTGCCGCGTCCGGGCTAAACGCTAACGCGGCTCCGCACAACCCAGCGCTGGCAACTACTTTGATGTTGAACCGATCGACGATCGCCATCAGCGTCGACTCCTTTATTCGCGCCCAGATATCTCCGCAGTCAATTGGTGCAGCAGAACCGCATGCCGTACCGAAGTCGTGTTTAGACGACCGAGCCAATTGTCAGCAGCCAATGTGGAACACCAGCCCGCGCCGCACCCCGCCGTTTCCAAATGGTGACGTCACGACGGTGTCACAAGCCAGGTCAACTTCGGTGGACACACACCGACCTGCACCGATGCTGAATACGCGGGTTCGATCCCCGTCATCGGGTCCACTTCGATGCTTAGCACGCCATGATTAGGTGTGGTCCAGACAACGTCGTCGCGGAAACCGTTAGAGATTCCCGCGACGATGCGGGCTGCGGTGCTTATCGCAACCGGTCGAATTGAGCTGCAGGAGCGTCCCGTCCCTGAGCCGGGACCCGGCGACGTCCTGATCCGCGTCGGCTCGGTCGGGGTGTGCGGATCAGACACGCATTACTACCGCGAGGGCAGGATCGGGGACTTCGTTGTCTCCTCGCCACTAGTCCTCGGTCACGAGGCTGCGGGCACCATCGCGGCGGTCGGGCCGGGTGTGCAGCCACAGCGAGTCGGCCAACGCGTGTCCATCGAACCGCAGCGCCCAGACCCGAGCAGTGACGAGGCGCGCCGGGGCGACTACAACCTCTGTCCGCGCATGCGCTTCTTCGGCACCCCGCCGGTGGACGGCGCGCTGTGCGACTACGTGACGATTGGGTCCGCATTCGCGCATCCTGTGCCCGACACGGTGTCCGATGACGCCGCCGCGCTATGTGAGCCGCTGTCGGTCGGAATCGCCGCAATCAGGAAGGCGGCGGTCACTGGCGGCTCGCGGGTGCTGATCGCCGGAGCCGGCCCGATCGGCATCGTGACCGCGCAAGTCGCCCGCGCGTTCGGCGCCACCGACGTCGTCGTCACCGAAATCGACCCACAGCGGCGCGAGCTAGCGGCCCGCTTCGGGGCGACCGCCTCGCTGGACCCCCACGTCGACGACCTGTCCGATCTGAGGGTGGACGTATTCATCGACGCATCAGGCGCACCGACCGCCGTGGCGAGCGGACTGGCCGCGGTCCGCCCCGCCGGGCGCGCTGTGCTGCTCGGCATGGGCGCGGCCACGATGGAGCTTCCGGTGCAGCTGATCCAGAACCGCGAGCTGACGCTCACCGGCGTCTTCCGGTATGCGAGCACGTGGCCGACCGCAATCGCATTGATCCGCTCTGGGCTGGTGGAGCTGGATGCCATGGTGACGGCGCGGTACCCGTTAGAGGAAACGGCCGAGGCGCTCGAGTCCGACCGCGTGCCCGGCAACATCAAATCGATCGTCGAGGTAGCACGGTAGTGACGCTGGTTGCCGGCATCGACTCGTCCACACAGTCGTGCAAGGTGCTGGTATGTGATGTCGACACCGGCGAAGTGGTCCGCGAGGGCCGTGCCGGCCACCCCGAGGGCACCGAAATCGCTCCGGCGGCATGGGAATCCGCCGCAGAGGAGGCAATTGCAGCCGCGGGTGGTTTTGACGACGTCGAGGGGGTCGGGATCGGCGCGCAGCAACACGGCATGGTGTGCCTCGACGGCACCGGCCAGGTGGTGCGGCCCGCGCTGCTGTGGCACGACCTGCGTTCGGCCGATGCGGCACACGCGCTGGTCGACGAGCTCGGCGGAACGCGCGCCTGGGCGCAAGCCGTCGGCGTCATGCCGCTCGCCGCGATCACGGTGGCAAAGCTGCGGTGGCTCGCCGACAACGAGCCGCACCACGCCGATCGCACGGCGGCCGTCTGCCTGCCGCATGACTGGCTGACGTGGCGGTTGCGCGGCGCCCCAGAAGTCCAAGACATTGCGACGCTGACCACCGATCGCAGCGACGCCAGTGGCACCGGTTACTTCGACGCCGCGAGTGACAGCTACCGTTTCGATCTCCTCGAGCTGGGCATGCGTGGTCGACGTCCCGAGTTGCCGACCGTGCTCGGCCCGTCGGATTCGACCACCGGCGGCGGGCGGACATTCGGCGCGGGCCTCGGCGACAACGCCGCCGCGGCGCTCGGCCTCGGCGCCGAAGAAGGCGATGTGATCGTTTCGATCGGGACCTCAGGCGTCGTGACCGCGGTCTCCGCCGACCCCGTCGTCGACGAGGACGGGGTCGTGGCAGATTTCGCCGACGGCACCGGACGCTACCTTCCGCTGGTCTGCACTCTCAACAGCGCGCGGGTGCTCGACGCGGCCGCCAGAATGCTGCGGGTCAACCACGACGAGCTGTCCCGGCTGGCGCTCTCGGCGCCACCGGGCAGCCAAGGCCTGGTCATGGTGCCCTACCTGGACGGCGAGCGAACTCCCAACCGTCCCAACGCAACTGGTGCGCTGCACGGCCTCCGGGTATCGAATTCGACGCCGGCCAACCTGGCCCGGGCCGCGGTGGAGGGGCTGCTGTGCATGCTGGCCGATTGCCTGGCGCATATGACGGCACACGGCTTCAGCCCACACCGGATACTGCTGATCGGCGGCGGCGCCCGGTCGCAGGCGGTCCGAGAGATAGCACCCACGGTGTTCGGGTTGCCCTTCCTGGTACCCACGCCCGCGGAGTACGTCGCGTTGGGTGCGGCACGCCAGGCGGCGTGGGCACTCAGCGGGTCGCGCCAACCGCCCGCGTGGAAGCCGCCGGCGACCAGCGAGTACACCGCGGATGCGGTGCCCGAGGTGCTGGAACGTTATGCGCAAGTTCGTCACCTGACCGAAGGAGTGTGACGGTGGGCGAACGTGTGACGTTCGAAAGCTCCACGGGCCCGAATCTGGCCGGGACCATCGACGTGCCGGAGAGAGCGGTGCGCGGCTGGGGCGTGTTTGCGCATGGCTTCACGCTCGGCAAGGACTCGCCGGCCGCTGCCCGGATCTGCAAGCAGCTGGCCGCGGACGGCATCGGCATGCTGCGCTTCGACGCGCTAGGTCTCGGGAAATCAGAAGGAGACTGGGGTGACGGGTCGTTCACCGTCAAGGTCGACGACATCGTCAAGGCATGCGAGTTCATGGCCGACCGCGCGACCCCGGCCGACATCCTTGTTGGGCACTCGTGGGGCGGCGCGGCCGTTCTCGCCGCGGCGCGCCAGTCGCCGGGCGTGCGGTCGGTTGTCACGGTGGCGGCGCCGATTGACGTCGGCCACGTCGAGAAGCATTACGACGCAGTGGTCGACCGCTGTTTATCCGAGGGCAGCGCCGAGTGGATGGTCGGTGGGCGCACACTGACCCTGAAGCGCGCATTCGTCGAGGATGTCCGCGCGGCTCACCTGCACGACAAAATCGAGGGCTTACGCCTGCCGCTGCTGATCCTGCATTCGCCCACCGACAACACGGTCGGCATCGAGAACGCGAGCGAGATCTTCCGCTTGGCGCGCCATCCGCGCAGCTTCGTCTCGCTCGAGGGCTCCGATCACCTGCTGATCGCCCGTGGCCAAGCTCATCGGGCGGGCCGGATCATCGGCGCTTGGGCCGACGCATACCTCGGAGATCCAAGTTAGGTTGTCCGGGCACTCGCGGCGGCTGCCGGCGTGAACCGGACGGGCATGGAGTGATTGCCGTTGATCAGTGTCGACGACATGCGCTCGACCGGACCCACCAGCTCCAGATTTTTCATCCGGGACAGCACCTCGGGCACGAGGGCGGCTGCCTCCACCCGGGCCAGGTTCGTGCCGAGGCAGAAATGCGTCCCGCGGCCGCCAAAAACCAAGTGCGGGTTGGGCTTACGGCTCAAGTCGAAGCGGTCGGGATCGGCGAGGTGGGCCTCATCCCGGTTGGCCGGCGGTAAAACATCGCCACGCGATCACCCTCCTTCACGGGCCTTGCTGGCGCCGGTCACCACTGCGAGCTTGCCGTCAAGGCCAGTTCAATGCCCACTCCCTTCGCAGGCCGACCATGTCGCCCTCAAAACATACTCAGCACGCCGGCAGATGAACACAGGTTGACCATGCCGCTGACGCCGACGAGGTAGTCCTCGACAATGTGCGTGTGGTCGTCTTCAAGCGGCGTAGTGATGAACGGGAAAGCGCCGAGACGCGCGGGGCGTCCGACGCGCTAGACGCGCAGGGCTATTACAAGAAGTGGCTGCAAAATGCGGAACGTCAGGGCGTGCCCTCCGAAGTCATCACAGAGATCGCCCGACAGCACGGCATTACCCCGGAGAGCTTCACGATTCTCGGCCAATTCACCGAGATCAAAGACCCGGATGGCAAGTCCTTCTTCCTCATCGCGCCGGGCACCAGCGGCGACGGCGCGCGCAAGGCCACGCTGATGACCTACATCATCAACGCGGGCACCGACTACGGCAAGGCGGGCAAGCAGCCCACAGACTTCCCCGAGACGCCGTACTCTGCCGCCGAGGTTCGGCGGATCATCAACCGGCAGAAGGCAAACCGCTGGAGTTACGACCAGGATGTCGGCTTCGTCGACCGCCGCGGAGGGCGCCTCGTCACCACCCCGAACGGCATGCTCATGGGCCTGGGCGGCAACCGGATCCAGCAGCAGTTCAGCCGGGAGGGCGGTACCGCCTGGGGTGACATCTTCATGGTCAACGTCGACGACTCCATCGGCGCCAACCACCGGCTGCGCCAAATCGTCGAGTCGGGGCATGCCTGGTACCCCGGCGGTGACGGCACGCCCGTCGAGAGCAACCTCGCGCTGGACCGGGTGCTACACCACGAGGAGCTGCACTGCCGGCAATGGGCCGCGAGAGGCCACGCCGGCATGATCACGGCCTACCTTTGGGAAGTTATCCGCGACAAGCTTTTTGGCAAGACGAACAGGCTCGAAGAAGACGCCGGCCTGTCCGACGGCGGCTATAAGGCGTGAACTCCGTTGTAGAGCACCATCAAACCGATCACAACCAGGATTGCGGCCATCAGCGCGGCGTTGTTTTTATCCATCCAATCTTTGAGCCGCGCCATCGCATTGTCGAGGCGGTGACCTGCTGCCGCGTAGGCCAGTATCGGGATAGCAACCGTTGATGCGGCGATGGCAACGAAGAACGCGGCGGCTATCCAGTCATCGGCAACGTCCAGCCCGCTTCCACCGATTGCTAATCCCGCCGGAACGCAAATGAGCAGCACGTCGGGTCTTATCACCACCAGCACCGCCCCCGTTACCCCCGCGCGCGCCGGGGTGATGGAGGCGAATGAACGCATCCAGGCCGGCGACTCGGTGTGTCGATGCCGGGTCAGCCACCGGTAGACGCCGAACAGAATGAGGGCCGCCCCGAGGATCACGCGCAGCCACGATGCCCACGTCGGCGGTGACTTGTGCAGACCCCCGAGCATGCCGGAGGCCGCGACGGAGAGCGCCGTCAGCGCGGCCAGACCCAGCACCCAACCGGCGAGGAAAGCGAGGCCGCTCGGCCGCGGCCGAGGCGCCTGTAACACCAGCACCGCCGGGATCACCGTGATCGGTGAGAGCGCGATGACCAGCCCGAGCGGAATGAGCGCGCCCAACACAGAACCCCAACTTTCTGCCACGGGCAGCAATCTATCGTGCCGCGTTACTAGAGGCCGTGAATTCCGTTGTAGACCACGATCAAACCGATCACGACCAAAATGACCGCCATCATCGCGCCGTGATTTTCTTCCATCCAGACTTTGAGCCGTTCTAGCGTGTCGTCGAGGCGGTCACCGACACCGGCATAGCCCAATATGGGGATGGCAACAGTCGATGCGGAGACGACGACGAAGACTGCGCCGCATATCCAGCCGCCCGCGACGTTTAGCCGGCCGGTACCGATGGCCAAGCCGGCCGTCGCGCACAGGATCAGCACCTCGGGTCTTATCACCAGCACCGCCCCGGTCACTCCCGCGCGCACGGGGCTCAGTTTGGTAAACGAACGCAGCCAGGCCGGGGTCTTGGTGTGGCGATGCCGCGTCAGCCAGCTGTAGATCCCGAACACGATCAGCGCCGATCCCAGCACCACGCGCAGCCAGGACGCCCACCTGGGCGGCGCCTGGTGAAGACCGCCGAGTAGGTCGGAGGCCCCGACGAACACGGCGGTGAGCGCGACCAGGCCCAGCACCCAGCCAGCGAGGAAGGCGAGGCCGGCCGGCCGAGGCCGGGGGGCGTGTAAGACGAGCACCGCCGGTATGACCGTGATCGGTGAGAGCGCAATGACCAGCCCGAGCGGAATGAGCTTGGTCAGCACAGAAACCCAGTCGCCTGCCACGAGCAGCAATCATCGCATTTGGTTGACTCGCAAGCACTCCGAAAGCGCACATCGCCACCTACTAGCCCTTCCGGCGCAGCGTCCAGGCCGGTATCCAGTGCGTCACGGGTTTCTGCTTGGACCCGTATGCGATCGGATAGGTCACCAGCCCCCACCAGTCGCCCTGCTCGCAGAGCCCCCAGCAGGTCAGCCGACCCTCCACGACCTTGTGCAGCTGCAGACCATTGGGCTGATAACGGCCCGACCGGTGCGGCTCACGCGGGAAAAGCACCGTCAGGTCTACCAGCACGGTGATCGGCGGACGCACCAACCGAAACGGGCTGCGGACCGGCTGGCCGTTGTACCCGATCGACGCGAGCTGACCCATTGATCGATCATACGTTCGAATTCATGGTCCGTTGAGAACGGCTATTTCCGGCCCGGGTGCCCAGCCGGATCGATAGAGTCCGCCCTCATAGCCGACCGGAATGATGGAGAGGTCCGCATGAGGCGGGTTATCGCTGCCGGACTGTTGGCGTTGGACGGGCTGGTGACTACTGGGGTGGGCGTGGCCAACGCCGATGAAGTGGAGGTCGAGGGCAATTACTCGAGCGAAGCCGGTTGTTGGGCAGACGGCCCGCACGTCGTGCTTGCACACAACGACCACCTGTACACCCATTACGACTACCGCTTCGGTCCCGATGGCTTTTGGCACGTGTGGGTGAGTAACTGAGACATGCAGTCCGGATAGGACGCCAATTCGGCCTGCGACATGGCCCTGGTCTGCTTCTGGCAGCATAGCGGTGTGCTCAGCGAGTCACGGCATCACCGTGGTGCGCTTCGCGGTGACCGGCTGAGACTGCCTCCGACCGCGGTCGACCCGCTGATCGTTGGAATATTGGTCGCCGCAGTGAGTCTGGTTGGCGCCGGCCGTCCGTCGTTCTGGTATGACGAGGCCGCGACCATTTCGGCCGCATACAGTCGATCGCTGGCTCAGTTGTGGCGGATGTTGGGCAATGTCGACGCCGTGCACGGGCTGTACTACCTGCTCATGCATGGCTGGTTCCAGATTTTCCCGCCCACCGAGTTCTGGTCCCGCGTGCCAAGTGGTCTGGCCGTCGGCGGGGCCGCAGCCGGTGTAGTGGTGCTGGCCAAGCAGTTCTCGTCTCGCACCGTCGCGATAGCTTCCGAGGTCGTCTGCGGCATCCTGCCGCGCTCGACGTGGGCAGGCATCGAAGCTCGTCCCTATGCCCTTTCGATGATGGCGGCGGTGTGGCTGACCGTACTGCTCGTTGTCGCCGCGCGCCGCGGGACCGCTTGGGTTTGGTTGTGTTACGGGATCGCCTTGGCGACATCGATTCTGCTCGAGATGTACCTCGTGTTGTTGTTGTTGGCGCACGTCGTTTTCATCTGCGTCTTCCGGC
>Ga0210393_10000910_pt1 | contig 25401 bp, 35 predicted proteins | sample IncBWC27OmetaG_FD_160068 | JGI IMG/M metagenome (GOLD analysis project Ga0210393, IMG submission 160068) | Forest soil microbial communities from Barre Woods Harvard Forest LTER site, Petersham, Massachusetts, United States - Inc-BW-C-27-O ...
CGAAATAGAGCAAGACCTTGTCTGAGGCGCGCTGAGTGGCTTAACTCTCCGAACGCGCCGTAGCCAGCGTTGGATTGTGATCAGCCAATTCGCCCCCCTCACGAAGTGCGCGAGGCGCCCGAGCATCGAGGGCCCCGGGAAGTTGGACGGTCATGATCGTCCCCGAACCTTCGCGTGTGTCGACAAAGATCCGCCCCCGATGCGCGGCGACAATCGCCTGGCAGATGCTCAATCCCAGGCCCGTGCCCGTGGTCTGCTCGATCCGCTGACGCGACCGGTCTCCGCGGAAAAATCGCTCGAAGATATGCGGCAGGTCGGCCGCGGGAATACCGCCCCCAGTATCCGCCACGCGGAGAATTGTCGACCCGCCTTCGCGAAAGAGCGAGACGCGAACCGTACCCCCCGGGGGCGTGAACTTAATCGCGTTGTCCAGAAGATTATTGATCACTTGCCGGAGGTGGTTACCGAATCCCATCACGGCAAGGTTCGGATCTACGGCGTTGACGAGTTCGATTTGGCTGGCTTCTGCGACGGCGCTGAACATCTCGGCACAGCGCGAGACGAGGCTACTCAGATCGACTTGTTCGCTGTGCGCGCGAATCAACTCCGAGTCGGTCTCGGCGAGCAGCAAGAGCTGGTTGACGAGCCGTTCGAGCGACGCGCATTCGCCGATGACCTCCGAAAGCAGCTCCTGATATTCCTGCGGCGTGCGTTTGCCGCCGATGGCCACTTCGATCGAGCTGCGAATGGCCGCCAGCGGCGTGCGGAGTTCGTGCGCTGAATTCGCCAGCAAATTATTGCTTTGGCTGAGGTAGACCGCAATGCGGTCGAGAAACTGATTGACCGTGGCGGAGAGCCGATCGAGTTCATCGTCGGTTTGTCGGATGGCAAGCCGTTCCTCCATCCGGTTCGGTCGCAAACGGGCCGTCGTTTCGATGATGTCGGAAAGCGGACGGATGGCCCTCCGCGCGAGCCAATAGCCGAGCAAGGGGGCCGCAATCAGGAGAAAGACGACGCCGCGAATCGCGATTCGGTCGATGCTGCCGACATCGCGTTCGATGAAGTCGGTTGGCGCACCGACGCGAATTCGCAGAGGTCGGCTTTGAGTCGTCGGTTGCCGGCTCTCCAACACTCGATAGCCCTTGATGCTCATCGGGACCATGTCGCGACTCGTTTTCTCCGAGATCGGCAGCTCAGGCGTGAGGTCGCTCTTCCACAGCCGGTTTTCGTCCGCATCGAGCAGTTCGACAAACCAGCCGTTGTGTTCGTGCACGCTTTCCTTGCGGTTGAGCGTATCGAGCAGCTGCGTGGCTTTGCCCTTTCCATTGGCCGCCGACCGCACATCGGCGGCCGTCGCGTGCAATTCGGCGACGTCGAGACCGATCTCCCGAATGTCGGCGGTCAATACGTTGTCCATTCCACCGACGAGCGCTTGCCGTAAACCTTCGCGGACGCCCAAGAAGCAAGCGAACGCCGTCACCATCACCAGGCACGCGTTCCAGATCATGAGCCGGGCGCGCAGCGACTTCGATCCCGTGCGCACCATGTGCGCCAGCTTGAGCAGTTGCGCGAAGGAAGGCGACGCCATCGGAATCATCCGGAGTGCTCTTACTTCCCGCAGACCTTGGCGGTCCGGTCCGTCAGAGGGCGCTCGGCTCGGCGGCCCGCAAAACGTAACCATGGCCGCGGACCGTTTGAATCAGCGGCACGTCGAAGCCACGATCGATCTTGTTTCGCAGCCGGTTGATGTGGACGTCGATCACGTTGGTCGTGCCGTCCCAATCGTCGTCCCAGACATGCTGGCTGAGCATCTTGCGCGTCACAACCTGACCGGCAAACCGCATCAAGTATTCGAGCACGGTAAACTCAGTGGGAGACAGCTCGATCTCGCGATCTCCGCGCGAAGCCCGGCGCGTCGTCATGTCGAGCGTGAGCGGGCCGACCGTATGCGTCATCGAAGGCCTAAAACTCGACCGGCGGGACAAAGCCTCCAAGCGGGCCGTTAGTTCGGGAAAAGCGAACGGCTTAACGAGGTAGTCATCGGCGCCCGACTTCAGGCCGCGCACGCGATTCTCAACCGAGCCCAGCGCAGTCAACACCAAGACGGGAGTTTGCACGCCGCGGGTGCGAAGGGAATCGAGAACCTGAAGCCCCTCCATATCTGGCAGAAGCAGGTCGAGGATGATCGCATCGAACCGCTGGCTCAAACCGAGATCCAGACCTTTCTTGCCGTTGCGGACCCAGGTGCATTCGTGATGCGAATCCGAGAGGCCGCGCTGCAGCGCCTTGCCCAACACGGCCTCGTCTTCAATGACCAACAGGTCCATGCGTTCGCGCCTCCCCATCCGGTGAACGTGCCACGATCAGATTTTAGTCAATTGCACCCAACACGTCGAACTGCGCCAAGGATGCGGAGCGTCAATTGTCGAGCGGATGAGGAATTCAGGTTCGGATTACGTGCGCTACATCAACTGGTCGCGGACAGTCCGAAACGCGAGTCATGGCAAGCACTTCGAGCAGGTCGCCAGCGTCAGGCTAGACCGGCCCCCGTGCGGACGACCCTATGAAAGTGCAACTCGACCTCGCGATCGATCACTCGTCGGACCCCCTCCACCAGGGCCGAGGGTTCGTGGTCAGTCTGGCCGCGCCGCTTGATTTCCTCGAGCGGCGTCCCCGGAAAGACGGTGAATGTGTTCTGGTGGATGATTTGGTTGCCAGCGTCCAACTCGGGGACGATGAAATGGATCGTCGCACCGTACGTAAGCATCCGATGTTGGAATGCGTCTTCGTAAGGGGTCGCGCCCGGGAAGGAGGGTAGCAGCCCGTGGTGTAAGTTGATAATGCGGCCGCCGGCGAACTTCCAACAGGTGGCGGGTGGCAAAATGCGCATGTATCGTGCCAAAAGGATGTAGTCGACTTCGTACTGGTCGAAGAGTTCGACGAGGCGATCGTTGTCGGGACGCCCCTGAGCATCGCCCACCTGATGCCAGTCGACTGAGAATTGCTCGGCCAAGCCGCGGCACGCGTCCCGGTTGCCGATCACCACGGCAGGGGTGGCGGCCAAGCGACCGTCACGGATGGCCCGCAGCACGGCCAATGCCGGCTCAGGCCGATGAGTCGTACAAAGCGCCAAGCGCGGAGGGCGTCCGAGAGCATCTCGCGACCACGTTCGCAACGAGAGCTTCTTACTCCGTCCGACTTCGTTCATCCGTTCCGCCAGCTCGGCGATTGAGTCGGTGCCGCCTAGCCAATCGACCCGCAGCAGCATGGCAAATAACTGCTGCGAATCGTGGTTGTACATCTGGATTTCGTGAATGTTTGCGCCCGATCCCGTGACGTGATGCACGATTGGGTCGGCCAGCCCGCGATTGTCCGGACCAACCGCGGTGATTACGACTTGCATGCCTCGCTCCGAAAGTTTTGGCCAAGCGTGATATGCTGCAGCATAGCGGACCAACCTTTCGACAAAAACGGAAGGCTGGGGTTGGAACCGTCAACGTGAGATTGTCGCTCGTTCAAGAAGTTAAGTGGCTCAACGAGGCTGCGTCGTCAACCATGAAACCCTTGCTCAATTTTCGCAGCGACACGCAAACTCTTCCCACAATCGAGATGCTCGACGCGATCCGCGACGCGCCGCTTGGAGACGACACCTACGACGAGGACCCCACGGTCACTCGTCTCGAAGAGCTTGCCGCCAAGATGCTCGGAAAGGAAGCGGCTCTTTTAGTAATCAGCGGCACCATGGGCAACCTCTGTGCTCTCATGGCCCACGCCAGCCCGGGGGACGAGGTGCTTCTCGATGCTCAGTCACACATCTACGCTTACGAAGCCGGCGGCATAGCGAATGTCGCCGGCTTGATGCCGCTGGCTCTAAGCAGCCACAAAGGAATTCTCGATCCAGACGAGCTACAGACCGCGATTCGGCCGCCCAATCTCCATCATCCGACCCCACGCCTGCTGTGCCTCGAAAATACGCACAACCTCAGCGGCGGCCGCGTGGTTCCCTTGAGGATCCAGAATCGTCTCTGTGAGGTGGCGCACGACCACGGTCTGGCAGTTCATCTCGACGGCGCTCGGATTTTCAATGCCGCGATCAAGCAAGGTGTGCCCGCGGCCGCGGTGGCGCAACACGCCGACTCCATCATGTTCTGCCTCTCGAAAGGGCTCTCTTGCCCACTCGGCTCGTTGCTCGTCGGCAGTCGAGAATTCATCGCTAAGGCCGATCACTGCCGCAAACGCGTGGGCGGCGGCATGCGACAAGCCGGCATCATCGCGGCCTGCGGTATCGTGGCTCTTGAAAACCTGATCGATCGGCTAGCAGATGATCACTCCCACGCCCGCGTTTTGGCAGAATCGGTCCATGCAGTGCCCGGGCTGCGCGTCGATTTGGAATCGGTCGAAACGAATATGGTCAATGTCGACCACTCGGACACCGGTCTAACGACCCCGGAGATTCTGAAGCGATTCCAAGCGGCCGGACTGTTGGCGAGCGGTCGGCCTCCACGACAATTCCGACTCGTCACTAATCGGCATCACGACCGAGCAGCAGTCGAAGAAGCTGTCACGCGCATCCGCACGGCGCTGTCTGCGTAACGTCAGTCTGGGTACGCGACCCGGCCAGTTCGCGCTTCGCCTACGATCCGGACCTCCTCACGATCGGAGCAGCTGCCAATCAGCGGGGGCTTCCACCGTAATCGGCACCTTCGACGTCGGGTGCTGGAAAGTCAGCTGAACGGCACGCAATGCGATTCCGCCCTCGAAAGGGCGCTTTGAGCCGTACTTGCGATCACCGACGATTGGGTGACCGGCCGCCGCCAACTGCACGCGTATCTGATGACTGCGACCGGTGAGCGGGCGGATTTCCAGCAACGTCTCGGCCGATGTGAGTTTCAAACGACGGAAGCTGAGCTGGCTCTCTCTCGCGTTCGGATCGCCATCAGTATCACGACGGACGACGTTCGTTTGAGGGTTCTTCACGAGGCGATCGACGAGCAAGCCTTCTCGCGCGGCAACCTTTCCCTCGACGAGCGCTTGATAAACCTTTTCCACGCGGCCGGAGCGAAACTGTTCTGAGAGGCGCGCGGCCCCTTTGCTCGTGCGAGCGAATAAGACGACTCCCGCCACGGGGCGATCGAGGCGGTGGACCACGCCGACGAAGATGTTGCCCGGCTTTTTGTATTTCACGCGCAAATAGTCCCGCACGTGATCGACGAGTGACACGTCGCCCGTGCGGTCGCCCGCCGTCAGCAGCCCGGCCGGCTTGAGGACCACCAAACAATGATTGTCTTCGTAAACGACAGCGAGAGAAGCGGACACCGTTAAAGAATCACGAAGTCGCTGATCGACGGCTTGCTGTCTTGCATCTTCGTGATGCGCGGCGAGTACGGAAGAATCACGTGAAGGGTCATGTCGCCCACGGTCACGTCATCTCCAGGCTTCAAGATCGCTTCGGTTTGAATCCGTCGGCCGTTGACGTAGGTGCCGCTGTTACTTCCCAAGTCGCGCACTCGCACGGCGTACTCATCCCGCTTGAACACGCAATGGTGCCGACTGAGCAGCGGGCTGACCGGACGCAGGTCGCAATCTCGCTCGTTGCCCACGACGAACCGCCGAAAGTCCATCCGGATGCGTTTCCCGGTGCAGCTACCGCTTACAACGTGCAGTTCACCCACACTGGACGGCTTCGGTTCTGGATCAAACTGCGGAATGGAGGCGGCAGTCGGCGCAGAGCTCGAGAGCTCGATCGAACTTGTTGACCCGACCACCATCTGCCGGTTCGGGTCCATGATCTGGGCCATGTGCTGGTCGAGCGATCGTCCGCCCGCCCACGGCTCGTTCGTCGAATGTGGCACTTGCGCGCCGTTTCGAGGCGAGGGCGGCGACTGGCCGACCGTTGGCTCAAGCTCCGCAGGCGGCGGCATTACTTCCGGCGGCAGCGGCCAAGGCAGCGGCTCTTCGCGCGCGGCGGCTACTTCTTCGGGAGGGTGCAAGTACCGAGGTTGGGGTCGCGGTGAAACGCGCGGCTCCAACCTCCCGACCGGAAACGGCAGCCCGATGCGGGCCGCCAAGTCATCCGTATTCAGCTGAATGCGGCGGTCGGTATGCGATTCCAGAATATCCGAATCGGAGGGGGGCTCAGGGACGGTGTAGGCTTTGCCACACGATGGACATTGCGATTTCTTTCCCGCTGAGCCTCGCCGCCCAAGGACGCGCGCTTCGCAATGTGGGCAATGGAAGCGAAACTTCTCTTCGAGAGCGACCGCATTGGCCGGCACCAGAACCGAAGCGCCGCAAGAATGACAAACGACATGGCCCCCCGCATAGAGGTCCAAGACTTCCATGCGGGTTCCGCAAGCGCAGTCGAGATGGATCATCGCCTGGGAAAGCCTCCACGAGTCCGTTTCGTTTTCCGCTACGTAACTCTACCTTAATCTTTGCTCAAGCTGCGGCCTCACATCAAGGGTTGCAAAGCGGGTCTGCGCCGAAAGAAAAAAATCGACGAAAGGACGCCCAGAAGATCTTGACAGGTGAACATCTCGTCACCTGTGGTTGCGTTCGATCGACTGCGAAACGCTAGCCGTGGCGAACCAACTCTCGGACGCTTGCCACGTCCTTTGCGATTTGGGCGATCAACTCGTCACGGCTCCCGAACTTCCGCACGTCGCGGACGCGAGCGGTCAGGTCGACGGCGAGCGTTTGGCCGTAGAGATCGCCCGAATAGTCGAGCAGATGCACTTCCACTTTGCGGGCATGTTCGTGAAATGTCGGATTCGGGCCGATGTTGACCGCCGCGGCAAGTTCTCGGCCCCCGACGACGGCAACGCCCGCGTAAACTCCGTCCGCAGGCAGCAGCGTTTTGATTCCCGTGAGGTTTGCGGTGGGGAAACCGATTTGCTGCCCACGCCGTGCCCCGGAAACCACGGCCCCTTCGATGCGATAGGGATGCCCCAACAACTGGACTGCGTCGGCAACTTCTCCCGCAGCGATCCGCGAACGAATGGTGCTCGAGGAAACCATGGACCGTGACCCGCCGACGGGCTCGGCGACCTCAAGCAAAATGGACCGATCGCGGCACAAGTCGCGCAGCGTATCGATGTCGCCTTTGCGATCTTTGCCAAAGCAAAAGTTCGGCCCCTCGACAATCCCCTTCGCCGCCAGTTGGCCGACGAGAATCGAATCGACGAATTCGGCCGGCGTCAGCTGCAGCAGATCCTTATCCGTTGGGTAGGCGATCACGCACGTGATGCCGGCCTGCTCGAGCAACTCGGCCTTTTGCTCCAGCGTCGTCAGGCTGGGCGGCACGTGACCGGGACGCAAGAGCATGAGCGGATGCGGATCAAACGTCAGCACGACTGCGGGCACGCCCTCTCGTCGACTTCGCTCGGCAAGATGGTGAGCAATCTCCTGGTGACCCCGGTGCACTCCGTCAAAATTTCCGATTGAAACGTACCCGCCGCGATAGAGCTCCGGCTTCTCAAAACGTCGCAACAAGGTCATCGAGTCATTTCCGACCTAAAGGGCGAAGGCTCAGTCAAGCTAGGCGGGGCACTGTTGACGCAAACAGCCTTTTGACGCGAACTCAAGAGGCGCAGCAGGAGCTTCGCCCTCCCGGGACTACTTCCAGTTTTCGATGGGGATCGAAAAACGCTTGAGCTTCTCTCGGTCGATTTCGAGGCCCAAACCCGGAGCGCTCGGAATCGGCAGCAGTCCAGCCTCGTCCAAACGCGGCGCGTTGACTGGCAACTCTTCGATGTAGGCGGACGGCGTCAAATATTCAACGTACATCGCGTTTGGCAATGCGGCAGACAATTGCAGATCGGCTGCCAGGCCCACGACCGTGTTCCACCCGTGAGGCACAAATTGAATGTTATGGTCCTGAGCCATCCAAGCGATCCGCCGCGATTCGCTCAACCCGCCGTTTTTCGTGCAATCGGGCTGAATAATGTCGACGGCCCGTCGTTCGAGCCACGGCAGAAATGACTGGCGTCGCGTCAACACTTCACCCCCCGCAATCCTCACTGGCGAAGTCCTCGTCAACTCGGCGTAGCCCTCGATGTCGTCCGGCGGCAGCGGCTCCTCGAACCAAGTCACGTCGTAGTCGGCCAGCATGCGTGCCGTCTCACGAGCCCAGTTGAGTCCGTGAGGCCAGAACTGTTCGCTCCCGCCCGCATCGACCATCAGCTCGACCTGGTCGCCGACAGTGTCGCGGGCCGTCCTCATCAGCAACTCGTCGAATCGCCGACTGCGTCGCCCGAAAGGCCGCCATCCCAGTTTGATCGCGCGAAAGCCTCGGCCAATCGTGGTTTCCAGGCGCTGCTTGAGGACATCGGGTTCGTCGAACAAGATCGATCCATACGGCTTGATCCGCGATCGGTAGCTTCCACCGAGCAGTCGCCCGACCGATTGTTCGCAGGCCTTTCCGAGGATGTCCCAGAGCGCCAAATCGATCCCGCTAATTGCGTGCTCGACGGCCCCGCCCCGCCCCTGCCAGAAGGTCGACTGTCGCAGGATTTCGGTCGTCCGCTCCGGCTCATCCGCTCGAGCCTCAACCAACAACGGCCACAACAGCCGCATCGCTCCGGCGACGAGCGCTCCCGAAGTAAAGCAACTTCCCCAGCCGCTTAGTCCGGACTCCGCCACGACTTCGACGAGCGTATGCAAATCTTCCTGGGGCTCGTGCCCCTGCGGCCAGCCACCGTCGACGGTCGCCCCGGTGAGCGGAAAAATGCGGACGTCAACAATCTTCATGCGGGGATGCTTCGCGTGACAGCGGGATCCGTCAGAGGCCGACCAACCGATTATGCGGAGTAGGGCCGCTGGTGCCAAACGCTCTCGTGTTTCGCGCGCTTGCTGGGACTCCACCGACCGATATAATCAACGCTCTCGCGGACGTGGCGGAATTGGCAGACGCGCAGGATTGAGGGGGCTAACCCGCCGATTCGCAGAGACGCCTAAAAACGCAGGAAATGCCTTGCTTTGTAGCGTTTCGCCTCTCTAGCGGCGATATCGCGAAACGTCCTAAAACGTCGCAAAATGCATCGTATCGGTAGTAAAGACTACCCTCCCGCGCGTCGCTTCAAGCACAACCGTCCCCGAATGATCGCGCCGTCCCGCGCTACAATTGGCAGACTGCCCAACGCGCTGCACAAAGTCGCGAGCATGGACCGTCGTGTCGTTGCGGTGTCGACATTGGCCATAGCCATTGATGTTGTGTCCCGAGGCTTAGGGAGGTTTAGTTTTGCCAGCGAGTGCGATCGAGAACAGGCACCGCGGTGCTGACCTAGAGAAGCTGCCGGATAGCTGGCAGCGGTTCTGCCTGGAGATGATCGCTTCGGAGCGGTTCCAACCGACCGAGGCCGCTCGCAAGGCTGGCTACAAGCATCCGGCCCAGGCCGCACAGAAGCTGATGAAGCACCCTCGCGTTAAGGCGTTCCTGGGGAAGGTCAAACGCGAGCGCGAGGAGCGCACGGGTTTGACCGCAGACGAGATGCTCCAGTGGATGCATGACGTGATCAAGGTCAACCCACTGACGTACTTCCGCCCGGGTGACGACGGTTGGCTCATCGACGAAGACGACCTGCGCAGCATCCCCGAATGGGTCGGGCGCCTGATCGTCAAAATGAAGAAGCGCACGACTTGGCACGGCGATGACAAAATCGTCGAGTACCAAGTCACGCTGGTGGACAAGGCCACGATCGCACCGCTGCTGGTCAAGCACCACTGCCTGACTCCCGTGGATAATAATGGCGTCAACGTCATCATCAATCAGATCGACTGGAGCCAACTCGCCGGCATTAATGACGATGCCCGCGTGATCGAAGGCGAATGTACCCCGCGAGCATGAGCCGGGGCCGGACGGCATCAAAAGAAAATGACGCGCAGATGGGTCTCGTTGTCCCTCCACATGCACTCGACGACTCGTCGATCGTGCCAGTCCATATGTACAGCCTGGAAGACAGGATGAAGGCGGATCGAGCGGGAATCAAGGGGGCGAGAGCATCACCAGCCCGTTGCCCAAACGGACAAGCCAAGTGAGCCCCATCACCGCGGCGAAGACGAGCCCAAGAATCGTCCGACGCATGACGTCGGGGGAACGCTGCCTCAGACCATACCGGACCAGTGGCGCGAGGCAGCCTGCCGCGGATGGTCGAAGCCAAGCCACCACTCGATGTGGTCTTGCGCATGCTCCAGTTCTTCGATTTGCGGTGCCAGAAGGTCAAAGTTCTTGTGGGGGAATTGGGCCATCAACCCAAAGAAACTACGCAGCTCTCTCTCGTTGCGATTCCACACATTTGCGAACAGCTCGCGGTCAACCATGTCTCCGGGCTCCGTCGCTCGCGTTCGTCTGCCACTGTGATTCGAGGGCGCTTCGGATGATTCGAAAGCTCGTCGCCGTGTCCCGATTTGACTAATCCAAATTGAGCAGGTGCGCCACCCACAGCAGGGCGACAAACGCGGGAATGATGCCGCCGAGCGCGATGATGATCGTTAATCCGAGCCATGTCGGGACGCGAACATCGGGTGGATCTTCAACGAATCCATGCAGGCCGAAAATGAAAGACACCAAGCCGGCAACTCCCAGCGACAGCCGAACCTCGACGGGCGCCGGCACCAGCCACGCGACGACGAGGATGACCGGTCCGGTTAATAGCCGCACAAAGTGACGCATTGGCCAGATCGTACCGCGGAAACTGCGGCAATTCGAACGCGCCACGTCGCTTGTGCGGCGATCGGATTTGCGGATGACTCAACAGTCGTCCGAAGGGGTCAAGCGCAACAGCGGGGTTCGAATCGCTTCAGGATGGAAATGTGGATTATTCGCCGCGAGTTGACTCAATCATGTCGTCCAAGCTCGCGTCTGATTCGGACCAATGGTCAGGCCGAAGTTTGCGATCAATCCAGTGTGCGGGAGCGAAAAAGTGATGCATCGGCCGTGGCAAGGAATAGCTGCCGATCATGTACGTGTGCCACGTCCCCACGTTGCCCCAGCCCACTGACTGGACTGTCGCGAAGTACGCGCCCACGTACGTAGCGAACAGCGCGATAACAACAAAGCCAGTCCACATGGACCATCGCCACCGCTTCCCGTCCGGCTTGTCGGTCATCGGAGACGTGTCCGTGTTTGAATTGCGGTTTTGAGCGTTTGGCACGGGAGTTCAGGACGCACTACCGGTCGGCTGCTGTTTCGCGAGCTTACAAAAACTGGCGTCCATGCTCTTCGCAGAGGCTATAGGACTCAGCTTCGCCGGTGTTTTGATCAACATCGGTCATGTGCAAGATCGCCGGCCGACCGCATTCGCGACATTTCGAGACTCCCGCCAGCTCGTCTGGTTTCATGCCGTGCTCTAGGCAGAAATGAAGCGTCTTTAGTTTGCCTGTGCTTGGGTCCACATCGGTCAGGGTCAGCGTGGCAATCTTGCCGCAAATGTCGCATACGCCACCCGGCCAAGACTCCTCCAGTTTTTTCGGTTCGTCGCTCATGCCGTCACCTCAGCGATTGGCGCGGGGGTTCAGGGTCGGATCGGCTATGGATCGGTAGGAACAAAAAGGTGGACATAGAAGCTGAGGGCGCGACTGACGTTGTCTAATCCTTCGGCCGCATGGAAGAGTGGACGGTACACCAAAAGGTACGGAAAACCGGGACTCCAATTTCCCGTCTTCCATGCGAACAAGTGCGCAGGGCCGCTCGACAGAACGTAGAACGCGAACAGCGCGATCGCGAACCAGGTTTTCGCCTTCGTACTCCAACGCCTCGCCTCCGGTTTCTTCGGTTCGTCGCTCATGCCGTCATTCCGGTCGGTCGGGCCGGCCTCTGGTCAGCCGGTAGTGTCCGTGTTTGAATCACGGTTTTTGCGGATTGGCATGGGAGTTCAGTCGCGTTGGCCCCAGCGCACGAAAAACTCGATCGCAATTCCGACAAGCGATCCACCTATGGCATAGATCAACAGAATGGAGTTCTGCCAGCCGGACGGATCGCGGCCCCCAGCCACAGGGGAAAAGAGCAACGCAAGGCCGGCGCAAATGAGCATGAGGACGGTGAGACGGATTGGGTGGGGCCGTCTAGTCGGGGCCGGTTCGTCGCTCATGCCGTCATCGCCTTGTCATCAGCACGCGAGTTTCAGCGGTCAGCCATCGTGGAACGTCTCAATTACCCCAAGCCATGCCAGCATGCTTAGCGCGACGATCAGTATCGCGGCGAGCAGAACGAGCGCCCACGGGATGCCCAGGCAAATCAGAAACGCCTTGGCTTGTCGGTTGAGATCCCAACGCATGCCGTCATTCTCGCGGCGGGGTTCGGAAGTTCAGTCAGCGTCGGGGGCTACCTACCGGAATGCAGGCTCGTTACGGTTTGCTCGACAGGGTTGTCGGAGCCTGTTCCAGCACTGGGATAATGCTCTTTAATTTGAGCCGGGTTTCGTGGTCCTCGGTCATGATAGACAAGCGGAATTTGGCGTTCGGAGTGTCGCGGGTCCATTTTGCGATTGGTGTATCCGCACGACGAGGGAGAGGGGGGCCGTTCCCTGCTTCCATCTGACTGTGGTAGACAGTTTGGCCTCCGAATGGCATCTCCCGGGTACCGATAATTGACACTTTTTTCAAAGTCTGAACGACCACGCGCCCGTTCCACCATCCGTTCCTCACCGCAACCTTCGTCTCGGGCCTTACGTACGTGGTCGGCAGATAAGGAAGCGAGTAAAACACGATTTGCTTACCCCGCACGAACGTGTAACCCCCTCCTTTGTTCGGGTAATAGCTGAGAATGCCAATGTTCTTGGACCGCGCATCGGTAAGCATGGCAAGCCGGTAATCACGATCGGGCGGTAGCGTCACATTTGCTCCCGGCGGGTCATCATCCGGGGCATCATTGCCCTCAACAATGGAGAGGTACAGCCCAACCAAGAGTACGGCGGCAAGAAATGGTCTCATCGGCCACGCTCTGCATGTTGTTTCACGGACCTGTTCGTCGCGGTCGAGCGTCTGTAAGAGTGTGCCGCCAATCTCGCATTCGCCAACACGTTCAGTGTGCCCATTGGACCGTTCTCTGGTCAAAAGAATTCCCTTGGGCGACTTCTGGAAGATTGAGATGTGGGCTCAGGGTGGTCAGCGCGACTTCGACGCAGCCCGCTTTGCCCGTCGCCATTCCCAGGGTGGCGTTGGATCGTTGTCCGCCCAAAGGCCGCGCTGATGCTCGCGGGCGTCAGCTTCCGCAGCGGTGTACTCGCCGCGCTTGTCAAAAGCCAGTCAAAACCGGTCTCGCCCATTTTAAACAATTCGACTCGTCACGTCGGTACCGAGGGTCGAGTTGGTGTCTGTGGTGCCGACGCAGGGTTTACTGGTTCGGTAACGACTTCAAAGCGACCCGCGTCCTCTTGCGACCAGTGCACCTCGTACTGGAAATCGATTTCATCATGGTCGGTGTGAACTACGCACCGACCCTGCCTGCTGTTGGCTTTCGGATCAGACCTCACCTCGCGGAACCCGTCGATCGATTTCACGCTGGGGCCGATGGACGTTTTCCGAATGATCTGGTTGAGCAACTGAGTGACTTCGGGACTCGTGCAGGAGGGTAACTCCGGCTTGATCCGCACTTCAAATCGACGCTTACCGTGATCCAGCCATCGGATGACGTAGTTGATTTGGATGTCCCCGCTAACCGTGTGCGCAACACACTGACCGTGTCGTTCGCTTCTTTTCCGATCAAAGCTCAACTCACGAAATCCAGCCACCGACTCCACGGTCTGCCGAGGGGATTGTCGAACGAGTTGATCGATCAGCCGAACGACCTCCGCGCTCTCGCAAGTTGGCAGATCGGGCGGAACTAGGAGGCCGTAAAGAAATGGGCCACCTGTAAAAAACAACGCGACAGCAACGGCGGGAATCGTGAGGTTGGGCCTCGCAAGTCGGCTCCGGCGATAAAAGGCGACCGGAAAACCGACAATCCACAACAGGCACATGCCGATGAACAGGCCGACCGGTCCCCCAGCGTCACGCCCGGCTGAATCGGTGCGCCCCAGGCGAGACGCGTCTACGGACAACAGAATTGAAGTCGCGAGGACTGTTGCCACGCCAATCCCGAGCGAGACAGTAAACGATGTGACGAAGAAGAGGGCAGCGCCGGCGACGACGGGCGCGACAAGCGCTATGCCAGCCAAGCCGATACGGGCGTGAGGCACCGCTGGCAACTCGGGAGCTGTCGTAAGCTCAGGAACTGGCGCCGTCTCGGGAACGATCGGTGTCAGCTCATGGGACTTCGCGAGGCCGTCGTCTGTTTCGGACATTCGCAACGCGGCAAAGTCGTCGCTCCGCGTTCTCACAGCGCGTTGGCGTGAAACTCTCCGTTGGTCGACGAGCAAACCGATACCTTCAAGGACGCTCCACCAGACGCATGCCGTGAGGGCCGCGGATGCCGCACCTCCTCCGTTGTACAGCAAGATGCCGAACAAGAAACAGCCGAGGATTCTGCCCGAGATCCGCCAACTATTTATTCTCAGCGGAACCTCTGGGGAAGCCGCTCGATCCCGTGCAATTCTCAGTTCCAAATCGGCAATGCAATGATCGACGTACTCTCGGTCTTGCTGCGTCTCAACTAAACGCGACGCAGCTTGATACTGCTCTAGCGCACACTGCCAATCACCGCGACACTGGTTACGACAAGCCGCGTTCAGCACGCCCTCGACTTCGCTGAGACCCGTCTGTATGGGGTCAGGCCCGAACTCATTCACCCCAATCGTTCCGGGTTTACAGGACAGCACGATTCCCAAGTAGAGGTTGTAAAGCGGTAGGCAAAGCAAGAAACAATGCTCGCCAGGCCGTCCGAGATCGTGCAGTCGCTTCACAACAATCGCGACTTGGCTCCAAACCGCGAGTACCACCGCGATCGTCGCAACAAGCATTGCCACTGGCGCTAGTTGATGCGAAACCCCGATGAGGTCAGCCAAGCAAATGATCACGACGCCGAGCAGCGCGCTCAACCCGAGTGCAAGGTGCACATTGTAGGTTATGCGGTCTACGCGACCGCGCAGAGAAAACAGATACGTCATCATCGCTGGCCCCCGTTTACTGGCGGTGCAAGTCTTCCGGGCCTTGGCGGTCGCTGCCCATAGCTCACTCCATGCCGAAACAGAGCGCTGTGCAGGCTGCGCTTCGATGCCGCTCAGCATGGGCAACAGCAGAACCGGAAGCAAGAACAATCAGCGCCCAGACTTCGACGCAGCCCGCTTTTGCCGTCGCCACTCCCAAGGGGGCTCGGCATGAGGATCAGCCCACAACCCGCGATTATGCTCCCGAGCGTCGTTCTCGGCGGCGGTGAATTCCCCCGGCTTGTCATACTGCGGGTAACGTCATGCTAACCCGTCGCTCACCATCTCCAGGTTGATGAAGCGCTCGCCGAGAAAAATCCGCCCGACTTCGCGCTTGTACCGATCAACGTCGATGACGTCGATGCGGACGTCTTGCTTGAACACCTTGGCCGCGAGGTTCTCTCGAGCCTTGGTGCCGAACGGCTGCCCCTTTTCCGGCGCATCGATGCCAGCCAAGCGAATCTTGTGTTGTGTCTTCGAGTCGTCGAGGACTGTCAGCGTGTCACCGTCGGCGATCGCGACGACACGTCCCTTAAGCTCGTAATGCGGCTTGGCGGCAAAGGTCGGGCTGGCAGCGATGGCAAGCAGAACGGCAATGCAGCGTGTGACGTCTCTACCGCCGCGGACGTTTCGGCTCAATGGTGATCTCCACCTGGACGGGCTTGTCAGCCTTTCGCAGTCGAAGCCGATCGACTTGTGCGCCTCAACTGCGTTGAGTTGTCCAAGGTATCGCGTGCCACGTGGGGCTGATGGGAAAGCGCCGTCGAGGTGCGGCGGTTCCCTGCCAACGTAAAGCTGCACGTTTCGCTCGCGGTCGAGGATGGCCCAAATCGTCGGCTTGCGGGCGGCCTTCTTTGCGGTGGCCATCAAGAGGGCTCGCCGAAAGCCATCTCGTGTAAGCTGTCTTCTCCCTGCCATTCGGACCACTGGGCGCGGAGACGCTTGGCAACCAGGTGCAGCTCGTCTCGCGCGGACCCCGAGGTGTGGTGGGCGTCACGAAGGATGATGATGCCGCGATAGTGTTGGACGGTCGCGGCGGGATCTAACGTCTCGAGCTGCTTACTGGTGAGCATGGCGCCGGTCTCCGTACTGGCGTCGAGAGGGGCAATCCGTTGAGGTGAATCTTCCCAACGGTCTGCCCTGGATTCAAGGTGCCTTCGGAAGCTTGATCTCTTCGTGGCCGTTGATGGTGATCAGACCTCTGAACAATTTTGCATCGATATGTTTTGAGCAAAAACGGACGGAGCCGTCAGCGAAACCAACGAGCATGCCTTCTTCCCAAGGTCCCCCGATTCCATCCGGGCCGTTCATGACAGGCTCCTTGGTTAGCGAACGGATCGTCGGGCGCCCACCGGCGGCCCACGAACCGTAGTCTTTCGATGCTTCGCTAATCATCATTGTGTCGGACGTGCCGTCTTTGATGTCCTCGAGACGCGTCGCGCGATTGTAGCCGAAGCAGCCGGCCCTCGGGCTCTCGACGGGCAGCGTCGGCCCGTCGGCTCCCAATCCGGCCAACCCCACGTAGTGCGTCGGCGGAAGGTCGCCTTCCTTCGGCTTCTCGAGACCCGGATTCAACAAGCCCTCGACCGTTGTTGTGATCGCGCCATGGTTGGCTTTGTCATCCCACGATTTGTCGAAGACGATCCGATCGTAAAGCGGCTGCTGTTCGAAATACGGCAGAATCGCGGCCGCCCAGCTGATTCGTTTGTCGGGCTTAAGTTTGGGATTCGGGTGCGTCCCAGTGGGAAACTGTTTGTGCTCGGCGTGGTAATTGTGGAGAGCCAACAAAATCCGTTTCAGTTTAAGCCGTGAATCTTGCCGCAACGTGGCGATGATATACGCCTCGGTGTCATTATTCTGTTGCGCCCACATCAGCGAATTGGTGGCGATCGTCGAAACGCCGACTGAACAGATGACTGCGATCGATCCGCAAAAGATCCAGTTCCGGTGAGGCCGCATAATGCACCTCGCATTTGTTGGTGGTGAGACGTCAGGCCGACAGCCTTTGGATGCACTCGGGGCCTTGATTTTTCACGCTGTTGACGAACGTCCCGATCGGGAAGGCTACCATTTCCTCAGACGGGTACGGCCGCACCAGGCTCTGCAGATCGGCGACGTCTTCGTTCTTCGCTCATCGCGAAGCGGAATAGATCAGGCGCCCGATCCAAACGAATCCGGGGACGGCTGTCAGGGCCAACCAGATCATCATGTTGCGAGTTCGCTTGTCCATGCCGCGATTGTACCGCTTGCGAATGATAGTCCAGAAGGCAACGCCCGCCACGAGTGCCGCTAGGACAATCAGAATCCCAGCGACTACCCACGGAGTGAGATCGATCGGAACAGCGTCGAAGTGCATACCTCGATTGTACCGGGAGCGGGGGACGCGTCGAGCGGCCGTCAGATCTGCCACGCGTTTGAGCGTCGCGTTGCCTCAGCACGCTCAAACAGGCAAAACGCCCGCGCTCAAGAGTGGGCCGGCCGCTTTGGCAGCACGCGGTCGTCCGGCTTCTTTTGCAGGTCGCGGTTCTTTTTCTCGGTCGCCCACCAGTTCCGCCACTCCGCGCGGTTGTACCCGAGTTTTTTATCGGTGAGTTTGGAGAGCGTATCCATCACCGCCAGATTGCGATCCTTCACGGGCAACGGCTGGTTTGATGGCAACTTCTCGACAAGGTGAAACGTCAGCGCGACGCCACGGCTTTCCGCGCAGGCCGGACACTGCAGGAGAAACACGCGAGACGGCGATAGTTCAACCGCCTGTGCCGAGCGAAACACCATGGCATCGATCAGGTAAGGGATCGAGTCGCCGTTCGGATCACCGATTTGAGCGATCCCTTTCGCCGCCAGGGTGGCGAGCGTTTGGTCGCGCGTCTTGAGTGCCTGAATGTACAAGGGACGAGCGAAGTCGGCTCGCTCGGGACCGATGCTGTTGCGAGCCTCCTCGCGGTTCTGCGGCGACGGATCGTAAAGCGCAACCGCGACGAGATAGTAGATCGGCGTCGGACCGCGTATCCCCCGCGCGATCTTCACGAACAGCAGCCGCACCGATTCCAGCCGATTCGTGGCCAGATACCGGGAGAGCGCCGGCAGCGCGTCGGGATCCTCGATCTTCAAAAGTTCCGCTTGCGCACTGCGGCTTTGAGCGGGGCTGGCCCCCATCAGCCGCGAGGCGAGCGTACGGATTTTCGGCATCCACGCCTCTTCCTCGGCCGTCAGGTGCAGCCTCTTGGAACTCGGCTTGGTGCCCGCCGCGCCCTGCCGCGGATCGGCGCCGACCTTCACTTGCTTGACCGAGTCGCGATCGAAAACGATCACCGCGCCGCTCGAAGTTCTGAGCGTGACCGACTTCGACGTTCCGGAATTCCCGACGACGTGGCCGTGAACCACCGCGCCGCTATCGAGCGTAACAATATCGGCTCGCCCCATTCCGAGCGGCAGGAGGATCAGCAGCACGAGAGCCAAAAGCGAGGAGCGCAGAAAACCAGCTTGGATGCGCATCGAAACGCTCCGTTCGGAGGGGCTGGTTTCAGAAACGGCTCAAACAAACCCGTCGCGGCGGGCAGCGGACCACACCATTCGAGTGGAACCTATAACCCAATCGTACCAATCGAGGGCTCAAACGCAATCACATCTTGCCACGCGGCAACGTCTCCCGAGACATATTAGGATGGGTAGTCGTGCGAGTTGCGTTGCTGGCTGGTTATCGCGGAACACTAAAACAGAACACGCAGACCACGATGTATGCTAAGACGACCGACACTGCTGCAATCATGAGTGTTTGAGGTCGGGTTAGCTGTGGAGGATCATTGGAAAATGATGCGTCCTGGGCCTGTTTCGTCCAATCCACGACTTTCCAAGGCGACCACGGCCGCTCTCGCCACTGAGGGCTGCGAGCTGAACGGATAATGAACGCGATCAAGCGCGCCTGTTTTGTCAGTATGAGCCAGATTGGCAGAGACAGCGCGAGGCCGGCGATTGCGACGATGAGTCCGCCTGTCCAAGTCATGCCGTAATTCCCGCCGACTCGCGCAGCAACCGTTTCACCGTCCATATCTTGGCTCGCCGCTCGACCGCGTCCAGTCCGGCTTGTCGGTCATCGGATTCGTGTCCGAGTACGAATCACGGTTTTTGCGGGTTGGCACGGGAGTTTGTCTACGGGGGACGTCCTCACTTATCGGAGCAACTCGACTGCTCTATCGTCCCAAGCCGCGTTATGTTCGGACCAGTTGCCGATCGGCCGGGGGAACCCCGTCCGGCAGTAAGACCGCCGAGCGGCGAAGTCGATGACCGCGTGCGGATACGTGTTAATGAAGAGGCCTGCCTTAAGCCCGTCAGCCGACCATGCGATCTGTACGACTGACGGTTTGCTCCGGTCGGTGACTTGCTCGACGTTGTAGATGTGCCGGGCATCCAGGATGGGTTGCTCCTGCTGGGAGAAGTCCAGCCCATAGAAGTATCCCGCTTTGCCGTCGTCCTCGAACACCGCTCCGTAGCTGGTATTCGGGGCCGGCCCCTCGACCACGACAGGTTGACCGACGGTGATCGTTTCCTCTGCCACGAGATTCGCTGACATGCCGCCCTCACTCGCCGCCCGCGCAGGGTTCGTCGCTCATGCCGTCACCTCAGCGGGCCGATGCGTCCTCGACAAGCACGAATCCCGAGTCTCCCGGAAAGACGTAGCAGTTCGACGGCACCCAAAGCTTGATATAAAACGCGATGACCTTACCCGGCGCCTTGAATCTCGCTAATTCGTCCAGGGGCGCGTAGACGTCATGGAACCGCACACGGTGACTGGCCTTGTACGTAAACTCAAAGCGCGCCGCCGGACCGATGCCTAGCACATAAATGGCGAGCAGCAACACCGCAAACCAAATCGCTGACCGCCAGCCACTTCGTTCGCCGTTGGGCTTTTTCTGCGACTCGCTCATGCCGTCATTCTAGCGGCGGACTCGGAAAGGTCAGTCATCATCGGGGAGTCTTGGGCTCTACATACCGGGCCGCAGGCCGTTACGGTTTGCTCGGCAGGGGTTTACGGGCACGTTCCAGCACCGGCACAATGCTTTTGAGTTTGAGTCGCGTCTCGCGGTCCTTGACCATAATTAATAAACCGACTTTGCCAGTGGGAGTGTCGCGCGACCATTTATCGATTGGAAACTGAGCATCCGATGACCATTGCGCGATTGGCGTATCCTCTCGGAGCAAGGCATTAGGAGTCATCGTTTTTCTCATATCGCCGCGATAGAGGGTTTGACAGCCCAAGGCCATTTTCGACTTTCCGATAATCCTAAATGGTGTCGCCTCTATACGGCCAGCCGCACTCTCAACGAAAAAGAAGTCAAGTGACGTGCTCGGCCAGTAGGGAAGTGCATAAAACACGATTTCCGTACCCTCAAGGAATGTGTATCCGCCACTTCTGTTCGGGTAATACGTGAGCACCCCAATCTTCTGAAGAGGTGCATTGGCGACTTTGGCTAACCTCACATCTTTGTCGGGCGTGAGTGTGCTTGGCTGTGGCGGTTTGTCACCTGCATTGGCGATGCGGACCGACAGCCCGACCAAAAGCATGGCGGCAAGAAAGGCTCTCATCGGCCACGCTCCGCATGATGTTTCGCGGACCTGTTCGTCGCGGTCAAGGAGGTCAGACATTGCGACCCCTTCGCCTTCGGTCGGGCTTGGGCGGGAAGACAATCTCGGTCTTGTCCGTGAGCTGATGCAGCCGCGTCGTCAATTCGGCGGCCGACTCGTAGGCGTTATCGGTGGCCAGCAGCAGAGCGTCGCCGTTTGGAAAGCCGACCTGCCGCATCCGCCGCTGCCATTTGTGGAGCAATTGCACGCACGGAATCAGGCGGTCGCAGACGATGCGGGCTTGCTCAGACGTCAGGTCGCGGGAGTCCATGGCGTCAGTCTACAGCGCGGGTCCGAGGATTCGAACGCGGCAGATTGCGCAGGCGGCAATCCGATTCATCGGACGGCTCAACAGTCGTCCGAAGGGGTCAAGCGCAACAGCGGGGTTCGAATCGCGTCAGGATGGAAATGTGAGGATGGGTGGGTGCGAGTTTGTGTTGCTGGTCTTCTCAGTTTCGCCGCCGCAAGTGGAAGAATATCCATGCCATGACCGGTATCCATGGCAACATGACGATGGACCAAAAGACGAGCCTCTGCAAAGCATCGCCCGAGAAACCCAGCAACGCGCCAAGGACATACGGTGCCGCGAATGGGATCGCGACGAAATAAATCACGACACAGCTCACCAACATGATTCGCTTCATGCCGCCGCCGCCTTCGCCGATTCACTCAACAGCCGTTCCACCGCTTCCCGTCCGATTGTCGGTCATCGGAGTTGTGTCCGTGTTTGAATCACGGTTTTTCGCGATTGCCACGCTGCTTTTCCTTTTCGTCTGTGGGAGACCAGTCTTTTGCAGGACCTGGAATAAACTTGCCGTCGATCTTCGCTGCCCCCCTGAAGCTCGCGCCGCCACGTCCATCGGCCGACCAGCAGTACAAGACGTTGCCGTCTCCGCTCGACGTAAAGATTCCGTATTGGCCGCCCATGGCCTGGGCACCAGCTCCTCCGGCATGCGCCGAATTGACGAGCGACGGCAGCGCTTCGTGTCCCCTGTGCAGACCGTGCCCGACGTAGAACAGACCGCCCACGAGGGCGACCGCAACGATTCGCCAGAATTTGTTGTCTTGCATGGCCGCTTGTCCTTCCAAAAGGGGGTACTTCGGTTCGTCGCTCATGCCGTCATTCCATTGCCTCGACCGAGAACACGAACCCAGCCCGATCGAACGCGAGTGGGATTTCCCCGATTGCCGAGTGCGCGTCAGATTGGGTTACAAAGACTTGAGCGCCCGCGCGGTCGCCGAAGGTGCGGTGGCCGTCGACAAACGGCCCGACCACATAACTTGTCCGTTTGCGCTGGCCGCCTTGATGATGAAGCCTGTTGTGGGGTTCTCGCTCATGCCGTCATCGATTTGCGGCTTGCCGGCCGGCCTAGGGCTTGGGCGAGAGGTTGAACGTCACGATTGCCACAATGACACCAAAGAGCGGTCCGAAAGCAATCGCTGGCACCCACTGCGTGGCGGCGTAGGCGAACACTCCGACAAATGAGCCGGCGATGAATCCGAACACCAGATAGTTGCCCACTGCCTTGGGGTGCTTTTCGATCATGGCCTCATTATAGCGGCGGCTCGGGCGGCTTGTCGCGCAGGGGTCACCGGATGACCCCGCTTTTCGGCGAGTGCGTCACAGGACGTTGGGTGATCCCCCGGATGGCGCTAAATCCACCTGTAAAAGAACAGGATGTAACTGGAAAGCACATCGTGAGCGCCCGCCCGGTTCGCCGCAGCGATGAGCGGCTCGTAGACGATATCGAAGATGAACCTCGAACACCCATGGTCGAAGCGACCAAGGCTGGCGACGGACCGCGATGCAGGGCCGATCGACAGCGGATAAACGATTGCAAAGACGCGTCTATTCGCCGCCGGATCCTCCGAGGCCCAAACCAACCTGTTTGCGGGGCCAAGCGACAGTGGATACAGCACGAGCGCTAGTAGCAACGTCCAGCCGATCCACTTCCTCGATCGTTTCTTCGGTTCGTCGCTCATGCCGTCACGTTCATTTGCGAGGATGCATGCTCTTTCGATCCTCGGCTTCTTGGCGCTCCTCGTTGATTCCGGTCACAACAGCCCAGACGACACCGACAGCGAACGCGACGATCAGGAGATAGGTGATCGCTAACCGCAGTCGCTTCATGCCGTCATTCTAGCGGCGAATTCGGCCCGTCGGTAAAGTCTTCGGCATGTCGTTCGTCGTCAGGGTCGATTTCGTCCGCGTAGCCGAAGTCCGCTGGCTCATGGGTCCGCGTCTCGGCGGGATGCGCGCATTCGCTCAGCGTGAAATGGCAGCTATCTTCGAAACTCGGGAGATCGCCCAGGACGCGGCTGACGAGATGCTGCGCAGCTTTCAGACTCAGAGTGCGACGTTCACGGTCGAAGCGACCGACGGATCAGCGTCAGGGGGCGGTTTCAACTGAGAAGGCCATGCCGCACAATCCGTCTGAGTGAGCCGCCTTCGCGGAAGCGATCTGGGCATCTTCGCGCACTTCAAAAACCTCGGCGAACTGTTGCGCTCTAAACGCGCGCGTTCCGTCCGGTCCCTCGCTCGCAAACCAAGTGGCTCTTCCAACGCGGTCGACGACTTTCACTACGAAGCTCATCTACGAGTCGCCTTGTTGGGTGACTGGCGTTTCGCGAGTTATGAAACGACCTCGACCGAGAACCGCATGCCCCTGTCGGCGAACCCTGGAGGGACCGTCGGACGCAAGTGAATTAGCTCGACGTACAGGAAATGAGCAGAAAGCCGACGAATTATTGCGGCTTGCTGCAGTGGCTAAGTCCAATTGCACATCGGCGGAGTTCATAGAGAGAATGGAGCAGGCAGTCGCCAGACTCGGCCATTCTGCAGGCAAATAGCCCTACCGCGATAAATGTCAGTGGCCAGAGTACGTCCAGCTGCAAGTTTTCCTTTGACCTCGCCCTCAAGACTTTGCAGACTGACTTGTCGATTGGCTGATCGAATCTCAAGCGCGTCCTAAGCTGGTGGCGATGGCGAATGGCGGCGTATCGCGGGCGGAGTTGTCGGCGTCGTCTCGTTTGAGCTTCCGTTTTATGCGGCAATTGTTCCGATTCCCCTGTTTAAAGCGTTCTTAGCACGACACAGGAGCCTCTATGTCCTCTGAAGTTCCAACGATTCCCCATCACATAATTGAACTGTGTTCAGCCTGTGTCTCAAAAGAGGCTCCAACTGGAGATGCAAAGGCGCCTTTTGGCGGCGTCAATTGGCGTGTCGACGCAAGCAAAGCCGCGAATGCGGTATTTCAGCTCACTACTTGGTTCGTGAAAAGCGTTGCAACATTAACTGTCGCACCTGGTCCAATCCAGTTTATTGAAGTAACTGTGAAGGGCTGGCGAGCGGTTCTATCCACACTGGAAGCCATTCGAGAGGAAATGAAGCCGTTGCCCTATTGCGCGTATGTCGTACTCTCCTCATCACCGCAAGGTTTAACACACGCTGAACTGCAGCAGCGGCTATCGAACTATGTGAACGAGATGATCAGCAGTAAGTGGCCATTGCCGTGGATCGGTCTTTCCAAGGACGAGCTGACGACGGCTTGCAAGGCATTAAGTTACAGCGGCCAGCTCGATGATTTGATTCGGGCGCTGATCAAATCAGACTACGCTGAGGAGAAAGACGGCCACGTGTTTTATCGATCGAAGAATTTTTCTCTCGGTTTCACCCAACGTTCATGACCGACCTCCACTTACGGGAGCCCGGCTGTGTTTTCTCCTTCACTCCAAACACTGCTCTTACTGTCTGCCTCGCAGGATCGCTTCGCCGCCGACACCGCTCGAGACAATCTCTTCGCCTCTTGGGTACAGCTAGCAAGCTGGCTACAGACATCACCCCCTTCTAATCGGCCTCGCAAGTGGCCAGTGGTGGGAACGTCCAGTGCAGTGACGTCGCCCTGGTTCGATCAGTCCTACGGCCTTGAATTCGCGCCACAGCTCCTCGGTCGAGGGAGTTCTGAAAACAATGGATTTGGCATTTGGGGCTGGATCGACGCACAGTCTCTAACAACAATGTATGCGAATAGGGCAGAATACGGCGCGGATCTAGAGTACATCGATCTCGGCGCGCCAGTATCGGCTTTTGCGCCTGCATCTGCTGCCGCGAAGGCATCTCTGCGTTCGCTGCTGAATGCAGCACCCGTATCCGCTCAGGCAAATAGTGTCGTGGCAATCGTGGACTTGGGGGTCCGCGCGGCTGCCTCCAACCCTGACAACTTCGGCGGGCGCATCGAACATGCAAATACGACATCGATCGATTGGAGCGAGCATGCGGTTAATGTCATGCAGGTGCTGTGTGAGAAACTGCGTCTGCTGCACAAACTTCAGGACGTTCGCTTGATTTGCAGCCTTGTCGAAGAACCCCCGCCGCAATGTGTGACCCTGACGGCGCTTCAACAGACGTCTAACGTCGCCGACATCGAAGCTGCAGTAGATAAATTGGACCAACTGTTGCAGCAGCCGAGATACCAACACTTGCGTGCATTCGTGAACCTATCGCTCGGGACTCATCTTGGCCCACACGATGGTTCATCACCATTTGAATCGAAGATTACGTCTCTAACACGCGGCGCTGCGTCTGGAAGTACCCGATTCGTGCACGTCGCGGCAGGTAACGAAGGCACGGATGGTATGTCGCAGGAGGTGACTACGCGCCCCAACGAACCGTCGGTCATTCGCTTCCGACTTTCCTCTG
>Ga0210393_10000911_pt1 | contig 25394 bp, 22 predicted proteins | sample IncBWC27OmetaG_FD_160068 | JGI IMG/M metagenome (GOLD analysis project Ga0210393, IMG submission 160068) | Forest soil microbial communities from Barre Woods Harvard Forest LTER site, Petersham, Massachusetts, United States - Inc-BW-C-27-O ...
AGCCAACTCGCTGGGAAAATCGTTCAACACTCCACGCGTCGGCCGCGGCGCCGCCTACGCCGACATCAACAATGACGGCCGCCTCGATCTTCTTCTCTCCACCAACGGCGGCCCCGCTTATCTTTTTCTGAATGAAGCCACAGGCCCGGCGGCAACCAACAAAAGCCTGCGCATAAAACTGGTAGGCACAAAATCCAATCGCGACGGCATCGGCGCCGTAGTCAAACTCACCGCCGCCGGCGAAACCCAAACCCAGATGCTCCGCAGCGGCTCCAGCTACCTCTCCGCCAGCGAACTAATCCTAACCTTCGGCCTCGCCCAAAACTCCCAGGCCGACTCCCTCGAAATCCGCTGGCCCAGCGGCCAAATCGACAAACTCTCCGCGGTCCCCGTCAACCAAACCATAACCATCACCGAATCCAAAGGGATCACCGCCAACCGCAAATTCACCAAGCCTTTGTAGCGGCCGCCTTCTCTTCTCTGCGAAATCTCTGCGAAATCTCTGCGCCCTCTGCGCCTCTGCGTTATCTTTTTCCCTCTTTCTTCCTCCCGCTGATCAAGCCCCTACTCTCCTCCCCGCAATCACCGCCTGCCCCAAACTAATCCCTCCATCCCCCGCCGGCACTTCCGTATGAAAAAACACCTCAAACGACCGCTCCTTCATCTCCGCAATCATCGTCTCCAGCAGCAACGCATTCAAAAAACATCCCCCACTCAAACAAATCCGGTTCAACTCCGTCTTCTCCCGAATCTTCTCCGCCGCTTCCACCAGCACCAGCGCCAGCCCATTGTGAAACTTCCGGCTGATCTCCGCCACACTGGCCTGCTTTTGGATGTCCCGCACCAGCCACTCAAACAACGATTTCGTCCCGATCTCCCACGCCCCACCGCGCAAATTCAAATCCAGCGGGTACGCCGACTCGCTCCCCGAATCTCGCGCCGCCATCTCCAGCTCAATCGCCGCCTGCGCCTCAAAATTCACCGTCCCTCGCAAACCTACCAGCGCCGCCACCGCATCGAACAACCTCCCGCAGCTCGAAGTCCGCGGCGAATTAATCTCCCGCTCCATCATCTGCAGCACCACGCCCAGTTTCCGCGTATCAATCTCCGCCAGAAACGGCAATCCCAGTTTCTCCAAGTCCTTCCCGAAGTGTTTCGCCAGATAACTCACCGCCATCCGCCACGGCTCATGAATCGCGGCCGCCCCCCCGGGCAATGGCAGATACTCCAGATGCGCTGCCCGCTCAAATCCCGAATAATCCGCCACCAGCACTTCTCCGCCCCAGATCGCTCCGTCCGTCCCGTACCCCGTCCCGTCCAGCGCAATCCCGATCACTTTCCCGTCCAGATGATTTTCCGCCATGCACGACGCCACATGGGCGTGGTGATGCTGCACTCCTACCAACTCCACGCCCGTCCGCTCTTGTGCCCATTTCGTCGAAAAATAATCGGGATGCAAATCGTGCGCAATCACCTTCGGTTCCGTCTCCAGAATCCGCTGCAAGTGCTGCACTGCTTCCTCAAAAAACTTAAAGCTCTCCAGATTCTCCAAATCCCCAACGTGCTGGCTCAAAAACGCCTCGCTCCCCCGAATTACGCAAACCGTATTCTTCAATTCCCCGCCCACCGCCAACACTGCTTGCGATTCCTTCTCCAGCTGCACCGGCACCGGTACGAATCCCCGTGACCTCCGCAGTTTCTGCGGCTGCCCCGCCCCCGCGCGCACCACCGAATCGTCGCATCGGCGCACAATCTCCCGGTCGTGCACCAGAAACGCGTCTGCAATCCGGTTCAATCTCCGGATCGCCTCCTCATTTTCAATCGCAATCGGCTCTTCGCTCAGGTTCCCGCTCGTCATCACCAACGACTCAAACTTCCCGCTCTGAAACAATAGATGGTGCAGCGGCGTGTACGGCAAAAACAACCCCAAGTACCGGTTCCCGGGCGCAATTCCCGGCACATGCGCAACTTCCGCCCGCCGCGGCAGCAAAACGATCGGCCGCTCAAACGAACTCATCATCTTTTTCGAAAGCTCATCCGCCACGCAAAGCCGCGCCGCATCCTCCACTCGTCGCACCATGATCGCGAACGGCTTCTCCACTCGCCGTTTGCGCTCCCGCAATTTCGCAACGGCCTTTTCATTCTGTGCGTCGCACGCCAGGTGGAATCCCCCTAGCCCCTTGATCGCCACCACCGCACCCTGCTGCAGCAACCGCGCTGCCTCGCGAATCGGCTCCGCCACATCCATGCGCGCGCCATCCGCTCCCAGCAGCACCACCTGCGGCCCGCAATCCCAGCACGCATTCGGCTGCGCATGGAATCGCCGGCTCGCCGGATTGTCATACTCCGCCTGGCAAGCCGCGCACATTTTGAACTTCGCCATCGAAGTGCGCGCCCGGTCGTATGGAATGTCGTGGGTAATCGTGAATCGCGGCCCGCAATTCGTGCAGTTGATAAAGGGATACCGGAATCGCCGGTCGCGCGGGTTCATCATCTCCCGCAGACAATCCTCGCAGATGCTCACGTCCGGCGAAATCAGCGCCTTCGCCGCCGCCCGCATGCTGCTCGCTTTGATTCGAAATGCCGTCTCTTCCTGCAACTCCGCATCCCGCGGCGCAATCCCGGTAATCTTCGCCAGCGGCGGAATCTCCTTCGGCAGCCGCTCCAGAAACCTCTCCACCGCCTCCGCGTCTCCCTGCACCTCAAGGCTCACGCCCGCGACGTGTTCGCAATCAACCCTGTCAGCCCGCACTCATTCGCCAACCGGTAAACATACGGGCGAAATCCCACGCCCTGCACTATCCCGGTAAGGTCAATCGCCTTTCGAGCCACACGTGTCCGCACAGTTTCTTTCATAATGTGAGCCTACAGTGTACGGAATCTGTCCCAAAATTGTTATTCTGTCGGTCAACCGCATGTTGGCTGGTAGGATACGCGGCCGAGGGCTCCGCACATCCTTGCGATTGCTGTAAGCTGAAAGCTGTCGGCTTTTGTCTTTCGTACTAAAAACTAACAACTTAAAACCACTTCCCCCATGTTCTCTGACCGCACCAATTGGCCCCTCACCCGCAACCCTTTCACCGTCGCCCTCGACGAACTCCGCGCCGCTGGTACTCCGCTGCTAGATCTCACCGCCTCCAATCCCACCAAATGTGGCTTCCATTACGATTCCGCCGCCATCCTCTCCGCCTTCCAAAATCCCGCTGCCCTCACCTACGATCCCCAACCCAAAGGCACCCTCATCGCTCGCCAGGAAGTCGCCCGCTACTATCTCGACGACCACCAAACCACCCTCGATCCCGATTCCCTCTTCCTCACCACCAGCACCAGCGAAGCCTACTCTTACGCCTTCCGTCTCCTCTGCAACCCCGGCGACGGACTACTCCTCCCCAAACCAAGCTACCCCCTCTTCGAGTTTCTCGCCGACCTGCAAGATGTCCATCTGAAACCCTACTCCCTCGCCTACGCCCACGGCTGGTTCATCGATTTCCAATCCCTCGAAAACTCCATCACACCTCGCACCCGCGCCATTCTCCTCGTCCATCCCAATAATCCCACCGGCTCTTACGTCCAACCCGAAGAACTCACCCGCCTCAACGCCATTTGCAAAAAACACAACCTCGCCTTGATCGTCGACGAAGTCTTCCTCGATTTCCCCTTCCACTCCGCTCCGCGAAAATCCTTCACCGCCAACTCCGAAGTCCTCACCTTCACCCTCAGCGGCCTCTCCAAAATTTCAGCTCTCCCCCAAATGAAAATCGCCTGGCTAGCCGTCACCGGCCCCGCCTCCCAGGTCCGCCCCGCCCTCGACCGCCTCGAAATCGTCGCCGACACCTATCTCTCCCTTAGCGCCCCCGCCCAAGCCGCTCTCCCCGCCCTCCTAGCCCAGCGCAATCCACTGCGCCCGCAACTACTCAACCGCATCCACGAAAACCTCTCCCACCTCCAATCACAACTCCGCTCTCATCCCGCCGTCGAACTCCTCCACGCCGAAGCCGGTTGGTACGCCACTCTCCGCTACTCCGCCAACACCTCCACCCACGCCTCCGTTCCCTCCTCTGACGAAGCCCTCGCCATCCACATCCTCCGCCACCACCATGTCCTCCTCCACCCCGGCCATTTCTACGACTTCCCCAACAACAACCACCTGGTTCTAAGCCTGATCACCCCAACCGAAATCTTCCGCGAAGCTATCCAGATACTCCTCTCCTGCCTGTAACTCGCCCCTTCAGGGGTGAGGTCTTCCCATCCGCAATCCACCCGGCACAATCGGAGCGCAGCACCCCCAATCCGAAATCCCCCTCAACCTCACCGCCACCTCGCCTCCCTCTATGGAACCTCTAGCCAAAAACAAAAAAAGGCGCCCAATGGCGCCTGATCACAATCAATCTCCATGCTTGCTGTTCGGGTTTTCTCTGGAACTGACGACTGTTGACTGTCAGCTGTCGACTTCTTTTGGTAGCGATACCGGGATTCGAACCCGGGTTTCCGCCGTGAGAGGGCGGCGTCCTGGACCCCTAGACGATATCGCCATTGCGGTCCGCAGCCATTTTCGCTGCGTTCGCCACAGCTCTAAATGTTCTCACGCCAACACTCCTCGTGCAAGCAGCGTCCTAACCCTTACCCACATTGGCCGGAGCATCGTTTCTCATCGCAGCTTTCTCCATGCACTCTTTCAGTAGCTGATCCAATTCCTCCGTCCGGATCGGTTTCGTCAGATACCCGTCCATCCCCGCCGCCAGACATTTCTCTTCATCGCCCTTCATCGCGTGCGCCGTCAACGCAACCACCTGCTGCCGCCTTCCGCTCAATCTCTCTTTCGCTCGAATCCGCGACGTCGCCTCCATCCCGTCCATCTCCGGCATCTGCACATCCATCAGCACCAGGTCGTAGCTCGTTTTCTCCAAAGCCTCCAGCGCCTCTCGCCCATTCGCCGCAACCTCCACCACGTGACCCCGCTTTTCCAGCATCCGCGTCGCCAGCCGCTGATTCACCTGGTTGTCTTCTGCCAGCAGGATTCGCAACCCGCATCTGAACGCTCGCTCTTCCCGCACCGGGGCCCGCACACTTGCGGCAATCTCCTTTTTTTCCTTCGTCCCTCCCAACACGCCCGCTACAGCCTCTCGCAGTTCCAATCTCCGAATCGGTTTCACCAGAGACGCCCCAACTCCCAATTCCTTGCATCGCTGGCCGTCCCGCCGCTGCCCCGCTGAACTCAGCAACAAAATCTTCGTGTCCTCCAGTCCTGGTGTCGCTCGAATTTGCGAAATCAACGCAAATCCGTCCATACCAGGCATATTCCTGTCCGTTACCACCAGCGCGTACTCCCCGCCAGTCAACTCCGCCAGCGCCGCCTCTCCGCTCTCCACGCACTTTACGTTCAGTTCCCAACCCCGAAACACATCTTGCAGAATCCGCCGGCTTGTCTCGTTATCATCCACCACCAGAACCCTGGCGCCGCGCGGTATCTCCGTCGAGCCGCCCGTCTCCTCGCCTGCCGCGCCGCTCGAACGCTTCAGCCGGGCCGTAAAATGAAATCTCGTTCCGCGCCCCACCTCGCTTTCCACCCAAATTCTTCCCTCCATCATCCCCGTCAGCCGCGACGATATCGTCAGCCCCAGCCCCGTACCCCCATATTTCCGCGTGGTCGAACTGTCCGCCTGAGAAAACGGATCAAAGATCAATTTCAGTTTTTCCTCCGGGATTCCCACTCCCGTATCCGCAACGGTAAAGCGCAGCACGCCGTCCTCGTCCTCCCCGCCTTCCGTCCGCACTGTTACCGTCACTTCTCCCTTCTCCGTAAACTTGATCGCGTTCCCCACCAGGTTCGTCAATATCTGCCGCAGCCGCCCCGCGTCTCCTTCCACAATCTCCGGCACTTCAGGTCCAATCTCGCAGAGCAATTCCAGTCCCTTCTCCTCGCTTCGCAACGCGAATGTCTTCAGCGTAGCTTCCACCCATTCGCATAAATTGAAATCCACAGTTTCCAGGTCGATCTTCCCCGCTTCGATCTTCGAAAAATCCAGGATGTCGTTGATCACCGATAGCAGCGAGTCTGACGACATCTTCACCGTCTGCAGATACTCCCGCTGCTCCGCATTCAACTCCGTGTCCAGCGCTAGCTCCGTCATCCCGATCACCCCATTCAACGGAGTCCGTATCTCATGGCTCATATTTGCCAGAAATTCGCTCTTCGCCTGACTCGCCGCTTCCGCCGCTTCCTTCGCCCGCCGCAACTCCTCCTGCGCCCGGATCCGCCCTACGAACTGCCCGATACTCACCGCCACCATCGCCACGGATTTCAGTGCGTCCTCTCCTAACGGCTCGGCCGTAAACGTCCCCAACACTCCCAACACTTCGCCGTCCATCAGCAGCGGTTGCCCCGCGAATGCCAACGCTTCTCTTGAAAGTGCCCGCGGTAACTTTCCGACGTTAGCCAACTCCGAAGTGGAATTCACACCATACGCTTTCCCTTCTTCCGCAATTCGCACAATTGCCGCTGTTCCCGCCTCTCGCAATTCCATTCCGTCGGAATTTCCGGCGCTCGCCTGCAACTCCATCGCATTGCTTCGCTCGTTCAGGCACCACACACCAGCAAAGGACACATCGAGGTGCCGTTCGAAACTCGCCACACTCAAACTCAATCCTTCCCGCAGGCTGAGTCCCCCCGTCAACGCTGCCCCGATTTCCCCGGCGAATGCTTCCAGCAACGCGCGCCTCGCCAGTTCTCGATCGGCGCGCCGCCATTCGCTCACCACCGCTCCCAGGCACAATCCTGTCAGCCCCAGCGCCAGCATAGCCAGTTGTAACCGTGGCATGGCCCCACTGTGCGTTTGCGTTACCCACGCCGCGAACATCATGCCCAGATTTATCCCAAAAGTTGTCAGCGCCGCCCCCGGCAGACCGTAACGCACCGCCGTCCATATCACTGGAATAAACAGCAAGTACAGCGGCTGATAGGGTATCGCAGGAGCAAATCCGAAAAGCAGCCAGATCGCCACGACCACGGACGCTATCTGCGCACTCGGCACCAGGAATCTCCGTGCCGTGAACGGACGCCGGTTCTTCGGCCGTCTGTGAATTTCTTTCCCGGGATTCATCCAGGCTTTCAGTCGCGGAGCCACATGCAAAAGCAGAAACGGAGTGAAGGTGATAATCGCGTTCGTGTCGCTCGTCCACCAGTTAACCGCAGTCCCCAATGCCTCCGAACTTGTGGCCAAGCCGTCTCCCAAAAACGTCAGCGTTCCGATGATCGCGCTCATGATCGCTGCCGTCAGGAACACCGCCACGAATCGGGCAGCGTCACGCAATGACCCAAGTTGCGGATCGATTCGCCATCGCCCCCGCAGCAGGTTAGCCCCGCCCATGTAGGCGACGTACAACAGAATCGCTCCCGGCAACCCGCACCATGACAGGATCGGCCGGTGATAGTTCACGATCGCCGCCGCCAGGCTCGCGACAAATACCACCGGGTAGTATCGCTTCCCTCCCCACAACATCAGGGCCAGCGACAATCCCACCGGCAGATAACAGGGCGGCGAGCCCTCCCACCCCTGCGAGGCGGTTGCCGATCCGTCGGTAAGCAGGAACGCTGCGATGAAAATCATTGCGACCAAGATTTGTTTGAGGAGTGTGGATCGTTGCTCCGGCTCAGGTCCATTTGCTGCCGGCCGTTCATTGCCCTTTCGAGGCGGACCCTGCCCGTTCTCGGTCTCGGCGGACTTTTTGAGGTTCAAGGTCATCAAAACACGCTTTGTCATCTGTTCCCGAGGACAACGCACTCGCGAAAACGTTCCTAGTCAAGGCCGCACAAGCTTCGGACACACCCTGCTTTAACCTCGCGGTGGCCGCGAGATAACACCTGCAACTCCCTCTCCATCTCCGGATGTCCACCGGATACATCTCCCTCTAATCCAAGCGATCCCTCGTCTGATGTTCCAAATTGGAATCTCGCCTCTCACCATCCCCACCCTTCTCCTGTTTTCTCCTCTCCCCGCTCCTCTGCTAAACTTGAACTGTTCCGCGCACCAACTTTCGCTCCTGGAGAGTCCCCAAATGAACTCGTTTGCTCCCTTTAATCGCAGACAATTTCTCTCGAGTGCCTCACGCTTCAGCGCCCTTTACGCCCTCGCCGGATCGCTACCACTCCCCGCTTTCGCATCTGCCATTGCCGATGACCCGCGCGTCTCCCAGACTCCCATCGCCGACGCCGGCTTCGCCTCGGTCCGCAAAATCGGTGACGGCCTCTACGCCACCATCTCCGATACCTCTAAAGGTTTCACCACCATCTGCAACGGTGGCTTCCTCATCGGCAAAGATGCAGGCCTCCTCCTTGAAGCGTATGGCTCCGCCCCCGGCGCCGCGTTTCAGATGGACGCCTACCACAAAGTCACTCAGATCCCCGCTCCCAACGCGCTTCTCACCCACTACCATTTCGATCACTCCATGGGCAGCTCCTTCTACGGCGCCAATGGCATTCAACTCTGGGCCCACAGCGCCGTCCCGAAGCGCATCAACGATTCCTACGTCTCCCTCCAGGGAGCCGATCGCGCCGCAGTCCTCGCTCCCATCGAAAAGCGCATCAAAGACGCCAAGACCGACGCCGCCCGCCAGCATGCCCAGGGCGATCTCGGTGCCGTTGGCAACGTCTTCGACCTGGCCAACAAAACGCCACTCGCCTTCCCCAACAAGCCTATCGATCCCGCAAAGCTCCCTATGAATCTCGACCTCGGCCACTTCCCCATCGTCATCGAACACTATCCCGGCCACTCCGGCACCGACCTGATCGTTCGTGTCCCCGATCAAAAAGTTGTCTACTCCGGCGACCTCGTCTTCAATCACGCCTATCCCGCCTGCTTTGACGAAAAGTGCACCATGTCCGGTTGGCGCAACACCCTCAAGACCTTCGCCTCTTGGGACAAAGACACTCTCTTCGTGCCCGGTCACGGCCCCGTCTGCGGCCAGGAAGGCATTCAAAGTTTGCGCGACCTCTTCGACGACCTGGGAATGCAAGCAGAGAAAATGCACAAGGCCGGCGTTCCCCTCTCCGACGCCACCGACCAGTACGTCATCCCCGATAAATTCAAAACCTTTCCCGTCTTCGCCTGGGGCTTCTGCATCGCCGGCGCCATCTCCAAGCTCTACGCCGAAATGGGCGCCTAGTCCCCACAACCTCATCGCAAAAAAAGGGCGCTCCGAATATTCGGAGTGCCCTTTTTCATTTCCCGTGGCACAGCGATTCCTCGCTGTGCTCCGGCAGTTTTCTTGTCCTCGTAGGGCCTGTCTTCCGAGGCAGACCGCTCCTTATTCCGACCTCACAACGTCTGACAAATTTTGATTCAATGCATCAATACTTTGCGTGAACGCCCCGGTCGCGCCGGTGTACATTTGCCAAATCCGGGATCCCAATTCCCGCATCCCGGAGAACTCGAGCCCGGTTCGGGAGGACCGCAAGCCAGATTCCTGGGCTGCAAAGACTAGCAAGGAGCCAATCATGCGCAAACCAAAAAGTAATGTGTGGTTCATCACTGTGGCCGTAGTACTGCTTGCAACCTTGAGTATGCTCGGGAGCGCGGCTGCTCAAAAGGCATCCGTCCCGAAGCCTCAAGACAAGCTGGCGTTGGGAGAGGATGACGTCAAACACTTACTCCTCCTCATGGATGCTGACCATAAGGGCATGATTTCCAAACAGGAATTTATGAAATATATGGAAGCCGAATTCGAACGGTTGGACAAGAACAAGATCGGCGAGCTGAACGTGAAGGAACTGACGCGATCAAACCTTAGCGCAAGCTACTATCTCGGAAAATGACCGCGCCACCGCTCCGCTGGAGTCTCTGACCTTCAACTGCAGAAGGACCCGAACGCGTCACTGGGGACATGGCCGAGCTGGACCCTCGCGCGTTTCGCACAGGGGTAGCGAGGCAAATGAAGTCAATCACGGCTCTTCATCCGCCTCGCAATCTCCATTGCCTCTCTGACGGCAATGCATTACTCAGCCCTTGCCGTCTAGAACTTCACCAGGATCGACAAGTCAATAAACGACTCATTCTTCCTCAAGTCCGGAAACCATACGCTGCTCGTCCCTCCGCCGCATGCCGTCTCCGCTGCCCCCAGGCTCGTCTGCCCGGAAGAAGAACCATTGCTGCATACAAAAAATTGCGGTGAACCGGTGTTCCCCCCCGGAGGCGTGATCCCGCCCTGTCCTGTCCAATACGGCACGCTCGCGTGACGGTAGTCATACTCCGCGCGGAACGTGATGTATTGCTTGGGCATATAGTCAAACGTTATCGAAGAATCCCACGCTTTGAACGGATCCCCCGGATTCCCCGTAAAATACGGCGAATTCGTCGCCGCCGTCACCGCGCTCTCTCCATTGATGGGCGGAATCAGCACAAGATACCGCCCCGGATTGTTGATTTGCCCGCCACCAATCGTCAGCCCAAACAAATCCCTGTGGAACCAGAACCGGTTGTACCCCATCCAGCCCACAAAGCTCTGCTTCGGCCCTCCCTTGTGATTCCCATAGCAGCTCACTCCCGAGCCATACTCGCAACCCAGGTCCCCCGTTAACGAAAACGCCATCTTGTCCAGCGTCTTCTCCGGCTTGTCGTAGTATTTCACCTCGATGCTGTTGTCCGTATGAATCCGCGAGCGCCCATGGATGAACAGGTCGTCCTCGCCCAATCCATAATTGTTCGAAATGATGTTCAACCACGGCTTCGGCGTCCACTTGATCTGTCCGCCTAGTCCAGGCTTGTGATTCGCCGATGCATACGACTGCCACCCGTTGATAAACCACGGCTCAATCTTCAAATGCGCTGTCGGGAAAATCTGTACCCGCACGCCCTCAAAAAACCACGGCGTATTCGAAGACACATACGACGGCTGGTACGCCCAGTTGTCAAAGTTGTAGTAGCTGAACAAGCCCACGTACGACATGAAGATTCCTGCATCCACATTGATCCCATGCAGCACATTGAAGTGATATCCGCCGTAGGCCTCCGAAACATACCGGTACGCATTCGCCAAATCCCACTGCCCGTGCCCGGGGCTTGGATCATTCCTCGGCGTCGTCACCGAGTACATCCCAAACTGCGTCATCAACCTCGCCCGCACATTGTCGTAATGAAAATCACCGCCGACACCCAACTGTTCCAGTTGCACTTCCGACGACCGGAACAACTCGCTCGAGCCTCCGATCGAATGGTCCACCGGATGATTGAAGTCATACACGTAGTTAATGTCCGCACGAATTTCCGGCGTGAAGAATTTCGTGTCCCAGAAAATCTCTTTCGTCCGCGGATTCCCGTTCAGCCACGTCCAGTCGTAGTCCGAAAACGGCTCGATCTTTTTCTTCTCTGGGACCTGGGTCGCGCTCGTTGACGTGCTCGAATCCTTGTTCGGCCCAATCGCGGCCGCAATGCTCGTCGACATGGAAGCCGGCACCGCTCCCGCCGGCGCACTCGTCAGCATTGCCGATGGCGCACCCACAACTGGCTTTGCCGCAGACGTCATTCCATTCGAATTACTGAGGCCCGGCGCAACGCTCGCTTCCGTCCCAGATTTCGCATCCTTCGACTCCAGATCCGCCACGCGCTTCTCTAACTGCTCCACGCGCTCCAGCAGCCACCGCTCCCGGTCCGTCAACCCCGCTTCCGGCTTGCTCTCAGAAACCGGCTTCACCATCGCCGGTTTCGAATCATTACCCGCTTTGCCATCGTCCGCGCGCCCCAAATCGCAAACGCTCAAGCTCACCAAAACACTCAATCCTAACGACAACCCACGATTCACCCACTTGCGCATGGCTTCTCTCCTACCCGATTTTGGGCAACGAATCTGCCTCAGGTTTGGCACCTACCCAGTGCCCGCTGAGTGTCTGATGATGTCCCCGTCGTTGCACAGCAACAGTACCGTCTCCCTCATAAGATTTCCGTGAGGTCCGAATCAGCCTTCCCTAAAGCCAATCCCCCATTTTTCTCTTGACAATTTCTTACTCTTCTATAAAATTACATTGGGGTTAAAGTGCGCCCAATTCATTTCTAGTCCTTCCCCGGCCCATTCGCGCTGTGCACCTCTATTGCCATTAGATTCCGCACTTACTAAATTGACGCAGCAACTTCTTTCCTTTCCACACTTACAAAACTCGATCGAATCTCAATCAAAACAAACATCCTTAACCCCCGCAAATTCAACACTTACAAAATCCGCCCGCGTAACTCCTTTCCTTCCAGCACTTACAAAAAAAGGGGGGGTGGGCACCCCAGTGGTGGTAACGACTGGGCAGAGGTCGACACACCGGAGCCGGGAGGTTTCCACGATGTAATCGAAATTGTGGGGATTCAAGCGAGGAGCGCAGAAGCCATGGATCCTTGCCGAAAAGCGCCGGAGGCGTGGCACACCTTAGCCCAGCCCGTCAGGGCTGGGAGAACTATCAGGAAAAACACCAGTGCCGTAGGCGCGGCACCTCACTCGATTCCACATGTCTGAAAATTACCCAACCGACAAACATCCCCTGGGGATTCGACACGATCTGCCTCTTCCGGGCACGGGTCACGGGTCACGGGTCACGGGTCACGGGTCACGGGTCACGGACCACGGGTCACGCGAAACCAACCACGCTTACAACTACGCCTCCAACTTCTCTTTCTTCCCAATCTCCGCGGCCATCTTCTCCATCTCCGCGTGGATCAACCCGTTCGTCGCCAATATCGTCTTGCCGCCCAACACGTACGGCTTTCCATCCAGATCGCTGATCTTTCCCCCGGCCTCTTCCACAATCACTACCCCGGCCGCGGTATCCCACGGCTTCAACCCAAACTCCCAGAATCCGTCAAACCGCCCGGCCGCCACATAGGCCAAATCCAGAGCCGCCGACCCGTCGCGCCGCACCCCGTGCGAGTACAACGTGAAATCCCAGTAGTAATGAATGTTCGGGTGCGCATGCCTCTTATGATTCGGGAAACCGGTGCACAACAGACTGCTCCGCAGTGCCGGTATCTTCGAGCACTGCATTCTTTTCCCGTTGAAAAACGCGCCTTCTCCCCGCGCCGCCGAAAACAGCTCCTCGGACATCGGATTGTAAATTACTCCCAGCACCAATTCATCGCCCTTCGCCAGCGCCATCGACACGCAAAAGCACGGATACCCATGCGCAAAATTTGTCGTCCCATCCAGCGGATCCACATGCCACTTGAATTCCGATCCGGTCTCTTTTCCGGTTCCCTCTTCCGCCGCCACGGCATGCCCCGGAAAATATTTCTGCAGCCGCCCAACAATCACCGCCTCCGACCGCTTGTCCGCCTGCGTCACCAGGTCGTAATCGCCTTTGTACGAAATATCTACAGGCCGGTGCGCCTCTTCCCGCAGCACCGCCCCCGCCTCCCGTGCAATCTCCACCGCCGCCTCTAGATATTCAATCGCCATTCGCTCTCTCAATCTGGATTCTGGAGCCCTTCAATGAATCGCCAAATTCAGCGCAGAATCAACTCTTCTCTGCGAAGCCTCTGCGCACTCTGCGTCTCTGCGGTGAGTCCCTCTTCTCGCTGTCTTCACTGGCCACCGGTCGCTGGTCACCGGTCACTTCTCGCCTCACTGCGCCCCCACCAGATACGCCGTCCGATGCCGCGCCGCATATCCCGGCAGCATCTTCACCTCAATCTTACGATACGTATTCGCCGCCCCCCGCGGATTCGGGTAATACGCCAACCGGTATTGCGTCCTCAACTCGGCGTCAATCCGGTCAAAAATAGTCGGCAACTCCTGCGGCGAATCCGGAAAAAACATCGCACCGCCGGTCGTCTCCGTAATCGTCTGCAGCGCATGTTCACCAGCGGTGTTCCGCCCGTTCTCGCTTTTCATCGTGCGGACCAAAATCGTATACAACAACACTTCGCCGCGCAGCGCCGCCCGCCGCGCCGCCTCAAAATCCGCATGGCTCGTGGTTTCGCCGCCGTCCGTCACCAGGATAATCACTCGCCTCCGCTCGCCGCCCCGCTTCTCCAGCGCCTGCGAGCCCAGAACCACCGCATCGTATATCGATGTGCCTGCTCCATCCGGAATCCTGGCCACCGCGTCCGTCAGCGTTTGCGCCTTTTCCGTGAACGTCGTCCGCTGCGTCACCGTCTCGTCAAAAGAAAACACCGACATGCGGTCATCCGGCCGCAAAACCTGCCGGATAAATCGCGAAGCCGCCTCGCGCTCGTACTGGAAATCAATATGCGCGCTCATGCTCGCGTCAATCATCAGCGCCAGATCCAACGGCAGCTTGGTCTCCGGCTCAAAAAATTCGATCTTCTGCGGCACGCCTTCTTCCGAAACCTGAAACGCTTCCTGAGGCAAATTCGGAGCCGGCCGTTTGTTCTCGTCCAGCACGCTCACCAGAACGTTTACCAGGTTGACGTTAACCTTGATCGTGCCCTTCGACGTCTGCGGCTCTTTCTGCTTCACTGGCGCGTCCACCGGCGCAGACACCATCGGCCCGGGAATCGTCGACGGCTGGGGCTGCCCTGTCGGCGCAGGTGCCGGCGGAGCCGGTTGCGGTTGGCTCGCGGCAGGCTGCGCCCACGGCGGCCGGTCCGGCTTCTCCTGCGCACAGGCAAGAAAAGCCCCACCAATAAGGGCTAGTGGAACAGAAAACCAGTGGCAGGCTCGAGTGACCCGGAGAATCATCAGATAGCTAGGATGCACTTTTTGCACTTGGGGGTGTCGGAGGCAGCTCGCCATCCGCCCATACCGCCCCATCCGCAAAATACTCTTTCTTCCAGATGGGCACCGTCCGCTTCAACGTATCAATCGCAAATCGACAGGCGTCGAACGCCGCCCCCCGGTGCGGCGCGCTCACCGCAATGAACACGCTCGTTTCACCAATTTCCAGCCGTCCCAACCGGTGCACAATCGCCACCCGATGAATCGCAAATTTCTCATGAATCTGCGCCGCGATCTCCTTCATCTTTCCCAGCGCCATCGATTCGTACGCCTCATATTCCAGATAGCTGGTCTCGCGGCCATGCGACTCATTCCGCACAAATCCATCGAACGTAACGATCGCCCCGTCCTGCCCCGCACGCACAAGCCGCACCAACTCCGCGGCATCAATCGCCGCACGCACCAGCTCAAACTTATCGTCTTGAATGGTTGTCATCATCTGATGGAGCTTACTGCCACTCGTAAAGAGGCCTTCTCAGTATTTACGGGTAACGTAAAACACGTCATTCCTCACCCCGTCCCGCCTTTTGGACAGGGTGAGGAACCTGCTTTTGCTCCTGCCCGATTTCTATTTTCCAAACTCATCCCCCGCTAACCGGAGGCAAAAATGCAATCTCATCACCCGCCGCAACTCGCGTATCCCACGCCGCAAACTCCTGGTTCCGCGAAACCACCATCGAGTTCCGAAACCCAGCCAACTTCGGATATCGCTCCGCATACCGCTCAAACACCTGCGCCAGTGTCGCCCCTTCCGGCAGCTCTCCCGCTTCCTCAGCCAGCCCGGTCAATTCCCGCAGCCGCCCAAAGAACAGCACCTTCACCCTCATACTTGGAGATACAGTGGCCACCCAAAAATTGTACCGCGCCGGCCCCCCGTAGCACAGGCTTTAGCCTGTGTCTGCTCCGAACTCTTCTCTGAGCCCTCGGCGGCTCTCCGCGGCCTCTGTAGTGAAATCTTTTCTCTGAGTCTTACCTCTCTTGCGCCACATTCTCTCCACATGCGCCATAATCAATCCACCAAGAAGGACCCCATGAAAATCCTCATCACCGGCTCCACCGGCCTCGTTGGCACCGCTCTCGCGCAAGACCTCCAGCGCGCCGGCCACACCGTCTGCCGCCTCGTCCGACCCGGCACTTCCCCCGGCAATTCCCCTGGCTTCGATGTCAATTGGAACCCCGCCACCGGCGAACTAGGCGGAGCCGCCGTAGGCGCCGACGCTGTCGTGAATCTCGCCGGCGCATCCATCGCCGAAAAACGCTGGACCCCGCAGCGCAAACAACTCCTCTGCTCCAGCCGTGTAGACACCACCCGCGCCCTCGTCCAGGCCCTCGCAAAAATGTCCGCGCGCCCCCGCGTCCTAGTCTCCGCCTCCGCCACTGGCATCTACGGCAACCGTGGCGACGAAACGCTCACCGAATCCAGCCAGCCCGGCAATGATTTCTTAAGTGAAATCGCAAAAGAGTGGGAATCTGAAGCCCTGAAGGCCGAAGCCCTCGGCATCCGCGTAGTCCGCGCCCGCTTCGGCGTAATCCTCTCCAAAAAAGGTGGAGCCCTCCCGCAAATGATGCGCCCCTTTCAATTCTTCGCAGGCGGAAAAATCGGCCCCGGAACGCAATGGCTAAGCTGGATAACCCTCGACGACACAATCGCCATCCTCCGCCTCGCTCTCGAAAACGCCAACATCACCGGCCCGCTAAACGTAGTCTCCCCGCAACCGGTGACCAACGCACAATTCACCAAAATCCTGGCCGTGACCCTGCACCGTCCCGCAGTGTTCCCCGGGCCAGCCTTCGCCCTCCGCTTCATCCTCGGGGAAATGGCCGACGCTTTACTCCTCTCCAGCCAACGCGTACAACCCGCTCAACTCCACAAGCTCAACTACCAATTCCAGCATCCCGACCTGGCCAAGGCGCTGATTTCCGTACTGAGTTGAAGCGGGTGCCTACTTGACGGCGTTCAGCGTCACCGTGATGGTCAGGATCTTTCCACTCAATGGATCAGTGGCCTGTGTGCTCTGGATGGTCTGCCCATCATGTATCGGCAAAGAGAGCTCCGTCTTGAATTGCCGGATGATCGGCTGCCGGAACGCCAGTGAATTCACATCTCCGGGGGCCGTGGTTTGCTTTTCGCCAGGGAGAAGAAACTCTCCCTCGACCCAGGATCGTTCCAGGTTCAGTGTAAGGTCATACCGTCCATCGTCCCCCGTTGTCGCGCGCGCGTCGATGTTGGTTCCCACATCGATATATTGGAATTGCGTATTGACCAGGGGATTGACGTTACCCGTTCCTGCGCCTGAGGATTGAAAGCTCCCGGTGGCAACAGGAACGCGGCTTCCCATCCGGACCTTCGTCACGGGTGAGTTGTGAATTTCCTGGGAAGCGACGATAAAAAATGAGTACGGCAAGTTTACGATCTTTTTCTCGCCCTCGTGCTCGGTTATCGTTACCTGGACCTTGAGCGTGGTCGTGGGCACCTTGCCGTCCGGCTTTGGTTTGTCCTGAGCCGAAACATTGGATGCTGCAACCATGATTGCCGAGAGTAATGCCGCTGCGAACAGTGTTTTTTTCATGCCTTCCTCCGTAGATATCCGATGTCTCTTCCTTGCTCCGCCCGCGTGCCGCGCTGCTCTGAATCGGTTAGTTCCTTGGCGTCGCTTCCAAAGATTTCACTTCCAGATCTCCGATTTCCAACAAAGCAATCTCGACGCCAGTGTCCGGCGCCGCGGGCGCCGCATGTGCCAGCGCCACGGCCACGTTGCTTTGCCTTGGAAGAGCAGAGACAAATCGGTCGAAGGCTTGGCGCTCCTCTGCGAGCACAATCACTTCGGGCATGGTCTCAGCCCCAAGCGATGATGTAGTTACTGGACTCGCCCGCCGATGCTTTGGATTTGGCGAAGATGTCACCGGGATCTCCGCAGCTTGCGCGAGAGGCGCCGGATTAGCAATTCTCTTCGTCGCTGCGGGTACGCTTCTTGAAGAATCAGGGCGACGCTCCGGCTGAAGCCAAACATATCCTCCGCCCACCGCAACGATTGCAACTGCGGCGATCACCGCTCCGAAAGTCCATGCCGGAATCCATGCACGTCGAGTAGCACCCTGTTCGTCCAGTCGCGCACGCATACCGAGCAATAACGACACCGGAACTGCTTCATTAACCATCGCCTGCACACCAGCATCAATCGCCCCAAACAGGTGTACCTGTGCCTCATAAAATCTCTTGCACTCCACGCACGTCCGTAGATGTCCGGCCATATCTCCGTCCAGCGAACTCGCGCCGCTCGCCAGCCCCTCAACTAATTTGTCCCGATACCCTTCGCAGCTCATCGCAGCTTCTCCGCCAGTTTCTTCCGCGCGAAAAACAATCTGGATTTCACTGTGCCCATCGGAATTCCCAGCATCCCCGAAACCTCTTCCAGGGTGTAACCTTGAATCCCCGCCAGCAGCACCACCAAGCGGAACTTTTCCGGCAACTCTTCCATCGCCCGCTCCAACCGCGTCTGAAATTCACTCGATGCCGCCAGGTCCTCCACCGACGGCCCCGTAGCTCGATGCTCTGGCTGCTCCCCTGTCGTCTCGCGCTTTTCCCGCCGCTTCACCGACCGCCACCGGTCCAGCGCCATCCGGAACACAATCCTCACCAGCCAGCCGCGAAACCGCGCTCGGTCCCGCAGCCGCTCGAAATTCCGGTAAGCCTTCAGCAGCGCCTCCTGGGCAACGTCCTCCGCGTCGGCCGAATGCCGCAAGACTCCATAGGCAACCCGAAACGCCAACGGGCCACACTCCGCCAGTCGCTCCTCAAACTCGCGGTGCGAGCGGGGACTTTCCTCCTCCCGCTCCGATCGCCCCACGAGCACTCTTGCCGGCTGGATCAGGACCAGCTCCCGCATTCGCAATCTCCGTTACACCAGACTAGACGCCGCAACTCAGATTTAGGTTCAAATGCGCTAACTCTTGACCCGTCGCACCGCCTCGGGCTTGGTCATGGCGCGATTATTCGAGCCACTCTTGCGAATGTCAATCGATGTGGTGCCCATTCCCAGTTTGGGAAGTCACCCTAGCATCCTCGTTCAATTCCGAACGCCTCTAAACTTTCCAGCACACTGCCGCGCGAGCTTTTTTTGACCAGAGCTTTTCTGTTCGCCAGCTCCAAACCCCTCGTTCCACTCACTTTAAAGGAAACAAATGTTCGTCAATCGCCGCGCCACGGCCTGCGCACCTCCGCGCCTTTTCGCTGGCCCTTCGTCTGCTTTCCCATTCTCCATGCGCCCTCTCTCGCAAACGCGCTCAAAGCAAGCCCACTCCACTCGGAGCCCTCGCGCCCCTCGCTACATCACCCAAGCCATTCTTCTACTCGCCTTCACACTCTCCCAAGCAGCATGCGGCGGTGGTGGAGGCGGCACCACTCCACCGCCTCCACCGCAAATCACCGTCGCCATCGCTCCCAATTCCGGCTCAGTTCTCCTCGGCAACTCGCTCCCTTTCTCTGCCACCGTCACCAACACTCCAGACACTTCCGTCTCTTGGAGCGTCAACGGCATCGCCGGCGGCTCTCCCCAAGCCGGCACCATCTCTCCCGATGGACTCTTCACCGCCCCCGCCGATCTTCCCACCGGAGGAAAAGTTCAAATCACAGCCACCAGCCACGCCGATCCCTCCAAATCCTCCACTGCCGGCCTCACCATCTCCAGCGACATCACCATCTCGATATCTCCCGGTTCCTCTTCCGTCGAACTCGGCGCGCTGCAATCATTCCAAGCCGGCATCACCAGCAGCGGTAAGCCCGATCCCGCAATCCGCTGGAGTCTCTCCGGCTCAGCCTGCCCGAACAACTGCGGCGTCGTCGACGCCAACGGGAACTACACCGCGCCCGCTATTCTCCCGTTGGCGGCCGGCGTCACTCTCATCGCAACCAGCGTCGCCGATCCTTCCAAGCAAAATTCTGCGCCTCTCACCATCACCAGCCACTTCACACTGCAGGTCGCCGCGCCCTCCAGTCTTCAGCCCGGCATCACGACCGCCATCGTCGCCACTCTAACTCCCGCTCCCAGCTCCAATCCAAGCGCCGTTTTATCCTGGTCCCTCTCCGGCAGCGGCTGCAGCGGCAGCGCGTGCGGCATTCTCACCGTAATCACCACGCAATCCGCCGGAGGCGGCGCCATCGCTGACACCGCCAACTACACCGCGCCCGCCGCTCCGCCGCAGCCCAACACCGTCGTCATCACCGTCACGCCGCAAGCGGACCCCACTAAGAAAACGCAAGCCACCATCGCCATTCAACCCGGGCCAAGCCTCAGTCTTTCGCCAAACACCGCCACGCTCGCGGCGAATCATCGCGTCACGCTCATCGTCGCCGAAAACGGCACGGCCGGTTCCTCTCTCGTCTGGAGCGTCAACGGCATCTCTGGTGGCAACTCAATCGTCGGCCAACTTTGCGTCGTCGCTTCTTCTCCCTGCCAAAGCATCACCAGCGGCACAGCCACGCAAGTCGACTACATCGCCCCCGGCGCAATTCCCTCCTCCAATCCCGTCTCCGTCCAAGTCGCCATCGCCGGAAATTCCACCATATTCTCTTCCACGCAAATCACCGTCATCAATCACGTCCTCGTCAGCGTCTTCCCCAACAGCGTCACGTTGCCTCCGCTCGGCGTGCGGGGTTTCACCGCTTCCGTCCTCGGCACCGGCAATCAAGCTGTCACCTGGCAGGTGCAAGGCTCCGCCTGCGCCGTCGGCAGCGCTTGCGGCCTCATCACCACAGGCGGCGCCTTCACCGCGCCGGCCACCCCGCCCACTCCTAACGCCATCCAAATCGTCGCCATCAGCCAGGACGACTCCTCGCAATCCGGCTCCGCCAACGTCACCATCTCTGCCGGTGCCAACATTAATTCTCTGCATCCCGCCAGTGTTTACGCCGGCGGCGCAAACGGTTTCACACTCACCGTCGACGGCAGCGGTTTTGTTCCGGCCAACCCCGGCCCCGGCTCCACGCTCCTCATCGGCGGCACCGCGCGCGTCACCACCTGCGCCTCTGCCAACTCCTGCTCCGCCCCGGTCAACAGCAGCGACGTCATCCAAACCGGCAACGTTACCGTCCAGATCCAAAGCCCGTCCGGTCCGCTCTCCAACATCGTCTCCCTCGTCGTCGCTGCACCGGGCACAACCGACGACATCATCTCGCTTACCAGTTCGACTCCCTCCATCCTCGGCAAAAACATCGCCGTCGTCGAACCCACCACCGCCGGCGTCGACGACTCCTCCCTCTCCTTCGATCTCAACGTCGCCGCCCTCGGCGTCTTCAATACTTCCACCAACGCCTGCAACCTCGGCGGAAATCCCGTTCCTCTCACGCGCCCCGCCTCCGGCACCACCGCCGCTGACATCTGCCTTTTCTCTCAATCGGGCTTCGATACCAGCATGGTCTACACCATCTCCGGCCCCGGCGATGTCGCCGTGATTTCCAAGCAACCCGCCGGACTCGGCATCATCCACCTCACCATCCAGATTCCTTCCACCGCGCTCCGCGGCGCGCGAACGCTTTTCATCCAGAACGCCAATCTCGACAAAACCGCCGCTTCCGGCGCGCTGGAGATTCAATGAACAGGAGTGAACAATCGTGAGCTACAAAGACCGCCGCCGAATGCTCTGGGTCCTTTTTCTGATCGGCCTCGCCTTAATTGCCGCCGTTGCGCAAGCCACCACGCTGGTACGCCTGCGCTTCCAGGATCTGGTGTACTACTCCAATTCCATCGCTCGGGTGCGTTGCCTCCACGCGGACACCCGCATGGAAAACGGCGAAATCTGGACCGACACCACGTTCCGCGTCCTGTCACAAAGCAAAGGCTATGCCCCCGAAGAAATCGTCGTGCGTCAGCCAGGCGGAACATTTCAGCACCTGCACTCTCACGTCGATGGAACGCCCGAATTTCGCCCCGGCGAAGAGGTCTATCTTTTTCTCGTTGCGCGCCCCGGCAATCCATTCTTAATCGTCGGCTGGTCCCAAGGCACCTTCCGCATCCATCGCGACCTCCGCTCCGGCGGTGAAAGTGTCACTCAGGATTCCGCCGAAACGCCGGTCTTCGATCCAGCCTCCAATTCATTCACAAAAGGCGGCATGAAAAATCTTGCCGTCGTCGGCTTCGAGCAGCGCCTCCGCCGCGAACTCTCCCGCGAAACGGAATGATCTCCACCGCAAAGGAAAAAACATGCAGAACACGCTCCGCTATTTCGCCCCTATCGCCCTGACGTTCCTCCTAGTCCTCTGGTCCGTCATCGCCGCGCAAGGCTACGCCTTCAACCAGATCGTCCCCGACGTCCGCCAGCCCAGCAGCGTCTCTGGCGGTTCCGCCTGCCCAATCCCTTCGCACCAGCTGACCAGTCCCACCGCCATGGCCTTCCGCTGGAGCACCATGCTCGGCACCAACCCCAAAACCATTCTCACCCAGAATCAAACCCCCAGCGGCAGCCTCAACGAAATCGAACAAGTCATCCAGCAATCCCTCAGCGTCTGGAGCAGCGTCGTCGGCACCACACTCACGGCCTCCTCCTTCGCCCCGCTCGTGCGCAGCTCCACCGCAAATCTCTGCGGCTCCGACGGCATCAACTCCATCTGTTTCGATCAGTCGGACATGGCCTTCACTCCCGGCGTCCTCGCCTTCACCCGCGTCATCACCGCCGACCAGATCGGCATTCAGCTCGGCAGCGGCGCGCCTTCCACCCAGGTAGGCCAAATCCTCGACGCAGACATCTATTTCAATCCCAGCGATTCGCTCGTCAGCTTCTCCACTCCGCTCGCTCTTGCCGCTAACCCGAAATCCTATGACCTCGAATCCCTTCTCACTCACGAGCTCGGCCACGCCCTCGGGTTCAGCCATTCCGCCGTCTGGAGCGCCATGATGTTTCCGTTCGCCCCAGCGCCCGGCACATTCACCGGCATGCGTCCCACCACGCAACAACCTGACGCCCCGCTCGCCGACGATGATCGCACCGGTCTCCGCGTCCTCTACCACAATCCCACCGACACGCAATTCGTAGGCTCGATTCAGGGACGCATCGTTCCCGCCAACACGCTCTCGCTTCCCGCTTCGCCTCCCGGTGTCACAGGAATCTTCGGTGCACACGTAGTCGCCGTCGACGCCGCAAGCGGCGCCGTAATCGCCGGAACATTAGGTGGATGGAGTTGCCAGGCGCTCGGCCCGGCGCAATTCGATGGCACTTACCAAATCGGCGCTCTCGCCGTAAACCACTCTTACAAAATTTATGCCGAACCTCTCAACGGCGCTGTCGGCCCCGCCGAAGTTTCCAACGCAATCGTCAGCCTCTGCCGCAATTCCACTACTGACCCCGGCTGGCCCCCGCTCCAATCCTGCGTAGTCCCCGCTCCCAACCTGGAATTCACCACCGCCACCCGCTCGTCCCCCTAGGCGCCGAGCCAGTAGCACAAGTCATTCCTGCCCGCCCTGAGCGGAGTCGAAGGGGCAGTGCTCTTGGGTTTTCTTGCTCTGTCATCCCGACCGGAATGGCCGATCTTTTCTTCCGCGCCGCAGTTTGGCGCGTCGGCCATGAAGTGGAGGGACCATAGCAGCACTTCAACCCAACCCAGTTCACTGAGACCATCAAACTTTTTTTTGAGTGCGAGAGCGAAGCTCTCGCTCTTACGATCGAAACCAGATCACCGAAATCTACCTCTCCACCGCTCCTCAACTCCCCACCGGCACCATCCATCCACCGCCAAACAACAACCCGGGCGCCAGCGATGCCAAAAACACTGCCGTCCGCTCGCTCGCAAGCTTTCCCGCCGCTTTTTCAAACGCGGACTGCAATGTAGCCCCGCACATCGAAGAACCCAAATTCCCCTTCGTCACCGCAATCGGCGGAAACGCGCTCGTCGCCACGCCCAGTTGCTTCGCCAGCAGCGCCACCAGTCGCGGGTTCGGCTGGTGGGTCGCAAACGCCCCCACCTTGTCCCGCGAAATTCCGCTGCGCTTTTCCACTTCGCTCAACACCTCTTCCATGCGGTGGACGGCCGCACGCGAAAGCGCCTCCCCGTCAAACTGAATCTCCAGTCCACTGCCTGCCGTGTCGGTGATGGAAATCGCTTCCGCATATTGCGCCGCGCATCCAAAAAAGAATTCTCCGAACCGGTACGCAAACTTTCCTTTTTCCGGCAGCTTGCTCGACAACAAAAACGCGCTCGCTCCATCCCCAAATAACCCGCCAAATTCTCCGGCGGTCCGTCCCGGCCCCAGCGTCCGGCTATGCACATCGGCCGTCGCCACCAGAATCTTCTTCGCCTGGCCCGACATCAGCATCGCCTGCGCCACACAAAGCACCTGCAAAAGCGCCAGGCAGCCGCTGCCCACGTCCAGCGCCGTCGAGTGCTCCCGCATTTTCAACCGCGCATGAATCTGCGCCGAAAGCGAAGGGTATGCGTGATCTGTTTCGCTCGCCGCAATCACGCCATCCAGGTTCTGTGCATCTTCCCCGCACTGTTCCAGCACTTTCCGGCAAGCCCCCGCGGCCAGCGAGCCTTCCGTTTCATTCTCAGCCGCATACGCCACCGACACAATTCCGGCTCGTGTCCGCAATTTCCCCGCGGGCATCCCAAACGCCTCATCCACTTCTTCCGAAGGAATGATGCGGGACCCAAACTCGCTAGCAGCTCCTGTCAAATAAACATTCTTCTCTTCCAAATCGTGAGCCCCTTTGTTCAATAGCCTTCTCTCTCATCCGCCTAGCCGCAATCTCGGACGAGAAATCGATTCTCTTCCATCATCCGGCACCGCGCGCTTCTTTTCCAGCCCCGAGACAAATTAGTTACTCCCGCGTAGCGGCCACCTTCAGGCGGCCCTCCGACCTTTGAGTGCGAAAGCAACGCTTTCGCTTTTACGGGTTAAGCCCCGCGATCCAACCGATTTGCGACCACCAGGGCGTTACCAGGAACGCCCTGCCCCAAGGCCATATTGGGCGCAGCCACCCTCGCGCATGCTATCTTGGAAATACCCGCGCCTCGCAGCCCAAATCCAAACGTCAGGTATCGCATACTTTTCTTGGCAATGAACGCTAAACCGCTCCCAATCCGCCTCGCTCTCCTGGCCGCACTCCTCTGCCTCGCGGCGGCAATGCCCGCCAGCGCTCAACGCCTCCGCGGCGAACTCCATCTCGAAGTCCGCGACCCCAAAGGCTCCAGCCTCGCCGCCAAAGGCGAACTCCTCAGTGAAGGCAACAACTTCCAGCGCCGCTTCCAGATTCCCCCCGACGGTCACTTTATTCTTCAGGACCTGCCCTTCGGCGTCTACCGCCTCAACCTCGCCGCCGAAGGATTCGCCTCCTGGAGCGACGTCGTCGAAGTCCACTCCGAGGTCCCCGTAAAACTCGGCATCACTCTCGGCGTTGCCCCAGTCACCACGCAGGTTCAAGTCACCGATGAACTCACCCTCGTCGATCCCACGCGCACCGGTACACTGTATTCCGTCGGCAAACAAACCATCCGCGAACAGCTCAGCCTCCAGCCTGGACGCGATCTTCTCGATCTCGTCAATCAGGAACCCGGCTGGCTCTACGAAGGCAACGGCGTCCTGCACCCGCGCGGTTCCGAATACGACGTGCAGTTCGTCGTCGACGGGCAACCCCTGGTGCAGAATCGTTCGCCCGCGTTCGCGCCGGACATGGACTCCGATTCCGTCGAATCCCTG
>Ga0210393_10000912_pt1 | contig 25373 bp, 34 predicted proteins | sample IncBWC27OmetaG_FD_160068 | JGI IMG/M metagenome (GOLD analysis project Ga0210393, IMG submission 160068) | Forest soil microbial communities from Barre Woods Harvard Forest LTER site, Petersham, Massachusetts, United States - Inc-BW-C-27-O ...
ACCGTAGGAAGCGACGCAACTCCACCGCTACCTAGTTCCTCTGCCCCTAAGAAGATTCTGTCGCAACACAAGGTCCGAACGTCTGCGGCGGACCGAACGCTCGACTCGATGTTTCTTCCCCGTGAAACCCCACCTGGGGAGCCCGATAATGCGGTTCCACGTCATGGCGCCGAAGCGGTGAAAGAAAGGAGGAAAACAAGGGAAATACCGCAATCTACTTGCTTCCTGACAAGCGTGTCGACATTGAGGGAAAATGTCAAGAAAGCAAAGCACACGGGTGTGCAGCGTGTCCCACCATCTTTTACGATATGATAACTAACGGGATACGATCTAGAATTGACGGAAATACTCCAGAAACACGTCTTCGTCGGTGTTGTAGACCTTGCCCGAGAGCTCAGCGTCGTGCAATTCTTAAAAAAGTTATATCTGGTCAACCACGGAGCATTAGCGCAAGTACTTCAAACCAGCGAACGGTGAGGAGGTCTGACCCACCTTGTTTCGGCAGGGAGGAGTTGTTCTATCAGCTCGGGCTCAGACAATTTGGCAACTTTCCGAAACTCAAGCTCGATCCACCTGCCCCGCTGCGTCCGCTGATTACTTTGGCAGTTGACGCGGAGCAGAATACGGAGCTTAGCAACTTATCAAAGCCGCAGATCGTTGATGTAAGTGACTTTCTCATAATGCGACTTTTCAGATCGCCTCGAATCATCCTCACTGGGCGCTTCCCGTTCTTCATCCACAGTCTATTGCGCATATCCTTATCTCTCGGAGAGAGATGCTAAGAGAGTACTTCTCGCTGGGTATCACGATCGAAGGGATGGTCGACAGCCTTCCTGTAATTATCCCAGATTTGACCCCGAACTTGGACAAACTTCCGCTGTTTTTCATGCGACTTGGCCCACAGGTGAGCGCTCCGTCGCGTCCCTGGTAGGTGGTAGATGCTCAGCAAACGATAAGGTCAATTGGAACAGCGAGCAAGAGTGCTTCGATACGTTTCTGCGAGAACTCGCATATTTCTACGTTCCTGGTCCTGCCGTGCTGGCCGAACCCTCGGCCCCCTGGTGCAACAAGGACGATAGTGACAACACCACCAACGCCTCGCAAGGAGAAGCGTCGGAAAAGTGGCAGATCGAGCATGTTCTCTTCCCAGCAATGAAACGCTACATGACTGGTCCCAAATCTCTCCTGACAAGGGACGTCGTGCAAATTGCTAGCCTACCAGACTTGTACCGAGTGTTTGAGAGATGCTGATCGCACTCTCACACACTCCCTTACCGCCCCTCTAATCCATGACTATAGCAATATATAAGTTACATTAAACACAACAGGAGTGTGAGGCCAGCTGTCCATGTGATTGTGTGAGGAATGAGGAACAACTTGTGTACGCGGAGCCAACGTGGTCAGAACAAATCAAGGACTCAGGGATAGTGTGAGTATGTGAGATGAGAGATGAGAGATGGACAATCTAGGGATGGGACGTCAGAAAGGCAAAAAGAAAATGAATGGAGGAATGCTCGGCAAACAACGGATTGCGTTTCGATGCAAGAAAACATGCTGGCATAAGGAAGAGGCTCTGAGTGGAGAAAAGCGGAGAAAGTAAGAACTACAGAGGACACGAGGTAGACGATCTCGGAAGGAAACAAAAAGAAAAGGTCATTTGCGTCGTCAGAATCAGTATAGAAGACTTGAGCATTCCCTGTGGAGTAAGTTCAGTGGTACAATCAGGGCGGGCTTTCAAAAAGTGGCGACTAACGCAGGGAAGACGGTGATAATTTACTGGCGTAGTCCGTTGATGCTCCGCATGGCCCGTAACGCCGCCGGCGAGTCGTACACGAACGCGTCCGAATCCGAACTGTAATCGCTTTCGTCGTCCGACCCGCCCTGTTCAAACGCGGCGGCGCTGTCGACGCGGAACACGTCGATAAACGGCGTTTGCGGTAGGTCGGTCGAGGACTCGGTCGACTTTGCCAAAATGGCGGCGACACGGGCCTCGAATTGGTGGCTGGGCTCCGCAGACGACGGTGGCGCCGCCATCTCGGGGACAGAATGTTCGCCCTGGAAGAACGAACTGAGCTCGTGGAGGTTCCGGACCAAGCCGCCGAGGTCGTCTTCTTCTGTCGGTGCGGGCGACGCGAGGCGTTCGACGTCCTCGGGTTCGAAATGGATTTGCGACGGCCGGGAGGGAACCTTGCACGTTTCGAAAACCGCCATTACGTTTGAGCGACAGATCTCTTGCGAGCGCTCTGGGCGAGCGACGCACCAGCCCGATTCCTCGGGCATGCCGAATATGTCGGTCACGGATTCAATGTCTTTGGTCAAGGACTTCAGCTGCATGCTCATTCGTAGAACTTGTTTGGCCGGGGGACCGCCCGATATAGTCATAGGTTCCTCCAACACCTCCAACGCTGCAGGTGCCAAGTCCGTCTCCAGCAGGCGAAGGAGCGGCATTAGTAGTTCCGAACCCAGGAGCTCTACGGGATTCCTTGTCTCCCTCTGTTGGAATAAGACCTTCAGGATCTGTAAAGCTGAAACTCGTAGCCACCTATGCGAGTTGAGCACCAGGCCAAGGAGTAAAGTAACGACCTCTGTCCAATCCTCGTCGCCATAGTGTTCTCTGAGACTGGCGACGGATTGCCGAAGGAAGTCCTCCTTAGTACGGAACCGTCCTTTGAAGAAAGAGGCCATGATGCGGCCGATGCTAGATCGCCCTTCCTGTTCTGCCAAGTAACCCACGTCTTGAGCAAAGGTTTGCAGGGCAGGATCTGATGTGTCCTCCGTCATTGACCTATAACACCATGGCAACGCTACAGTGTAAAGGTCGCGAACGCGACCCCGAGTCGGGTCAATGATGCTGCTATCGGTGACTTTGGCAAGCGTCTGCAACATTTTGAAAGTCGCATCGCTCGTCACAGACGACCGTAAGCCAACAAGCAAGGGCGATTGGAGACAACTTGCGCCTATCCACTCAGCAGGTCGTTGAGAGATCAGAGTGTCGATCGTCTGTTCATCATCCAGGTCCAGGTGTCCCAACACCGACTCCAAAAATGCGATCGCTTGGAGAAATTCTGTTTCGACTGTGGTTGATAGACATGCGCATGCACACCAGAACATCTGAGGAAGAAGGGACGTATCGAAAAGGTTGCAAGAGCCCAACAATTTCAACGTATGAATCAGTTCATTGCTGAAGGATCTAATGTTCTCCTCCGGGGCGGAAATGGTGTTTGACAACCGGGCCAGTAAGAGTGCTAAATCACTTGAAGTTGTGCTGGGGAGGAGCGCCCTGAAAATTTGCAGGGATCGAAAGGCGAGCGCGCGGATGGCGCACGCAGTTCCCCATAGAAGTGCCAACGATCCCCAGCGCTCTGCTAGCTTGGGGTGCAAAGGAACGAGGAGGGTGAGAATCCGCGAACATAACCTCTGCATCTTGGGTTCGATTTGTCTGGTGCTTTCTTCCTCATTCCAGACAACAAGGTCCAATTCTTGCTCAAGCTCCGAGACGGAAGATACTAGAAGAGATCGAGTGGGATGGTTCAATCGGTCGGGAAGTTCGTCATAGCCAGGTATCCAGGAACGCAGTACTTGGATTAGCATCCGCATTGCTGACTCGCGTACAATGGGAGATCGGTGGTCCAAATGAGTAAAAATAGCATGCAAGAGTGTCGGCAATTCCTCTTGAAATTCCCAGCTGCGTTCGAGGGCGACGTCTGAAAGAAACAATAATGCGAATTGTCCAGCGCCCAACACTAGTCGAGGTTGTTCCGAGAAAAGGGCATCAAGCTCGGACCATAAATCGATATCGCTTTGCTCTGGGAATGCTAGTTTGTGATCAATGCTGGGTAGCATGCGGGCTGGCTCTATGACGCTGCACAGGTCCTTCATGGCGTTACGACCAATGACGGAGTGGGATAGGCAGGCGACGACCTTCGAAGCACATCGGATATAAGTGATACTACCAACTTTCTGTGACTGCTCCATCAGGAAACGAACGATGGCATGTCCATTTGATTGGTATGGGGCATCCACCAGGCGTGTCCAAAAAACCTCGACTTGTTCAGGGAAAGCGTCAGAGTAACGCATCGTAAGGGCCATTAGATGTAATATCGTCGTCCGTCCTTCCTGTGAGAGGGTGGACTTGTCCTCCATGAGGTTGATATTCGGGGTCCAGTACTCCAGGCTCTGGAGTAGTGTCAACGGACATCCAGAAACACTGAAGATAACGGGAAGCCACTTCGCAAACGCTGCAAGTACTCTCCTTGCATCGGCTGGGTGCTCCCCTGCCAGGAAATCGGATATGAGGCGGTTAGCACGCAAGTATGTGCTTGATGTAGAACTGCCGATAGCTGCCTCGAATTGAGTGAGGGAGAGCATGCCGGAAAACCGTTGGTGCACGGCCTCTAGAAGCTGGAGTGCCCGGTGGCGAATAGGATGGAGGGCATGACAAAGGTTGGCCAAGCCCAGACATATTGTCTCTTCGAACCGAAACCCGTGGTCTGGGGACTGGCAAATGAGGTCTGCCACCACTTCGAAAAAGCGTATATTGCTTGTCTCGAGCTCTCGCGCGGTCACAAACGCGAGTTGCAGGGCCTCGTTCGTAAGCTCGACGTCCTGCACATTGTTGTGCATCAAGAGGGCCTTAAGCGCTTTCCTGGGGAGAGATCAGAAATCAAAATAGGGTTGAGATGGGCAGAACGTGCCTTCCGCTGTTCAGGATTGATTCATCCAGGGAAGCCAGCACAGAGAGTATGCGGTCCAGAATCTCCTTTGGGGTCAGAGATCTTGTATATTCAGGTAATCCGTCCGTAGGAGACCCTGAAGACAAATCGGGTTGAAAGTACGCTTTTGCCTAACACAATTGTTAGGGAAATTGCGCTCGTCAACGGCATAGGCAACTTACACAAAGTGACGCCATAGCAGCGGTGGCAGCCCTCGACAGTAGTTTGGTCTCTTTCTGGAAAAGAACCACGGCCTCTCCTCGTTCTGACGGGTTGGAAACCGCTTCTGTAGCTGAACGTTGCATGTAAATAAGGCGCTGCTTAACTACCTGCGATTGGTGCCCAACTTGACACCACTCTTCGCAAAGTCGGTAGAGAGAAAGATGTGTCTTGGCGGGGATGAACCGATCCGTATCGCTAAGGCTGCTGAGTCCGTCAAAGAGTCTTTCCACCGTCCCGCAGAAAAACCGCCGAAGTCTTTGAAGTTTGAAGTTGTCTCTGGACTCCGGTGACATGAGGAATGTTTGCGTGTTGCGAACGAATCGCAAGACAGGTGAAAGCGCCGCCTGACGTACGGTGCAACGCTGGTCTTGCAAGTAGTGCGACGTAAGGAAATAAATGCGGGCGACAGCAGTGAGCAGACGTTCCTGTCGACGGCCACGCTCCAGCGGGAATGTCGGCGCAACCTTCTGCCTCAAGTCCCCGCTCCTTGGGTCGTCTAAAAGTTGACGGTTGAGAAGGAGTCCGAGATCCTCCAATAATTGTGAGTATCCTGCTGCGGGGAAAGAGCTTATACAAAAGACAGCAGCATCCCGGAAAAGTGAATGTTCCGAATCCAAGAACGGGGTAAGGTAGCGAATCAGGCCGCGCGTTGTCGTAAGGCGCTCGCGATCGAAACTGGCATCAGACGGCACCCTACTGTGGCTACGTTCGACCAAGGCAGGTCGGTTCTCTACAACCAGGGCAATGGACGACAAGACCTTCGTCCACATATACCACTGGTCGGGAAGAAACTTGTTCTCTCCGAAGGGTTTGGAACCATCACGCTCGACTGCGGCGACTCGAGGTTGGGAAGGAGGGGGCATCTTCGGGACAAGGCCTGCCATGACAGCTATCGTGTGATGGAATCTTGAGACGGCGGCGACGATACTGTCTCGTAAAAGCAAAAGCGATTTGGGCTGGCGTTCGGAATTCTCCATCAACAGCGTTTGCAATATACCGGGGAAAACCCATTGCCAAAGCGTCCGATCTCGAATGTCTTCGCGATCGGCCATCCTTAGTAGCGCATCTTCTGCCGAATCGCGCCATGACTTGGCACGCTTGACGTCGTCAGTTTCAAGAACGTGGTTGAAACTATCCAATACCGTGCTGGTTTGGGCCTTGTCGTATAAGGCGTCGATAATCCTTGGTCGGGGAGTCTCAGCTTCCATCTTGAGCACAGATGAGAGGTGGATTGTAACACGACGAAGCAAACGTAGCAACTTTGCGCCGATTGTACATGTGGGACGGGAAGAAAAGCACAGCAGGAATAGGGCGCCCGCCTCGAGCTCGTCTAGCCTGGCTGAAATGAGTGGAATCTGTCCGTCAGGAATTGAACCAGGTTTTTGTCCTAAAAGGTCGTGCATCCACCCGTCAAACAGGCTCGCCCAAAGGTTTAACAAGCGTGTATTTTCCAGCACTAGGCGTTGAGCGGATCCTTCCTGGGAAATGTTACCCGGATCGAACAGGAAAGCAGAGTACTGTTTGAGAACGATAGGGGCGTGTGTGGGTTCAGCCATGAAACGTCGTAAAGCGAGGACCGCGGCTTCTCCAACAGTTGGTTCAACATGGATGACGCCACGAAGAAGCATATCGACTGCGCCTTCAACAGGGATAGGTTTATGGAGGCAACGAGGCCATGAGTGAAAACATGATTGGAGCAGGTGCATTGTGGAAGAAAGGTGACTAGGATATGCAAAGGGACCATCAGGGTGGCGACGAACGTTGTAGCTGTGCGTCTCTTCGTAGGTGGCGTGTTGTCGGTGAACAGTCCACTGTTCGTCGAAGACAGACATGTTCCCGACGGCCTTCATACATGCCAAAGCGATAGTCCATAAAATAGCACTGAATCGGCCAAAAAATTCTTGCATCCCGGGCTTTGATAAGAGGCTCGGCGGCATCAAATCAGATGACGATGGATAGTCCTGCCACGATGGAGTTCCAGAAAAGTCACTGTTAGACGGCCAAGCAGGGACGGATTCGTCGCGTTCCACGAGATTGAAGGAGAGAAGGACGGCACGAATAGCAACAACAAGCCTCTCCGGTGAGAGAACGGCGGTAATGCTGGGTGGTTGGGCTGAGATGGCTTGCTCCTGCATGAGGTTCAAAACAAATTCGACCCCGAAATCAAAGTGTCGCGAACAGAGGAAGTGGATGATGTAAATGAATGGCTCAAGGTGGTCTTCAGGAGGAAAGATTGTAAGTCGGTTAGGGGGGAAAAAGTTTTTGAGCAGCGATTCCATCTTCGACGTCGAAGTTGACGATGATTCTCGACAGCGGAACATGTAAGTCCAGATGAGACGCATCATCCCATTCATGACGGGAATGCGGAAGGCTTTCTCCTAAGACGATGTGTTTAGTGGGGCACAGGGCATGACTAAACAAAATCGTTACCTTCAGCTTGTTGAGGCCAGCCTCAAAACAAGCCGTCCAATTCCGCAGGAAGTAGTCCGTCGGAGACACACAGAGGCTGACAACAACCAAAGGATATGCCACGTGCCAGTATCGAACTTTCCCTGATAACTCTTTAGCCTTCGGGTGGATGATTTCAATGGCCTTGGCCCACTGAGGATGGTTAACCTCCGCTTGCGCAGTCTGTCGATTATTGTTCAACGGAAAAGATAATCAAAGTTGAGGCGGAATGTGACCTTGGCTACGGGGTGCAGGAGTTGAACCAACGTCTCCGCGAAAGACAGTTTGAACCTGAATCCATGGGCATTCTCAAACGCCTTTGCTAGCGCTTCCATAAATTCTGCGCCTTCTTCGAAAGACTCTGGAGGCCAAACCTAGTAATTAAGTTGAGCCCAAAAGTCGGACCTACAAGAAGAAGACCTGTACTCAACCTTGATCTGGATGTGCTTTAGTCCTCGAACTAGGCTCTCATATCTCAGATTTACATCTTTTGCCACGTGGCCTGACGCCACGGGTGCAAGCTCGGCCAAAAAGCGGTCGGTAACGCTAATGAACCTAGAATTGGCCAAATACCCGAGGAGCGTCGCATATAGTTCCGCATTTGTTCTGTGATTTGCACTCTGAGACAGCAACTTCAGGTCCGGTCGGCGAAACTGTTCGAAAGTAGTTTCCTCTAAATTGAATCCGATACTCTCTCCGAGGGCATCCTTGGACAAGGACTGCATTACCACAATGAGCGCACGGCACATTATGTATATAGCAGCAAGAGATTTCCGTTCTCCGAGGGCATCATACAACCGGTTTCCTCTCAAAGTTGATGTCGAGGGCTGAGACGATTGGAGCCGGAAGATATCCGGTGGGATCGAGGAGCTATTCTGAGACTGTCGCCAACGTCTGATACTGTCAATGACGGGTTTCGCGTTCTTCTGTCCTATGCAGCCTAGAGTCTTGAGGATGTCGTCGAATTCTGTATCAATACCGGGGCCCAAAAAATCGGACAATGGTGGTTCATGATCCTAACGGGGGGGTTGAATTAGAGGCCCAAAGGACCGAGACCGAGACTTACGAGAGGCTGTTTGAGGAATGTCGCAATCTTGTGCTCTGCTGCTGAAGCGAATCGTATGAACACAGCGTGAAGCGCATATTCTGCTGGGGTACGGGGGTCTATGTCTACTTTATCCTCTTCCGGCTCTAGTAACGTCGGACTTTCACTTCGTGGAAAGCTTGAGAACACGTTTGGCATCGGCGGAACGGGAGGCGGGGACGAGGGAAAGTTAAGGCCATGCCCATGATCGCTCCCGGGGTCCGAACTGTGGAAACTCGAATATGAGTGTCCAGAGCGGCCAGATACATGTCCCTTGGAACGCATTGTGCGGCTCAATGTTTTACCCTCATTGGAACCAGGGGTAGGCGGTCGATGATAGGGCGGGCTAGGGTTCTCTGGTCCTCGGCGTAGTGAGTGGGTTGTGTGGCCTAACGACGAGTTCGAGCGATTGAAGGGCAAGGAGGCGTAATCCAAAAGAGGAAGCGGTGGCAGGTCGTTCGCCTTGGCACCACTTTTGAACGCGTTGCGAAGGGAGGCGAAGGATGGTTTCTTGGAGAAAGGCGATGTGCTCGTCGTCGCGATGGAGGATTGAGAGGAATGTATGAAAGGAACGGATGCCTTGCGCGTAGGACGCGAAGACTGGATGGAGTCATCAGAAGTAGCGGAGTCGCCTCGGGAATGAAAATACGGTCGATCTCCGCGTTCCGGGAGGGTCGAGGTCGGCGTACTCGATATTGGTGATTCTTGACCGTGGCTGAATGATCCAGAACCAAAAGCCCCCCCAGCGGCGCGAGCGAAAGGATTCGGTGTCAAGTTAAAATCATCATCGGTGAGGTCTATACAAAAATGAGCCGAACAGAATAGACCACAAAGACATGCCGGGCACCTGGGATAGTGATTTGTATACCCGACTCGCTCATGGTGGGCTAAAGAAGCGAAATGGTCGTTTGGGCTGCGTTGGCGTTGATCCCTACCCACCCGGAAAGCCTCTGGTTGAGGATGACGAGAAAGCGGGCGAAGTTGACCGAGTCCGCACCGTAAGACTGGTGAAGAGTCTCTTTCCCGAAAACCTCTTATTCTCTTATTTGACTTGACATATATCTACGTGGGAAAACACACGTGACGAGAACCCCAGCCAGTAATTCTGTGACCAGATTGCGCGTTTAGTGACAGCATCTTGTTAGGTTGTAAAGTGGTGACAACTTTCCCTGGCAAGATCACGAACAGTACCAGTACTGCTGTTCAGAATCCACGGGATCGATATTGGTGCCATCCATTCGGCAAATACGATACACGATCAACGTTACAGCGAGCAAAAAGAAAGCGATGGCACGTGGCCAGATGCAAAACATCGCAACGCTAGAAAGCAGTAAACGCAGAGCAATACGAATAACGGGGACGAAAGACGTGAGCATAACATGACAGAACCAGCATCATGAGGTCGTGAACAAATGTAACGTCTATGGGACCAAGAAGACCAAAATGCTATGATAAAAAGGGATCGTGCAAGTATCGAGAGTGTGATTGCGATGATTCAGACGAAGTATTCCGATGATACAAAGGGGATGGATGTTGCATTGGGAGAGCACCAAAGTGTTCAATTGTGTGATGGAAGGAAATTGCATATGGGAGCAAATTCAGCACATGCCCGAGAGCCTTTGTGCGAGGGCCTCGACAAGACGAGGTTCGACGCCGAACTGGTTCGCGAGTTCTCCGAATTCGACATTTGCTTGTACACGCGCAGGCCTCTGAGACGCCACTCGGCCGCCCTGACTCTGCATGGGGTCTGGGGTGCTTGGCTCACGGCGAGAGCTATGCCCACTGACAGAAGAAGTCGGGCTATGGGAAAAGAAAGGATAGTGGGCATCCATAATGTTCGACAGCTTCCGACGATGTTCGGCTGTGAATACTGAAAGAGGTATCAGATTTAGATCGGCCTTTCTACAAACGGGATGCTCACCATCACAGGTGACAGCGACGTTGAGCAATTGCGCCAGCAACTCAAAGGTGTTCACAACGCACTTCTTGTCATTAGAGGTAAGAACCTGGATGGCAGCTGTGGGATATTAATGAAAATGGCTGGACACATGTATCACCCGACATACCGTACGTGATATCTACGCAACAATGCAATCAGCACCCACTAGACGCGCTCGACAGATAGAACCCATTGTCTTACCATACAGTACATCCCTTGATGCAGTGGACCAAAAAAGTCTACTGTCTGCGTCGGCCGGGAATTTTGAGAGCATACTGATCAAGGAGTAAAACGGGAGCGATGGAACCTTGAGGAAGTGGGACTGTGGGAACGATAAATCCAACTCTACCGACATCTGCACAAGCCGACACTTACGTCGGGCGATCGGATTAGATGAAGTAACGCCTTCAGCTCTGCCTCCGATACTAATCCATGCTCTAGAGCCGAAACAACCTGTTCATTGCTTAGACCTGCTAGAGACGGCCTACATCCGTCGAAGGGTCCCTGCCAAGATGGGAACAGAGCCTTCATCAATTCTTCTTGACTGCTGCGCGTAACGGTGACACCACGCGCTCGCTTGCCCTTGCCAAGAACAGAGTTTTGGGCAGTTCTGAGACTAGCTCTGGCGGCCTCTTCATCGGGCATCTCAACGTATGCATGACTAAGCGTTTTCCCCTTCCGATCAAGGAGAACATGCACACGTTTTACGGGATGTTTCAGCCAAGCGACGACCGTGGGAGGTGTGATATCCTACAGCAACGAGACAGTGTAGCGGTCAAATCTTGGCCACAAGAATGGAATGACATCAAATACATACCCAGGGAACATTATCGATGCGCAGCACCGGTAATTCACCCTCACGCAAGAAGGGATGGCGTTCACTCCTATTGGGCGTCGAGGAACCTTGCAAGTCAAAGAAGTGAAAATCGTTTACGAGATTTTCCTTATTGAAGCTGTCAAGCGCCCCAGGTGTGAGGCAACCACGAGGTGCTCCAGTAGTCTGCACACTGCTGCCCTTAGATGCAGTGTTCCTCAAGTGGAAATTGGCCACACCAGTCTTGCAGACAGCACACTCCATGTCCTTCTCACCGACGATGTTGAGAGCACTGGTGAGGCACGCTGAACACAATAGATGAGCGCACGGCTCAAGCTCCGCTAAGGAAGGGCCCAGGTTGCCACAGACTGAGCAGCATAACGCCGGCGCCAATGATTCCAGGTTTTGGAGCCCTGGGGAGTTGGTGCCGTGGGGATACTCAAATGATTTATCAGGATGGTCAAAAGGGTCATTGAGGGATAAAGGAAGCGCCAGGGGTTCTGCGTGGGAGAAGGAGGCCGGATATGGGACATAACTATTCTCATCGATATCGAACAAGTTGGTCTGCCAATACAATTTAAGTACGAAAAGGAGGTATAAAAGCAGGGGACTGACCTGTCCGAGAGTACAGCGACGACGAGTCGGAGCCGGGTCAGTCAACGAGCCCTTGATCTTCAGAAGATTAACGTTGGCAGCGCGAGGAGAAGGTGTGTTCAGTGACGCCAAGGTACGCCGTGCTGGAGTGTGGGGTGGTAGCTGGGGCGAGAAGAAGGGGACTTGACTTGATTGGCTTCGGGAACGGGATCGACCTTGCATGAGGATAGGAGGAGCACTAAGAACTGACGCAGCATGTCAGCGGAGGCATCCATAATGTGAAACATGGGCCTTACTGGCTATTCGTGGCAAAAGTTAATTGGCGGATCATTAAGTAAACAAGCGGGTGATGGATAGGTAAGACGCTCACAATCTGCACGTCCATCGAGAAATCTGCAATAATTAAAATGTCAATTTCGAGCATTTCCGGAGGTGTGGCGGACACGTACGCGGCGATGATCGTCGCAACGAAACGCGGAAGTAGCTAGGGTAAGTACATAGAAGGGCCCGAACAGAGCGCATATACGCACCTAATATTAAAAAACACAACATCATCGGACCGTAAAATGCAAAGAAGAACATTGTGGCATACCTTCATCACACATAAGACCTTCGTCGTCCTTGGATCCCACTCTAATCCCGTTCTCGCTTGCACGAGAGCGCCAGCTGTCTTCGGTGTCTACTTGGGCCATGGTTTGGCCATCAAATGAGTTTTCGTAGCCGGCAATTTTAGGTGATACAGTGACATTGTAACGCTTATGGCTCGTTGCTGATGCTGGGGTTGTTAAGGCGGATTGATTTGTACTGAACCAGGAAGAGCGCAAGCTCAAGGGGGTATACGGGGTTGAAAGGGTGCTTGCGGGTGTTAGAGGTGATCTGAAGTAATTTTGGAGTTGGTGATGGTGACGCTGTGCCCTGGGAATGCGCTGGGGGGTAACAGGGGGTGGGCCTTCGCTGCTCGGCTTATAAGAACGAGTAGTGTATGCTGGGGTTGTTGGTGCAGAGATGGGAACGCCAGATGTAGGGAAACGGTTACTTGTTGAGGACATCGAAGTTCGTGACGGTGAAGGGAAGGGTGCAACCAGGGGAAGGGAAAGAGATGGGTGCCAGTTAACGTGCTGTACTTGTACGAAAAGGAAAGGGAAAGGGAACAAGTTCCCCATGGCGTGCGAATCTGCCTTTTCAGGACGCGTCCGGACGCGATCACGTGGCGTAAAGGGCCAATCTTATTCAATTGCCCCAAGGCATCGTGCGATTCGTGCCATCACACCACAAAGGTCATAGATGGTATAACTCTAGCCAATAATAATTAAAATACTGTAATATATATGCCATGAGTCTCGGATACAGCCTATGAGAGGCATTACGGGGATGGTACGGTGCGGAAACTATATGATAAAACCAGCACTTCTGGCGTTGTATCGAGAACAATAGAACGGCAGAGCCGCGAACTCTGACGCAAGGGGTGGGGAAGGGAGGCCAGCGACCATCATAACTCATCTCTTGAGATCCCCGCGCCGCTGCGTCCAGGAAACCGGAATCCCCCGGCGTCGATGGAACGATCGGCTGTCGCGTCCAGTTCCAAGGCCGACCGATACACCCCAGTCGCCATCATTAACAGATCCTCTCCTTATACGCCCTCCACCATCGGATGCCGTTGCAGAATCGTCGCCGCCACGCAGTGTCCAGGTTCCATCGACGTGTAATGAATCGTTATCCCCGTCGCGAGGTCTTAGCGTCTGTTCCAAATGACGTCGAAGGGATTTGATCGACCGCTGCCTTCTCGTATGGACGAGAAGCTTTGATAAGTCCACCTCACCCTCATCTTCGTCCTCGGAAGATGAATCGTAATCATCCCCATCTCCTGGCGAGTGCAAGATAAAGCCATCTTCCACCCTACCACTCAGGCTGGGCCCACTATCCGCGAGATGTTCCCGGTTGTTCTGTCGATACTTCCTGCCAACCAACTGTGAGGCCTTGCCCTTCCCTCGGACACTCCCACTGGAGACATTTCCGAGACTTGCAGATGCTAGTGAGTCAGAGCCAGGCTTACGCCCAACTACAGACGAAGACCGAGAGGCCGGAGCGGAGTGGCACACGACATTGATCCTAACTACTTGTCCAGGAGAAACATGTGAGCGCATAGCAAGAATAGTCGGTGGTTGAAGTGAAACTGAGCATGTCGGCAACGATGGCGTCGAATGACCTCGCAATCTGGCGGTGGCGTCGTCCAATGGCGAAGTTCGGGGCTTCCGATTTGATCGCCCATGACCACGAACTGTTCCGGAACGCCCACTTCGCAGGCTGGAATGTCCAAATCTAGACCGCTCTGGGGTGAGGGACGGTGGAGACTGCGAGGGAACGTTGTTGGGGCCTCCCATGCGAGCGCCAGGAATGCTCAAGACAGCCCGTGCAACTGTCCCAAGCCATGATGTCGGTAGTGGGGGGAGAGGTGAACCTTGTGTACGGTAGTCGTCTTTCAGGCTAGGGGTGCTCTTCTTCGCCATCGTTGTGGACGCACGTTTTCCGAGAGGTTTCCGCCGCGGAATGTTGGGGGCAGAGGCTATGTGACGCAGGTAAGCCCGTGCTGGAGATGCGTAAATGTTGGGTAGATGCATGCTGTCGGCTTGGCCACTGGATGTGAGTGGGTCGTCCTGGGCTTCTCGGGTTTGTGATGTCGATGCTCTCACAGTTGAACCTGAGAGGTGTGATACGTAAGACATCGACACGACCAATGAAAGTCACCCTGAACGTACTGGTGTCAGATGTAACTTCGGACTTGCGTGTTAGAGGGGAATCGAGAGTAGCCTGTTCTACTCGGTCAGTTCTGGAGGCCTCTGAACCAGCGGGTTGCCCATCTGTCTGTCCTGATACGAGTCCTGCCAGAAACCCAACCATGGCATCAACGCGGTTCTTTAGCTTGCCATTATTTTGTCTCCCCTCTCCACGACCCCATTCGTGTTCACGGAGTCGCTCAGACTCGGGAGTAAAGACACGGGTCTCCTTATATCCGGCTTCTTTGAGGAGGTCTTCGAGACGTTCATACGTATTCGAGGTCCCGCGACGGTGTAGAGGAACCCGCGGACCATCAGGAGCAAGACTGGAAGGGTACCTTGATCTACCGCGGGGCGGGGTATAGGGAGTTGACGGAGGTTCAACACTATGAGAGTCCGGTGCCGAAGAGAATGATGATTGAAGGAGGCTTGGCGGTGAGGCGGAAGAGGAGGGAGACGAAGAAGTCGCCTGTCCCACAAGGTTAGAGAGTTAGAGGCATGATAGCCGCAGAGAAATTATTCATACCATAGTCGTGTCGCGTGAAAAAAGTGGGACCTATCGAGTTGGGAGGTCGAGAATGACTATGAGCATCAGCGTCTTTGGCGACGACGGTGTAGGGGGAATCAAGCCACACCACTGATACAGATGCGGCGATTTCTGGCTGAACCCGGTCAGATCGAGGCTCGTCAGACTCGTTATGTAATCATTGATGTCACATCGCGTGACTCAGTCACAAGGACTTGCGCGTTTGCGAGACGGACGCGCGTTCACTTACTCATTTCACCATGCCCGAACCTACCAAAGCTGCAGTCGCCGTTCCGTCGAAGGACCCAAAGAAGAAGGAAAAGGATGAGAAGAATGGTGCGTCCTCAAAGAAGAAGCCTGATGAAACGGAAGGGGAAGAGCTGGTGCGTAATACTACTTGACGCACCTTGACCTTGGAGCTCAAGTTTTGTGCCCCAGTCGGAAGAAGATCTTCAGCTTAGAGGAGAGCTAGAAATGCTTGTGGAACGTTTGAAAGTGCGTACCGTTAGTTTGATTTCACGTTCTTGATTGAATGTTTGTCCAGGAGCCAGATACTACCTTGTACCGGCCAGCTCTTGAGACGCTTCGCACACTCATTCGGACATCTACATCATCCATGACTTCCGTGCCAAAACCTTTAAAGTTTCTGCGACCTCATTATCCTGAGCTACAAAACCTCTATGAACTCTGGTCTCCATCGGAGGACAAGGTGTCCATTCACTCTTTCCAGGACTTGAAACATCATCCTAATCATTACCTTCATGGTAGAGTCTCTTTGCGAATATACTCTCAGTGCTCGCTATGACATACTCAGACACCGAGCCTCGTGGCACACTACGCTACCGTCTACTTGCAGCATCCCTCCGCCCCCAAACATCTCCGCTTGCCGACCCTGGAGATTGGGGACACGAGTATGTGCGACACCTGGCTGCGGAGCTTGGCGAAGAATACAATCTTCGTGAACAGACCGAGGTGCCGAAAGCTGCGCCAGAGGTAGGTGCTGCTGGGCTTGATGGCGAGACAGACAATAAGGACAGCGAAAAAGTAACACCTCAAATACCACTTTCCGTCGGAACATTAGAGGACCTCCATGACCTTACGCTCGTTTGCGCAAAGTTCCTACTTAAGCATAATGCCGAGCCAGATGCAGTCGACTTGTTGGAAGAGTTAGAAATCATAGATCGAATCGTCAATTTGGTAGATGCGAACACTTATAGCCGCGTGGCTGCGTACATGATCGCGTAGGTAATTCCTCGGTCCATATTTGTATTTATGCTTCTGACCAACGATTCCAGATGTGTAAACCTCCTTCCTCCTCAAGATGACGTTGCTTTCTTGAAGACGGCACACATGATCTATGAAAAATATCAGCGATTTCCCGAGGCACTTTCTTTAGCAATACGACTCAATGACTCGGAGCTTATCCGTAAGGATTTCCATGCTCCCGGCAACCCGTACGATTAGATGTCGTTATGCCAGCCCCATTCCACTGATAACTGGATAGGCAGATGAAACATCAGCTCGCCTATGTCCTGGCTCGAGCACAAGTTCCTTATCACTGGTTACAACACTCAACGACCGATGGTGACGGGGTTGAAACCCTTGAGGACTTGCCTGAGGCCTTACAGGAAATTTTGTTCAACTCGCGCCTAAGCGCACATTTCAAACAATTCGGGAAGGAACTCGGCGTCCAGGATCCAAAGACTTTAGAAGATGTTTATAAATCTCATTTGGAGACATCGCGTATGTCTGACTTCGTCTCCTTCGGGCGAACTTATATTTACGTCCTCCATAAGGAACATCAACCGCAAGCGTTGACTCAGCACGAGGGAATCTAGCTGGCACTTTTGTCAATGCCTTTGTCAATGCGGGGTTCGGAAATGATAAGCTTATGGTTGATGCAGAGGAGGGAAACAGTTGGATCTATAAGAATAAAGACCATGGTAAGAAACTCAGACCAAATGTTAGTCCTTGAGGCGGGCCTCACGCCTTGCCCACAGGGATGTTGTCTGCAGCCGCGAGCCTCGGTCTCAGCTTACTGTGGGATACTGACATTGGTTTGAGTCATGTGGACAAATACACTTACTCTTCCGAAGAGTATATCAAGGTTCGTATTGCACTCAACCTGGTCATCGGTTTTCTCTGACAACACGTTGTTACAGGCCGGTGCTTTTCTTGCCACCGGTATCCTTAACACCGGCGTTCGTTCTGAGGCAGACGCTGCATTGGCACTTCTCGGTGATCACATATCCAATAAGTCCGTCCCGCTCCGGACATCCGCCATCATCGGCCTTGGTTTTGCCTATGCCGGCTCGCATCGCGAGGACATCCTCCTCATGCTACTTCCTCTCATATCCGATGAGGAGATTAGCATGGAGATCGCTGCCCTGGCTGCGCTTGCTGTTGGCCTCATATTCGTGGGAAGTGAAAATGGCGAAGCTGCAAGTGTCATTCTCCAGACCTTGATGGAAAGGGATGACCGTGCACTAGATGAGAAGTGGACGCGTTTCCTGGGCCTGGGCCTTGCACTTCTCTATGTCGGTGAGTGACCACCTTAATGTCGTGGTCGAGACCGATCAAACATTTATCAATAGGTGTGCAAGCTAGTGATTCGTACGACGCAACGATCGAAACGCTAAAAGCAATTCCCCATCAAACATCTAAACAAATCCAGGTCCTTGTTGAGATGTGTGCATTTGCCGGAACTGGCAATGTTCTCCGCGTGCAGACAATGCTGCAGCACTGCGGTGAACACTTGAATACGAAGGATGCCGTTGCAGATTCAGAGCAGGAAGGCGAGAAGAAGAAAGCGGACACAAAGCAGGACGATACGTTCCAGGCATTTGCCGTCCTTGGGATTGCGCTTGTGGCTATGGGCGAGGATATTGGTGGTGATATGTCTCTCCGACAATTCAATCACCTGGTGCGTACGACCTTATTGCCCATACCATGGAACTATAGCATATCATCTCAGATGCACTATGGCGATCCCGTTATCCGAAAAAGCGTACCCCTGGCCCTCGGTCTTGTCTCTGCTTCTAATCCGCAACTCCCTATCCTCGATATTCTGTCGAAGTACAGCCACGACAATGACCTTTCCGTTGCGCTTAATGCGATCTTCGCCATGGGTCTCGTCGGCGCAGGAACAAACAACGCCCGCCTTGCCCAGATGTTGCGGCAACTGGCGGGCTACTACCACAAGGAGCCCGACTGCCTCTTCATGGTACGGATCGCTCAGGGTCTTGTACATATGGGCAAGGGCACAATAGGCATTAACCCATTCTACCTCGATCGGGCTATTCTAAACAAACCAGCGGTCGCTGGTTTACTCGCAACACTGACCGCTTTCACGGACGCGAAAGCCTGTAAGTACTCGGATGTCGTATTCGACAATGGGTTATATTATAACACTACCTTCCCTGTAGTCGTGCTGGACAAGTACCATTGGATGCTATACTTCCTTGTTCCTGCCATGTACCCACGGTTCCTTATTACTCTCGACGATGACCTTGAACCGAAGCCCGTCACTGTCCGAGTTGGCACTGTAAGCTCACCCAACTAATCTCGTTCCTCGTTCTCACCCCCGCTTTCAAGGCCGTCGACGTCGTAGGTCAGGCGGGGAAACCACGCACAATCTCTGGCTTCCAGACCTATCAAACACCTGTACGACTGGCAACTACCGAACGTGCGGAACTCGCAACTGAGGAGTACATTCCGTTTGCGAGCGTGTTGGAAGGGTTCGTTTTGCTGCAGAAGAACCCAGGCTGGGAGGAGAAGATGGAGTTGTAGCTTGAATAGATACGGTACTCGACCGCAATGTATTTCATCACTTCTAATGTGCATCCCACGATGGACATCCGTGGAGAGGTTGTAGCCCGAGCTTGAATAACCACTTGGAACGGAACCGCGAAATGACATCATGTCTGACTACGAATCATGATCGAGCGTATGCGGATTCGACCCCTTGCAGAGGTCGACTGGAAGGAACTAAACCTGATCAGATTTTGGTTCTCCTCGCTGCCAAAAGTCTCGACAGCGGGTGAACATCATGTCACAAATACAGCGTACAACACGGCGCGGATGACTAGAGGCGACTCGGATTAAGATTTTAAAGTAAAGCATGACGTCTTATAGGGGGGTGCCAGGAGGGAAGACCATGGGAGCGATGACTTCCGACCGTTTCTGAACCCCACAGAGACGTTCGACGAGCGCGAACGCGAAAGGAAATGCAGTCCCTGGTGAGGTTAGATGGCTTAGCCCCAGTCTCGTTCTGCATAGAAGAGCGTCAACGTGCCTGGCCCGCGGCTGGTAGTGGTAGCCATCAGCGAAATCCATGTCAGCGAGGGCTGGTGATAAGTACCTGGTGATGAGGTTTCCAGAAATCACGACTGGTTCTTCGCGATACTCAAAGTCTATCGAAACGACGACTTTGTAGGCGTAGATATCCGGAGGGATGACGGCCAGCGCTTACCTTTATCCAGCTGCTCCTTCACAGACGGGTGAGACGTCAATGGCTGACGCGGCAACTGAGAAGCTTTCGCAACGAGGCTAGCTGTTGCCGCGGTGCTCCGATGAAGGGGTCCTCGTCTTCGCAATCAGAGGAGCTTACCGGCGCAGATCATTCCTACGAGTTTTCCGTTCTCGTGGAAAGATTTGACCAAAGACTGGACGAGGGAAGACTGCGATATGGTCTCGGCGCCCGGGAGGCCACCTGGGATAATGATGGCGTCATATTCTCCCTGGAGCGTATCACCACGTCGCGGTCAAGCCGCGTTACTAGTGACATGTCGCGGAAGGAAGAAGGATACGTACGACACTGGACGCGCTGAGCTGAGACTCCGATATATCCGGGACAATGCGGACGCCACGCCTGCACTCAGCGATAGCTGGCCCAGCTCCGTCGTCGCCGGACGGCGCGATGAATGCGGATGTGCATTTCACCCCAGCACGGACCAGAGTATCATACACGATGGTGCTAGTGGGCGAAAGTAAATTGGGGGATCGCGCTGATCTGATTCCTATTGTGTACTGACAACTCCATCTCTTCTGTCCCATTAGTGATCAATACGAGGGCTGATGGCATGACGTTTTGTTGTTGGGATATAGAGAGAAATTGAGATTATCGTAGATGTTATTACGTCATATATTGGCTTCGAGTGTCACAACTTCCGAGCCTCAAGCAGATCCGACTCCGACCCACATGAATATGTAACTCTGGTACGCTAGAGTACGTGTAACGGGAACGACAGATGTCCCTCGCCACCCAGTCTTACAGACACTCTCGACAGGTCCTCAACTCCATCCGAGTCGTATCTCCATGCTTTCGTCGGATTACACTTTCTGCCGTCGAGGGCGCACGCGACCCTCCGCTCGACAACAGGACCCTTCCCGGATATTTCACCACGGAAGTATTGTCTCAGAGACCAGGGCGTCCAGCTCTCATCTGTCCACAAGAACGTCCTAGAGCACACGGTGGTCCGTTGACACGGAACATGGGTGTAGAGCAACACTTGGCCTGGGACTTCAGTGAGTTCGACAGTCACATTGGAGCCCTGGCCCGCGGACTTGTAGGTTTGGGCGTGGGGAAAGGCGATCGTGTTGCTGTAATTATGGGGAACACTAGGTATTCGTATCTTACTGTAAAGTGACCACATGTCGATGCCTACCTTCAGTTACCGCTCAGCGCGTATGCAATGCTGCAGTGGGCATGTGCAAGCATCGGGGCCATCCTCGTCACCATAAATCCTGCCTATCGTATTCAAGAGTTGGTGAGTCGAGGTCTCTACTAAGCTTAACATGTTAACTTTCTTTTTCGCAGATTGAGACTATCCGCCTTGTTGGCGTCAGTCATCTTTTTCTCGTGCCACAAATCCGTACTTCCTCCTACTTGACACTACTTGCCGAGGCACTCCCCTCACTGCGGAAGTTCTCTCCTGGCAACATTCAAGAAGAGGCCCTGCCTGACCTTAAGCACATTGTTGTCGTCGATAACACCCATCAACCGAAGAAGTTCCATGAGATGCTTGGTGATATTCATTGCGCCATCGACTTCCGTGAGGTTTTGCTGTGGCAAGGAAGTGCTAAGGAAAACCGTCTTGTCGAGGAAATCAGCAAGACACTGGACAAGGATGACGTGATCAATCTTCAGTTCACAAGGTCTTTCTCGTTTCCCCGACCTCGACGAACTCTGCGTGCTGAATTTAACCCGAAGTGGGACGACAGGGTCTCCGAAGGCTGTCTCTGTGCGTTGAACTTTTATCAATTGATGTTCTTTATCAACAAACATCGGTAGCTCACACATCGTAATGTCCTAAACAACGGCCTCTCAATTGGACAAGCAATGTGTCTCACGGAAAATGACATTGTTTGCAATGCGCCACCACTCTTCCATTGTTTTGATAAGTAATCCGTTGGTCTACGTGTTAGGGTGATGCTTACCTCGATCCCAGTACGCCTCGTCCTTGGAAACTTAGCTGCATGGACTCACGGTTCAGCCATCGTGTACCCCTCGGAGATCTATGACCCATGCGCAATAGTCGATGCCGTGTTAGACGAGCGCTGCACAGCATTGCATGGCGTACCAACTCATTTTCTGGGTGTTCTTGCCGAAGTTGAGCGACGGCAGCAGGCTGGTGAGGATTTAGATTTCAGCTCACTCAGGTAAGTCTCTTCCGGACCAGAGTGAACGGGTTCCTTGATCATATCTCCACAGGACGGGAATCGCTGCCGGCTCACCTATCCCGATAGAGCTCATGAAGCAACTGATAACGAAGCTCAACCTACGCGAGCTCACAATTGCGTACGGGATGAGTATGTCCTTCCCTTTTTGTTATCTTTGTCACATGTTCAAATCCTTGATCGTCTCTCCAATAGCGGAAACTAGTCCTGTATCTTTTCAAACGACGCCTGCAGATTCCATCACTCAGCGGGTCGAGACCGTGGGGAGGGTTCGTTCACATGTCATGGCAAAGGTTATAGACCTTTCCGGAAATGTCGTTCCCATCAATACGCCAGGGGAACTACTCGTGTCTGGTTACCTGCTTCAAAAAGGGTACTCATTGCAATTGCCCGCCTTTTCGCTGACTGATTTGTGCTGCGAAAAGATACTGGGGTGACAGAGATCAGACGGACTTGGCTATGCGCAAAGACAAGAATGGAAGATTATGGATGCATACAGGTGATCAAGTTATGTTGGATGAAGACGGTTATCTACGCGGTGCGTTTATGTGCTTCTACTACTAACATTATTTGGTGCTAAGCATAGTGTTGTGCAGTCGTTGGTAGAATTAAGGTGCGCTACCAACCAAGTGATTGATACATGGTAACACACCCCATTCAGGATATCATTATTCGAGGGGGAGAGAACTTGTTCCCCGTGCAAATTGAGAACATGTTGACATCTAACCCATCCGTCCTCGAAGCTGCAGTCGTTAGCGTTCCAGATAAGAAATACGGAGAGGTTGTTGGTGCTTGGATCAGACTTAGGGCTGGTGCGAAGTTGTCGAGAGAGTGCGTGAAGAAGATGGTATGGGAGAGCATGAATCCGCAGGTGCGTGTTCCTGGCAATCTAGTGATCTCGCTGTGACTGTCCATGTAGAACACACCAAGGTGGGTTTGGTTCATCGGGGAGGATGGTGTTTCAAATGAGCTTCCAAAGACGGCGAGTGGAAAAGTGCAGAAACACATTTTAAGAGGGTGGAGTCGTGAGCTGGCGGAGAAGGGGATCGGACTAGTGCGATAGGCGCTCGATGTGCTGTCCCTGTCCCTACAGTATGAGTCATCGGCCACTTAGATCACGGGATCTGTGCCGGTTGCCGGCAAGTCGGCGTCTGCGTGATTGGGCATTTAGTGGTGTGACCCTCCCGAGCTCAGTTCAGTTCGGGTTCACTGAGCATCTCCTTCGCCATGTCCAAGCGTATTCGCATTTTCACCGCCTCAGATGTTCTTCAACATAATTCTGAGAGCAGTTGCTGGATTACATATAAGGGTAAAGTCCTTGACGTTACCAAGTTCCTCTCGGATCACCCCGGCGGTGAAGAATTCATCCTCAAGTATGCCGGAAGGGACGTCGAAGACGCGATGAAGGACGCGCAGGAGCATGTGCACTCGGAGAGTGCATATGACCTGTTGGGCGAGTTCCTCATCGGGAGACTTGGGAGCGCAGAGAGCGTCGTGAGCGACGGCTGGGTCGCGACGGATGACTTCACTCCAGAAGACACGGACGAAGCAGCGGACTACGAGAAAACCCAATTCCTGGATTTGAGGAAGCCATTGATGAGACAGATGTGGGATTGCAACTTTAGGTGTGTCTTTCCCTGCGAAGCAATTTGGGACCGCGTATTGACCAGCGCTGCTTCGCGTAGCAAAGCGTATTACCTTCAGCAAGTCCATCAACCTAGGCACCTCCCCGAGTCCGCCCGTCTCTTTGTATCTCCACTGCTCGAGGTTAGCGTGTACTTTGCGTGTCACAGGTAATTTACTAAGATATTTGTTAGATGCTCACGAGGACGAAGTGGTGGGTGGTACCCGTGATTTGGCTTCCCATAGCGGCATACATCGGCTTGCGCTCTCTTCTTCAATTCGGTGGCATCCCCCTGGCACCGTTCAAAGTCGACCCATACCTCCCTCTTGGCCTTATCCTCTCCCTCCCCGCTGAGGCGTATCTTAAAACCGCCCTATGCTTCGTCTTTGGTAATTTTGCCTGGACGTTGCTCGAATACGGGTTCCACCGGTTCTTGTTTCATGTCGACTTTTATATGCCAGATCATCCCAAGTTCTTGATGATCCACTTCTTGTTGCACGGCATTCACCATTTTATGCCCATGGATAAGTACGTTTGTGGGACGCACGTCCGGGCCCCTCCGTCTGAATATTTTCTTATCAAGGTTGCGGCTCGTCATGCCACCTGTTTTATTCGTCGTTCTCTGTTTCCCGATAACTCAACTGGCGCATGTCGTTCTCCCTACTGCTACGGCTAACGGGGCCATCTCTGGGTCCTTCGTATTTTGTAAGTAGGAATTCTTTTGTGTTTTGCGCGCCTCTCACCTTTTGGTTTGTAGATGTTATCTATGATACAATGCACTACGCGTACGCCACCTTTCGCTTTGACCCCTGGGTAATCGTTAAAAACTCGTAATTTTAGGATGCACCACACCAAACTTCCGGCGTACCTCCGAGAGCAGAAAAAGTACCACTTAGCCCACCATTACAAAAACTTTGAGCTCGGTTTCGGTGTCACAAGTATGGCCCGGTCCTCAGGCTATTATACTTTCTCTAACATATCTTTCCAGGCAAAGTTTGGGACTACGTGTTTAACACCACGCTGGCACTCTAAGTATAAGACGCCATGCTACTCGCTTCCTATGCTTAGCAGTATATCTACGTAGCATTTTCCAAGCGATCATTGGACCGCAACGGATTCTACTAATAATATAAATCCATTCTCGTACCACGTATGACGATCTGTTCCACGAGTCTCCGCATGACCTCCGCCTTCGACCTCCCCACCTCCAGCACCTCCTCATGCGACACAGTCGGCATCGGCGGGCGTTCCAACACCACCCCTGCGAGCTAATCCAAGAGAAAGATCACCACTGGCCCAACAAACGCCCAACCAACCCAACCCACGACGTACCTCAGCATCGACTCGGAGCTCCTCCCTTATGCTCTTCACGCCCATACCCAGGAAGACCCCAACGACCATATTCGTAACCAAGCTCAGCATGAGCACCTAACGCCCTCATCGCATGCCACCACGACCTCCGGCACCGTGCTCATCCCCACAACGGTCGCGCCCGCCGCAGCCAGCAATGCCGCCTCCCCGTGCGTCTCGTACGTCAGCCCGCTCACCCACGCATAGTCATCAGGAAAACCCTGTATTTACTTTTCGCACTTTTTCGCACTTTTTTCACTTCCCGCAAGTGGGCCAGCTGATCCCTCGTTTGCAGCGAACGTTCCAAGAATGATCCTGTTGGCTCATATCTCTCATCTCGTTCAAGGAAACGTCTGGTTTTTCAAACATCTAGGCACTCGGAAGAAGTTTCTCGTTGACATGAGGAAGAAACGGGGCACGGGGGGGAGGGGATATCGGAGCCTCGGAATAATAGGACGTCATCGGCCGAGGGCGACGAGTGCGACGCCACATGCATACTCACTCCTCACTACAACCATGCCGTCCCTCCCTCGCAAGACGTGTTCAGCACCGGCCTCTTGACACCGCAAGCTTCCCAGAACACCGTCGACTCGGATGTGGCAAAGTCG
>Ga0210393_10000913_pt1 | contig 25347 bp, 20 predicted proteins | sample IncBWC27OmetaG_FD_160068 | JGI IMG/M metagenome (GOLD analysis project Ga0210393, IMG submission 160068) | Forest soil microbial communities from Barre Woods Harvard Forest LTER site, Petersham, Massachusetts, United States - Inc-BW-C-27-O ...
GCCCCTTGCTCCGCTCTCTTACCCAAGCCGAATTTCGTCTTGCATCTGCGAACCTCCCTAGGCACAGTACGGTGGAATGATCCTGCGCCTTTCGACTCGCGCTGAACGCGGCGTCATACTCCTTGCGGCCATGGCCGCTGCCGCCGTCCTCTCTTTCTTCAGTGTCCGCAATGCGTGTGCAGTCTATTTCTCCGGGCTCGAGACCCGCTACGGCTATATTCGAGCCATCGAACTCGAACCCGATGATGCCCGCAACTGGTTTCTGCTGGGCCGCTATTGGCAATATAATTTGGACGAGTCCGATGGTCGCCAGGCGATCATCGCTTATCGTAAGTCGCTTTCCATCGATCCGCATTCCGCCCAAACCTGGGCCGACCTCGCTACCGCTTACGAGTCCGAAGGCGACATCCGCTCCGCTCGCGACGCCTTCGTTGCCGCAAAGCGTGCGTACCCGCTTTCCGCCGACGTTTCCTGGCGTTACGGCAACTTTCTCCTCCGCCAAGGCGAATTCGATTCTGCATTCGCCGAAATTCACCATGCGGTCGAAGCCGATCCGCGGCGCGGCGCGGAAGCCTTCTCCCGTTGCATTCGCTTCGAACCTGACATTCAAGTGGTCCTCGACCGTGTCATTCCTCCCTTTCCCCACGTTTATGCCGATATTATGAATGACCTGGCCGCGAATGGCCGTACGGATGATGCCCTCAAAGTGTGGCAGCGCCTGGTCGACTTGGATAGGCAGATCCCCATTCAGGAAGTTTTCCCGCTCGTCGATGCGCTCAGAAGAAAAAATCTCATTCCGGAGGCCTACCGTGTTTGGACTCGGTCCGCTTCCCTCGCCGGCATTTCGGTCCAGCCTGTCTCTCCCGGTTCCACGCTATGGGACGGCGGCTTCGAATCTTCCGTAACTGGCGGCGCCTACGGTTGGACTATTCCTCCGGACGTTCACGGGGTGCAGTCGCGAATCGACTCTCAGGAGAAACACTCCGGCGGCCACTCGCTTAGAATGTCTTTCGACGGAAAATCCAATGTCAATTACAGCGGCGCTTGCATCACTGTTCCCGTACAGCCTTCCGGTAGCTATGTGTTTACCGCATGGGTCCATACTCGTGGTGTTACCACCGATCAGGGAATCCGGTTCCAGATTCGCCCGCTGGGATCGCTGGACTCTTCTTCAGCCCTGACCCCTGATTTTCGGGGCAACATGCCGTGGACCCAGATCCAGCTTCCGTGGATGTCCGGCCCAGGCATTCAAGAGGCGCAGATCTGCCTTCTCAGGAATCCCAGCGGCCAGCCTGACAACCGCATTCAAGGTCAGATTTGGGTCGATGACCTCGCGCTCACGCCCCAGTTCGCGGAGAATTCCCATCCATGAAGTTTCTCCGCGTTGGCATTTGCGCGCTCGTGATTTTTGGAGTTGCGGCCCATGGCGGGGTCGAAGATTGGGCTCTCGCTGTTTTTGAGGTCGCGGCTGGATTGTTTTTCGTCGTTTGGGCGGCGCGGTGTTTGCTCGTTTCCTGCGAACAGCTCGTCATCTCTCCATTGCTCTTGCCCCTGACCGCGTTCGCTCTGCTTGTTGCCGGACAGTATTTTTTCCATGGCTCGGCGTCCGCCTACGAAACGCGGACGGATTTCCTTCTTCTCTTCTCCGACATAATCGTTCTCTTCCTTGCCGCGCAGGCGTTTCGAACGCTTCAGGAGTGGCGAACCTTCATCTGGTTTGTGATGATTTTTGGATTTGCGCTTTGCGCTTTTGGCATCCTTCAGCATCTTGCTTTCAACGGGAAACTCTATTGGTTCCGCGAGATGCACTACGGCGGCATCCCCTTCGGCCCCTACGTCAATCGCAATCACTTCGCTGGTTTTGCAGAGCTAGTCATTCCCATCGCGCTCGTCCCTCTCGTACTGGGCAGAGTTCGCCGCGAGCGCTGGTTTGTCGTCGGAGTATTCGCCGTCATTCCCATCGCCGCGCTCTTTCTTTCCGCCTCCCGAGGAGGCATCGTGAGTTTTGGCGCCGAACTCGCAGTCATCGCTCTATGGGTTGCTTTCCGCCGCGCCGTCGGCAAACAAACGCTCGCGGCGCTCGCCGTCCTCATGGTTGCCCTGCTTACGGTCTCTTTGCTCGGGGTTCGCGAAATTCTTCAACGCTTTTCTTCTATGCAATCCCTGGAGATGACCGGCGCTAAGCGCGCCTCCATGCGACGCGACACCTGGCACATCTTTCTCGATCACCCCATCGTTGGCACCGGACTAGGCACACTCCAAACTGTTTTTCCTCCTTACGAGTCGCTCTACGATGGAAAAATCGTCAACCACACCCACAACGACTACCTTGAGGCTTTAGCAGAGACTGGCATAGTAGGTGGTTTTTGCTGCCTCTGGTTTCTTGGCGTCTTATTTTTGGAATCGGCTCGCCGCCTTTCTCAAGCCAATCAATCCTTCTCGTCGGCCTTGCAACTCTCTGGTCTTGTCGGATGCTGTGGGTTTCTCGTCCATAGCCTGGTGGATTTCAATCTTCACATCCCCGCCAACGCACTCCTGTTTTTTCTTATGGCCCATTTGGCCACTTCCGACATCCAACAGCTGCCCAACCCAGCGATCCTTCCTGCTCGTAGTCGTCGCCATAGGCGAAAACCCTGATTGACTTCTCCCTGTTACCTGTATAATCAAACTTGGGGGTTATCTATTCTCATGCAGCCAGCTAGACTGGGTGCGTTGGCGCCGTGTCTCGTCACGGCTGCCCTGACGGCGGCGTTTCTGCTTCCCTGGCCCGCTCGCGCCCAAACTGTTATCGAAACGCCCCAGCAAGCCAACGATCGCATCCGCGAGTTCTATTCCAACGCCCATGTCATCCCCCATGACTACATTATCGGCAATGGAGACGTGCTCGACATTGATGTTTTCGATGTTAAGGAACTCAGCCGCGAAGTGCGCGTCAGCCAGACCGGCTCCATCGGCATCCCCCTTGTTCCCGTTCGCTTGCGTGTCGCTGGCTTGACCGAATTGCAGTCGGAACAGAAGATCGCGGAGGTTTTGGAAGCCAATGGCTTGGTCTCCCATCCCGAAGTCAGCGTTAGCGTAAAAGACAGAAAAAGTAAACCGATAACAGTGGTCGGGGCCGTCGCCCATCCTCTCGTTTACCAGGCCGATCACCCGGTGACGGTCCTCGAAGTTTTGGCGGAAGCCGGTGGCATTGCCAATGACGCGGGCGATTCGGTGATTGTCACACGGCCTTCTCTAGACGCTCAGGATCCTTCCGATGCCCCCTCCATCGGCCCGGAAGATCCCCTTCCTCCTCCAACGCAAACGAATTCCCCGAAGGCTGTTCCCTTGATCGCTCCGAGCTCGGCCGTCGCTTCTCCGGTGGCAGGCGCTTCCGCGCAAAATGCAGGACCGGCCTCGCCACAATCCACTGCTTCTCCAAATACCCCCGGAACCTCCCCCGCCATTCCGGGCGAACCTCCCCGTTTGAGCAACACCATCACCATCAATCTCAATGAACTCGTGGAAAACGGGAACACCTCCAACAATATTCTTCTCCAAGCTGGTGATACTGTCACGGTGCCACACGCGGGGATCGTCTATGTTCTCGGTGCGGTCGGCAGACCAGGGGGCTTCGTTCTTGCCAATGATCGTTCCCTGATGACTACGCTCAAAATCCTCGCTTTGGCGGGCGGCTTAAATAACACGGCGAAATCGGATCACGCCGTGATCATTCGAAGGGATCCCCAAGGCCAGCAACATGAGGTCCAGGTCGATCTCAAAAAGGTTCAGAAACGCGAGACCGAGGATGTTCAGCTTCTCCCCAGCGACATTCTTTACGTCCCAAACAGCGGTGCAAAACAGGCCTTGCTCAGGGCTGCTGAATTTGGCGTCGCCCTGGGCTCCGGCATAGCACTCTATCGGCTCGCCTATCACTGAGAAAATGAACGAAGAGAACAAACTAGTTTCGCGCGAGAACGGTTCTGGCGAGCTCGTATCCATGGCCTCCCGTCTCCCTTCTTGGGAATTGTCGCCCCGCGAGCCTCACCTTTACGATTACCTTCTCGTTCTCCGCAAGCACCAGTGGCTCATTCTCTCTTTCATGCTCGCCGTGGTCACCATTGTCGCCATCGCCACCTTCCGTATGCAGCCGGTCTACGTAGCCACCGCGCGCATCGAGATCGATCGCGAGAATGCCAACATCTTGCCTTTCCAGGGCACCGATTCTTACGACTTCATGATGGATCTGGAAAACTACATCGAGACCCAATCCAAGATCCTCACCAGTGAAACCCTGGCATTGCAAACCATCCGCAACAGCGGGCTTTCCGGCCGCCCGGAATTTACTCCCGCAACTGGCCCTTCCGAAGCTGTCGCCATCGGCAGCTTGGCCAATCAGAAGCGCCCTCCAGAGCTTGGCGAGTTCCTCGGCAGCCTCGGTGTGAAGCGCGTTCCTAGCAGCCGCCTCATGGACGTCAGCTTTGAATCGACTGACCCACAGCTCGCCGCACGCATTGTCAACGCTCATATCGCCACTTATATCGAACAAAACTTCCGCAGTAAGTTTGATGCCACCACTCAGGCTTCCACCTGGCTCGCCGACCAGCTCGGAGAGCTTAAAGTTAAAGTCCAGAATTCCGAGGATGCGCGCATCGCCTACGAACGCCAAAACCAGATCTGGACTCTGGACGACAAGCAGAACATCACCACGCAGCGTCTTTCGGACATCAACCGCGAATTGACCGAAGCCCAGAGCGAACGCATGAAAAAGGAAGCGCTCTTCCGCTTCGCCAAGGATGGAAATCTCGATGCCGTTCCGCAAATCCAGACCAACGCTTTTCTGATCGACTTAATTAAGAAGCGCAGCGATTTGTCGGCCTCTTACAATGATGCCGTCGCGCAGTACGGTCCGAGCTTTCCCAAAGTGCAGCGCCTCCAGGCGCAAATGAAGGAAATCGATGTCAACATCGAGAAGGAAAAGCAAAACGTCGTTAACGGGCTCGAAAGCGACTTTCGCGAAGCTCACCAGCGCGAAACCCTCTTAGGGGAGGCCCTCGACCAGCAAAAGGCCGAAGTCAATCAGATGTCCGAGAAGCTCGTCGAGTACAACATTCTGAATCGCGAAGCCGAAGCCAACAAGGTCCTCTACGAAGGATTGCTGACGAAATTAAAGGAAGCTGGCATCTCTGCTGGTTTGCGTTCTTCCAACATTCGCGTTGTTGATCCTGCCATGATCCCCTCTTATCCGTCCCGCCCCGCCAAGGCACGCAACATCGTTCTCGCTTTTCTTGTTGGCCTTGTCGGAGGCATCGGCTTGGCACTCTTGCGCGAGTATCTGGATAATACGGTAAAGACTCCGGACGACATTGAAACGCTCGCTCGGCTTCCTTCTCTCGCCGTCGTCCCGCAATTTGCCGGATCTAATGGAGGCGGCAAGCGCGCCGGTTTGTTGCATGGCCTGGCTTCCACCGCAAACGGCCACGATAAACGCATCGAATTGGTCGCTCAGCATCTGCCCAAATCACAGATGTCGGAAGCGTTTCGCGCTCTCCGCACTTCCATCTTGCTTTCCCAGGCGGCGCATCCTCCGCAAGTAATCCTTGTCACCAGCGCATTACCGCGCGAGGGCAAGACCACCGCGGCTGCAAATCTTGCCGTCACTCTCGCTCAGCTCGGCGACAAAACCGTCCTCGTCGACGCCGACCTTCGCAAGCCGGGTGTTGGCAGGCTGCTCAATCTGACCGGCGGCAAATACGCCGGCCTCAGCTCTTATCTCGCCGGTGTCTCCAGCCTCGATCTCGTCACCGTGCAGCATCCTTCCATTCCCAATCTTTCCGCAATTCCCACTGGCCCGCTGCCTCCCAATCCCGCCGATTTGCTTTCCTCTCACAAACTCATCGAGGCTATCGCCGAACTTCGCACGAAATTCAAGTTTGTCGTCATCGATTCGCCTCCCATCATGGCGGCCACCGATGCGGTCATTCTTTCCGTGCAGACCGACGGCGTCCTTCTCGTCGTTCGCAGCGGTGAGACTCCCAAAGAGGCCTTTACGCGCACTCGCGATCTCTTGGCCAGCGTTAAGTGCAATATTCTCGGGGTCGTTCTGAATGCTGTGGATTCCAGCGCCCCGGACTACTACTATTCTTACCGCTATTATCCCTACTCCTATGGCTACGGCCCCCAGGAGTCTTTGGACCATTCTCATGGCCATGCCAGCGACGATGATGCGCAGCAAGTCCCCGAAAGCGTTTCCCGCGATCGCGACGACGATTCACAAGCACTCTAAGGAGGCTCTTTGCGTTATCTGATCACCGGCGGCGCCGGCTTTATTGGTTCACACTTGGCTGAAAAGCTTCTTGGACGCGGCGACCGCGTTGTACTCCTGGACAATCTTTCCACCGGCAGCGTCGAAAATATTCGCCACCTGAAATCTTCGGATGCCATGGAATATCACCTCGACACGATTGAAAATCGTCAGTTAGTCGCGGAACTCGTCGACGATGCCGACGTCATCGTTCATCTGGCTGCCGCCGTCGGCGTCAAACTCATCGTCGAGAGTCCCGTTCGAACCATCGAAACAAACGTCAACGGCACCCAAATGATCCTGGAGGCCGCCTGCAAAAAACGTAAACTCGTTCTCACCGCTTCCACTTCCGAAGTCTACGGCAAGAACACCAACGTTCCTTTCCACGAAGATGCCGACCTCGTTCTCGGCGCTACCACCAAAGGCCGCTGGAGCTACGCCGCTTCCAAAGCTCTCGATGAATTCCTTGCGCTTTCCTACTGGAAAGAAAAAAAGCTCCCCGTCATCGTCGTGCGTCTCTTCAACACCGTCGGACCTCGCCAGACCGGCCGCTACGGAATGGTGCTCCCGAATTTCGTCAAGTCCGCGCTCGATGGTGCTCCCATCAGCATCTATGGAGACGGCAAACAGTCTCGTTGCTTTTGCGATGTGCGCGATACCGTCGAGGGGCTCGTCCGCCTGATGGACACCGATCGCTCCATCGGCGAGGTCGTAAACGTCGGCAACACCGAAGAGATCACCATCGAAGGCCTGGCTCACAAAGTGAAAGAACGCACCCACAGCAACTCTTCCATCGAATACATCCCCTACGACCAGGCCTATGAGCCTGGCTTCGAAGACATGATGCGCCGCGTTCCCTGCGTCGATAAACTCCACGCGCTCACCGGTTTCCGCCCCCAGACCCCTCTGACGGAAATCATCGACCGCGTAACCGCCTTCTTCCAGCAAAAGTCGGCACCAGTCCTGGCCCAAAAAGTCGCCGTGAACGGCTCGGACTAGGCATTAGCTTCGCTCGCGGGCCGCAGAAACTTCGCACCGCAGCTGAACGCGTCTCGCAATCAGCGTAGCCATGCGCTTCCTGTCCGGGAGCCAATAAGCGGCAATACTCCAAAAGAACTACATACATCCCCCAACGGACGAAATAGGCTGTGAATACCGCTTTCCCGGGTATCCTTGTGCGCTAGTCGTTCATCCAACCACGGAGATTCCTTGCTTTGAGGGCAGACCATGAAGCGCCGTGATTTTCTTCGCTCCGCAACCTTTGCCTCTGCAACTCTCGCTCTTCCGAAAGCGGGGCTCCTGTTCGCATCGGACTCCCGCGGCTCCGGCTGGCGCATCTTTGAAGTCACCACCCGAGTCGAAGTCCTCAAATTTTCCGGGACCACGCGCATTTGGGTTCCTGCGGCACTCACCCGTTCAGTGCCCTTCCAGAGAACAATTTCGAATACCTTCAACGCCGAAGGCGGCTCCGCAAAACTCATTGCAAGCCAGCCCGATGCCCTCGGAATCATCGCAGCGGAATTCCCCCCTGCCGTGAAGCCCCTCCTTACCGTCACCAGCCGGATTGCTACCAAAGACGCGGTCGTCGACCTCTCCGCCCCCAGCCATGCGGCTAAGGAAAGTCCCGTGGAGTTGGAACATTTTCTGCGGCCTACCAAGCTCCTGCCCACCGACGGCATCGTGCAATCCACCGCCACCGAAATCACCAGGAACGCAAAAACAGACGCCGAAAAAGCGCGCGCCATCTACGAATGGATCGTGGACAATACTTTTCGAAACCTCAAAACCCGCGGCTGCGGTGTCGGCGATATTCGCTTCATGCTCGAGACCAAAGACTTGAGCGGTAAGTGCGCCGATCTCAACGCCCTTTATGTGGGACTCGCCCGCGCCGCTGGCCTTCCCGCGCGTGACGTTTACGGCATCCGCGTCGCTAAATCCGAACTCGGTTACAAAAGCCTCGGCGCTTCCTCCGAGAAAGTCACCAAAGCGCAGCACTGCCGCGCCGAAGTCTATCTCACCAACTACGGTTGGGTTCCCGTGGATCCCGCCGACGTGCGCAAAGTCGTTCTCGAGGAGCCACCCGGCAATCTTCCGCTCGACAACGAAATGGTCGGCAAGGCTCGCACACGGCTTTTCGGTTCCTGGGAAATGAACTGGATGGCCTACAACTTCGCCCACGACGTCGCTCTCCCCGGTTCGAACGGTGCACCCGTCGGATTCTTCATGTACCCCCAGGCCGAAACATCCGAAGGCCGCCTCGATTGCCTCAACCCCGACGCCTTCAAATACGAAATCATCTCTCGCGAGATCACGCCCACAAATAATTGATCCATAAAGCCGCCCTCCAACCCCGCTCCCGCCTACTCAGCACGGCTATAGGAGCAGGGTTAGCCGCACCCTTAAGACGGCTGCTCTGACCCGCGTTCCCCTGTCCCTTATGGTCAACACTCATCCTACGAACCAACCCTAGCGCTTCATCCACAACGTCCTAAAACGAACAGTAACCACCCGCTGCCTCGCTTAAGCTAATTCAGCGAGCAATCCACAGAGTGCAATTGGTTCCACACTTAAGAACCAGGACAACTCTCTTTTTTCGCGCGTACCTTTCCCATCTCCATCCATCGGACGACCCGGGGCATGAAGGTGTAGGTGTAGAGGAGATTCAACAACATGAACATCTTCAAGCTTTCTTACAGGTTCTCGATGCTCCCATTGCGCAAGCCACTCTTGGTTTCACTCTTCTTCTCGTTGCTCTTGTTTATGGCTTGGCCCCAACGTGCTTCGGCTTATCAGGACACTCAGGCCCCGGAGCAGACCCAAGCCCAGCAGCAACCGCCGGCCCAGGCCGGTCAACCGCCATACGCGCAACAGACTCCTGAACAGGTGCAACAGTTGGTAGCGCCCATTGCGCTGTACCCGGATTCCCTTGTCGCGCAAATTCTCGCGGCCTCCACATTTCCCGAGCAAGTTGTCGAGGCCAACAGATGGGTGCAAGCGCATCCCGATTTAAAGGGGGACGCTCTCGGTCAAGCCGTCGACCAACAACCTTGGGACCCCAGCGTCAAAGCGCTCGCCGCTTTTCCCTCTGTCCTCGGAAATATGGACAAGAACCTCTCTTGGACCTCTTCACTAGGTGACGCCTACTACAACCAGCAACAAGACGTGATGGATGCCGTTCAGGTGATGCGCCAGCGAGCCGAAGAATCCGGCAGTTTGAAGACCACCTCACAGCAAAGGGTAACGAGGGAAGGTTCCACGGTGGAGATACAGCCTGTTAATCCTGAAGTTGTCTACGTCCCTGCGTATGATCCCTGGCTAGCTTACGGCGGTCCGATAGGGCCGTGGCCAGGTTGGTATGAGTACCCGGGAATTTGGTATGGCGGCCCATACCTATCATTTGGACTGGGTTTCGGAATTGGGTATTACGGCGGCTTTGGCTGGGGTTGGAATAATTGGGGATTCGATTGGCACAACCGGTATGCGACTTTTGGCCGCGGCAGGTATTACTCGCGGAGCACCACGTTTTACAATCGCAGCAATTCCTTCCGAGGCGGAAACGCACGCTCCGGCTTCAACAACGGCCGCGGCGGAGCTTTTGCCCGGAACAACGGATCGAACCGGCCTCCCAACGCCGGCACCTCGGGGCGCGGTGGCTCGTCCAACCGCCCCAGCACTTCAGCCAGGGCATTCAACGGAAACACCCAGGCTGCTCGCGGTTATGCGCAACCTCGCGGCCAGTCCGGCGTCCGCTCGGGGGCCTACAGCGGTTACGACCACGGTGGACAGGCAAGGAGCTACTCGTCGCGCGGAAGCGCCAGCGTTGGCGGCTCTCGCGGCGGCGGTGGGGGAGGCTCGCGTGGAGGCGGGGGCGGCGCTGCTCGCGGCGGAGGCGGTGGTGGTGGCTCTCGCGGTGGTAGTGGCAGTCATCATTGATCGAGATTCCGTTACTTCCTTGTTGGCTCGTGAATTTCAGAAATGGAGACAAGTTATATGCATCGGACGAAGCTGATCTTCGGCAAATTTCACCAGGCCCATTTTCTTGGACTAGTCGCGGCTGGCATCCTCTTGCTGGGATGCTTTCCTCCTCGTTCCCTGGCCCAGCGCGACCAAAAAACATTTTCATCAGCGGAAGAGGCCAGCAATGCACTTCTCGCTGCCACCAAGAATAACGATGAAAAAGAGCTTCTCCAAATCCTCGGACCGGACGGCAAGCAAATCGTCTCCTCGGGAGACGAAACCGAGGACGCCAACTGTCGCACGAACTTTGTGCAGAAATATCAGGAAATGCATCGGCTGGTCCGCGAGCCGGACGGAACCACCATCTTGTACATCGGCGCGGAGAATTGGCCCTCTCCCATTCCCCTCATGAACGAAGGCCATTCGTGGTTCTTCGACACCGACGCGGGCAAGAAAGAAATCTTGTACCGCCGCGTTGGCCAGAATGAAGTATCCGCTATTCAGGTTACTCAGCAACTCGTTGCGGCGGAAAAGGAATACTACTCCGCACATAACAACGAGTACGCCCAGGAAATGTTCAGCGATGCGGGCCGGCACAATGGCCTCTATTGGAAAGCTGCCGATGGCGAACCGCAGAGCCCTATTGGACCGTTGGTGGCCGCGGCCGTTGCCGAAGGCTATACCAAAGGCCGCGATGTGGCTCCTACTCCCTACCGCGGCTACTACTATCTGATTCTGAAGCGCCATCGTACGAATGGCTCAGCGGCCGCCAAGAGTTACATCGTGAACGGAAAAATGACCGGGGGCTTCGCTTTCCTCGCCTATCCCGCGGAGTACAAGTCGTCCGGAGTGATGACCTTCATCGTGAACCAGGACGGGGTTGTATACGAAAAGGATCTCGGCATGAGCACCAGCCTTCTCGCCAAATCCCTCAAGGTATATAACCCAACTTCCGGTTGGCAAAGAGCCGATGAACAGCAGGAGGAGATGGCCAGCGGCCGGAAACCCGATTAGTGGCCATTCTGCTGCTCTCGCTTTACTGAATGTACGCATGGTTGAGATGCTTTTAAATCTCTCTACATAGGCTTCGTCTCCCTCGCCGCAGGGCCACTCGCGAAACAGGTGCCGCGGCCCGGAAGCTGCCGTTATATCCAGGCGCTCACGAGGTTCACGAATGCCAGCGGTCATCAAGGAACGTCACCGCACGGAACGCATCGCCTGGTTGCGCGCTGCCGTACTCGGCGCCAACGACGGCATCCTTTCCACCTCCAGTCTGGTCCTCGGCGTCGCAGCTGCGCATGCCTCTCACAGCAACGTTTTGGTCGCCGGAATCGCTGGCTTGGTTGCGGGCGCCATGTCGATGGCTGCCGGCGAGTACGTCTCCGTACATTCGCAAGCCGATACCGAACAAGCCGAACTCAAACTCGAGCGTGCTGAACTCAAGGCAGACGACCAGGGCGAGCACAAGGAACTCACGGCAATCTATGTCTCTCGCGGACTCGATCCTTCGCTCGCGAAACAGGTCGCCGAGCAGTTAATGGTCCATGACGCCTTGGGCGCACATGCCCGCGATGAACTCGGCATCTCCGAAACGCTCCGCGCGCGCCCCACTCAAGCCGCATTCGCATCCGCCGCCAGCTTCGCCGTTGGAGGCGCCATGCCTCTCTTGGTCACTTCCATCTCCCCGGCCGCCGTATTGATTCCTCTCGTCGCTGCATCGTCACTCTTGTTTCTCGCCCTCCTTGGCGGATTGGCCGCACGCGCCGGCGGCGCAGGAGTGCTCGTCGGCGCCATCCGCGTCACCTTCTGGGGCGCCCTCGCCATGGCCGTAACTTCCGCCGTCGGCTGGCTGTTCGGAACAGTTGTTTAAGCAGTGGCCCCGTTTGAGGCTAGTGCTGGGGTTCATGCCCGCTCAATCCACGACCGAAGACATCCTGTTGCTTACTCTTCATTGTTTGTTGCAAGCGCGCGCCCATTTCCTCGCCAATCCCGATTTGCCCCAGCGCGTCAAACTCGGCCTGCCCCCCCAACGGCTACGACTGCAAAACCGTTTACACTTTCGATTCTCACGGCTACACCGACTACCTGTTCCTACGCCGAGCGCGCCACCGCCTGATCCCTGCTTGAAACTGTGACGTCCTGATAGGCGGCCTGGTAGAACAATCTGGTGGCGGAGTCTTCCTTATTACTGACGGCAAGACCTGCACCAAGAGATCTCAACTGCGTTGAGCTCATCCAGACCCCTGCCCGCGCAGGCGCACCTGCTCCAACGCTCTAAAATGTAATGCTTATGTAGACACAGCCAGTCCTTTGTATATTGCGTCAACACAAATGTGCACAGTAACCTGCCAAGGGTTGGCGGGTGACTCACTACCTTTCCCCTCGCCCAAAAATTTCTGAATGCAAGTACGCCCCTGACGCATGTTTAGACCAGGTTCGGTCAAACCAGCGGCAAGCCGTAGACCCGGCAACGGTCCGCAGCCTCTCGGGCGCAAAGCAACAAAGGAGCAATTAACCCCCATGAAGCGTTCTCTCAAATATGTCGTCACTCTGTCCCTTTTCCTGATCTCCCTTACTCTTTCTGCTTGCAGCGGCCTGCAAGTCGCTTCGGGGGGCGGCGGCAGCAAGGGCGGGGGCACGGGCCCCTTTACCATCGGCGGCACGGTCACCGGTTTAGCCGCTGGCAGTACCGGTCTCATTCTTCAGGATAACGCCGGTGACAATCTCACCATCACCGCAAACGGCCCTTTTACATTCAAGACCTCCATCGCCAACGGCTTGGCCTATAGCGTTACGGTCTCGCAGTTGCCCACGCCCGCGCAGACCTGCACGGTCTCCGCCGGCAGCGGCAAAGCCACCGCCAACGTCACCACCGTCGTAGTGACCTGCTCCACCGGAACCGCTTCCATCGGCGGGACCGTAGTCGGTTTGCTCGGCACTGGTCTTGTCTTGCAGGATAACGGCGGCGACAACCTGGCCGTTTCCACTAGTGGCTCCTTCACCTTCAAGACTGCCATCCCCATTGGCAACGCCTATCTCGTTACCGTCAATGTCCAGCCGATCAGCCCCTCGCAAACTTGCATTGTCACCGGAGGCAGCGGCATCGCCAACGCTAACGTCGGCAACATTCAGGTTACCTGCTCCACGGGAACACTCTCCATCGGCGGCACGGTTACCGGACTTGCCAAAGCAGGCACTGGCGTTGTCCTAGAAGACAATGGTGGCGACAAGCTTACGGTTACTGCCAACGGCAGCTTCACCTTCCCCACTCTCGTCCCCGCCGGCGGTTCCTATGCAGTTACGATTCTCACGCAGCCTTCCGGCCCCAATCAGACCTGCACGGTCACTAACGGCTCCGGCGTCGCGAATGCCAACGTTACAAGCGTGCAAGTCATCTGCCCCGCAATTTTCCATACCATCGGCGGCACTGTCGTGGGCCTCGTTGGCACCAATAGCGGCATGGTTCTTCAGAACAATCTTGGCGACAACCTCACCATCTCCGGAAACGGCACTTTCACCTTTAACACCTCCATCGCCGACGGCAGCACTTATGACGTCAGTGAATTCGTCGGGCCGAGCACTCAACCGCAAGCTTGCGTCATTTGGGCTTATCAAGGCACCGCTACTTCAAACGTAACCAGCGTTATCGTCGATTGCGGCCACAACGACTGGTCATGGTTCGATGGTTCAAATACTGCCAATCAAAAGGGCGCCTTTACTCCGCCTGTCATGCCGCCTCCCGTGCCGCCTCCTCCACCGACCTTCGATACCGATTCTCCGGGCGGACGAAAGTATCCCGCCACTTGGACTGACAACGCCGGCAATCTCTGGCTGTTCGGTGGTTACGGATTGACCTTTACTACCGGACTCACACCTCCGGCCACGGACCTCAACGACTTGTGGGAGTATGTCGGCACGCAAAACTACAACGGCAGCTATGCCAACCTTTGGAAGAATCTCATAGTCGCCTATTCGGGAAGCGGGCCCGCTCCCCGCGACGGCGCTGTCACCTGGACCGACGCTGCCGGTGATCTCTGGCTCTTCGGTGGCCAAGCTGGCACCACCTTCCTCGACGATCTCTGGAAATACAACATTGCGGCAAAAACCTGGACGCTTGTCGCCGGGGCCGCTGCGGAACAAAACGGTGCCTATGGCACCTTGGGCGCGACCGCTCCTGGCAACTTCCCCGGCTCACGATGGGGTTCCAACGCCAGGATTGATTCCACGGGCACAATAGTTTGGCTGTTCGGTGGCGAGGGCTTCGATTCGTCGAGCGCCACCCCCGGCCTCCTCAACGACCTCTGGACCTACAACATCACAACCAACCAGTGGACTTGGATCAGTGGCTCCAAGACCGCCAACCAGACCGGCAACTACGGCACCCTAGGTACAGCTTCCGCATTAAACGTTCCCGGTGGGCGCGAGACTTCTGCGGCCTGGCTGGACGCCGCAGGTAATTTCTGGCTCTTTGGCGGCTTTGACCTGGACTCCAAGGGCGCCCCTGCTGCTCTGAACGACCTCTGGGAGTTCAAAGCGGGCCAGTGGACCTGGATTAGCGGAGCCAACGTCTCAAATCAGCTCGGCGTCTATGGCTCTCAGGGCGTCGCTGCCGCCACCAACGTTCCCGGCGCGCGCTGGAGTTCCGCTGCTTGGACCGACCCCGCCGGCAACCTCTGGCTCTTCGGCGGCCAAGGTTACGATTCCTCCGGCAATGGTTCTTTGGCTGATCTCTGGGAATTTACCGGTGGCCAATGGGTCTGGATGAAGGGTCCCGGCTCCGTCAGCCAGGGAGGCGTCTATGGCCTCACTCCCGGCCCAATCATCTACCCGTACGTGGGTAACTATCCAGGCTCTCGCTTCGCCCCCGGATATTGGATCGACGGTAACGGTCAATTCTGGATCTTCGGCGGCGAGGGCTTCGATTCTGCCGGCGCCAACGGCAACGGTCTGCTCAGCGATCTGTGGAGATACCTCCCTTACCCATAGATCCAGCCAATCACCTCATCAAGCCGCATGCTTTGAACATCTCAAAGCATGCGGCTTTTTTTCTGCCCACGCCGCGGTGAATCGCTTTGGCATCTACGGAAGGCGCGAGTGCCCGCAGATTGCCCCATGCGGACTCCTTTTCCCAAAACCTTTAAGAAAGCCAAGGGGCCGAATTCTGGAGGGGTGCTCCGCAAATTCGACCCCCTACCAGCCCACTAGCGCTACTGTCCCCAAATAAGCGCGTGTGCATGGCCGATAAAAAGGGTAAGCACAACTCCATTTGATTGCCTGTTCGAAAGTTTTTTCCTGGCAGGCCAGTCTTGTCTGCTTGAAACGTTAAACTGGCGGTAGTACGCTCTGGGAATGCTGATTGGACAAAGGCTCCGCGAATTTCGAGAAGAAAAGCAAATGTCTCAGGGCGACATCGAGAAAGAAACCGGCCTGCTCCGGGCCTACGTTTCCCGCGTAGAGAACGGTCACACGATCCCCACCATCGAAACCCTCGAAAAATGGGCGCGCGCTCTGAAAATGCCCTTGTACCAGATTTTCTACGATGGCGAGGAACCTGCCCCACCTCCGGAGAAGCCCACGCCAAAAGACGAAAATCTCTACGGGAATTCCGGCAGTGATGCCGCACAGCTCCATCGGCTTCGCCAGTCGCTGTCTAAAATGAACCCGAAAGACCGGCAGACCTTGTTAACCGTTGCGAGCAAGATGGCTGGCCGCAAGAAGGCATGACGGCATCCCGCACAAGCACCCCTCGTCCCTTGGAGGAAATTATTGCCTGGGAACGAAATGGAGGATTCTGCTTCACCAGGAGTTGTGCTATAAATTCCTTATGGCAAGAGTGTCAAAAGGATGGGTCGTCTACGAGTACGACGACGGCCAATTTGTCCATCTATCGAAGCCCTTCAAGACAAAAGAGCAGGCCGAAAAAAAGCGCTCGGAACTGACCGCGCGTCTAGGCAACCGGCAATCTCCGATTGGCGTGGGCTTCGTCTTAATCCCGCAGTGAAATACGGCGCCTCACCGGCCCGGATACAGGTGCACTTTCCTGTCCGCCGCCACCCCAACGTATTTTCCGCCTTCTAAAAACTGCATCACCTTTTGACCCTTCCTCGCCAGCGCCGCCCATCGACTCTTCGTATCCGGATTCTGTTCCAGCCCGCGCAGCTCTCTTCCTTCAAATCCAAAATCAACTTGCTTGAGTTTTTGCTTTGCTGTCGAACGGACCCTGTACGTAGCCTCGCCGATCTTCACGGTCCTGGCCTGCTCGACGAGGGTTTGACGCCACACAGATAGCAGAGTCTCTTCCAGGGTCATCGTTTCAAGTTCGCCCGTGAGAATGGTCGCGGACAAGCAGCCACCCGGGACCGCCGCACTGACTGCATTGCGGACTTCCCATATATCCGGAAGCTTCGCAAGATGGGCACACTACCCAATCATTGTCTCCAATCGCGCTCTTGTTCGTTCCGCTGCATTTCTTGCCCCTAACCATGCGACCGCACCTCGCGTTGGCTAAGGTTATGTTGTAGCCCGGCGCGTGGCATTCCGTACAAGACGTAGCTGGCTTGGGCCTCTTCACTACGAGGCTATCCTAGTCCTCCGCGGCGTATCTGTCACTTCAACGGTTGGCCTCGATCCGAGTTCGCAAAAATACGGCTTTCGCAAGAAATCTTTGGTACCGCTGGCTGTAGAGGATTTACCCGATGGACCTTTGGGGGGAGTACCTGATCGACACGCACTCTTCCTGGCGCGATTCTCCATTCCGTAGAAGACTCAACGATGAGTTCCATCCAGAGACCAAGGCTGCCGGCTGGGATGCCTCTCCTGCCGTCATTGGAAAGGGCTCCGGTATCGATCTGGTGCCCCGATTGTCAAAGTGACCGTACCCGCAGATCGAGAACGAGAGGAATGAGCGAGTCCTTCCTGGCCTTTCTGCTGATTCGACCGTATCGATGCGAAGAGTGCGAATGTCGTTTTTTCCGCTTGTCCATTCGACACAAGCCTAAGGCAACCCGGCCGGCAAGGAGAACCAATGCACGAGACCGCAGCCTACGCAGACCCCCGGAGGCGTCCCAGAGTGACCGTGCTCCGCAAGCTGATATGGATTGAAAAGCCGCGCTTTCAGGGCTTCGGTTGCTCTGAGTGTTCTTGGCTTTACGTGCCGTCTGGTCCGCCAGTTGGCGTATCCCTTGACGCGATGAAGAAAACGTATGAAATTCAGCGTGATAAAGAGTTCTCTAAACATGTTTGCAAGCCGAAATCCATGACGGAAAATCGCGAATAACCACTCGCTGTCCCAAACACCGCAGTCTCTCTGGCGGATCAAGGCTACGCTCTAGCCGTCTGGAGGCTCTCATGTTGTCTAAGAAAACGCCCAAAGAATCCAATGATGTCACGGAGGCACTCATCGCCGAAGAGATGGCCAGACCGCGCATGGCCAAATCTGCAAAAATAGCGGAACTCAATCTGGATACTGGGCGAACTGCAGAACAGCCCAGCGCCACTCTGCCCGGTACCGTCGATAAAATCCTTCTGTCCCCACGGCCGAACGCGCCTGAAATTGCCCAGATTGGAGTTCACGGCGCGGATCGAGGTCATTGCAATCTCCGGATTGAAAACGTGTTAACCGACGAGCAGGGCAATGATGTGAAACTCAAAAAGGGCGCTCTCGTTGAAGTTACAGTCACAATCAAGGCCATGCCCCCAAATGACTCAGGCACGAAAGCCTGAGCCGTTTTCTTGGCCGCGCGTGGCTGATTCGATGACCTCGTCGGGGGGGCAGGCAGATTGAGCCGGGGAACGAGATGCGCGTGCCGCAGCCTCCGGTTTTAAGGCTGCGGGTTTTAAAGTTTCTTCTCTTCAACGTTTTTCGCCGCCAACCCTCCACCGCATCCTCGCCCGCCTGTCGCCGCTTTTCTCCGCTTGCGTTTGCCCCATTGTAGTTAGTAACTGATACCCGTACCGACTCGCCTTTAATCTCGCGCTCAACATACTACATATTATTCTGGCAGCGAGAGGACCTGGAGATGCAAACTCGGTCTGCCAATCTTGCGAAATACGTCATTCGCGCGATATTTGTGCTTGGTCTCGTCGGGGTTGGAATCGTCGCTTTCTTTGGCTGAGCCTTCCGCCTTCGCCGGCCGCTGCGCCGCGAATCTAGAGTTGTCTTCGAAAGTATTCGAAAACCAGATGACCGGAGAGTCCGCGGACGGCCGCAATTGCAAAATTGGTCGGAGTGAAAATGTCTTCGATGGCGAATACCCAGCTTCTTCCCTGGCCATTTGCTCGCCTAAATTCACTCATCAAAAGATTGGAATAGAACAGGAAAAGGAGGAAGCCGCTCTCGACGGTTGCCGGCCAAATCGGATTCAACTTTCTGGGCTGTCTAGGATTCGAAGCCATCCACCAACTATCGCAAGAACGATCGGCGCTTCAGCGTGGTGTCTATCCACCCTAAGTCAGTTCGACACCCAAGTGAGACGCAACGACCTCTTCAAGATCATTCAGCGAATGGCGTACCCTGGAAATCATGCTCTCACGCGCCGGTTCGCTGAGGAGCTTCGCGACTCGGAACATATTATGGATAGCTTTCATCTTCACACGAAGGTCATTCACGAGATCAAGAGCATGAGGTTTGTCAGAGAATGACTCCTGGTCCAGGGCTGCATTTATGCTATCGAAAAGCTTGTCCAAATTTTCGATGCGATTTTCCATCTCATTTTCTAGTGGAGAATCATTTCTTCGCACCGACTCACTTTGCACTTTCGGTGCCGTCTCCGAATTCCGAAGGGCGTGGTTTGAACCCATAAGCATCCTCCTCGGCCAACATTCCCATGAAACTGCATTGTTATATCTCTGAGTGAGCCAGGGGCACCCCTTGTACCTGCAATGGCGGTACCAACTGGAGTATTTTTTGGAAGACCATAAGGAGAAGCGGCTTATCAGATGTTCCGTATGCAATCTCGTAGCGCAGAGCGTACTAGGACTGGAAAATTGTTCATGCTAAACATACGAGGTTCACTTGTTCAATAAAAGTTTGACAGGGTCGACATTGTTAGAGATGTCCTGTGGGCACTGTTAATCAGGCATCCGACCCATTCAGCTGCGAAAATGGTGCGAGCCGAGGACAGCAAAGAGCGCCAAAACGATGAAGAGCAAACAGACAACAACGCACAACCACACGAGCGCTAGACGCCAAGACGGTTGAGAAACTGTGCTGAGATTCCCCTTAATCTCAGGTCCGGCTTCGCTTAGTGAGGAAGTTAAGCTTGGAATCGCTCCTTTGTATAGGCTCCAAAGCATCCACGCCATCGCGATAAGGACCAGCCAGAAAAACAAAGGGATTCCAAAAGCAATTGCCAATCGATGTCCTCGGGGAGTCAGACCTGCGTAGTCATCCAGAATGAAAGCGGGAACAAAAAGGCATGGAGAAGTTAAAAACAAAATCAACTGCGTGGCACTCCGATACATTTTAACAAGCGCTTTGATTTTTTCTTCGTCAGATTTTGAATCAACGAAGTAACACTTCTTCTTCAAGCTAAACGGAATGAAAATTAACCGGCCGCTCCGATCTTTCCTGAAGTGCGCGTCAACGGCGTAGTCCATCATTCTGGAAAACAGAGAGATCATGGCTGCTCCCAAGATGCCGGAAGTTCAATTTTGACATCCAGGACCACGGAAAATGCACTTGTGACCGCGTCGGTGCGCGATGCGTCAACCGGTTTCTTGGCTCAATGACATGGTTCTTGGGTGGACCAGACATTTGAATTGGGTGCCGCGCCCTTCGGTTTTAAGGGTGCGGGTTTTGAAGTTTCTGCTCTTCGACGCCATTCGCCTCCACACCTCCACCGCTTCTTCGCCCGCCTGCGGTATACTCATCGAACAGTTCTTTCCGGTAACTCGGCGGCGTCTCGGCGCTTTTCTTTTCGCGGGCAACCTCTCCGTGCGGTACGCGAATCGTAAGCCCCAGGTATTGAGAACGTTTGACGGATATCGCGTTCGTGGATAAACAAACCTCGGCCCCCTCCCAACTCGTGCGTCTATTCACAGCAGAGCGCCTTCTCCTGCTATTCTTTATCCTTTCTCTTCCCTTGATGAATCCCTGGGTTCGCGGTGATGGCGTTGGCTACTACGCTTTTGCCCGCGCCCCCTTAATCCAGCACAATCTCGACTTCACCAGGGACTATCAATCCGCCAACGCCAGTTTTCGCGAGCTTCGCCTCGACGAAAACGGTGAGCCCAAATCCTTTTTCAGAACCAGCACCGGCCATCTCGACAACCATTTCACCGTGGGCCCGGCCCTCCTCTGGAGCCCCTTTCTCCTGCTCGCTCACGGCGGCGTCCTTCTCGCCCGCGCCTTCGGTTCGCAAGTGCTGGCCGACGGCTTTTCCGCTCCCTACCGCTTTGCCATGGCTTTCGCCACGGCCTTCTACGCCTTTCTCGGCATCTTTCTTTCTTTCCGTCTCGCCCGCCAATACGTCCAGGAGCGCTGGGCCCTGCTCGCCACCGTCGCCATCTGGTGGGGCAGCTCGCTTCCCATTTACATGTACTTCAATCCCTCCTGGTCCCACGCCCATTCCGCGTTTGTCGTCGCTCTCTTCCTCTCGTATTGGCACCAAACGCGGCCTTCCCGCACTCTCAAACAGTGGCTTCTCCTCGGTCTCTGCGCCGGCCTCATGCTCAACGTCTACTACGCCAATGCGATGGTACTGATCGTTTTGCTTGTCGAGGCCGTCCCGCAATATCTCCGCTCCTTCCGCCGCAAAGCCTCCCTGGAAATACCAGACGCCCCAAGCACCTCCACCCTGCTCCTGAATCACGCCCTGTTTTTTGCCGTCCTGCTTTTTTGCATGCTCCCGACATTTCTCACCCGCATCGCCGTCTACGGCGGCCCATTCGAATCCGGTTATATTCCCCTCAAAGACTGGCTCTGGCGTTCCCCCGTCCTGCTTTCCGTTCTCTTTTCCGCCAACCATGGCCTGCTTTCCTGGACTCCCGTCCTCATCCCGGCCATTGTCGGCATTTTTCTCTTCTGGCGCCGCGTTCCCGCGGTTGGCTTCGCGTTTCTGGCGGCATTTCTGGTTTTTTATTTGTTTATCTCCTGCTATCCCGATTGGGCGGGAATCTCTTCGTATGGAAATCGCTTTTTTGTTTCGCTTACCGTTCTGTTTGTTTTGGGTCTCGGCGTTTTTCTCGAGCAAATTGCCAAATTCTTTCGCAGCCCCAGGCTTGCGCTCGCCGTTGTCTCCGCCGTACTCGCCCTTTTCTTACTCTGGAACGGCGGCCTCATGTTTCAGTGGGGTGAGCATCTCATTCCTCCGCGCGGCCCCATCTCGTTTCCGGAAATGATCCACAACCAGTTTTTCGTCGTGCCTCGTCAAATCACCTCGCGTCTGCAATCCTATCTTTTCCGCCGCCACGCCATGATGCAGCAAATCGAAAACCGCGACATCCAGCAACTCCATAAGGCCGATCCTGACTGACGGTTTTCGCTTCTCGCCCTCTCCCCCGCCCCGGCATCTCTGGTAATCTACTCGGGGGTTGCCCGCCTCTCCCCAAGTTGTGTTCATGAATGCATCGCGCTTCGAGAGAACCTGAATCGAGTTTCGAACGAGTTTGCGTCAAGTTTTGAACGAGCGTGAGCCGATTTTCTTACAAGTCTCCACTGAGTTTTGAACGAATCGGCGCCGAGTTCTAAACGAGTGGGAAGCGAATTTTGAACGAGTCCTGAATGGACTCCGAACCGAGATGGATGGCTACGGTTAGCGCACCGCCAACAACTTCTCCTATTCCCCTGCACTCCGGGGCCGCACCCATCGTGCGCATCGAACCGCCGCATGGGTGGCTGGAATTGCGGCTCGGAGAAGTTTGGGCCTATCGCGAGCTGCTCTATTTCTTTGTCTGGCGCGACGTCAAAATCCGTTACAAGCAGACCGCCATCGGCGTCCTCTGGGTCGTCCTGCAGCCCATTCTCAACATGCTCATCTTCACGATATTTTTTGGGAAGCTGGCGAAAATGCCTTCGCAGGGACTTCCGTATCCCATCTTCTCGTTTTCCGCGCTGATTCCCTGGACCTATTTTGCCTACGCCTTGACCATGACCACCAACGTCGTAGTAGACAATCAGAGACTTATCACAAAGGTATATTTTCCTCGGCTGATCCTCCCGATTTCCGCCACCCTCGGCGGCCTCGTCGATTTTGCCATCGGTTTTGTCATGCTCATTTTTTTCACCATCGCCTACGGCATCCGCCCCACCCTCGCCGCGCTCTGGCTCCCCCCACTCCTCCTTCTCGCCATGCTCACCGCCCTCGGCGTCGGCCTCTGGATGTCCGCCCTAAACGCCCTCTACCGCGACGTAAAATATGTGGTGCCGTTTTTGGTCCAATTTTGGATGTATGCCTCCCCGGTGGTGTATCCCAGTTCCCTGGTGCCGGAGAGGTGGAAGTGGCTGTACGGGCTGAACCCCATGGCGGGGGTAATCGATGGGTTTCGGTGGGCGATCACGGGGCATGGGCAGGCGCCGGGGCCGCTGCTGGCGGCGTCAACGGGGATGGTGGCGGTGCTGGTGTTCGGGGGGCTGGTGTTCTTTCAGAAGATGGAAGGGACGGTGGCGGATCGGGTTTGAATCGGAATGACGGGATCGGGTGTGGCGGGAAAGGAAGAACGCAGGATGACAGCGGTGAGCGCGAGCGCCGATGTGCGCGAGGCGGGCGGGGCCCCGAGCGGGTCGGGGCAGGCGAGCCCGGGCGGGGCAAGCCCCACCCCTACTAGAGGCGAGAGAGGGGCGGGGAGGATAGCGGAGCTGGATGGGCTGAGGGGGATGGCGATCCTGCTGGTGATTCTGGGCCACTACGTGGGAAATGCGCAACACGCACCGCTCGGCCGGGTGCCGCATCGATTGCTGCAGTTGTTCCAGGTGGGATGGACCGGGGTGGACCTGTTTTTCGTGTTGTCCGGGTTTTTGATCGGGGGAATTCTGCTGGACGCGCGCGAGGCTCCGCATTACTTCCGGGCGTTTTACATGCGGCGGGTGTTCCGGATCCTGCCGGTGTACTACGCGTGGACGCTGGTGTATGGGGCGCTGGTTGGGGGGGCGGTATTGTTTTTTCCCGGGCGATTCGGGGTGGGGGCCGCGGACCTGGTTCGCGTGCCGGTGCAACTGCTTTTCCTGCAGAACTTTGCTATCGAGATGCGGCCGTTCGCGTGGATGTGGTTTGTGGTGACGTGGTCGCTGGCAGTGGAAGAGCAGTTTTACCTGCTGGCGCCACCGCTGATCCGGTTTTTGTCGAAGCGAAGGCTGGCGATCATCCTGGGGGCGACGATCGTGGTTGCGCCGCTCTTGCGATGGGGGTTTTTTTGCTATTGGGCGCCGGGGAGCCAGGCGGCGGCATACCTGATGCCGTGCCGGGCGGATTCGCTGGCGTGGGGGGTGTTGCTGGCGCTGGGTTGGCGGAACAAGGCATTCCTAGAGTACCTGGAAGAGCATCGGACCATGGTCCAAAGAATTCTTATTGCGCTGGCGCTGGTGTTCGGCGGGATGTTGTGGTGGTTTCTGCGGCCGATCAATTTGGTTAGCGTGACCATCGGGTACACGGTGCTGGGGATGTTCTATAGCTGCCTGGTGGTGGTGGTGCTGTCGCAAAAAGAGGGGTGGCTGGCGGGGGTGATGCGGTGGAAGTGGCTGGGGGCGCTGGGGACGATTTCGTATTGCGTGTATGTGATTCACCTGGCGATCAATTTGCTGGCGCACCAGGTGGTGTTCCAGGGCGGGCCGCGAATCTACAACTTAGAGGGCGTGGCGGTGACGCTAGGAGCGCTGGGATTGTCGTTAGGGGTGGCGAGCGTGTCTTGGAAGTATTTTGAGAAGCCGCTGGTGCGGCGGGGGCATGGATATTCGTATGATGAAGGCTAAGAGGAGAGGGGACCCCCCGTGTTTTTTGGAAGTGTGGCAGATAAAGGGGTTAGCTCTCTTGTAAGTCTTTTAGATGCCACATTTAGGAGCGCATTTGTAAGTGTGGCATCTAAAAGACTTAGGGGGGTACGGGCCTCTTGTCCCTGAAAGCAAAAACGCCCCGAAAGGCTCGGGGCGGAATGGGTTGGGCACAGTAATACCCAGAGAGTATGATAGAGGAATCGTTAGCTTTTGTCAAGCGGAAGTAGCTGATGGGAGTGGTGGACGAGAGGCGTTGAAAGAAAAGGGGATGCGCGAAGGGGATGGATGCGGAGGGGGAGAGGTTTGGAACGGACGATGAGGGCAGAGGCCACTGAAGCAGAGAACCAGGTCAATTGGATTGAGCGGACGGTGTCCGCGCGGTACATGCGGATGCTGCGGGCGGGGGTTTGGGCCAGCACGATTGTGGCTGGGTTGCTGGAAGCGTGGGCGAACCGGTTTTGCCTGAGCCCAGACGCGGTGAACTACCTAGATATAGCGAGCGCCTATCTACGAGGGCACTGGAAGAACGCAGTGAACGCGTATTGGAGCCCGCTTTTCTCGTGGCTGCTGGCAGCGGGACTGGCGCTGACGCATCCCAGCGGCTATTGGGAGTCGACGCTCGTACATGCGGTGAATTTTGCGGGACTGCTGGTAACGCTGCGGTGCTTTGAATATTTTTTCAGCGGCGCGCTGGAGGCGCGAAAAGGTTTTTCGGAATTGAGCCCGGAGACGGAGGCGGTGCCGGAGCTGGCGCAGTGGGCGCTGGGGTACGGAGTATTTCTATCGACGATTTTCTTTGTGGAGCTGACGCCGACGACGACGACGCCGGACATCTGGGTGTGTGCGCTGACGTGCCTGGCGGGGGGGCTGATGTTGCGGATCTGGGCGCGCGGCGGGGGCTGGGGACGGTATGGCGCGCTTGGAGTGACCCTGGGCTGCGCGTACCTGGCGAAGGCGTTCTATTTTCCGATGAGTTTTGTTTTTCTGCTGACGGCCTGGCTGGCGGGGGGGAACCCGCGAAAGACGCTGAAGCAGGCGGTGCTGGCAACGATGCTGTTCGCGGCGATCGCGTTACCGTGGGTGGTGGCCGTCTCCCGGGAGAAAGGGCGCTGGACGTTTGGAGACGTGGGGAAACTGGCGTTTGTGATGACGATTGACCGGGTGGTGCAGCCGCTCTTCT
>Ga0210393_10000915_pt1 | contig 25340 bp, 35 predicted proteins | sample IncBWC27OmetaG_FD_160068 | JGI IMG/M metagenome (GOLD analysis project Ga0210393, IMG submission 160068) | Forest soil microbial communities from Barre Woods Harvard Forest LTER site, Petersham, Massachusetts, United States - Inc-BW-C-27-O ...
AACGCGTGCACCTCGTGTTCTTCGTTATTGTCGTCAGGAAGAGTCGTCCTTGAGAGTAAATCCTCTACAGATTCGGCTGAATGGTGGGCCTCATGCGGGAGGACGTCCTCGGGATCGTGATGACATAGATCTGGCAGCTTCGGGAGGGAGGCGATACCTAATCAAGTGTTCAGCTCGTACAAATAAGCGAAGCAGGAGCAAAGCTAACGTTTCGCCAGTCCTAGTATATTCCGCTGGGAACGCGATAGTGTGTTTTGGGCCTTGTGTTTGACGACATACCCAGAAACAAATATCTCGATATCATACGGGGCACCTGCGAACAATGAGCGACCTCTCCTTAGACAGAAAGCGGCAAGAAGTACCTGCGCGACTGATCAGGTTTGGCCCAGCGCGGTATCTCCTTGATGCCCAGCCGGGAAGAAGCACAATTCTCTCCGTGCTTGTCATGACATCCGAATCGCTACTAGATCTCCTCGCAAATATGTGGTTTGCAAGGTCAGACAAGCTATACTTGTTCGCATCACCATCGACGCATCCAGTCTCGGTTGATAGGTTGTGTTGGTGATGGTGGAGGTGAAGCTGGAGGTTCTGTGGCAGATAATCTTTCAATGGGGCCAAGTGCGCTTTTACGGATCTCAGACCCCACGAGTGTCCGCCGTGCATAGTATCTTGTGGGGGCATATGAGAAGAGTCGTCAACCTAGGAACGTCGATTTGTGTTTACGATGGAAGGTAGTGGGGTCGGCGTATCTTCAGCTGCAGGGCAGGGTTTTTGGGTTTTTGAGAATCACTTGTGGGTGGTAAGGGGGTAGGGGGGAAATTTGACAGAAAACGGAGGTGGAGATATCGATCTTTGCGGCGATAGACCTGCAGCTGCTGAGACACGCTGACCGCTCGAGGGTTGGGTTGGTGCACTTTAAACGGGCAGTGGGGTATGGGCGTCCGATTGTTGATGGGTCTTGCTCCTGTGGAAGTTTCGGCGGTTAGGCTCAGGCGGTCGGTTGGCCTCGTGCTCCACGTCGCGAGGCAACAACGTTTCACTCATAGCCTCAACCACAGTAAGAATTTTGTCCGGTGAACAGAGGAAAAGTAATATAATGATAGTAGGCAACCGCAATAAGAATATCTACAAAGAAGGCTGAAAATATTGCTACATGTATATGTATTTCGTAAGTCACGGACTGTCTGAATCACCTCCAGGTGACGGAAGATCCCAGTCCATGACAGAACTCCCCGTCTCTGTCAGCGCGAGGGAGACCCGGATATCGGAGAACCAAATATCACACAGCGTTGGTGACGGTAACAATGGCGACTCAACGGATACCGGTACGCTTGTAGGTACTCGCACTGCATTCTTCGCTATCGTTATGGAGCGCGTCTGGATTCGAGGTGGCGCAACTCGTTCGAGTATTGGTGAAGTACTCGGCTCTTCTTCTTCCGGTATTGTCGGTAAACTGTGCCATTCCTCCGAGGGGGTGTCTGCGTGCTCCGAGTCGTCCGGGTCCGACTCGGTCAGCGCAGGAACTGTGGATAATTGTGTGTCCAGATAGAGGTCATCCCCGGAAAGTTCTTGTAGCTTTGCGCGGAGCATATCCTCTACATCATCGCCACATATCCGTGCCGCTTCCGCCGCCTCGTACTTGAGTGTCATTGCCTCTAGGCGAGCTTCAAGGGCACGGACCGAGAGTGGTGCGAGGTTGTGTGAATCTTGTTCGTTCTCATTGGCGGACGTGGAAGAGTCGACATCTTTGACTCCAGAAGGGGGTGGTAGTTGTGACTGCTCATCAGGATCCATTACAAGCGTGTCGACAGACCCCTCGTCAGACGCGGAGTCGGTATCGTTAGCGTCACGGGTGTCGCTTTGAATGGGAGGGAGGTTTGGTAACCTTGATAAGGTACGGACGTATTCCTCGAGTTCTTGGCGCAATTGGCGGATTGTGCTCTCGGCATTGTCCAACCGGCCCTGTGCAGCGACCAGTTCGTCCTCCAACGCGTAGACCCTTTCAGATGTTACGCCCAACTCGTCCCGTAAATCTCCCTTCTCAACATCAGCAATCCGAAGTCGGTGACGTGTTGCAGAGGCATCCGCCTCAAGCTGGATAATTCGATTCGTCGACGTGACGGCATTTCGCTGCGCCCCTTCGAGCTCGAGGCGCAAATCCAAGAGTTCGATATCCACAGCCGCGAGTCTTTCTTGGGCATCGTGAAGTTCAACTTGACGCTGCTGACTCCACGCCCCAGAAGTTGCGAGTTCTTCGACCTTCTCTTGAAGATCCTGGATGAAGGTGTCTTTGCACGCCATGATAGAAGTGTAACTCTCCTCGAGATCGTCATTAAAGGTGCGGGACTCCTCTAGAAGTGTGCGGAGAAGGACAATTTGTGCCTGGAGGTTATCGATCTCTTCCCGATTTTGGTCGACAGTCACTTCTAAGACCTCAATGGCCTGATGGTCTTGCCGTGTAGTGTCCTCGAGAGACGCTATTCGGGACTGTTCTTGAACCGAGGAGGCTTTCAAGTCCTGTAAGAAACGACGCTCTTCCTCGACGGCAATACGGAGCTCCTCGTTAAGACGGCGAGCATGTTCGAGGTCAACTTCCAGCTCCCGGATTCGGCGCTGATCCCGCTCGGAAGCGGCCTGTGCCTGTAAGACAAGACGTTCCCTGTCCTCCGTATCCCGCGACTGCCGGCTGGCACTCCCTGGCTCGATCGCCTCCGAATCTTCGTCGGCAACGGTTTGAATACCGGTTTCTGCTGTGCTCGCGCGGGCGGCACGAGGAACAGGTTGTGGATGTCGCTCAAACGAAGGGAGTTCCTCTGTCATTCTTGCAACAGCCTCCAGGTCAACGGTGACCTGCGCTAGGACTTCCAGAATGTCGTCATGGGAAAGTCCTTCAAACTCGAGAAGCTCCAAGTCACTTGTGGATTCCCGTGGCGATTTTGCTTGCAGCAATTCCTCGAGTTCAGCTATACGGGCCAGGTGTCGGAGGTTCTCCTCGTGTGCCTTTGCCAATTGAACCTTCTGCATCTCTGACTCGAGCCTGACGACTTCCAGCTCTCGGCGGTGTATAGCAGATCCTTCGCGCGCATCACGTAGCTTCATGCGCAGCAGCTCGATCCTGCGTTCCTGGAATTGATAGGCACGGGCGTCGGCATGAGCGTTGGCGCGGGCGTTGATTAAACGACGGTCAAAGGCATCGAGCTGCTCCTTGAGGGTGTCATTATGTTCTTGGAGATTGGATACTTGTTGATCGCGAGCACGGAGGACAACATTGAACTCGCGAGATGGCCGCATCATGACCCGGCGCGAACGGAACGACATGGTTGGAACTGCTCTGGAGAATCCCTCGGCGTCAGACAGAACAGGAACGCGATCGCGTATATCGATGGCCGCAAGAAATGAGGCGGCGCTGGGGGATGGGGATGGGGTGGTGATGGGGCTGCTCTTATGTCAATGTCCGTGTACTTTCAGTATGGCGGATCGAGGCTTACAAAAGTCCGTGTCCGGGGTTTTGGAGGAGTCGACGGGACGAGGGATCAGGGGTCGTGGGCGAGAACAGCTACGGGCCGATGGATGGTGGGTGATATATGATTGCTGCTGAGGGCCTCGTGCCAAACGCAAGGCATCCACGATATCATTGACACGTGAACTCGGACAGAGTACCAGGAAAGGTCATCGATGTGAAAGGAGTCCGGAAAGCTGTGCCCCTCCAGCCGAGAGGGGTCCAATTAAGGTGGTGATGCTCCTTTGAGCCAGAGTAGTCCGCTGGTGATGAGAGGCTACAGCCATCTTTCGCCTCGACGGCTTCGCTGCAAAGAAAGCATTAGAAATGGTCAACCGCAATATCCCCAAACTGAGTTCGGAAGATGCACGGCTGTTATAAAAAGCATTCTTAGAGAACTGCGCGAGACTCGGAGCAAGTCCAAGAACCGAAGAGTGTGCTGAGAATTGAGCGGTGTCACACAAGGTGATGCCAGTATGACTTCTCTCATATCACGTCCGCGTGGCGTTCTGACTCGGAGTCGGAAGCGATCTTTCCTCTTGTTTGTTTCTCCCCTCAGACTTGCTACCCCGACCCTCTGTTGCTGTGGCCTCTGCAGCAGGTCCTCAATGAGCAACCCGTCAAAACAGAAAGCTTCGCGCCCTACGCCAGGCGGAGGGAAGCCGCTTCGTGGTCTGCCGAAGGATTCACCTGACGTCCGCCTTTCGAAAACACTCTCCTGGCTCCTACGTCATGGAGCGAAATCAGAAGGTCTTTACATGCGTCCGGACGGATATGTCCGCGTGAACGATCTGGTACGCCTCGATTTCGATGCAAGCGTGGGACCTCATGAGACGTGACATGTGAAGTTGGCTTCTCCCAGGCTGTCTTCGCCTACCCAGCTCGACCTTGCTACTCTGCAACGCATAGTAGAGAGTGATTCTAAAAAGCGGTACATGCTACTCGAAAGCCCCGATGAGGCAGCGCCGACGGCGGGTGAAATTTGGTGGATTCGAGCGAATCAGGGTCATTCACTGAAGGTAACCCGCCATGATGCATGCGCCGCATTGAGACCACTCTTACTCCCACGCAGGAGGTCAAACTAGACCTGAAGCCAATTACGTCTGCCGCAGATATACCCATGGCAGTGCACGGGACGAGTAAGGCTGCATGGGAGTCAATATGTTTGTCCTAGTTGAAGTCGACCGGCGAGAACACCGCTGATTGTTGAGATGCAGCCGTCCAAGGGATTTCGAGAAGGACGAGGAATCATATTCATCTAGCCCAGGGTGTTCCAGAAGACGGCGTCATAAGCGGTCAGTTATGATATTTTGCGGAGCTCCAGTTACGGGTCTTACTCTTACCCAGGCATGCGCAAATCCGCTCAGGTACTAATCTATATCGATGTGCGGAAGGCCCTCGATGCGGGAATGTCTTTCTTTCTCTCAGAAAACGGTGTTGTCCTCACTGAAGGCGATGAGCACGGCATCCTCTCCACCGAGTATTTCCTTCGAGTGGAGGACCGTCAGGGTAGGCCCATTCCGGGTTGGCCTGTTTCCTCAACATCAACAGAGAAGTAAGCTGGATGTATCGTGTTAATTAAGTCCGATGACTCCGCAGCAACCAAATGTTACATTAATAGTTTACTACGTGTGGATTGCTATCATCAAAGTATGACTGAAAACTGGAAAGATGCGATAGCTATGGGTTGTGTATGATAACTGGATCCTACTCTAGTCAGATGAGTCATTCATCAGCCAGTCGTGACGGTCATATCTGGGCCTTGATGTCCTGGAGTGAGTGGGGCTGCGCCGTGCAGGACTCTCGTAACTTGGCGGTGGTTCGATGATCCTGCATGAGATTAGAACAGCGCTCTGTGACCCCAATGTCGAGCGCTCACTCAACACTGGAATCGCGCCGTTGATCCTGGTCTGTTGGCCGGGAGACTGGGTCGTTGGAAGAGTTGCGCTCGACTATTCGCCTGCGTGGCTTCGGTCTTGGGTTGGGAAGATCACGGTAGCCTCCAAGCTCCTGTATGTCGCTTGAGCCTTGCACACTTGGTACCATCCGGTCCGCTGGGATGGACGGCTGCCGCTGGAATACGTCGGCGCCATCGATAATCTGAGGGTCGTCCACGTCTATTGGAGCACTCATGCTACGCCCGTCTTGCTTTGTCTGAGAATTTCGCGCTGTTGGCGTGGCACCGGGCCTGATAGCTGCGCTTGCAAAACCACACCTTGAATCATCATGTAGATTGCTCAAAGTAGACTTTGGCTTTGGAGTGAAATCTTGCGACTCCGGTTTGGAGGTGTGTGCTGGATTCTGTTCTGGGGAGCTGGTCCAAGGGCCTTGAGGCATTAAGTTAGCTTGAGGGATGGATGGCGGTAGTAGGGATGGCACCGCTTGCGGGGGATGAGCCGCGACGTTCGGATAGACGGCCGTTCTAGCCTTGTAAGCGCCCATCGTCCCGGGGCCACGGAAGACATGTCCATCCGGACCACTTTCCGCATCAGTGTGCGAGCCCGCCTTCTTCCGTTTCATCTTGCGTCGTGTAGTGGCAATTTCCTCGACATCCGTCGTGGTGGCGCTGCTGACCATCGAAGTCTTCGGACGCTTGGTGCCTTTGGTCTGGACAGGGCACTCGTCTTCCGAAGCCCCGGGACAAAGTATACCCTCTATCCGTTCCTCATCCTCGAGCTCACGACGCCGCGCGCGCGCACGCTCAAGGACGATATCCTCCCCGGCTCCAACCTCAGGACCCTCGCTAGTGTCTGGAAACATTGCCACCCCATACCCCGCGCTTTCGCGCATTGTCTGCAAAGCCTTGACCCGATCCTGCCCAGTGTCTTCCATGATCAACGTAAGAGCGGCCTCAGGAACAAGGATACGTTGTATGAATTCCTGCGGTGTAAGAGGCGTGATGGATTGTGGATCGAATGAGGATGGAGGAAACATGTTGTAGAGCGTCTGATGCAGGATCATCGAGCCCAACTCACCATAGCTGATATCGACCATTAGAATTTAAGAGCTCATTTAGCTAGTGCGCACTCACTAGCCTGGTTGTGTCTTCTCAAAGCTCTCGAACTGGCCCTTAACGCCGGAGGCAGCACGAGACCCCAACTTACGAACCTCCGTCATCACTGCTGTCCAATATACGCTTTCCTCCCTCGCGTTACCCTCATCTTGGACCAGCTTCGTGAGGCCACCTGTTAGTCTCTCAACCCGCTCCCTGACTTGACCGAAATTGATGTCCGTCGGCCAACCTTTAGCGATAGCCTCGGGTATCTGGTGCGCTTCAAATCTATGACGTTTGCATGATGCAACGTATACACCCATCTGAGCTTTGAGTCCACGAGGGTTACTTGGACGGGGATCCGGATGCGCCCTACGTCGAGCAGCTTCGAGAAGGGAGAGGTAGAATGGCGAGGGGTTAGGTGGAAGTTTCTCATCACAAAAAGGACATAGGCTCGATGGATCCGTTGATTCCCCAATAAAAACTGATAAATAGTCAGCATCTGCGTTGCCAACATAGAAGGATGTCGCTGACGAGGATCATCCCCGAATACCTCTGCATCGCTGAGGAATGTGCTATTTCTACCGTTGTCCGGCCATGCTCGTTCTGTGCAGGCATTGTTTCGGCGGGGAGTACGACGAGTCGCATTCGACTGGCTCGCAGCCATGGGGAATGGACGAGGCTGTAGCCTCCGTTCCTGGCACTCATCGTCAGCGTCTTCGTCTGCCATGACATCCAGAGTGCCCCGGCGATCCGTCCCTCGAAGAGCAGTTGCAGAGTTCTGAGACGTTTGATGGGCCGGCGACGACAAAGGCGAAGGAAAAGGATAACGAGACTTGCAGTTTTTGCGAGGTGTCGTCGTATCAGAGAGGGTACTTCGATGAGTGGGTGAAGGGCCACTCCCTCCAACCATCTCAAGAGCCACTTGATCTGAGATGGATAGAGGATCCAGGATAGGAAATTTCGGTAAACGATTCTTGGCATGTTTAGCACGGGGTGTTGTTTCACTACTCGAGTCCGAATACTGAATTCTAGAAGCCCGACAGGAGGTTAGGGTGGACCGATTATTGGTACCTGAGCTGGATGGAGAAGTCTTGCTGTGAAGCGGTTTCGGCTGTTCAAACGAGTTGGGGCCTTTCGTACGATCTCTAGGTTTATGGGGTGAATCCTGACTGCCAACTCGCAAGGGCGAGAGTCTTAAACCCGGAAATTTTTGAATTTCCCGCTGCGAGGAGACCTGAATCGATGGATGTGTACGGTCAACCGAAGAATCTTCGTCAGACGACAGCCCATCGGATGGCCAAGAAAGCCGCCCGTTCTCGTTGTCGTGGAGAGTGGCAAGCATTCCGTATGACCTCGTCTGCATCAACGCCTTCTGTGTGGTACTTGATGTCTTTCTTCGGGAAGTCGACGAGCTTCCTTCTTGAACTGTATTGATGATCTTCTTAAAGTCAGGCAGCTTCTTTTTTGGAAGGCCGTCAGGATGGCAATCCGCCTCTCGCCCCTGGATAACAGCCTTCTCAGGTTGTTTCTTCTTCAACCTAGGCTTGCTTTTGGTTGAAATTGGCTGCTCGACATCATCCGACCTAGAGCTAGATGAGAGAAAGTCCAATTCATCGTCGGATGATTCATTCATCTTTCTTTCCAATTCACGGCGTTTCGCGTTGCGAGTGGAAGGCATGGTCCCTTTGGCATCGTTTTTTATCGTCACAAATGTCGTGCTTCCCAAATCTTCACAGAGCTTCCCCGGGCCCATATTCGGGGCTGAAGTGAGCAGTCTGCTTCAAAGACGCCCAAATGGCGGCGGCCCCGGATGGATGCTAGCCGTTCTGTGCAAGCAGTACTAAGGATCCATTTGCTATATCAGACAATATCTTCGGATAATAAGGTTACGACGTACTTAACGAATGTGTGCTCACCGCTCCTATGGCCGCGGGTGGCCGCACGGAACGCGCTGAAGGGCAATGGAGAGGATCTCTAGACCTCGAGTTCTACACCAGCGGACGTGGCGCGTGCTTAACAGAGCGGTTGTACGTTACTATGGCCCAAAAGTCAAAGAACAATAGAGCGGCGGTACATGCGTCGAATGAGATAACGCAGGATAAAGGGTTCGCCGCGCGTGCTCACCTCGTGAATGCGCAACGTGCTTTGCTTCAATCGCGCCACCACGTGACCGGGGAGCAACGCAGTCCACCGGTCCACGGTCCAGTCCATTATATAAGTTGGCTCGCTCCTGTGCCTTGTAAGGGACATCCTTATCACCAACCACGATTCGCTGATAGCCCTTTTTTTTGAATCGTTCTGTCCAGTCGATGATTGGAATCAACGATCAACGGTTTCGGATCATGATATCAATTGAATTGTGTTGATGGGATTGACCGCTCGATGAACCATCCATTTAAATGGGAAAACACGGAAAATACAAGTAGCCTCGTGCCCCTGGCGTAAATTTCGGCCCAAGAGGTCGTTTTGCGCACTCAGGCCCAATCACAATCGCACGCGGAAAAATTGAGACACCGCGATTGGATGTCGGGCTCGGGCCGGAGCAGCTCGGCATGCGGAACAAAATAAAAGGGACCATTTCTACCGACTCTCCCCAAACCCCATCAACCTCCGCATCGTCAACGATGCTCAACCTTGCCTCCCGCTCTTCCCAGGCATGGCGCTCCATCCAGAGCCTTGCAAAGGGCATGGCTAGCGTCGCTGAAAGAATTGGTGACACCAAAGTTCCCATGTCGCTCCTTGAGACAGGTGCATACATCAATTATCAACGAATCGAGGACAATCTTGCAGTTGTCCGTGACAGGTACTTTTCCTCATTTGAACCAATTTCGCTTTGTTCCTAATCACATACTAGGCTCAAGCACCCTCTCACACTTTCGGAGAAGGTCGTCTATGGTCATCTCGATGACCCGTACAATCAAGACATTGTCCGCGGCGTTAGTTACCTCAAACTTCGGCCGGACGTAAGTGTTCGCCTTCTACACCCCTGTCTGGTCTGATCATCGTTATGCTGCAGCGAGTAGCCTGTCAGGATGCGACAGCACAGGTCAGTTGATTCGTGATCTTTTGACAAACCTGCCTCTCGACCTGTCAATAATCACGGGCATTTCAGTTCTCCGAAAGACGCTGACGTTATTAATCGTAGATGGCCTTGTTGCAATTTATGTCTGCCGGCATGGATACTGCTGCGGTGCCGACCACGGTTCACTGTGACCACCTGATTGAAGCGCAAATAGGCGGCGTCAAAGATCTCGAGCGTGCTAAGCAAATTAACAAGGAAGTATACGACTTTTTGGCCACGGCCACGGCCAAGGTGAGTGGCATTCCTCTATAAATACCTCCCGTCGCCCCTTAAGTCTCAATGCTACATTCCAGTATGGTCTTGGTTTCTGGAAACCGGGTTCTGGTATCATTCATCAAATTATTCTCGAGAACTACGCATTTCCTGGTGGCCTCATGATCGGTACCGACTCACATACTCCAAATGCCGGCGGACTAGGGATGGTTGCATGCGGCGTGGGTGGTGCAGATGCCGTTGACGTCATGGCAGGTATCCCCTGGGAGCTCAAGACCCCCAAGGTGATCGGTGTAAATCTCACAGGCAAAATTAGTGGCTGGACCACACCGAAAGGTGGGCGTTCTCTGCCCTCTTATGCTTCTCAGACCCTTATGCTAGTCTTAGATGTCATTCTCAAGGTAGCTGGCATTCTTACGGTCAAGGGTGGTACTGGCGCCATCGTTGAATACAAGGGTCCTGGTGTAGAAAGTCTCTCCGCCACTGGGATGGCAACTGTCTGTAACATGGGTGCGGAGATTGGGGCGACGACTTCACTCTTCCCATTCAACCAACGCATGGTGAACTATCTGAATGCGACTAAACGTCCTGATATCGCCAAATATGCACAACGGTTCGCACACAACCTGCGTGCGGATGAGGGCGCTGAATACGACCAGGTCATCGATATTGTAAGTTTGCCTTCACAGACACTCCACTGTTACTAACCGACCCTTCTTGCAGAATTTGTCAGAATTGGAGCCGCATATCAATGGGCCCTTCACACCAGATCTTGCAACTCCCATCTCCAAGTTTAAGGACGAGGTCGTGAAGAATGGCTGGCCCTCCGAACTGAAAGTTGCCCTCATCGGTTCTTGCACTAATTCCTCGTACGAAGATATGACCCGCGCTGCCTCTATTGCTCAGGAAGCTGCTAACCACGGCCTTGAGACCAAGAGCAAATTCACAATTACTCCTGGTTCAGAACAAGTTCGCGCTACGATAGCACGTGACGGCCTGATCAGTACTTTCGAAGACGTTGGCGGTCTTGTGCTTGCGAACGCGTGTGGTCCTTGCATTGGCCAGTGGGATCGTCAAGACGTCAAGAAGGGAGAGGTTAACTCGAGTACGTGCATTGGGCTCTCGAAATCAGTGCATGCTAATCCGTGACAGTTATCACGTCATACAATCGCAACTTCACGGGCCGTAATGACGCGAATCCCGCTACACACGCCTTCGTGGCTTCCCCCGACATTGTCACAGCTTTAGCTTTCGCAGGCGATCTTCGCTTCAATCCATTGGTTGACACCCTTACTGGCTCCGATGGCAAACCCTTCAAGTTTTCTAATCCCAATGGCGAGGAGCTCCCGTCTCGTGGCTACGATCCTGGTCAAGATACATACCAGGCACCTCCAGTGGATAGGGTTTCTGTCAATGTTGCTGTTAACCCCCAGAGTGACCGCCTTCAACTACTCAGTCCGTTCTCGCCATGGGATGGCAAGACCCCTGGAGATCTCCCTGTACTGATCAAGGTCAAGGGCAAGTGCACAACTGATCACATTTCGGCTGGTGGTCCCTGGCTCAAATACCGCGGTCATCTCGAAAACATCTCTCGTAAATTGTTTCTCGGCTTGTTCGCCTTTTCCTGGACTTACAACTTTACAGAGAATTGTCTAATTGGCGCGATCAATGCCGAGAACGGCGAGGCCAATAAGGTCAAAAACCAGGTCACAGGCGAGTGGGGTGGAGTACCGCAGACTGCTGCCTACTATCGGGACAGAGGAATCAAGTGGGTCGTTATCGGTGACCATAATTATGGAGAGGGCTCTTCCCGTGAGCATGCTGCCCTTGAACCGCGGTTCCTGGGTGGCCTTGCTGTTATCGTTCGCTCTTTCGCACGGATCCATGAAACGAACTTGAAAAAGCAAGGCATGCTCGCGCTCACCTTTGCCGACCCTGCGGATTATGACAAGGTTCGACCATCGGATAAGGTATCTATACATGGACTGGAGAGCTTCGCCCCGGGCAAGAACTTGACGTTACTTGCGAAACACTCTGACGGGTCGACTGACCAAATACCACTTGCCCACTCATTTAACGAAGGCCAGATTGAGTGGTTCAAGGCCGGATCTGCTCTTAATTTGGTGAGCTGCAAAGCTTATCAGTGAGCCAGAAGATCTGTTGACAACAAACTTTAGATGGCGGCCAAGGCCAAAGCGAATTAATCGGTGAACCTGAGTTATACGTTTGTAGCATCGCTTAGGAAAAGACCCGTACTGCTGAACATCGTGGATCGCGTCTATCATTGCTATCACAAGCAAGGCATGATGGGGTTTAAGTTACATTTGTTTCGTGGCCCATAATGAATATGACTTTGTTCTTATCTCTATGCTTACATTGTTTGAACGTGCGGCGATCCCGCTGGTGACTCGATTGTTCTCAGGTGCCTACCCAGGGAAATACAGTATCTACGCCTATGATACAGATTGTGGTGATAATATGTCCTCATTCCTTATTCCAGATTGATGTTCTACAGAGTTATGTTGAAAAGAATAGCGCTAGGATAGCGTAGGAACGTGCCATAGGATAGATCGCAAGTGTTCAAGTACTCCTCTCTGCCCCTATGCAAAGGATTACTATCTAGTTTTCCGCTTCCTCACCTTGTTCGTAACCTTCTACCTTCATGTCGTTCAGCCCAAGATCCTCATTCTGTTCCCAAGTGCGGTCGTACAACTCGATCTCCATACTTGGATCGAGATCTGGCGCATACAGGTTCTGCACGTACGAGTTTGCAAGTGGGTCGTCAAGAATAAGCGTGAAGGGACGCTCAGCATTTTTCACCTAGGACAACTCCCCATCAGAGTGGCAGCCCTTAGCTAACGTAACTTCATACCGCTTTGAGATTCCCCAAGAAAATATCAAACTTGTTGTGGTCCTGAATGTCGGGGCCGTCGGGATCAGCGCTGCCGACAGAATCTCCGGCGGCGAAGACCTTCTCAGAAAGCTCATCGTAGACCTGTTCTAGGATCCCCTCTAGCGTCGTGAACCTGCCTCCCAGAGTTCCAGCTTGAAGTACAAGATCGATCTCTGGGACAGTGAGGCCGCATGTCTCGCTCTGGGCATCGATTCATTAGAGGGCAAATACAAATCCTGTCGGCAGAAGGGCTCACTTTTAAAATGTCTCTGCTAAGATCTTCGCGATCTTCAACCTTAAGAGTGATGCGCTTCCCTTTTTCAGAGATCGCTCCGCCTGACTTTACCTCGTTATCCCGGTAGCCACAGCGGTCGCAGTTGGTAGACATGATGAGGATATCCTACCAGATGGGTGAGACATGGCTACGCCAATCATAGGGGAATTATACCTTGAAGTAAGGAATTACTACTTTCTTCATCATCGTGTCGAGAGGGTGACCGCAACTGGAGCATACCCCCGGGAAGACGTATATTTCGTCATTGCCGTCATCCGCGGTTGTAACTTCCGTAGCATCGTCATGCTCGTCAATGATAGAATCACCAGGTGCACCAGGAGCGACAAGTCCGAGGGCAACGTTCTGTTCATGTGTCCGACGGTACGTCCTGAAATTCCACCTCGGATCAGTCCCTGTGAAGTCCCCTAACTCGATGAACGAATTCCCAGTCGGGTCATCAAATTCAATTGTGAAAGGTGGGATAGGTGCCTCTGGATTCGTAGCTCCCACGAGCACGGCACCTTCACTGTCCTCATTTTCGTCGGGTACAATGACTTTTAACTTGTCAATAAGGGTTTGTATCTTGGTGAAAGTATCCTCGTCCTGGATGCGGCGCAAGGGTTGATTATAGCTCAAGTCGCGGATCGTGTCTCCAATAATCCCTTCTATCGTTGTGAGCTGGCCTTTAGAGGCTGGGATGGTCAGCTCGTACTCGGGGATCGTAACGGTACATGTCTCGGACTTGACTATTTGACGATCAAGATCCTTCCTCGAGAGTATGTGGGCGGTGTAGATTGATCCCTCGGCTGAATGGAAGAAAGCGCGGTTAGAAAGGAGGCCCGATGTACAGGGGGGTGCTTACGCCGAATAACACCAGCTGATTGGATCTCATTATTGGAAAAGCCACAATGTTCGCAACGGAAGGACATCACAATAACCTCATGAAAAAATGGAATTGAGGTTAAGAGGAGTCGTGTAACTCCCTAGATCCGCTTTATATTTCTACGTCAACAACTAGCACGAGGAAAGGTGGGTGCCCACCTGCTCCTCGCAATTCATACACAGTGACTCGACCTCCTGCACTACCTGATCGTCATCTTCGGTTGGATGTGTACCAGGTACATCATTGACTGTGATCGAGTCTGCAGAGTTGTCTGTCTGTTGTGCAAGAGTTCCAATCGATGGGAAGAGATTTTGTGAAGCCATGTCCCTTGAAGATCCCGCGTTGCCGAAATCTCGCTCGCGCAGACCGCTGACTCAGCAACCAGTTCCTTCCTCTTCTTTGGGTACGACTACTAGGTGTGCGTGCCAACCTGAAATGAGTGTGTGGGTAAGCAAGCTTTTCCAATTCCACGTCAAAAAGTCTTATGTGCACCTTCTCACGTAGACCGAGCATCAAAATCCCGAAGGGAGAACATACTGGTTTAACACCGGCTCAAAGGAAAGCGTATGGGAAAAGCCAGATGGTTTGTCCTCGTCGCGCGATTCTGCTTATATCTTTATTCACAAATTGCAGAACTCAGAACTCCGTTTGAGGTATGACTACCATTATCTTCCTCTCATTCACTCAACCAACAACTGAGTCGTAATGCCACAGCGAGCGCTGAATCAGACACCTTGGAAGGAGTATTTTTCTGGCGGCAAGACGTACTACTATAATGCATGCTATGTAATCTATTAACCGATGTCAGCTGATGATTCCTGTAGACAGCGACGAGGGAGTCCAAGTGGGATATGCCAGAGGAGCTTTCGTTGCTCATGGAAATGGTTGAGAGGGAGACCCAGGACGCTCCGGCACCACCAGCTCCCTCGTATGTCGCGGGTTCCTCTTCATTCAGTGCTTTGATTCGACGTTGATATGGTCTTACCTCAGTCCGGCTCCCCAAGCCATTGTCCAAGGCCTTGCGCTGGTTCCCCAAGGTGGCTCCTTGGTCCCTTTAGGCGCGGACGCCCTCCCTGAGCAAACGATCGGTCAACCGACCCCGAATCCCCACCAAACGGCGCCGTCAGCACTTCCTGCACGTCCCAATCTCCCTGATGAGCCGACCATCCCACATAACGGTTTTGCGACATTCGAAGAGGGCGAAAAAGCTTTTATGTACTTGTTGCGTAAGGCCGGTGTGGATGCGACATGGACGTGGGACCAGACAATGCGTGCCATCATAACAGACCCACTGTACAAGGCTCTGAATTCACTTGCAGAGAAGAAAGCTACTTGGCAGAAAGTACGTCCTACCGTCTCTCCTGCTGACACTGCTCAGACATGGGTTCACCGCAGTACACTGAGGGATTGAAAGCTAAGGAGCAAGAGGAGCGAGACGCCCGCCTTGCTAAGATACGCCCGGCGATCCGTAACATGTTGAGAGGGAATCCCAACGTATTCCATTACACGACGTTCCCTACTGCAGACAAGCTCTTTGCGAAGCACCCAATCTGGCAGCAGGCTCGGATAGAATCAGAACGAAAGCTGATTTTCGAGGAGTACGTAGCTGAGCTGAAACAGCGTGAAGTGGTATGTTTTACTCTAGTCTTCCGAACCTCTTCTGAAGTATCATTCAGCAAGAGAACCGGGCGTCACGCAACCGCTCCATAACAAAGCTCATGTCCCTTTTCAAACAACTCGGGGTCGATGTCATTACGCGCTGGCGCAGTGCTCATTCTCTTGTGTTGGAGTCAGACGAGTGGCAGAGCGATGAAGAGTTAAGGCAGCTTCCTGGCCTAGACATCTTGCTCGCGTTCGAGGATTACAGCCGGGTTCGTGAGCGCGAGTTTGAGGATGAAATGCGCCGTAAGCAGGTTAACAAATTACGTTCAGAGCGCAAGGCTCGCGAAGCTTTCAAGGTACTGTCTCGAACATTATTTTCCGCGTTGTCCCCATTGAACGTATATAGGCACTTTTGCAAGAGCTTGTCGCTTCCGGTGAGATCAAGGCGCGTTCCAAGTGGAAGCATGTCTATCCGAAATTCTCGTCCGACAGCCGCTACCTCGACATGCTCGGCAGGCCTGGATCAAACCCAATCGAGTTGTTCTGGGATGTGGTAGACGATCTCGACCAGAAGCTGGACGCGAAGATTGCTACCGTGGAAGCGGCTATCAAGCGTTACAATTCCAAAAACGGCTCTGATGCCGAGGGTAGCTCCCAGCCGTGGTCAGTACAACCGGAGACAACGGAAGTCGACTTTTTGAAGGTCGTACAGGAGAATGGCGATGACAATTCAACTTCTCTCTCTACCGATGATCTGAAGGAGATCTTCACAACGGTATTTCATGCTCTACTAGATCGTCCTACCCCTACTTATCTATCTTGGTAATGCAGCTACATGAGCAAATTCTGAGGCAACAGGCCGATGAGAAGAGGCGAGCCGAACGGAAGACGCGGCATATGCAAGATGACCTGCGCTATGCGATCAAAAAACTTCCTGACCCCCTCGACGTCAACCTTGGCTACGAGGAGGTACGTGTTTCTCTGCGATAGATGATGTAGGCTAACTGGGGTGAAGGCTGTACCGCTTATTGAGCACCTTCCCGAATACAAGGCCCTGGACGATGAGGGGCGACGTGCGGCGTTCAGCAAGTTTATGAAGAGGCAAAAGGTGCGGTTACTGTCCTTCCGCACGGAAAGGCCACATTCATTCGGTCCGCAGGAACGTCTGCGCGAGTTTTCGGAGGATGGTGGCTCGACAACTAGCCGCAAGCGTAAAGAACCTAGCCATCGTGAGACAGAGAGAGAGCGCGACAGGGATCCGCGTGATAGAGAAAAGGACAAGGACAAGGACAGGGATCGCGACCGTGAAAGGGAAAAAGACCGGGACCGCGAACGGGAACGGGACAGAGATTATGACCGCGACCGTGACCGTGATCGTGATCGCGACCGCGACCGTGATCGTGAACGTGATCGGGAGAGAGAACGGGACCGCGACCGCGACCGTGACCGTGACCGCGACCGTGATCGGGAGCGAGACCGTGGCTCCCGGTACCACCGTGGGTATGATGACGACACGCGACGGTCATCGCGTGACTACGGTCGTGATCGTGAACGGGATTGGGAGGGTGACTCCCCGCGAGATCGTCGTGACCGAGACCGTGATCGGTATGCCGCACGAGGGCCAGGCTCGAAGAAGCGGCGTCCAGGGAGGGAGGCTGAGGAAGACCGAGGCAGCCACGATGAGCCGCGAGAGAAGCGCGAGGCGGAGAACGATGAACGAAGTGAGAAAGTGCGTCGGGTTTAGTTTTCTAAGCCAGTCTCTTAAATTGTCTAATGCCCATGCATAGAGGGCAAGATACGATACGGAGGCTGCTCAACCGAAGGAGAAGGAGAAGGAGAAGGAGAAGGACCGAAAGAGTCGGGCTGAGACACCAGAGGAGGGAGAGATTTGACAGTTTGACCTTTCCCTGTAATTCTCGCTTTTTGAGCTACAGTTTTCGTGTGTTGGCAAGTTAATAGCAAAAGGTTCTATTACGTCTATAACACAAAAACACAAAAGGTGTCAAATGCTATGAAGATAATTCGTGGTCCTCAGGACGGAATCGGATGGGACCTATCCGAAGACGGGTATACGGCTGTTTGTGGGGAATAGTTCTCTCGTACCCTTTCCGCCTCTTCTTCTTGAAGATATGCTCCATCTTCCCTTTTGTGTGCTCTACCACCGTAGCCTCCACGACGACATTGTTAGATGGAATATCTGGGGATCCGCGCAGGGTGTACTCGCGCGAGCCAACCTCGTGTATTTGTGACAGAGACAAAACGTCTCCGACGCGCACATCAGTGAGGCGTGGAACGGTTAAAAGATCCTTTGAGGCAAGGAGATATTTTCTGCCAGCAATAGAGGCTATCACGTATTGGTTGGGCTGAGAGCGAATAAGAGCGAGCGCATGGGAGGTCGAAGGGGGCGTTTGCTGGCTCGTGTGAAGTGCTCGTGTGATCTGCTGGTGTAGAAATGGTACTAGACAAATATGAGACAAGGAGGACGGACAGAAAGAGGTAGAAAAGCCACGTACGACGCGTCCATGTCCATCCACAGCCAGCCATGGCGGCCATGTTTTTCAAAAAGGGGGGAAGGAGATTTTGGCGGGGCGCCCCGAAACGGCCGGCCCGTTGGGGCTCGGTCTCATCCGGGGGAGTTGAAACTCCGATCAAACCTTGGAAATCGGGAAAGTTGGCGGCGCTGGCAACGCTCGACTTGCCATCTTCCAAAACCCGAAGCATCTGCAATCCTCTTTTTCTGCCCCATTCCCTCCCTCCATGCAGAAACTCGCCCTCCTTAATGCTAGCCGCATGGCCACGCTTGCCGCCGCCGGGAAGGTTGTCTCATCTTTTTTTCACCAATTTTTTCCCTCACCTTCGCTCGATGTTGACACACTGCCCGACTTTAGAATGCTTCCCGCGTTGCACCGGCTGTTGCGCGTTCGTACGCCACTGCAAAGCCTGGTTCGTCATACTGTCATGTCGTGGATACACCTGGCTGACTTGTTGTATTGGCCGTCTTTCATTGTCCATGCCGTGACACGTCATGTTAGCTGCGTCGGAGGTGTCCTCCATTTTGGAGTCTCGGATAGCTGGTTCTTCCGTTGGTAGCAATGTCGAGGAAACTGGTCGCGTTCTCAGTACGTTACAATCCGTCGCCAACCTCACCACAGGTTGATTTCCGTGTTTCTTCCGTAGGCGTCGGTGACGGTATTGGACGCGTCTGGGGTCTTAGGAACGTACAAGGTCAGCGTGGACTCTTCCAACGTTGAGCTGGCCCAATTGCTGAGTTTTGGTATTTACGTAAACAGCGGAGGAAATGGTGGAGTTTTCCTCCGGCGTCCGTGGAATGTGCTTGAACTTGGAAGCCGACAATGTCGGTGTTTCCATCTTCGGTAACGACCGCCTCATCAAGGAGGGTGACACCGTCAAGCGCACTGGCCAGATCGTCGATGTACCAGTCGGTCCCGCGCTCCTTGGTCGTGTCGTTGACGCGCTCGGCAATCCCATCGACGGCAAGGGTCCTATTGAGGCTGCCGAGCGCCGCCGTGCCTCTCTGAAGGCTCCCGGCATTCTTCCCCGTCGCTCCGTAAACCAGCCCATGATGACTGGCATTAAGCCCATCGACGCAATGGTGCCCATCGGCCGTGGCCAGCGCGAACTTATCATTGGCGACCGTCAGACTGGCAAGACTGCTGTTGCCATCGACACCATTCTCAACCAGAAGCGTTGGAATGATGGTAAGGATGAGGAAAAGAAGCTCTACTGTGTCTACGTTGCTGTTGGCCAGAAACGCTCTACTATTGCGCAGCTTGTCAAGACTCTGGAGGAGAATGACGCGATGAAGTACTCCATCATCGTTGCTGCTACTGCTTCGGAAGCTGCTCCCTTGCAATATCTCGCTCCCTTCTCTGGTTGCGCAATGGGTGAATGGTTCCGCGACAATGGCAAACACGGTGAGCACGTCGATGTATTGCGCTAGGGCTTCCTATTGATCCATGGCCTGTAGCTCTCATCATCTATGACGATTTGTCCAAGCAGGCAGTGGCCTATCGCCAGATGTCTCTCCTTCTTCGTCGTCCTCCGGGTCGTGAGGCTTACCCCGGTGACGTTTTCTACTTGCACTCTCGCCTCCTTGAGCGTGCCGCGAAGATGAACGACAGGTTCGGTGGAGGTTCGCTCACTGCACTTCCTATCATCGAGACCCAGGGCGGTGATGTGTCCGCTTACATCCCGACCAACGTATGTCCTCGTGTATTAACTTGTTCAGTTCAGACACTTACTTGACAAATTTGGGATTAGGTCATCTCCATTACGGATGGTCAGATATTCTTGGAGGCCGAGCTCTTCTTCCGTGGTATCCGCCCAGCAATCAACGTTGGTCTTTCCGTGTCCCGTGTTGGCTCAGCCGCGCAGACGTATGTGTCGTATGACCTCTGTCTGCTACTCCCCTGACCTTGTCTTAGTAAAATCATGAAGAAGTTCGCTGGTTCACTAAAGCTTTACCTTGCCCAATACCGTGAAGTTGCAGCATTCGCCCAATTTGGTTCTGACCTTGATGCTTCAACACGCTTCCTTCTCGCTCGCGGTGCCCGCTTGACTGAGCTGCTCAAGCAGGGTCAATATCAGCCCCTTCCTATGGAGATCCAGGTTCCGATCATCTACGCTGGCGTTAACGGCCTTGTACGTGCTGTTTTCGCATCCTGCAGACCTCCCGACTGACACAGGCTGTAGTTGGACTCTATCCCAGTAGACAAGATCACTAAGTGGGAGGCTGAATTCCGTGAACACTTGACGTCGACTCAGGGCACGTTGCTTGAGAAGATTGCGACTGGTAACGTTACGCCTGAAGTGGAGGCAGGCATTAAGAAGGTCGTTGAAGATCACGTTTCGCAGTTCTCTTAGACCCGCCCCGTCCTCAGACGGTGGGACGAAGCCAAAAAAATAATACATCCTTCTGTTAACCTCATCCATCCATTTGGCTTATAACTAGACTAAATCTAGCACTCTCGTTCAGCTACTGCAACTGAAATCGCTCGAGTGAGCGCAGTCAGACGTCATTCGTGGGGGATAGACGCCATGTGACACTCGATTAAGTTAGAGACACAAGTTCAGCGTACCATTTTTATCGACTCCACATCATGGAAGAATGAACCACTGGGTATTGGTTGCAGGTGATTCTCAGACGGGTTGATGATGTGGCATACCTGGTCCGATGAGCCGCAACGCCAACAATCCGATTTCTATTTTGAAGTCATTCATATTTTCCCAACAAATTCTAATCCACTCTACAGGGTGGCAATACACTGATTATGTTCGTATGTCGTACCCTGGGCCAGGGTGCGGTGAGTACAGGGTAAAACCGCAAGACATGTGCTTTGTGCTACGTGGCACTTTAATTACGCGGCGGTCAGAAGGGAGTCAGGGATTCCTTTTGAGGGCAATGATAACATGCACAGCAGATACGCAATTAGTCTTCGCTTCCGGACGTCGCGCCCGACTCTGGGCCTTGTCCGTCATCGTCTTCCGTGAATTCCTCGTCTTCATCGTTATCATCCATAGATTGCCTCAACTAGTGAGAGTGTGTGTTCGAAGTACGCCCGGCGGGTCAATGAGAGGTGACAAGGGAGAACGTACCATCTCCAATAGCTCATGGCACTCATTGAGGTGCGCCATGACGATGCCTTGCCCTTCGGGGATCGACCCGTCGATGCCAACAAACTTGCCCTCCTTGCGCATGGAATCAATTTGGTACAGCGCGAGCTGGTACTATAGAAAGTACAATCAAAGTCAGAGGGCTGAGCACTGAACCGAGGACGGGGATTAGCGGACATCGCACGGATGTCCGTGCCAATGTAACAGCCGAGTGGCACACGATCCAGCCCCGATATGGGCGAGAGTGACACGTACGGGGTATAAATCGCGCGGATTGAACGGCCCACCATATTTCAGTACCTCGTTCAGGCATTTTTTTACCGTCGAGAGTTTGTTTGCCTGTGACGTGGCGAGTAAGTTCGTGAAAGCGGCAGCGCACGACGAGAACGCTTACGATGGGCATAAGCTCCTCGGACACCGGCTCACTGGAGGACAAGAGGCGATAGATGACGCCATAGCATCGTCGAAGGAGATAGAGGAGGACCTTCGCTAGGTAGTCAGCATCCAAAGTGCGTCGACACGCGCGTATATACAACTGACATATTGTCCTGCAGGTTGGTTTCCCTCAGAGTCGACGAATTTCCCATCGATGCGCATCTTGTCGACCTCCTGCAGACTCAGGGAATAATTCCACAGGTCCGTTTCTCGTAACGTCCAGCGGTGTGTCAGCGCAAGTCCCTCAAGTTCCGCACGGATGCCCGTCAGGCGATCGTGAATAGGCTTGAGGGGTGGCGCCACATTCTTTGACTCTTCCTGCGCACGAATCTCCTGCACGATATCAAAGCATTCTTCCAAAAGTGATGAGCATATGGCTTGGGACGCGGGAATACTGCCGCCAGGGCCGAGAAACTTTCCGTCTACACGTTTCCTACGTGATTCCGCGCGTGATGATCGTAAAGGGGCGCAGGTGACGGCGCCAGAGGGCAAAGGCGAAAATGGAGCATGAGTATTTGAAAACTTTACGACGAAAGCGGAATATGCTCAACGAGTCGATTTTGCGCAGCTCTTCTTGCAAAGGTTTGAGCTCCGCTTTGGGTGAACATCCTTTGGCTCCCAGCGCAACGAGCTTGCGCCGAATGCTTATGAGCCGCTCATGCACAGGCAGGAGCTCGACAGAGAGCACGGAAAGATTGCCTTGCAATCTGTTGAGTACAGACTCTACGTGGGAGATGAGACGCGAGGGTTAGTGAACAATTAAGGACGGTAGGACGCACCGCAGTCTCCGAGTTGTCGCTCTAGCAGCTTGGTCATGGCCTCCGGATGTTTCCCGCTCGGCGAGTCACTCTTTATAATGGTGCGTAGGTCATTCAATCGTCGGCGGAAAGGGGCCAGGTCGCTTTCATTATAAACAGAAGATTCGTCCATATGGTCGAGAATTTGCTAAATGCAAAAGTTAGCAGCAGCCTGAACAGCGATTGCATCTTATGTGAGGCAGAAAGAAGAGAAGCTTCCAAATGGGTGCAAGGGGTTTCCCCCTATGCCACATCCTGGACAGCACTCTGAGCGCTTTTCATTTCGAGCAATACTCACGCGCATACTGGCCAGTTGGGAATATGTGGCGGGCGCTTCCTTCGTCTTTCCGATCGTCAAGAAGAAGAGAGAGAGAAGGTTGAACACATCGGCCAGAAGGGTGTCCAAGCGATTGTTGTAAACAGTATCGTCGTCGCGAACATCGTTCAGTTTTGTCACTGTTGTACATGGGGCCCAAGATGGTCAAAGATGGAGATTGAATAGCTCGGATGGGATTACTAACCCTGCTTGATGACGGCTTGATATAGGCTGTTTACATCGGAAGGCTTGATAAAGTCGCCCCGATCTTTCTTGAGAGCCGTGAGCCTATTTCTGATACTGTTTCTGGAGGTCAGTAAAGAGTAAGGGGAAAGCGGTGGGATGTTACCGACCCGATCACAGCCTCCAAGATGGGGAGTTCTAGAATGACATAAGTATAAGGCACTCGCCGCCGCAGACCAGTGGCAAAAATCGAGCACACGTGCCTTCCTGTGACACGGGGGTTGTCATTGTTCACGAGAAGGAGGACTCGACTGGACTGTGCCCTGCCCTGGGGTCGTGTCGGTGATTAGTTGATAAGTCGATCGTCGATCTTTCGCGTTCGTCCCCGCCCGCTTAGATCCCCCGTCACGTGCACCATATCGGTAAATACTTTCCCACGTTCAACATCATACCGTCATCGTTCAAACATCATATCGTCATTCTCCCAACCGCCAATGGACAAGATCAAAGAGGTTGGAACCTCCGGATTCGCTTGTTATTCTGCTCACCTTCTTCCCTTATAGAAACTCGCTTCCCTCCGTGCCGAAGCAGATGCCGCCATTGAACGTGCCGAAGCAGCAGAGAACAAGAACAAGAAATATGAACTGGATATCCTCCAAAAGGAACAGGAGATAAGCTCGCTCAACCACAGGCTTTCCCTCCTCGACGGTGAACTCGAAAAGTCGGAAACCAAATTGGCCGACAACAAGGTTGCTTTGAATGAGGGGGAAGCCAGTAAGACCACCATTGACGGCCTGGTGCGAAAAATCCAGCTCCTTGAGGAGGAGCTCGATGCGGCCGAGAAGAACGTGAAGGAGACAGTAGAGAAGTGTGTCCAGTCTCTGCGCCATCTTTGTCGTGCCTCATCCGCGTGGCAGACTCCGACAAGTAGATGTCAAGGCAGAGCATTTCGAACGTCAACTGCAGCGTGTTGAGCAAGAGCGAGATCAATGGGAAAAGAAACACGAGGTGCGTGCTACAGCCGACTGGCGTGGTATCCGATACCATCACACCGACTGTGTATCCCGTGCGCAGGACATGGAAGCCAAATACCGCACGTCAAAAGCGGAGCTCGACGAGCTGGTCGCGAACATGGAGGGTCTCTAACACACAGCGCAAACTTGAGTCCTCGGTCTTAATATTACGTCTGTCAGTATCATACATTGAGGGCTACCTGTTGCTGTTGGGAGAATGCTGCATTGTACCGTACACAATACGTAAGGAGAGATTGCCAAAAACGCGCTGCGCTTGTCCCACGTGGGCGTGTCCTTTCAACTCGAACACGACCCTCTCATTCTCATGTTCTCTCAGTCTTCAGCATTCCACACACCCGACAATGCCAACGATCGTACTAGATCGCCGCTGACTCACTCAGCCTCCCAGTCCTCTCTCCATGGTTCATTTTCCGTCGGAGGGATAACCAGTACGGCGGGGGCACATCACCCACACGGCACAAGTTCATGGGCTTCGAATAACCAGAGCGGCACCCTTTCCAACTCTTTAAACGACCCTTTCCTTCAGTCACGCTCTAGCTATCAATCCGGTTACCTCATGGTGCGCCCCTTTCTTGTCGTGGCTATGTCTAACTTATTCACTTTCGTCTACCTCCAGTCAACGTCCCAGAATAATGTGCGCAGAGTTTTCCCTTCTCTACCCCAGCTGAGAAAAAGGGACCCTATCCGCGCAGGTTTCACCCCCCACCCACCAACGATTTGATGACATGCCTCTTGTGCCGACCAAGGCCAAACTAAATTCCACATTGTCTCGCGCAAGTACTAGCGAGTTCGGAAAAGACCCAATGTTCGAGAGCTCGAGGTAAGCTTTCCATCTCTCTTTTCAATCTCGCTAATATCTCGTTCAAAGACAACGCCCGACATCGGACGAGGACGCCCCACCAACTGCGTCCGTCAATGATATCGTGAGTGCGACATACACCAGCAGTCCATCATACCTCCAGCGCTCGGTCCGTGCGTTCTCTTCCATCCCCTGAAACTTGCATCTGACAACCTGTGCAGTCTTCAAACTTTGATTCTTCGATGATGCAAGTGCCCCAAGTTACACCACACCAGGCCGCCGAACCCCTCTACATTGTCGTTTTTGGTTACCCTCCAGATAAATATAGCATTGCCGTGGAATACTTCAAGCAGCTCGGCGAGACAACAGACCCAGACCCAAACACGGAGATTACCAACTGCTTCAAAATTGGTTTCAGGAATCCTGTCGAAGCAATGTGGGCAGTCCGTAAAAATGGCGAGATCGTTGGTGGAAGCTGGATGGTCGGCGTGAAGTGGGCAGTACGGATACCGACCCATGCCTCCGATGAATAATATGGGACTGAACTTCTTCTTTTTCTTTTCCAGGATCCTAGCCAAGCAGATCGTGTCCTCGGCCAAGCGGTGACCCGCACTGCATACTCGCTTGCGCCTGACGTCGGCTCGCCACCTGATACCATGCCAGTAGACTCAGCTGGACCTTCCCGCTCGCCTCCCCAGCTC
>Ga0210393_10000916_pt1 | contig 25335 bp, 16 predicted proteins | sample IncBWC27OmetaG_FD_160068 | JGI IMG/M metagenome (GOLD analysis project Ga0210393, IMG submission 160068) | Forest soil microbial communities from Barre Woods Harvard Forest LTER site, Petersham, Massachusetts, United States - Inc-BW-C-27-O ...
CCAGTAGCCTTCTTCCTTGTTGTGTTCGTTCGGGATCGAACCTTCCACCACCAGAATGAATGGCAACCCCAACTCACCTTTCGCAGCCCGATGGAACGGCTTCAAGAAATCTTCGCCGACCTGGAACGCTAGGACCGGATGCCTCAGCGTAATATCGGGCAGGCCGGGGATCGCACCCCGCAAAAGATCCTCGAGCGTGGGCTGCGTGGCCGCCGTGATCGAGATGGAATCGCCGTCGCACCCAAGTCCAGCCGTGATCCACAGGATCTCAACGGCCGGAACCGCCGGTCGGTGTTGCATCGTCCCTCCGTAGAACTACCGACTCGCTGAGAGTAAGCGAACCGCAAATCCCGCGGTCGCGAATCCCACGACGCATGCCGCCAATTGAAATGAATTCAGCACCGACTGGGATTGCGAAGCGTTGTACCGCAATCAATGACTGATTGCAAGTGCCCTGGCCATCGGGAATTAGGTCCGGACATCGGGTGACCGGAAGCTAGTATTCTTTAGCGGCTCACCGTTGCCCGGTTTGACCACGGCGCTCGGCTCGGCGACGTTTTTTCTCTCGTCGGCGGGCGCGGATGGCGGTCGACTCTTCGGGTGTGCTGCCACGCTGCGATTGCTTCAAGCGCGGGTGCCGCTTCTTCACCGGTTGCTCGCGCGCGGCTTGGCGTTTGCGGCCGGTCTTCGCCTTCTCCGGAACGATCGCAAAGTCGAGTTGGCGGCGATCGACGTTAACGTGCGCCACCTTCACGTGCAGTTGGTCGCCGAGCCGATACTGCCGACCCGAGCGCCGAGCAATGAGGCTGAAGGTCGCTTCGTCGAATTCGTAGTAGTCGTTGCGATCGAGAGCAGTGATATGAACGAGGCCGTCGGCGGGAATTTCGCTCCCCTGGCAAAATAATCCGAAGCGTTCGACGCCGGTGATCGTGGCGTCCATCTCCAATCCTACTTTGTCTTCCAGATAGGTCAGCAGCTTGACTTTGATCAGTTCGCGCTCGGCCTGCTCGGCTTTGCGCTCCTGGACGGAACTCTGATGAGCCACCTTGCCAAGCGAGACGACGTCACCTCCGCGGCGACTCTTGCGGTCAAACAACACGTCGGCGACCGCCCGATGCACCGTCAGATCGGGATAACGGCGGATCGGACTCGTGAAATGGCAGTAGTGGTCAACACCGAGTGCGTAGTGGCCGACTTCTGCAACGGTGTACTCGGCCTGTTTGAGGCTGCGCAGCAACGCGTAGTTGATGGCTCGCTCGTGCGGACGGCCGGCGACTCGATTCAAAAGCATCTGCAAATCGTGCCGGCTTTCACACCGCTTGAGCGGATACCCCAAGATTTTTGCAAACTGCGCCAAGGTTCGTAGCTTCGCGAAATCGGGTTCTCCGTGTCCGCGACGAATGAAAGCAATCCCCTTGTCGTCGAGGGCTCGCGCGACGGCAATATTCGCGGCGAGCATAAATTCCTCGATGATCTGGTGACTCTCGTCGTGCAACACTTCGCGGGCCCCCGTGACGGCGCCCCTTTCATCGAGCACGAGTTTGACCTCGCGAAGCGACAAATCGAGGGCACCGTGAGCGAGCCGGCGACGGCGCAATAGCATCGCCAGCGCGTGCATCCGCACCAGCAAGTCACACACGGCCTTGGGAACTTCGCGAGCCCCCGCCTTCGGTCCTCCTTCGATCAGAGGCAGCACGTCTTCATACGCGAATCGCCAGGTCACTCGAATTGCCGAGCGGGCGAATTCCACATCGATCGGAACTCCCTCTTCGTCGAATTCGATAAACACTGACTCGGTGTACCGGACTTTGCCCTGCTGCAAGCTCGCCAAGCCGTTGGAGATTACCTCGGGCAGCATCGGAATCACGCGGTCCGGCAAATAGACACTTGTGCCACGGATCCTCGCTTCCTCGTCGAGCGCACTTCGCGCCGGGACGAAATGCGAAACATCCGCGATGTGAATTCCCAACCGCCAGCCCCCGCCCTTCGTCTGCGTCAGCGAAATGGCGTCGTCGAAGTCGCGGGCGTCGACCGGATCGATCGTGACGATCGTCTCGCGCGTGAGATCCAGCCGTCCTTCGAGGCGAGATTCGTCGAACTGTTCGGCCTGCTCACGAGCCTCGTCGAGCGCAGCATCAGGGAACGCATCGCGCAGGCCGAATTCGTGGATGATCGATAGCGTGTCGACACCCGGGGCGCCGCGGGGTCCCAGGATTTGCGTGAGAACACCCTCGCCCGCCTCGACGTGTGAGGGGAAGCGGAGCATCTCGACCACGACCTTGTCGTTCGGCCGCGCGCCCTTGGCACCCGGATCGCCGACGCGAATCGGCTCGCGAAACGTGCTGCCATCGACCTCGACAAATCCCTGGCCACCACGCTCGAAATAAGTGCCGACAAAGTGTCCCGCCGCGCGAGTCAACACTTGCTCGACGGCGCCACAGCGCTGCCCCGAGCGGCTCCGCCCGCTGATCAACCGCACCAAAACTTCGTCGCCCGTATGCGCATCGCGCATGTCGGCCGGGGCGATGAAGATTTCCGACCGCCGGCCTTCTGCGACAACCTCGTGCGGTCTGAGGTAGCCCGCTCCTGAGCCGATCCGTTTAACGATCCCTTCAACCAACCCGGCCGAGTGCCTTGGACTCAGGCCACCCTTCTTGCCCTCTTTGAGCCGCCGCGATTCCAAGAGTTGCTGGAGAGCTTCGCGGAATTCGGGCAGCTGTTTCTTGGTGAGATTGAGTCGCCGGGCGAGCGCGGGCGCCCGCAGAGGCTTTACGCCTGGCTCGCTGAGCACGTCCAGAATTCGACGCTCAAGATCGGACATGAGATGATTCGCCGCGGCACACCATCGGGCGGCACGGTGTTTGGCAGCGACGTTGAGATCGCCCTGGTCCGCGACCGTGCTCGGTCAAGAAGTTCCGGCGGAAACGCCCTTGTACAACTTGCGATCCAGCCGCGGGGAATAGGGGGTCCAGTTCGAACCGGCGTTGGGATCGTCCTGGATCGAGCGGGCGAACTCGTGGACTTTCGCGTCCAAGTTATCGAGGTGATGCAGCGCGATCGCCTCGGGGGTCATCGGCAGCTTCGGGCTGCCAAATTCGTACGTGCCATGATGGCTCAAGATCATGTGCTTGAGCCGCAGAGCCGTCTCTATCGGGAAGGGCTCGCCCGTGAGCGTCGATACTTCGGCAATCTTGGTGTCGAGCATCTCGAGGGCAATCGCGAGGTGCCCCAGCAATTGGCCTTCATCCGTGTACGCGAAGGCGGTCGCGTAGCTCATCTCGCGGATCTTGCCGAGGTCGTGCAAAAAGATCCCCGCGCGAAGGAGATTAAAGTCCACCTTCGGATAGAGGTCTTCGATCCGATGGGCCGTCTCCAGAATGTTGAGCACGTGTTCCAACAGGCCGCCGTGATAGGCGTGATGCGCCTTGATACCGGCGGGCGCGAGCGCGAAGTCGTGCATGATCTCCGGATCGGCCAGGAACCGTTCCATGAGCAGCTTGAGCTTGGGCTCTTTGATTGAGAGCAGAATCTCCCGGAGTCGAATCAGCATCTGCTCGACGTTCTTGCTCGTCGAGGCATGGAAATCGGTCGGGTCGATGCCGTTGGTCGGGATTTGCTGAATGTGCGTCAGAATGATTTGCAGCGCACCCTGATAGAGCTGGACCTTCCCTTTGACCTTCACGAAATCGCCGGCGTTGAAGAGCGCGACCGACGACTCGGTCATGTTCCACATCAGGCCGTTGATGATCCCCGTTCGATCGCGAAGGGTAGCCAGCAAATAGAGGCTGGCGTTGCGGTTGGCGCGAAGCTGCTTGTCGGCGAGCAGAAATATTTCGTCGACTGAATCGCCGTCGCCCAACTGATTGACGTATCGCCGTGTCATGAGCCCTGCGGTCTGGATGTCAACGCTGAAACCTTTCGGCGTCCGATTCTAGGCCCCGTTTGAGCGGTCAACAAGGCTTGCCCCGCTCTCCCGGCGGGCCTCGAAAATCGACCCTCCGCCCCGAACACTCGCGAATTTGCGGCCCGCCAGCCAGCTAAAGATGCGGGATTCGCTCGGATTTCGCCCCCCGTTTGCCTTAAAGTGAAGGAAGCATATTTTGCAGCCCAGGCCTGCCCGCCGGGAGCCGTAGGCAGCACCGGTTGCCTGCCCAAATTCCAACCCCACGTTTTCCAGCGAGTTTCCTTCCAGATGAATGCCACTATGAAATGCAGGGTCCCCGCCGCGATTGCCGGCTTCTGTTTGCTCTTTGCCCTCAATACGGCCGTGGGCGCTGCTGACACCCCTGCCCCACAGGGCTACTACCGCTACCCGGCCATTCACGGCGACACGATCGCCTTCGTGGCGGAAGGCGACGTGTGGACCGTCGGTATCAACGGCGGCGTGGCCCGTCGATTGACCTCCCATCCGGGGGAAGAAACGCATCCACGGATTTCGCCGGACGGACGACTCATCGCCTTTGCCGCCAGTTACGAGGGACCGACTGAGGTCTACACGATGCCCCTGGAGGGCGGCGCACCGACACGACGGACCTTCGCGGCCGAGCCTTCGATTCCGGTTTCCTGGACTCCCGGCGGCCGCCTGCTCTACACCACCACCCATTACTCGACGCTGCCAGAATCGCAGCTGGTCGAACTCGATCTGGCCAGCGCGCGCCACCATCTCATTCCCCTGAGCCAATCGGGGGAAGGCGTGTCCGATCCCGAAGGGACGCTTTACTTCGTGCGTCCACCGTTTCATCGGCAGGCCGTCAAGCGCTATCACGGAGGCACGGCGCGGAAGATTTGGCGATTCGCGCCCAAGGACGCCGAGGCGACCAACCTCACCGCCGATTACGTTGGCGAGAGCTTTGCGCCGATGTGGGAGCACGGACGGATCTACTTCGTGACCGATCGCGACGGCACGCTCAACATCTGGTCGATGAAGGACACGGGGGGCGACCTCAAGCAACACACGAAGCACAGCGGCTGGGACGTGCAGTCGCCCGACCTGCACCAAGGCCGCATCGTCTATCAGTTGGGTGCCGATCTTTGGTTGTTCGACATCGCCACCGGCGTTGACCGCGTGGTTCCGATCACCTTGGCCTCGGACTTCGATCAACTTCGCGAAAAATGGATTGAGCGGCCCATCGAACATGTGACGTCCGCCCACCTGCATCCGACCGGACAGAGCGTCGTCCTGACCGCTCGCGGCGGCGTGTTTGTCGCGCCGGCCAAAGGCGGCCGTTTTGTGCGCGTTGCCCGCAAGCCGGGCGTCCGCTACCGCGACGCATGCTTTATGCCCACGGGCCGGCAACTGTTAGCCCTCTCCGACGAGACGGGCGAACTCGAATTTCATTTGCTTCCGGCGCGTGGCCTCAGCAATGGGAAGGCCATTACGCATGACGGCAAGATTCTGAAATGGCGCGGTCAACCCTCTCCGGACGGAAAGCATTTCGCGTATGCCGACAAGAACGACGACCTCTGGATCACGGATGTCGCCAACGGCGAAAGCAAAAAGATCTCGAAGCGTCGCGAAGGAATTCAAGACACCCTTCAATGGTCGCCCGACAGTCGCTCGCTGGTGTTTTGCGAAAATGCGCTGAACGCGTTTCGCCAGCTCTATCTTTACGAACTCGAAACGGGAACCACGACGACGCTCACGAGCGATCGGTTCAACAGCGTCAGCCCCGCTTGGAGCCCCGACGGCGAGTGGCTCTATTTTCTCTCCGATCGAGCGATGCATTCGATCGTTCCCGGGCCGTGGGGAGCGCGACAGCCCGAGGCCTATTTCGACAAGTCGATGGAAATTTTCCGCATCGCACTGCGAAAGGGGATTCGCTCTCCCTTTCAGCCTAACGACGAACTACATGCGGCGGCCCCCACCGTCGTCCGCCCACTCCGCAGGACTGTTCACGAGGGAGCCAAGGAAGGGGAAGAGTCCAAAGACGGGGATGCGGCCAAGGAGGCCCCGACGCACGCGGCGAGCCCCAAAGCTATCCGCATCGACCGTGACGGGATCGAGCAGCGGATCAAGACCGTTCCGGCTCCTCGCGGCAACTTCACGAGCCTGGCGGTTAACCGCAAGGCCCTGTTTTGGCTGGAGCACGAATCGGGCGCCGGCGGGAAGACCAATCTGATGGCGCTCGAGATCGGTAACGAAGGTAAAAAGCCGGAGCGCATACTCCCGGATGTCCGCTTCTTCGAACTTTCCGCAAACGGACAAAAGCTCCTGGTCCGCAAGGAGAACGAGTTCTACATCATCGATGCGGCGGCCGCTCCGCCCCCGAAGCTGGCCGAAAGCCACGTCGACTTGGGCGCCTGGCACTATTCGATCGACGTCCGCGAGGATTTGCATCAGATGTTTGTCGACGCCTGGCGTCTGCATCGCGACTACTTTTACGACCGCAAAATGCACGGGGTGAACTGGGTGGCGATGCGTGAGAAGTACGAGCCACTGGTCAAACGCGTCACGTCTCGTAGTGAGTTGAACGACCTGCTCGCCCAAATGGTGGGAGAGCTTTCCGTCCTGCACTCGGCGGTGCGCGGCGGCGACCTGCGGAAAGGACCCGATCAAATCCCGGTGCCCAGTTTGGGTGCGCGGCTCGATCGCGACGAGAACAAGGGCGGCTACCGAATCGACTATATCTATCAGTCCGACCCCGATCTCCCGGACCAACTTTCGCCACTCGCCGATCCGGATCTGGACATCCACGCGGGCGACGTCATCGAAGCCATCAATGGCGAGCCCGTGCTCTCGCAGCCCGATCCCCAACTCTTGCTGCGGCAACAACAGGGCCGGCAAGTCTTACTGCACATCCGGCCAAAAAATGCAAAGACGTCTCGCGACGTGATCGTGACTCCGATCGCCGACGAAGCCGATTTGCGCTATCGCGATTGGACCTACACGCGGCGGAAGCTGGTTGAGTCGCGAGGTAACGGCAAGATCGGCTATGTCCACCTCCGCGCGATGACGGCCCCCGACCTCGCTGAGTGGTATCGCAGCTTCTATCCGATCTTCGATCGACAGGGACTGATCATCGACGTCCGCCACAATCGAGGCGGGAACATCGATAGCCTGATTCTCGAAAAGCTGATGCGCAAGGCTTGGTTCTATTGGCAGGCTCGCACGGGTGTGCCGACCTGGAACATGCAGTATGCGTTTCGCGGACATCTCGTGGTGCTGTGCGACGAGAACACCGCCTCCGACGGCGAAGCGTTTACCGAGGGCTTCCGGCGACTCGGGTTGGGCAAAGTCATCGGGACCCGCACCTGGGGTGGGGAGATCTGGCTCAGCTCCCAAAACACGCTTTCGGACGGCGGCGTCGCGACCGCGGCAGAGAACGGAGTATACGGCCCCGAGCGAAAATGGTTGATCGAAGGGCACGGCGTCGAGCCGGACATCGTCGTCGACAACTTGCCTCACGCCACTTTCAACGGGGCCGACGCACAGCTGGATGCGGCGTTCAAGCATCTCCAAGAAGCGATCGCCAAGGATCCGCGACTGGTCCCTGAACCGCCGCCGTATCCGGATAAGTCATTCCGATATCCGTGAATCCGGCGTGTCCGGACCTGACTGTTGACCCGCATCTCCTGCCCCGTGGGCTCGGGACGATCTTGCGTCATCCCCTATCGCAGACGTGTCCTGTCCCGGTAGTGGTCGTGTCCCGTCCCACTTCAGCTTTCGCAGCAAAGCCTTTTATTAGTCCGCTTTCCGTTGGGACAAATTCACGGGACCACGTCGTGGGACCGCTCACGTCCCGGTCCCGCGAACGTGTCCGGACCCGGTGTCCGGACCCGACATGGGGCCCCTTCTAGCCCACGCTCGGAATCCCAGCCCCAACGGGGCGCGATTCTAAAGCCCAGGTCGTAGCGAAGCGGAGGCCTGGGATCTCAGCGGAGCCATTCGATCGCCGGAGCCCCAACGGGGCGGGGCAACTTACGCAGCGCATTCAGACCACGTTGTCTCCGATCGGTAATGTGTCCCGTCCCGCGGGTGACCTCTAATCAAAAAGAGATTCCACCCCGCCGGGAACGCGACCTTGTTCCCGGCGGGAATCGCATTTCTCCGCCGGGCGGTCCCGAACGTCGTCGGTCACGAACTCGAGTTGTAGGTGTGCGCGCACTGCGATCCTTCGCGCGCGGCCCCTCTGTCCAACGTACAGGCACCTTCGTTCGCAGCGAACCCCAAGTTTCTACGCGCGTAGAAACCTGGTTCTAAAAAATTTCGGTAACCGCAACGAACGCCGAGCGAGCCTGAAAAGGCACGATTCCGCGCGGACCAAAAAGAATTTTCGTGGCGGGCTGTAACAAACCGGCGCGAACGACGCTGTGACCATCAATCGGGCCCGCGTTGCATCGATTACGACCCAACTTCTCTTCCGGCTGCTCGCCCATTCAAAGGAAAACCCAACGATGAACACCGTAACCGCTTTGGAACCGATGCCGCTTTGCGTAACCTCTGAAGCTGCGCCTGTCGCCAGCCCAAAGATTCGCAAGCCACGCGTCTGGACGGCCTTCGCAACTTGGTTTGCCGTCATTATCGTCGGCACCCTCTGCTCTCTTCTCGCCCTCGTCGCCGTGGGCGTCGGAATCGGCATCGTGATGGGTGCGCAAGGCGCGGATGCCGCTCAGATTCAGGCCCGCGTACAAGAGATTTGTCAGCGGCCGTTTCCGGCGCTGCTGCTTTCGCTGATTCCGTTTCAACTCGGCATGATTGGTGTCGTTTTATTCGCCGCGCGGCGGTCGAAGGAGCCCATCAAGGAACGACTCGGCCTCCTAACGCCGACGGGCCCCCCATTCAGCAAGTTGAAGCTCGTCACGACGGCCGCCTTCACAGTGTCGACCGCGATGGCCGCGGCCATCATCGCCGTTTTGGCCATCGGTGCACCTAAGACGAATAATCCGATCAACGCTGTGATTAACGACGGCTCTTGGTGGGCGATCACTGCGCTCAGCATCGTGCTCAGTGTCATCCCCGCTTTGGTTGAAGAGACCTTCTTTCGCGGCTTCTTGCAGCGAAGGTTTTTGCAGCGGTGGTCACCGGTTGTTGCGATCAGTGTCTCGACGCTGCTATTCGCTCTGATGCACATGGACTCGCTGCAGCACATCATCGCAGTGGTGCCGCTGGGATTGGTTAATGGTCTACTCGCCTACCGAACGAATTCTGTGAAGCCCGGCATGTGGGTGCATGCGATTCATAACACAGGGGTTGTCGGAATCGGAGCACTCGGAACGGCATTGATGCCCCACATGGGTGAGGACGCAGTCGGCATGTTGCTCTTAGGCATAATCGGGGCACTGGGCCTCATCGGCCTCCCGGCGATCGTCTCGCTGCTGCGAAGCGCGAAGCCACAGGCCGCCGTCGCAACGCCCGTAGTCGAAACGACTGCCGTCGTAATGCCCGCGGTGGAACCGATCGTGGAACCACTGTCGGTGCGGAGTCGTGAACTGAGCCTTCCCAACTTTCTAGTCGACTCGCGGCTGGCGAGCACGGCCGTCTGAACCCCAAGCACGTGCTGCATAAGATCGGCGAGTGGCCCGGGCAACTTACAAAAGTTGTCCGGGCCCATTGACGTTCAACCTCGCGCTTACGACTTCGTCGTGCCGATTAGAGTCGAACCAGAAGAGCCTTGTTGCGGCAGCTGCGGAAGGCCGGGATCGTATTCTTTGTAATGGTCTTCACACACCCAGAGATAGTCGCCAGACGCTGTCAGCACTCGTGTCAGCCCTCCCCACCGGCTATTGGGATCCAGCGTCCTGAGTAGCTCGCGCATCTCTCGCAACGCGGCCCCCTCTGCTTCACTCAATCTGTTGCCGCCGTGACCGATTTCCACATTCTTGCCCTTCGGCATATCTTGAAGCGCCCGCGCAATATTGTCCATCACGTCGACTCGCTTCTTCAGTTCGTTTTGCACCGACTCAGTAACGAATCCCAACGCTACTTTCATTACGGGAACAGTAGCCTTTAGCAACTGCGTCACCAACCCGATCCAAGGGCCGCATTTCTTAAGCCAATCTCGGGTCTTCGCAATCTTGTAGGTCGCCTTTTCGCACAGATGTTCGTCGCCCGGATGCTCGCACACTAAGGTCACTTCGTACTCAACAACACCCATCATTAGCGCGACCCAACTGGCCGGCTTCCACGAGCTTCTGTCAACCGGAACAAGAACGAATACGCGAGGGCAGTACTGAGTCTCCGTCGACACGGCCCGAAGAAGCTGGCGAATCCGCTCCGAACTTTCGCACGCTACTGTCGACAGCGAGCGGATGTCTTGCCGAATAAGGGCTGTACTCTCCCGAAGTTCCTTCAGTACTTGTTCAAACTGCTCGCCAAATGAGCCTGCGGCGGGGCCAAGCCCGACTAGCAGGTCAGCGACGCTCTTCATTTGTCGGCAGCGTAAGCAAAGAAAGGACGCCGGCCCCTGCACCAAGCATTCATAGACCTCCTTGAAGGCGAATTGGGCGTCACACCGAGAGCCGTCAGGCCGACGCGACGAGCAGGGTATTTGAAACTCATAGCGCAGGCCAGGCCAGCGCAGCTCAATCAGGTACTCAACGCTGTCGCGAAGCAGTGCCATGAAATGGTGCGGAGCCCCGCCACGAACAACTAGCCACAATTTGTTCTGAAACGATAATGCGACGTATGCCTCATGCTCCTTCGACCGAAGAAAGGTGCCCCGGCCCCAGTGTAAACCAGCGCTGAACCGATGATTGCGTACGGTCAACCATGCAACTAAACCTGGAGGTGGACTTTCGTCCATACTGCAGATTACGCTAAGCTCATGCTCGCCCGGACGGCACGGGGTCCCTGGAGTCCACGGCAACAGAGGCGGATCCTGCGGCACCAGCTGTCCGACTAGACTCTTGTCAGTATCGTCTGACAAGCGGAAACAAATGTCGTACTTCTCCATCAACCGTAAAAAATACGGATGATACGATTGTGGATAAATGTCTCTGTCTGATCTCCCATGCGTCTCCCAAATAGCACGAAGCCGTTTATGATCTAGGAGACCCTTTGCATCACGCGTCGGGCGGTCCTCCAACACGTAGCCGATCGCTCGCGTGAGCCATTGGGGTCGCAGCACAACGACGTCTCGGAGTCCGTCGTCGTTGTAGTAGACGAGGTGTCCCACATCATGAAGAAGTTGGATAAGTGTCCGCACTGCGTCACGCGCGACTCCGGCACTCAAGCACGTGTTCTCGACAGTTGCATAGTCGACTACCGGTGCATCGAGGGCACGGATATTGTCGCCCGCGGTAGCCCACTCCTGCGCGATGATCTCACCCATTTGTGGCAACATTGCAGCGTGCTGCCCAATCGCCTCCTTGAGTTGCTGAATGCCTTTCGAGGACTTACTATCGACTTCCCAGGCGCCGACGACCATATCTCCAAAGCGCGCCTTCAGCAGAGGTAGATCGACCTCGGCATTTCGTTCATCACCGTGTGTGGCGACGACCATTACCTTGACGCCTTCGCGAACGCGCAGACGAATCCGGCGGACCCACTCGGCAACCCCATCGCGTTCTTGGCCATCTCGTGCGTTCCAGACCACAAGATAGAGCGACCGCGTGCTATAGAAGAACTGATGTGTGATCCGATAGACTTCCTGCCCACCAAAGTCCCAAACATTAAGAGAAAGAGTGACGCCCTGGAAGGTCGGGTGATCCAGAGCCAAGTGCCCAATATTGATACCGTGAGTCGTCGGCCGGCCGTCAATGAACGGCTTTCGTTGAAGGGCGTCGAACAGCGATGATTTTCCGACATTGCCTTCGCCGACTAAGAGAACCTTGGCCTCGAAAGTTGGGATGCCGGTCTCCAGACTGCTCAGATAATTTCGGATCGCGTCTACACCCCGCTCCAACAGTTGCGGCAAAGGTTCGACGAGGGGATTGCCCTCGAGGCGAAGTTCTTGAAGTGCGGCCAAGTGGCCGAGTTCGCCAGGGAGTGAGGTAAGCCGGTTGTTCATCGCGTGCAGAGTGGTGAGCTTCCGCAATTGCCCTATTTGCGACGGAAGGGTGTTTAGGGAATTGTTGTCGATGCGAAGTTCACGAAGTTGATGAAGATTGCGAAGGTCCGCCGGGAGCTGACTTAGAGACGTATGTGACAGCCGCAGTGTATGAAGGCTTCTGAGGTCGCAAACCACTGGAGGGAGTTCGGGCAGAGTATTGCCATCTAGGCGAACCTCGAGCAATGAATTGAGGGACGCAAGTGCCGCTGGCAGCTCGGTCAGGTCGTTTCGCTCCAGGCTCAAGACCTCCAGTTGGCTCAGTCTCCCCAGTTCAGGCGGAAGCGAGGTCAAGCGATTCGCCGCCAATGAAAGGTGCTTTAGGGTGCATAGATCCGCGATTCCGGCCGGCAGTGTTTCAAGGAGGTTGTCGTCGAGCAAGAGAGTGTCCACATGCGAGGCGGTAAGGACCATTGGAGGCAGAGCTCGCAGGTGGTGGCTTCTTAAATCGATGAAATGAAACGGGTTGCCCGAAAGATTGACCGCAGCAAGGCGCGACATTTTTAGTAGTGTGACTGGGAACTCGGTGAGGTCATTGTCTGCGAGATTCAATGACTCGAGCTTTTCGAGGCCTTGAATGTCGCGCTGAACTTGGCGAATCTTGTTGTGCCGCAGCGACAGATGTGTGAGCGATGTCAGGGCGAGGATGCCCGCTGGAATAGCGTCAAGGTTGTTATCAGCGAGATTCAGCGACCGGAGCGATTTGATCCGCTCGATATTGCTTGGCAGCAGCCCTAATCGATTTGATTCGAGGTCCAAATGGACAACGTGCGTCGCATCCGCAAGCGATTCCGGTAGATACGTTATGCGATTGCCGCTGAGGTTGAGTTCCGTTAGCAATGTCAAGGATGCAAGAGATGCCGGCACGGTCGTAAGATCATTGTTCGACAATGTTAGTGACGAAAGGGCGCCTAACTCCTTGATTTCCTCCGGAAGCGTTGTCAACGAGTTGTCGTCAAGCCGGAGCGTCTCTAAATGCGTAAGCTGGGTGATTCCCGGAGGGAAACGACGTAAGCCGCAGCGCGTTAGATCGATTTGCGTGATTGGATTGCCGGCAATCTCAAGCTGCTCTATCGCCGGCAAGTGTGCGAAAAGTGCGGAGAAATCGTCGAAGTGGTTGTTGCGAATGTTGAGTGAGCGGAGGCCGCGAAGCGGGGGCATGTCTGTTGGCAAAGCGCTTAGCTTATTTGATGCCAGTGATAAATGTGCCAATTCCGGAAGAGCCGCGATACCGTTGGGGACGTGAATCAGCTGATTGTTATCGAGTTCGAGCCTGGTTAGGTGCGTAAGGTTTGCGATCTCGCTCGTGAGTTCACGTAGTCGATTATCCGAAGCCACCAGCATGGTGAGCTTTCTAAGCTTCCAAATGACTGCTGGGAGCTCAGTGAATTTATTGTTCGATATGTCAAGCGATGTTAACTCTTCGAGATACGCTATCTCCTCAGGAAGGCTCGATAATTTTCTTCCTGCTAATCGGAGAGTATGGGTTTTGCGCGCTTGTTCGATCAGTTCGCCGACTGTTTTCAGTTCAAGCGCCATCTTATTCTTCCATCAATAAGCAGAAGGGGGAACTCTCCGGGCCACGCGCCAGACCCACACTTTGCGGAGTTCAACCGCACCCGGCGTGCCCAATTATGGTTGAGGGGTCAGCCCAAATCGACGATATGTGCTCTGATGCTTTTAACGGAAACCGTTTTTATAAGCCGGCCGTCAACTGGAAACAATGCATTCGGGTCGTTGCTATTAATCGCACGTGCCCAAGAACGTGCTGCATAGCCGGCGGGTGGCCCGGGCAATTTATCAAAAGTTGTCCGGGCCATTCCCCTGAAGGACGAAGAGTATACCCACGCACTCGACTACGGCTCGCGGAGTCATCGGCGCTGGCATAACATGGCCTCGCACAAATGCGGCCGCGTCCGCTGCGTGAGGCCCTGAAGTCTGGCAAGAGACCCCCATGAACAGCCACGCCCTACAAGAACTGATCCGCGTAGAAGAGGCGTGGAACCTGGCAATGGTCCAGAACGAGGCCGAGGCGATCGGGCCCTTCATGGCCGACGATTGGACGATTATTGGCCCGGACGGAACCCAGAGCGACAAGCCCACGTTTCTGGGACTAGTGAAGTCAGGCGCGCTAACGCACGACGTGATGGAGTGCGATGACATCAAAGTCCGCATCTACGGCGACACGGCCGTGCTCACGGCCCGCGCAGTCTCCGGCGGCAAATACCAGGGCCACGCATTCCGCTCGACGGAACGAGTCTCCGACGTCTTCGTCCGGCAAGAGGGCAGATGGCACTGCGTGTTAACGCATCTCTCGCGAATCGCGGCACCGACCGGCGCATAGCCCGAGGGCGAACAGCGCAGCGCCCGCTGGCAAGACAAGTGCCGCGCCTGACGGGGTCGAACGGAGCTGCGACAAGCGGCGGCAGAGTTTTCTGGGCCACCCCGCGGCTGCACGTCTCTCGAATGCTTGTGTTTTTGCAGAGTGAGGACTTTTCGCCCCCGGGCTCAAGCCTGCGACAAAGGCTTGATCAGACGAAATCGCACTTCTTACTGTGTTCGATCTTGGGCATGATCAGCTTCAAAAATGATTTCATGTCGTTTGCTTTTGCAACCGAGTCGCGGACTTCAGCACGCGGTGCTGATTGTCTGCACTCCATACACGTCGAGGCAGCTCTGACAAGTTGGTCATCGTCTGCAGTCGATTTCCCACTGAAGTCGGGATCTTTGTCGCCGATAATCGCTCGCTCATTCGCGAATTGCCACCAATAACCCATTCGCAATTCGCCGGCCAGTGCTTTCAATTTCACGCAATCCATCCTTTCAAACTGCCGCAACGGCGATCCAGCCAGAGTAAGCAGTTTGTCCCATTGGCCCGCATTTTCGGAATCTTGAACTGTGATCGAGCCACTCCTACAGTATCGCGATCTCGTCACGCATTCCATGAACGTCTCGGCTGATCAGCCGACGAGAGCGCTCAACACATTCACACAACACAAGCGCGCAGCGCGGTCATCCGCATCCCGGGAGTGGCCCGGACACTTGTTGTCCGGGTCACCCCGCGGATCGCGCGCCCAAGTGCCTGCCCCTCTGATTCCCTGAGAAACGGGGCTCGATTACGGATCAAAGCATCGCCCAAACTCAGGATACATTGCCTGGCGACCTGCGCCGGGTTAGCCTGACGGCAATCGCGGCGGCCGGTTTGCCGGCCTCTCCTTCGGGCAGTGACAATCAAACCTCGAGTGCACAGGTGTCGCATGCGTCGTCATCCGGTCTTGTTGGCAGCCGTTTTGGTGTTGGGCGTGGGCGTTGCCTCGGCGGTGGCCTTCGCGCTGGCCGGGCCGGAAGACCGCGCGCCGGAGTCGTTGTTGCCGGCTGATTCGGTCGTCTATTTCGGTTGGGACGGAACCGAGAAGCACAAAGCCGAGTGGGAGAAGAGCGCGACTTACGAGGCGCTCGACAAAACGCATTTCTTGCGGACGCTGACTGACTTCGGCGTGTCGTTTATTCCGGCGGACTCGCCCGTGTCGGCTGAGTCGGTGCGGCAACTGCTCGAGGGGCTCGGCCGCAAGGGCTTTTCCGTCGCGGTCAGTTTTCCCAAAGCGCAGCCGATCCCCCTGGTGGTTGTCGTGTTGCACCAGGCGGCCTCGCTCGAGTCGGCCTTCAGCTCGGCGATTCCCAAGCTGGCCGGCGAAAGGGTCAAGTTCGAGACGGTGACGCTGCGCGGTCGCCGCGTCACACGCGGGATCCTGCCCAACTACACGGAGATCGGGCGGTCAGTCGGAACCTTGTCAGGCCCGACCGCGCTCGTGGTTTCGCCCGGCCCCGAGCTGGCCTGGTGGGCCGACGGGGGGCACCTGGTGCTGGCGTTCGGACCCGGCGTGGTCGAAGCGACGCTCGACGTGGCCGACGGAAAGTCGCCCCCGATTTCGCAGAGCGCGAACTGGCGCAAGTATCGCGAAGAGCCCAAGGACTATCAGGCGATTATGGCGGCTTGGTGCAACGTGGCCGCCCTGCGAGCACGGTATGGCGATTTCGCCATGCAGGAAAAGTCCGACAAAGACCCAAAATTCACGGTCGGCCAGTTGATCGACTTGTTGGGCGGAGAACACCTGGGCAACGTGGCGATGCGGTGTGGACTCAAAGACCGCGCGCTCCTTTCGGAGATCACGATCGACGCTCCGGCGCCGCGCTCCGGAATCCTGGCACTCGCCGACCAGGCCTCGATCACGCTGGCCGACGTGCCGCCTTTGCCCGAGGGGAACAGCGGCTTTGCGGCCGGCAGCTTCAACTTCGGCAAAGCTTACGACGTGATCCTGGGCGTCGTCCGAAAGATTGCCGACGCGGCGTCGAACGGTGGCTCGGCAAAAGTCGACGAGGTGATGAAGCAGGCGCCGCAGGTGCTGGGCTTCGATCCGAAGGCCGATCTTTGCGACGCGCTGGGACATGTTGTCTGCCTCCACTCGGACGCAGCGGCGGGCATTCCCGGTGGTTTTGGCTTTGGGATCGCGATCTCCGTCGAGAAGCCCGAGCTGTTGCGAAAAACGCTTAAGACGGGCTTCGAGCGAATTCAGGCCGTTTCTCAGAACGCGTTCTCTGCCGCCGAAGAAGAGCGAAACGGTCGGCCTGTCTGGGTGTTCGACATCCCGAATATCCCGCTTCACCCGGCTGCCGCACTCGACAAGCACTGGTTGTTCGTGGGCCTGACGCCGCAATCGGTCGAGTCGTCGCTGATGCGAGTCGACGGGAAGCTCGAGCGCTGGAAGCCGTCGGCCGCCGAGCAGGAAGCGCTGAACTCGGTGCCGAAGGAGTTCATCACGCTATCACTTTCGGATCCGCGCCCGCTGTATGGCACGATCGTCGGTTATTTGCCGATCCTAGGGTCGGTAATCAACCAGGCCGCAGAGTCAGCGCAGAAAGGCGACGGCGCCGAGAAACCCCGCGGAGGAAGTAGCGCCGGCAAGCGGATGGCCCTCTTGGCGGACATCCCGCCGGCGGAAGTGCTCACTCGGCCGATGTTTCCCAACGTGAGCGCCGGAACAGTTGACGCGAAGGGCATTCGATTTCAGTCGCGCGACTCGGTCCCCGGCCTTGCCATGGGCGGATTCGTCGCGGCGCCGGTGGCAATCGCGCTGTTGCTCCCCGCCGTGCAGGCCGCGCGCGAGGCGGCCCGCCGCACGCAATCGAAGAATAATCTCAAGCAGATCGCGCTGGCGCTACACAATTATCATGACGCCAAAGGCAGCTTCCCGGCGGGCACACATCCGAACGCGGATCTAAAACCAGACAAGCGGCTGAGCTGGCTGACGGAGATCCTGCCGTATGTCGAGTTCGATCCCCTCTATAAGGCGATCGACTTCAACAAGGCGTGGGACGATCCGTCCAACCGCGCCGTGGCCGAGAAGCCGCTGATGCTGTTTGTGAATCCGAGTCTCGGCGAGCAAAAAGCGAATGGTTTTCCCGTGACGGAGTACGTCGGCATGGCGGGCGTTGGCGCCGACGGTCCGACGTTGCCGGTCACCAGCCCACGGGCGGGCGTCTTCGCCTACGATCGCGTCACGCGCATTCAGGACATCACCGACGGCACGTCGAACACAATTATGACCAGCGAAGCGAACAAGGAGTTGGGCTCGTGGACAGCCGGCGGAAGGCCCACTATTCGGGCCCTGACTAAGAAGCCGTACATCGACGGGCCCGACGGTTTAGGCGGTCAGCACGAGGGCGGCTGCTTGTTCGGTCTGGCTGACGGTTCGGTCCGGTTCGTCAGCAAGAGCGTCGATCCGAAAGTGCTGGAAGCCATGATGACGATCGCCGGCGGCGAAAATGTCGGAGCCCCTTAGCGACGCCGAGGGGCCAACTCGGATCGTCGTAACGTGTCCCGGCTGCGGAAAATCGTATCGCATGCCGCGCGAGGCAGCGGGAAGGCGCGGAACGTGCAAGAAGTGCGGCACGGGATTCTCGATTCCTCACGATGAGGGACCGACTCCGCCGCTGCAACTCGAAACGCGGGCAACAGCAAGTTCTTTGGCGGAACCGGTCACACCGGCCCAACTGCTCCAGCTCCTGTCGGACTCCGTCGTCTTTCCGAAGCAGTCGGTGCATGCTGCGCATCGCTTGGTGGCCGGACTCGTCGCCGTCGCGATGTTGATACTCCCGCTGCTTTACATCGGCTTCATTGCGGGAGTCGCCGGGCTCACCTGGTGGCACATCAGATACGACGGGATCTGGATCAAAGCCAGCTTCGGATACGCCAAGGTCGTGGCGGCCGCGCTCTACATCGGGCTCGGCTTGGGAGGGATTGTCTGGACGCTCTCCTTGGTGCGTCCGTTGTTCATGAGATTCCGGAGCGAGGAAGGGATCCCCGGGCTCTTGAGGGCTGAGGAGCCGGTTCTGTTTGCATTCGCCGAGCGCCTGGCGGACCGAGTCGGCTGCCCGCGTCCGCAGATCATCCGACTCAACCTGGACGTCAATGCGAGTGCCGGGTACGAGACTTCGCTGTTTGGTTTGCGACGCCGAGCCTTCACTTTGACACTCGGCCTGCCCCTCGTGCGGGGCATGACGCTCTGCCAACTCGCGGGCATCATGGCGCATGAGTTCGGTCACTTCGGCCAGCGCAACAGTAGTTTTTTGACCCGTTTTATCACGCGTACGAATTCCTGGTTCGTGGTCGCGGTCAGCCAACGCGACTTGCTCGACGCGTTAATCGAAACATTGGCTGAAGCGGGGCACTACCTGGCGACGCTCGTCGCTTTTTTGCTTCTCGTGCTGGGCACCGTCTTGTTCCGATCCTTCAATCAGCGCAGCACGGCGGTCACGCTCCGGTTGTACGAGCATCGCCATGGCCGCGGCCTGACGGCGGACGCGATACGCCCTGCCAGCGAAGTTGTGGATGCTTATCTTGAAGCATCGAGCGATAACCCGAGCGGGATTCCAGCCGGACGGATTGACGGACTGTTCCACAGCCGGCTGTAATGCCGCGTTCAGCCGACGGACAGGTCCATTGCGCCACTGCGGTCGTGCACGTCGACAAAGCCCTGCAGTTTGCCGATCGCGACGACGCCCGACTCAGTCACCGTAAATCCGCGCGCGCGGTCGAGGTCGAGGTTGTAGCCGACTTCGGCCCCTTCAGGCACGACGACCCCTTTGTCGATGATGGCTCGCCGGATTTTGGCGTGGCGGCCGACGTTCACGCCCTCGAACAAGATGCTGTCCTCCACCCGCGCCCAACTGTTGACGCGCACATTGGCGGAGAGGATCGACCGCTCGACGCGTCCGCCGGAAATGATCGTTCCCGGGCTGATCATGCTGTCGAGTGCCATGCCGGCCCGCGGATTCGAGCCGCCGAATTGCCCGAACACAAACTTGGGCGGCGGCAGCGGAGGATGATATGTGCGGATCTCCCAGGCCTCATCGTACAAGTTCAACTGCGGCTCGACGGCGACCAGATCCATGTTGGCGGCGTAGTAGGCGTCGAGCGTGCCGACGTCGCGCCAATAGCGTGAGTTGCCCGAATTGCGATCCCGAAAGGGAAACGCCCGCACCCGATGCGTTTCGATAATCGTCGGGATGATGTCTCTGCCGAAGTCGTGGCTGCTTTCGGTAACAGTCGCATCGCGGCAGAGCTGATCGAACAGAAAACTGGCATTGAAGACGTAAATGCCCATCGACGCCAGACAGCGAGTCGGGTCGTCAGGCATGGGATCGGGGTTGGCGGGCTTCTCGAGGAATTTGATCACGCGTTGCGACTTGTCGACCTCCATCACTCCGAAGTGGCAGCCTTCCCGCAGCTCGACGGGAATGCAGCCGATGGTGCAGTCGGCCTTGCTATCGATGTGGTCCTGCAAAACCTCCGAATAATCCATCTTGTAGATGTGGTCGCCAGCCAGAATCAGCACCAGATCGGGACGCGATTTTTCGATCGAATAAATGTTCTGATAAACGGCGTCGGCCGTGCCCTGATACCAGTGCTCGTCGATCCGCTGTTGCGGGGGCAGAACGTCGATGAACTCGTCCAGTTCGCGGCAGAGAAACCGCCAACCCAAGCTGATATGACGGTCGAGGCTGGCTGCTTTGTACTGGGTCAGCACCAACATCCGCCGCAGACCGCTGTTGATGCAATTGGAGAGCGTGAAATCGATAATGCGATACACGCCGCCAAAGGGCACGGCGGGCTTGGCACGGTCGCGGGTCAGCGGCTCCAGCCGCGCTCCCTTACCGCCCGCCAAGACCAACGCTAGGACCCGTCTCATCCGCTGCTCCATCCCTTGCTGCAGGTTCGTCGGCCGATCGGCTCTGTGCGCGCAATTCTCCTAGAACAGGTCCGACCTGCCAATCGTCGGAGCAGAATTTTTTCGCGGATGGCAGTTTCAGCGACGCCCCGTCGGCGCCGCTCGTTCCCTACTTGGGCCTTGGGACGAGACCGCGCGGATCAGCATGAATCGGTGACAGTCCGGCGATCGCCCGCTCAGTAGTCCGAGCGGCCGCGTCCTCCGCCGCCTCCACTTTCGGTGCGGCTTTTCGCCTCGTTGACCGTCAGCCGTCGTCCCTGAAAGTCTTTGCCATTCATCGATTCGATGGCGACGTCGGCTCCGTCCTCCACCTCCACAAAGCCGAAGCCCCGCGACCGCCCCGTCTCACGATCGGAGATCACCTGCGTTTTCGAAACCGTCCCGAATTGCGAGAACGCTTCGCGAAGATCGTCCGCCGTCGTATCGTAGGGAAGATTTCCGACATACAAGTTCTTACGCATGGCCAGCCCTTGAGCGCCCGGGCGCTCCCGAGAAAATCCACCTCTCCTGCCGCAAACGTTCGCGCTCTCCCAATCGCGAAGTAACCGGACCAACCGGTTTTCGGAAGGTAATATATACACAAATGTATCGTGGATGGCACGAGGTTTTCCGCCTACAGAAATGATCTTTTCTGGCCCAAGGATGCTGTGATGTCCGACGCTTCTACCGCGATCACTCTCGACATGATGCGAGCGTCGCTCTCGAGCGCACTCGTGTGTGACGCGCTCGATTCGCTCGGCGTGCGAGGCCAGTCGCCGGCCATCGCGCTGCCCGTGAGAACCGTGGACAGACTGCTGGTTGGAAGGTGCAAGACGACGCTATGGAACGATCGGACCACGCCCGATCCCCATCCTTATGAGAACGAGTTGCTGGCGGTCGACACATGCCTGTCCGATCAGGTGATGATCGCGGCCGCGGCCGGTTCCCTGCGCTCGGGCATTTGGGGCGAGCTGCTCTCGACTGCCGCGCGCAATAGCGGCTGCGTCGGCGCGATTGTCGACGGTGCCGTACGCGATCTGGCTCAGATGAAGGAGATGCGCTTTCCGGTGTTTGCCCGCGGCGCGTGTCCCTACGACAGCAAGGACAGACAAGAAGTCACTGCGATCGATGTTGCGGTGGAGATTGCCGGAGTCGTTTTTCAACCGAACGATCTCGTGTTCGCCGACGCCGACGGCATCGTCGTTGTGCCGGCGGAGCTTGAAGCAGAGGCCATCCGTCGCGCGTGGACCAAAGCCCACGACGAGAACCGTACCCGCTCGGCGATCCAACAGGGCATGAAAGTGACCGAAGCGTATCGGCGCTACGGCGTACTTTGAACGCGACGCACGCAGCGCGTATCCGACCGGGCTTTAGCGGTACAATCTAAGTCCGTCAGCCGACCCTGGGACCAAAACTCAATCGGCGTCTACCACCCAACCGCGAAGGAGAATGCAAAATGCCGGGAAAAGAACGTCAATCGGTGCGCAAGCCGGCCACCAAATTGCCGCACTTACGCAAAAAAATGGCTCAAGTCACTCCGCGCGTTCGCACCCGCGGCAAGACTTTCGGAAAATAGCGACGACGTCGCTGATTCGAGCTACGGGCGCAGTGCCAAGAGGCCACGAAGCTGCATCCAATCGTGCAGCCGTCCTGGCCAGGTGCCCAACGCAAAAGCGATCTTCGGATCTTTCGTTCCCAGTCCGAGACCGTGGCGTCCCTTCTCGTAGACGTGCATCTCGGCAGGGACGCCCGCTTTTCGCAGCGAGAGGAAAAACTCGACGCTGTTCTCGACCGGTACCGCGCTGTCCTCCGCAGTATGGAACAAGAAAGTTGGCGGCGTTTGGGCAGTCACCTGCGTTTCATTCGAGAGGCTTTCCGCGAGCCCCTTCTCAGGATGAGCGCCCAGCAGGTTTTTCTTCGATCCGCCATGGCCGAATTTCTCGGTCATGGTGATGACCGGATAGGCCAGAATCGCAAAATCGGGTCGGCAGCTTTGATGGTCGATCGGATCGCTGGCGTCGGCCTTACCGGCATCGAAATGCGTGGCGGCCGTTGAAGCCAGGTGACCGCCGGCCGAAAACCCCATCACCCCGACACGATGCGGATCGATGTGCCAGTCGCCGGCCTTCTCACGCACGATTCGGATGGCGCGCTGCACGTCGAGCAGCGGTGATGGGTGATGGTAGTCCGGTGCGAGACGATATTTCAGGACAATGCCGGCCACGCCGAACGTGTTAAACCATTCGGCCACGTCGTGACCTTCGTAGCTCATCGCCAGGTGCTGATAACCGCCGCCGGGGCAAATCACCACCGCGCATCCGTTGGCAATGCTGGAAGCTGGCAAGTGCACGGTGATCGTCGGCTTGTCTTTGTCGGCCGTTCCGAGCGCTCCCGGAGCGCCTTCCGGCCACAGCAGCACGACCGACCTCCCCGCAGCGGAGTCGTCTGCCCCATTGACGGTCCCCACCCATCCCAAAGTGGCTGCCACGCCGATCGCGAAGGCCACGCAGATTGCTCGATGAAGAAGTTTCATGAGGATCCCCGAAATTCAGTAGACGTTTTCGCGAAGCAAACTCAACGGGTAGAACGTGTCGCGCCAGCGTACGCCTTGGCGCGAAAGAGTCAAATAGGCCGACCGCCACATCGTATAAAGCAGCGCGAGAATGGCGACAGGCAGTCCGAGCGAAACAACGGGCGACGATCCCAAAAGCCGCGCGGTCAGCGCGGTCGCAATGTGCAGAAACAGCACGCTCGCCAGCCATCCGGCGCCCAGCGCGTCGGGCCAGATCACGATGGCCGCGTACGGGAATAGATTGAACAGGACGACGACCGCCGTGTAGCCAATGAGTTTGGCAAGCGAATAATCGAAGATGGCAAACCCGTTCTTCTCCAAGCCGCGAATGACGCCGAAGAACGACTCTTGCCATTGCACGCGCAATCCGCCGCCCGCGTCGAGAGCGTCTTGTCGCAGCCCGTTCGACTTAATCAGCTTTCCAAGCTTGACGTCATCCAGCACGTCGAGCCGAATGGCGGCGTGTCCCCCGCAATGGTCGTAGGCCGTGCGACGCACCATATTGAACGCGCCCATTCCCAAATACGACAAGCGGAAAGGCGTTCGCACCAGCCACGGCTGCGCGCCGATGCAAAGCAACACGAAAAAGTACGCGTGCAAGACTTCTTCGAAGAAGCCGTGGCATTCCAGATGCGGCGCGAGCGTCAGATGGTCAAGTTGCTGGCCCTCGCACATTGTGACGGATTTGCGCAGCAGATCGGGTGCGAAAAAGACATCCGCATCCGTGAAGAGCAGATAGTCACCCTTCGCGCGCGACGCCGCGACGTGCATCGCGTGGCTCTTCCCCAACCAATTGTCAGGCAGCGAGTCGAGATGAATCACGCACAATCGCGAGTCCTCGGTGGCCAGCCGATCGAGAATGGCGCCGGTCGCGTCCTGTGAACGATCGTCGACGGCGATCAACTCGAAGTCGGGATAATCAATGAGCAGCTTCGAGCGCATGGCTGCCTCGATCTTGCTCGCTTCGTCCCGCGCTGGAACGATGATCGAAACTTTGGGCCAGGTGACGGGCGTCTTGAGCATCGGGACGATCGAATCGAGCGACCGCCAGAGCAGACTCACGAGCGACGGGGCCACGCCCGCCACCCAAAACGCGAAGATCATCCACCCGCCAACGAGAATCACGAGCGACAGCGACATGCGAAGCATCTTCGAGTGTCGATCGCGCGGTTGTCAATCGGATGGCCTCAACCTCGCGGCTGCAACTACTCGTGTCGCAGCGCAGTGACCGGATCGACCATTGCGGCACGCCGCGCCGGATAGACGGCGGCCAGCGTCGTGATCACCACCGAAAAAGCGAGCACCGTCAGGCACAGCCAAGTCGGAAAAACGAAGAGCGCCTGTTTGAGTTCGATCTTCAGATCACGATTGACCATGGTTCGGACCCACGCGTCACCGGGGTAGGAACTGAGCACTGCCAGGGCGAGTCCGAATCCGCCTCCGACCAGGCCAATCAGTGCTCCTTCCACCAAGAACACGAGCTGCAATTGGCCGTTGCTCGCCCCGACCGCCTTCATGATGCCAATTTCGCGCATGCGTTCGAGCACGCTCATCAACATGGTGTTGGCGATTCCCATCGCCGCAACCAACAGGGCGACGGCCGCCACGCACGTCATGCCGGCGAAGATCAACAGGTACATGAGCCGTTCGTGCTTGATCCCGTCGAGGAAGGCGAAAGCAGACAGTCCTCGGCTGTGAATTTCCGCGAGCACGGATTCGACGTTGGAATCGCGATCGATCAACAGCGTCGCCATGTCCACAACCTGCACGTGGGACGTACTCGAAGTGAACAGGTCGGTGGCCGTCCCGTAGGGCAGAATCAGGTCGCCTTCGACGTGCAACGGATCCCAAACTGGCTGGTCCTCGGACGATCGCCCCCGCACGACACCAATGATCGGAAACTCGCGCGACAGAGTCGGTTCGACTTTTGGCGACTGACCCGACAGGGCCTTCTGCAGTAACTGGAGCTGACTCGGCGAGAGCTTCAGTTGTGCCAGGACTGCGGGCAATTCCTGTTTCACTTTGTCCAACGCGGCAATTTCGTCGCGGCTCAGGTCTTCGCCATCCGATTTGAATAGCCCCATGGAGAACCCCGGCTGTTCTTCTCGCGCGCGAAACTCGACCGTCAGCTTTTTGCCGACGGCGTCCTTAATGGCCGCGTCATCAACGACGCCCAAGCGATAGAGCAAGTATTCCGAGACGACGACCGCTGGTTCATTCGGAGACTCGAAATAGCGTCCCTGGATCAGGTTCTCGCGAGCGGTCGCATCGTCCACGCGCGCAGCGCTGATCGCGGTCGATTGGGATTTTCCCCCAAGGACCGCGTAGCCACCTTGCCAGGTTTGCGGCACCACGGCTTCGACGTGTGGCAGGCTCGCCAGTTCGGCGAGTCGTTCGCGAGTCAGGGGAATCGGCGACACCGCCATGTTGCGTTGATGGGCCGCGACGGCTTGGCGGAGGCGTTCGCGGCGCGCCTCGTTCATTGTGCCCCTCACCTCGACCTTCTTTG
>Ga0210393_10000918_pt1 | contig 25290 bp, 19 predicted proteins | sample IncBWC27OmetaG_FD_160068 | JGI IMG/M metagenome (GOLD analysis project Ga0210393, IMG submission 160068) | Forest soil microbial communities from Barre Woods Harvard Forest LTER site, Petersham, Massachusetts, United States - Inc-BW-C-27-O ...
AGACACAACTCCGCCCGTTACAAAGATGTACTTCGCTGGCATCTCTTCCTCGCTCTAAATTGTGTTGGAGAAGTTGTGCAGGTGGGGTGCACAATCAATTATGGCAGAAAACCCTGTGGAAAGAAAACGAAAGAAATTCAAATTTAGCAGCGCGTTGACTATCGCGCCACGGGTAAGCGAGAATACCTAAAGGTTCCTTGCTGAAACTCCGAACCCTAGGGAAATTTCTCCCTGCAAAAGTGGGCCTGTGGCGCAGCTGGGAGCGCGCTTCCATGGCATGGAAGAGGTCGCCGGTTCGATCCCGGCCAGGTCCACCATATTTTCAACTACTTGCGGATACCCCACTTTTCAGTTTGGTAGCATTTGGTAGCAAAACCCTCGTCCCGTCCGCGCCTTCTTCCAAATTAGGAAGGAGTCGCAGCTCGGCGCTGATGGCGTCGACCGTCTTCTGCACGCTTTCCGGAATCTCCTGCATGTAAACGTCAGTTGTCGTTGCCGAGCGGGAGTGCCTGAGCACGCCATGAATGTCCTTCACTGTCCCCTTCTTCTGCGCCAGCGTCGCAATCGTGCGCCGGATCACTTCGAAGGTCAGCTTGGGCAAGTCAAGTTTTTGCGCCAACCAGTGCAGAACCCGATTCCGGCAGTTATTGCTGTCCATGAACCCGCCTTTTTTGTTCGGGAAGATGAACGCCTTCCGGAGACGAATTGGGACAATGCTGCTGCCAGAGCCACAAGGTCGTCGGCTAGTTCTTTCGGAACGTGGACGACTCCCAAGCCTCTTTCGAGTCTTGCCCCAGAGGCGGATTTTGCCTTTGTATACCGTTTCCGCCAGCCGCATGGTGCATTCGGCATGGTTGAAACACTGCCAGCGAAGCGCGAACAACTCGCCGGGACGGAGTGCATTCGTCATGTCAAGTTCCAAGAGAATGCGGTCTCTCAGCTCCAGCTTTGAGAGCGCACTCCCCAACTGTGGCCAAGTCAAGGTCGTCCGATCAGTGTCGCGCAACTGAGTCGAGACCGTGACCTTCCGAGCCGCGTCCTTGACGAGGAAGTCCTGATCGACCCCCTCTGCAAAGATGTCCCGAAGGTAAGCCCTGATCTGAAGCACTCTGTCCCTGGAGCTAGCTTTCGCCAGATTGTTAAGGTGGACTTGCAAGGTGAACTAGCGGCTTATGTGCCTGGGCACATAAGCCGCGTTTTGTGTCGTTGATGATTTTGTGGCCCAGGCTGCCAAACGGCGCACCGGGGCTAGTGTTGGCCGCTCTAAAGGGCACATAACGTGTCATAGCCGAGACTTGACTGCACAGGGCCGCTGGGGGAACGCGTCGAGGCTGTCAGACTCAGCTAAACCTCAGTTTCTCGTTTGCTCGGAATACCTTCCTAGTCATTGGAGAAGAACGGAACCCCACCTATCGGACGGGATTCCTTCCAAAGCGGTAAGTGATATTCAGGCTGGCGTAGGAAGGAATTCTTACGCCCACCACCTCGCTGACGGGATTTGCCGGAACGAGTCCCTTGCTTCCCAAACCGACGCGTCCCGGCCCATAGAAGCCGGCAACGGCAAAGTTCTCGGTGGTCTGTCCGGCCCAACCACTGGCAATCATCATGTTCACGCCGACGTTCAACCTTCCCTCAAGGAACGGCCGTGCCGCGGCGAGGCGGAACTCCTTGTTGGGTACTCCGACGCAATAGTCGTTGAGCGCATTCGGGTCGCCGCTCAGGTAGGCCGTTTCGCCGCAGCCGTTGCCCACCACTTTCCGGCCTACGTATTCGAATTCGCCCTTGCCCTGCAGATGGAATGGCAGCTTCTGATAAGTCCCCACAAGATCGCCGATCAGGCGTGGGGCCTCCGGCACGATGGAATAAGACGCGTTGACCAGTCGCGCATCAGCTTGCTCGAACGTTGCCTGTAGCGATCCGCTGGGGAGCCTCTGTCTTAGCGTAAATCCGAGATAACGGATGCGGCCCGCCCCGAGATCGAACTGCAGGCCCCGATCCGGATCGACCTTGCCGTATTCGGCGCTCTGCGTCTCGTGGCCCAGAGTGAGTTTCAGGTCGGTGCTGTGAAAACTCTTGCTGGCCACCAGTTGATAAGAGCGCGCCGTCTCCACCGATTCGGGCTTGATGGGATTGTTCAAGTCCGTTCCCAGGCGCGGGTCTTCGGTGAAGAAGGATTTGCCGAAGCTGAGGGAAATCAAAGGAGCAATCCGCGCGTTGCCGGGAAGAATGGTGAAGGTCGCCTTCGGCGAGTTCAGGCCCACCCATCGATTCCACGAATTCCCGGGAGTGAGCAAGTCCTGATTCTGGATGTTGATCTCATCTCGCCGCCATCCAAGGTAGTAGCGGAAGTGGCTCCCCAGGTCGCCCTCGCCGGCAATGAAAGGCGTCACGGGCGCAATCGTGACATTATTGGCGTCGATCGAGACGAATGGCCCGTAATAACCGGGAGCGGCAGGGTTGAAGAAGTTGTAGTGGTCGAGATCGTCGCGCCGCGGCGCCTCGCTCTCGTAATCCGCGCCGGCCAGCAGCGAGAAACTCTTGGCGATCTTGTTCACATAGGTAGCATTGCCCCCGCTGGCCGTGCGGAACTCGCTCTGCCGGATCAGCCCCAGCCCAAAATCAGAAAAGAGCGAAAGACTGTACGTGCGAAAAAAGCCGGAAAGCTGCAGTTCCTGGCTGCCGGTCAGTTTCCAGACGTCGTTCAGCGCCACGAGCGCCGTGTGCGTTTGATCCTTTTGCCTGGGGTCGATCGTGTCCGGATACTGCACCCATCCGGCCGCAGCGTCGACGGAGTTGAATCCAAACATGGGCCTCAGTCCGGCGACGGAGCTGTAGCCCAGATAGGCAACGCCAAACAACGTCAGCGTGTGCTCGCCAGCGTGAAAGACGCGTCCACTATTGAATTTGAATTGCTTGCGATGCTCCAGCCGATCGAGGAAGCCGTTGCCGAACGAGCCTTCCATCGCGGCCCAGGAATTTGTGGAGGGGCTCATGCCCGCCGTCAGTGTCGCGTCCCGGTAGTCGGCCGTCAGCGTGATAAAGGGATTCAGATAAGACCGCAGTCCGTAAGTCGCGGCAAGGTTCAATGCGTGATTGCCTTCGCGCACGTTGAACGCGCCGCCGTCGACCTGCACGCTCTCGATGACATCGGCGATGTATATGTTCGGATCGGCATAGCCGTTACCGTGCGCATTCGCCGACAAGTTGTTCGGCACCAGGTACGACCCCACCTGAATATATTGTGCGATCGGCTCGCCGTGATCGCCCGCCACGCCCGGCGCAAAATATTGCGGCGCTTTGATACCGCTCGACGCGGTCTCGATCGGATACCCGGGAATGGAAATCGGGGCGCCGGGACGTCCCGGGTTCGCATCGAGCAGATCTTCGGTGGCAAACACTTTCATCGCGGGATCGGGCGATAGGATGTCCTCTTGGCTCACGTCCGCGGTCACCAGAATGCTTTCCGTTGTCGACGCCAACTCACTCATGCTGACTGTGATCTCGGGATTGTCATTCTGCTGCAAGGTAACTGACCGGCTCACCGGGCGGAATCCTGCTACGTCAGCGTGTAGCGTGAAGTCACCGGTTGCGCGTAGGCTGAGCAGGAATCGCCCATCGACCGCGGATCGCGTCTGAGCGAGGACTTGATTTCCTTGCAAGAATTGCACCGCAGCGCCCGGCAGAGCATTTCCTGCAGGATCGACAATCCGCCCTCTGATAGCTGCATCTTGCGCGATGGCGAGAAGAGGTACGATCATCATCGGAACAAGAGCGATCCAACTTCTGCGCATGCGTCTTTCTCGTGCGCACCACAATCCGAACGCCTTTTCGGACATCGATATCAAATCGCCGCCCGCGCCGCCTCTTGGAGAGCCTTCATCGCGAGTAGGTAAGGGCGAGGCCCGTAGCTTACCCTTGCGACGCCATTTTGCGCGAGTATGCTGACCGACGGAGTCTCATCGGCGATCATGACATTAACTGGCAATCGAGACGCGTCCGCTAGGCGCCGGATGAGGTCGATATCCACAAGCCCAGGAGCAAAGAGTCCATCCGCACCGGCTTCAGCATACAATCGTGCTCGCTCGATCGCTATTTCAAGCATCGTATTGTCGTGGTGCTCTCGAGGCAGCCGGAAGAATACGTCTGTCCGGGCGTTAATGAAGAACCGGGTGTCCGCTTGATCGGCCACCTGTCGAGCGCAAGAAATGCGATTTGCTTGATCGCATGGTTTCCGGAGTTCCCAATTGGTTGGAAAGCTGTCTTCCAAATTGCAACCTGCGGCGCCACCCTCGATGGCCATGCCGATGGTCATCCCCACTGCGTCGGGTGCATCGCCATAGCCACTTTCTAGATCGACTGTGACCGGCACTTCCACAGCACTCACAATCCTGCGTAGATTGTTCAGCGCGAGATCTAACGGAATCCGCTCGCCATCTACGAATCCATTGGCGGCGGCAACTGACCAACTGCTGGTCGCGATTGCTTTAGCGCCGCCTGCAGCGACGGCCTTGGCGCTTCCTGCATCCCAGGCATTGAAGAGCACAATCGGATTTCCTCGAATGTGCAAGTTGCGAAATGTCTCAGCCTTACGGTTTTGTTTGGCTCGAGTTTCATCCCCGCCGCTAACTGTACTTTGCGTAGAATCTTTGCAAGCGGTCATGAGCTTCCTTCCGATTCACACCCGTTCGTTGTCTTTACGTGCCTAGCCTCTTGCCGCCTGATAGCTCACGAGCGTCTCCGCTCGATAGCGGCTTCCCGCCAATACCCAAGTTGCCGTCCTTAACTTCTTCGATCACCACCCATGTCAACGAACGCAGTTTTTCTCCTTCAATCGAGACCAGCGCATCGGTCAATTTCTGAATCATCTCCTGCTTTTGTGCTCGGGAAAACACATTCTCAATTAGTGTGACGTGGATCAAAGGCACCTTGCCCTCCTGATCGCCGGACTGATGGACCGATTTTTGGATCTGGACTCCAGATTTGCAGCTGAACGGACTTTACAGAATCCGGATATTTTCGCAGCAAAGCGCACGCGTCTGAATAGTGACCACTCGCCTCCGCGGCCTTGATAGCCAGGGCTGCTGCGCGCGGCGTCTGGCGATTGGCAAGATTCTGTTGCGCAAGAACCCAGGCGCGCTCCGGATCTGCGCCGGGTCCGAGATAAAACTCCGCGCCGTGGTCTGCGAACGCCAGAGGATCACGACTCAACAGCAAATCATAGCTTGTCCGGGCTCCTGCGATCTCGCGGCTACCACGATTTGAATCCCCGGCCCTCAAATGCAAGACTCCCAGCAGCGCTCGTGCCTCCGGCTCATTACTCGATTGGACAACGTTCTCAAGAAGTTCGATCGCCGATTCGCTGTCGCCGCGCAGCGCCTCGATCTCAGCCAGATGAATGTTCGCAGTGACAAACTCCGGTACATACATGAGTGCTTGTGTGTACAGGCGCTCGGCGCGCGTTTGATCCCCTCCCTGCTCGGACCAGATCAGACCTCTCGCGAAGTAAATCCACGCATAGGGAAACGGAAGCGTCGTATCGAGACTGGAGAGAGCTTCTGCATATAAGCGATCCGCATCGTCAAGGCGACCGACCGCGGTGTACGCTACCGCCAAGGCACTACGCGATGAGAATCCTGGGTGACGGAGTAGGTTCGTTTCAAGCTGTGGAATCTCTTCCGGTGCACGTCCAATCGCGACAAGGATGGATGCGCGTAACGCGGAAATCTCGTCCGGTTTTGCTCCAGAGCGCTCCGCTGCTTCAACGTCGACAAGAGCATCCGCGAACCGGTGCACTGCGGAACGAGTTCGAGCGCGTAACAAGAGCTCCCGACCTGTCGCGTATCGTTCCTCACCAAGCGCGCCCGCGCGGTCCAATGCTTCGTAGTCACCCAGGAACCGCGATCGGAGAAGCAGTAATTCCTCCACGCCGATCTCATTACCCGCCTGGTGAATCTGTTGATCGAGGTTTGCGATCGCAATCGCACTATTTGTTGTGTTGATCGTGGAATCAGCGACGTTTGAGCCATTCTTAGCGCTACAGATCGTCGATGCGAGCGCAACTGCAAGGAATGCCTTCCAAAGTGGGAGTATTCTCATGGCGCCGCCAGGAACGGAAAATCCGTAGTTGAATGCACTTTGTCATCGTGATCGAGACCATCGATGGCGCCTGCCATCGTGCCATTTACCAATAACGACCGAAATATGTTGCTCGCGTCGTAGTTTGGCATCCTACCTCCACAGTCGTTGCTCAGTGCGCCAGGTGTCTGAAATTCTGTTAGCTCGACGGCGAGGAACTGCGTGCACACCGTCGATTTGCTGTTCACCCAAACACGATCATCAGCAAGAACCTTGGCGAGTCGGTCATAACGATGAGACGCTTCTCCTTTGGTGTCAGCTAGCCATTGATTGCCGCACTTGCCGTCAAATCCATCGTAAAGTCCAAGCGTTTTCTCGATGTCAGACGAAAAGTTTGCCCAGCCGTTTCGGGCGACTCGGTTGTACGCCTCCTTCCGTTGATCGCTCTCCGTATCAGGCGCCAGAGGCCCCCCCACAAGGGCGGTCTTAATCAATGGTCGCGCAGTACGCTCAATCGGCTCGCCGAGTTTCGGAATCGGCGGCGTCTTCTCCGCGGAGCTTTTTACATGCGATGGGGTCGCGCGCGGGACTTTGTGAACTGCGCCCCATACTGCCAGAAGATCCCCGCCCTTCGTAAGCACATCGAGATCGATGGACATCACAAGTGACGAAGATTTCCAGCCCGCAAGAAAATTCTGCGCTGCCCCTCCGCCGGTATGTCGCCATGTATCAAGAATCGAATGGGATGTCGCTTCATCAAACTGTGGACAGCCAGCCCCGTCCACTGAGGTTCCGTGCTGGAGAGCCTCACCCGCCACTCCATACATCTCTCTGGTGCCCTTCACGTTGTTGAAAAACGGATCGTCGCGCAGGCCAGCGAACAGTCGAAACCGCCGTTTTTTCCCCTCGATGCCAGTGATGTTGCTGGCATCGCCGTGAACGTAATCCGCGTCTCCGACCCAGCACTCGGCGACGCCCGCTACGTCGAAACGGCACACAATCAATGTCGTTGCCGTCGCCTTGCCGAAGCTCTTTCCGCTATCCACGTGAAACACATATTGCAGGTGATCGGAGAACTGATGGGCAACGATGTCCATCACCAGATTGAGGCGCTTTCCTTCAGACGAGGTCCATGTAAAGATGTCGCCAATGTCAGCCGCAGGATCTGCAATTACCGTGGGGGTATCCAAGTGGTCTGAGGCTGAAGCGACCCGAAAGCCCATAGTGATGAGGATCCCAACCATCGCCACTCCAACAAACCACCAATTCCATGCTTGAAGCCGAAATCTTTGCATATCTACTGTCCTTTCCTGTTCATTTCAGAGACTCCATAACCATCTCGCGTCCTCGAAAATCACGTTCGGCTTTTCCTCTGGGAAGAAAAGTTTCGCTCCGGATACACGGCGAATACCGAGCGAGTTGCCAACCATGCGAGCCAGATAATCTGGGCTTGCCTGGGAGAAGATTTTGTCGGCAGTTCCCCACACAATCCGCGTCGCAACATGACTTTTCCTGAGCGCGGATTCAATCCCGGCCAACGGATTCGGAGCGAGAGCGATTGCATAAGCGTTTGTGAGCGCCTTCCGCTCCGGGGAACTCACTAGAGGTCCAAGATACGTTTCGATGGCTTCATCAGTCGGGTGGGCCGGATTTGCATAGCATTGCCCCCCGAGGCCCTTTTCTGACCTTGCCAGTGCTTTGTCTGAAAGCCAGGGAACCAGCCACTCGTCGGCAAATTTTCCGGCACGCGCCAATTCAATCACTGGCAAAACTGCTGCAGGCGGACTGTCTGGCTCCGTGTCACAGTTTGTCAGCAGCAAGGAGCGAACCCGGTCAGAATGATGCGCCACGAACAGTTGTGCGATTGCGCCCCCACTATCGTTCGCAACGATGTCGATGGAGGAGATCAACAGCTTGTCCAAAAGCTGCACCAACATTTTCAACTGTGCCTGAGGTGCCACGCTTTGTCCGTCGGCGACCTCGGTGTAGCCAAGCGCCAAGAAATCCGGAGCGATGCAACGCCTTATTTTTGAAAGTTGAGGAATTACGCCCCGCCATTGGAAGCTATTCAAGGGAAAACCGTGAAGGAATAGTGCAGCCGGTCCGTTTCCTTCGTCGATGTATGCAATGCGGCCCTGGTCGGTGGTCGTGAACTTCTGTGCCGAATGAAATTCCGCGACGGACATTTCGTTCAGACCTTGCGCGGATGTAACTCCAGAGGCGCAGCACTCGGGATCGCGCACGCCTAGGGCCGACATCGTGATTGCGCCCGCACTCAAGCAAACGAACTCTCGGCGATTCATGAGTTTTTACCCTCGGTTGCTAGACTGTCTCTAAGATCCAAAGGTTGAGGTGGTTATTTCTCCCGCGATTCGGGAGGAACCATACCGTTGATGCGGTAATAAGCCACCAGTTGACCGTAGTGTTCGCCCGAATGTTCGATTACTCGATAGGCGAAATCCACCAAGCGCACGAGCTGCGACGATCCGTCGTTCACGCCTTCGTTTAAACCAGCGTCTCCCTTCGCCGCCAGCAGGTCAGCGCCGTCTTTCACACACCGGCTGACAAATGCCACGACATCATCCTTCGTCACCCATTCGCTCCGTGGGGGTCGTCGCCATATCGCGCTTGTTTCCCCTGAGCTACATCAGTGAAGTAGTACATCGATCCGGCGGCGTGAACGACTTGCTGAATAAACGAGAGCGATCGCGCATTCGGCTTGTACTCGTATTTCTTTTCGGGCAGGTCCTCGGCAATCGCAATCAGTTTTCGACCAATCTCATTCCATTGCCCAACAACTGCGGCGAACTCCGGTACGGTGGTTAGTTTCGCGTTTGCGGCCTCATCGATCGATTCCCAAAACTGGCGGAGTTCCTTGTCGAACTCCTGCCAGCGTTCTTCGGGAAAGAAGATCCTAGCGCCCTTGAGTTCGACATATTTCCGGGTGCCCGGGATGATTTCAGACAGCCACCGACCCCATTTCACGTCGAAATACACATCGTCAGTTCCCCAGACGATCAAGGTGGATGCCTTCAAAGTCTTCAGCCGATCTTCAATGGCTAGCGTGTGGTTGTTGTCAAAGGCCGCCAGAAAATGCTGAAAATCATGCGTGCGCTGCTCGTTTCTCACCAATGGACAGAGATAGTGTTCGATGGTGTGGTCACTGACCAGCTCCGGATGCTCGTATGCTGGCCCTAGAGCTTGCGGTGACCGATACACATTCTTGTCCGCGATCATGGCCTTCAGTGTTTCCGGCAGTCCTCCCGCGGCCGCCATTGCCAGAAATGGCTTGAAGGCCTCGGGCGGCCAGTTGTCGTGCGTGTCGCCGTCGGTCAAGGTGAGACTGCGAACGCGCTCGGGATACAAGGCAGCAAAGATCTGCGCGATGCCGCCACCGCTGTCGTTGCCCACGAGATCAACTTGATCGATCTTGAGAGCATCGAGAAATTCCTTGAGCATCTTCGCGTTGATCGTCACCGAAACGTCTTGATTCGGAGCGATTTCCGTGTCACCGTGGGCCAGAAGGTCCACTGCAAGGCACCGCCGGACATCTGACAAGTCCGCGAGTTGGTGCCGCCACAGATATCCGTTCAGCAAAACGCCGTGCACGAACAACGCCACCGGCCCTTTGCCCTGCTCCAGATAACTAATTCTTCCTGAGAGGGTATCTACGCTATGTCGAACCATCCATGTCTCCGCCTGGGCCGTCCTCTCGAACACCCGACAAATCCCGAGAATCATGGTTGCGACAACAACGATTCCTAACGCACAATCACGCGCAACCCTCTGACACTCACGAATCATGACTACCGCCTCTTTTGTTCCAAAGCTCAACGTCTCCTCCCTCTGGTGGAGGCATCGGCTTCCTTCAGCCTCTGCGCGCAGTCGTCGCAGCACACCTCAACCGTCTTGCCTCCGATCTTCACCTTGATGGGATCTCCCTCCAGCCTGCAGTCACAAGCCGCGCAAGTTTTCTCAGCCATACCTTTCTCCTCTGCTACCCGAGGTCCGGGTGAGATCAGTAGGTCATGACAGTCAAGGAGCCCGCTATCAGAATCTTTAGCTATTGTGGTGGGTTCCGCCGCCAGCGACGTGAATCACAAGAAATCGACTTCGAGATGGTTTGGAGTCAGTGCCTTCAAGAAATCTCTCGCGTCGAAGATTTCGCCTGGAGCGACAGTTCCAGATACCTTCTTGCGACTTGAGAAGATTCGTTCGAGCGCCTCCACCGCTAACGGCGCGGTGATGGCGTAGATATCCTGCCCTCGTGCGGTTGTGCGGCGAGACACCTCGCCACGGCGGACGATCACATCCATCACAAACTTCTGCGCTGAGCGTCCGCTCTCGTCAACGGCGGATGGCTCGGGTGTCTTGGGATCGTGCAATTCCTCGAGTGGCGTAAGGTTCATGTACGCCCGAACCTCCAGCACCCTGAGGTGTCGCGAGATGACGATGGTTTCCGCCAAGGGGAGTTCGACGACTTCTTGGGCACCGAAAGGCGTCGGGAAATTCCATCTCGTTTTGGGCGCAGGATCAGCGAGGAATTCCAGCCTGCCATTGGAAAATACGAACCGCCGATGCGTGTTCCTTTCACCTGTCCGCCGTGTCCCTCGGGTTGGTTTCCAACTATCCAGTCCCACAGCGATACGAATTTCGTCGGCTTGACTCCAGTCATCCATGGTTGCTGTCGACAGCAGATCTCCCAGACCTCCGTAAAACGCCATTGAGGGCAGGACAAGGACGCCGGCGTCTCGTGCAGCTGTGGAGAACTGCTCGAAAGCGGCCAGTGTGGCTGCTTGTTCCGCAGTGAGATCCAGATAATGGATGCGCGCCCGAAGAGCAGCGCTTATGAGTGGCGCAGCAGTATCCAAGAACGGCCCCGCGCAGTTGATGACCGCCACGGCTCCCGCAAATGCTTCATCCAGTAATTTCGGATCGTCAATCGAGGCAACCCGAATCACCAGGTCTGGGCTGGTCTCAGCAAGGGATTGCAGTTTCTTTGAATCTCGACCAACCGCAACGATCTTCCACCCTCGTCGTCGTAGCTCGGAGACTACAAAACGCCCCGTGTGGCCCGATGCTCCATAGACGGCAACAACTTGAGGCAATTCAGTCGATGATCGTTCTGAATCGCGTATATCCTTCGACAGGACTCCCTCCTTCCTCGCAACCGCTCTAGGAAAGTAGGCCATACCGAACAGCAAGTACGCTGTCAGAATCTTTAGCTGTTTGCTGGAGGTTGAACGGAGGGTCGATCAGCGGTGGAACGCCGAGTGCTTGAACTCGGATGGTGAGCGACCGTAGATCTGTCGAAATGCTGCAGTGAAATGACTGTGACTCGAGAATCCTAGATCGAGGCCTAATGACGTGAGGCTCTCGTATTCACCAAGGAGATCGAGGGCGCGAGCAAGCCGCAGTTGCAATTGATAGCGGCATAAGGGAAGGCCTTCTACTTGCTGAAAGACCTGTGTGAGATACACAGGGGACCCGCGAACTTCAGCGGCAATGTCAGCCAAAGTCCAACGCCGCGCCAGATCACTCGCCAGCACGAGCTTTACACGATCCACGAGACGCTGCCGAGCAAAGGTAGCGCCTGCGGCGCGCGTGGTACGTGGTCCGAGGGACCGCTGCACGAGCGTCAACGCCAAGGTTTCCGCCTCCAGAGGTTCGGCAGTTTTCTCGCGCAGGCTGTGGCGGAGCAGCGCCACCAGCGCTTGAGTCCGAGCGTCAACTCTGAGACGCGGCTGACGAAATGCCACTCTCGGTCCATCCTGAAGGAGAGAGGGTGGCGCGAGCTCATGCAATTGTGACTCTTCGATGACCAACGTTAGGCTAGCATCGCCACCGGACACAGGATGGCTGACCCGGTAACCTTCCATCGCATTAAAGAAGAGTACTTGGTTCGCTTCAGCGACGGCCTGGTTTTGTCCGACATGCCGGACGTAGACGCCGCGATAAGGAAACACAAGTTGGGTGGTCACGGTGCACTCTTCTGGGCTCTGGTGTCGACAAGTTCCTCGGCAGTACGTGTCCCGTATGGTAACGGTCGGAGAGTGCAGGAGAGAGTAAACGTCAAATTCCGACAGCTCTTGATTCTCGTTGTTGACGCTCACCCGATTGCCCCCACGACCGATACCACAGCATAGCACCGAGAGCTCGACTCAATGTCCAGAGGGGGATGATGGCGCGCGCTTCACCTTAAGAGGCAGTTCAGTATGGTCCCTTGGAAGAAAGCGAGAAACGCCCTGGCGATCACCGACTGAGCCAGTTCGTTGATGGTCAGCATAGTGAAGTTGAGTGCCTGCAATCCGGTTGTCAAACAAAAATCTAAAGGAAGTCAATCTGTCCAGCCGAAGTCCAAACTGTTCACCTAACCGGTGCAGTTAGGCGGATCATGGACCTCCATCGGAGATTTCCGACTGGAGGTTTCTCATGCTCGAAGATTATTACGTTAAGCCTTCGACCATCAACAGAGTTCGTAGTACCGCTTCCACCAGCAAGAAGCGCAATATCGAACTCCCTTGCTTCGTGATATGGCCCAGTCGTCGCCGATTTCCGCTTGAGTCCTCCAAGGGTACTAACCCCAAATACGCCGCGATCTGCTTCCCGCACTGAAGTCGCTCCGTCGTTCCGATGATTAATACGAAGGCTAAGGCCGTCAGTGCACCCACTCCAGGATGCGTTCGCAAGCGCCGTGCCTCCGAACATTTCTCTACTTCCTGCTCGATCGCTTGCGTTAGTCCGCTAATGGTCGGGTTCAACCTTGGCGGAAAACAGCCACGTTATGCTCCTGGATAACTTCCACTGATCAAGTTCGAGACTTTGCGCCAGTTCGTCAGTCCGGGTAGGGCTGGCCGCGCTTCACAATACGAATGCGGTGGTCGGTGAACGGTGCGTGCATGTTCGGAAGGTCCACCCGCGGCATATGACAAGTAACGCAGTCTTTCTTTCCGACGGGACAGCGCTTGCCAGAATGGTCGTTCGAGGTCTTGGCCGCTGGCGCTATAGCGTGGCAGGCCAGGCACTTCCCATCGTAAGCCGCCGCTTCGCGGACGAGCTGCTGGTGCGGGTCGTGGCATGCGGTACAGGCGAGGCGCGCGTCGCCGTCGCCCCAGCAACGGCTGCTTTCGAGACGATAGGGTTGAAAGCGCACAGTCTCGACGCCGGTGGAAGCCATTTCCACCACATCGTTCATTGTGCGATGGCAGGCTCCACAGAAATCGACTAGAGCGACGGGATTCAAGTCTTTCGGATTGAATATCGCGCGGCGGCCTGCTTCTGTTTTTTCATCATCCATGAGAGCCACGTGTTCCGCTCCGGGTCCATGACACGCCTCGCAGGTAATTCCGGGCATAAGATGAAATGGATCGAATCCCGCGCTTGTCGTAGCCGCCGTGGTGTGGCAGCCAAAGCAAAGCCTCAGGGTAGAAGGCTCAAGCAGACGTCCCATGGCGTCTTCGCGGTTTGCCGGCGTTTGTGGGTCGTGGCCAGGAGTAAGATCGAGACCCTGCAGGCTCTTGAAAAAGCTCATACGGCCTTCGTAGAAAGCGCCGTTCCGTTGGTAGATGTAAGTCTGGCCCTTCTGGTTCACGCCAAATGCCCAGTGCAGTGGTTCAGAAATGGACTTACGATCCTCGCTGACGGAATAGATGGCCTCCTCACGGCTGCTCGAAATCGCATAGGTATAGACGCCGACTTTACGGGAAATGCGCTCGTGTTCCCTGAGCACACTTGAGCGGGATGCCAGCGTGGAGGAACGCGCCATGGGAGTTGTTAGCTGAGTGACCGTTCTGTTCGCATGGCACCTGGCGCATTCCGCGGTGCCGACGAAGTCCTGCCTAGAAACGGAATGCTTGGTAGGCCACCAGCCCGCTGTTTCCAACCGTTCAGCGGTCGCCATCGGAGTCTCGATCTTCTGACGAATCCCGGAAGGATCCTCCGAGGCGACCGGCGACGCGGATGCTTTCTCGCCTGCGATGACGACGGAGTCAGCCCGGCTAGTCGAGGTCGAATTGCTGACCTCTTGAGCGTAAGCAAGCACCGCACCAGCGGCCAGGAGGGAACCGCAGACTAAAACACACGACAGGCTTCTTCCGACCATTCTTCGTCTCGATGGTCTTAAGTAGGTTCTCACAGCGCGCTGATCATCGCCGGCGCTGCAAACAAGTAGCCGGTTACTTGATCTAAGCCCCTTCGATGATCGTAATGTAGCGGTCGATGGGCAGATCGGTAAAAGTTTCAATTCTGCCGCTGGGCTGTGGCCACTGAATCTCAAGCCGGTCGATTTTCGTTCTGGAACCGACGCCCAACACGTCGCGCGGGTCGTGTGAAGAGAGATAACTGCCTCCGCCGACTTTGAGCCGGCTCCGTCTCAGGTCTCCCGCCTGCCAACGGATTCGCGCTCCGATGGCATCGGGATTCGATCTTTTCCCCACGAGCCGCAGTCCTAGCCAGTGATTGCCAACTGCGGCGGAGTTCTTGAGCAACAGAGGCGCCCCGCCATTCACCGCCACCAGGACGTCGACCGCTCCGTCGTTATTGAAATCGCCGATGGCCAGCCCTCGCGCGGCGTAGCTTTCGGCAAACACCGGGCCAGCGGCAGGGCCGACATTCTCCAGACCTTTCCCGGTATTGTGAAACAAAAGCAACGGCTCAAGATAGCTCACGTGTGTGGTGTGAGATTCGATCTTGTCATCCGGGTGCCCGTTCGCAAGGAACAAGTCGAGGTTGCCATCGTTGTCGTAGTCGAAAAACTTGGCACCCCAACCGCTCATCAACCGGGTAGCGCGGCTGATGCCGAGCGCTCCCGACACATCGTCGAAAGTAAGATCGTGGTTGTTGCGATACACGGAGTAGATTTCCTGATCAACGTTGGCCACAAATAAGTCCTGCCAGCCGTCCTGATCGTAGTCGGCGGAGTCAACCCCCATGCCAGATCGGGCGCGCCCATCTTGGCTAAAGGCCACGCCGGATTCCAGCCCGATGTCCTCGAATTTTCCTTTGCGGTTGAGGAAAAGGAAATTGGGGACCGTGTCATTGGCAACAAACAGATCCGTCCAGCCATCATTGTTAATATCGGTGGCGACCACGCCCCAGGCTTTACCGAGGGCTTTGGCGATTCCGGTTTCCTGGGACACGTCGCGGAACGTGCCATCGCCATTGTTGTGAAACAGCCAGCTGCGAGCCGGGGGATAGACGCGCGGAACGCAGTAATAGCGCTCTCCGCCTTGCACGTTGCCACAGAACTGGTTGCTCGCCTTGTTGAACTCGACGAAGTGGCATACGAACAGGTCCAGCCGCCCGTCATTGTCATAGTCGAACCATACTGCGCTCGACCCCCAACCCGGCGCTGCCACGCCGGCGGTTTCCGTGACGTCGGTGAAAGTGCCGTCGCCGTTGTTCCGGTACAGAATGCTGCGGCCATACTGCGTCACATAAAGATCGGGATAGCCGTCCGCGTTGTAGTCGCCGACGGCAGCGCCCATGCCGTAGCCCCCTCCCAAGACCTTAGCCTTTTCGGTTACATCCGTGAAGGTGCCATCGCGATTGTTGTGGTAGAGCGCGTTGCGCAAGGTCGGCTTCGGGTCGTAGAAATCGCATTTCCCGCTGTTGACGAGATAAATATCCATCCAGCCGTCATTGTCATAATCGAGAAAAGCGCAACCTGCGCCGGTGGTCTCGGGCAGGTAGTAGTCGGCAGAGCGGCCGTTGGAGTGGCGCCAGGTGATTCCGCTGACGGAAGGCGGGACAAGTTCGAAAAGATTACCCTTCGGCACTGCTGCAGCGGTCTGTGGAGCGGAGGCCGACCCGCCCATTCTTCCCAAGGCCGCCCCGGCGCCATACGCTGGCAGCGACATGGCGAGCGCACGCAAGAAGTCCCTTCGAGGAATTTGTGCCATCAGGGTTGTTTGTTCCCTTCAGCGGCGGGAACTGAGCCAGTGGAATCCAGGCGCAGAGGACGTTGTTCACCGTAGGTTGTAGGCTCGCCGGGTGTTTGCGTCTTCTCCTTTAGACGAAGGAATAAAACGCGGGCGCGGGCGGCATCTTCCCTTCGGCCCGCTCTGGCGTAGGCATTGCCTAGAGCGAACTGAAATTGCGCTTCTTGAGGAACCATGCGCGCTGCAGTTTCAAGCTCGGGAATCGACTGGGCTGTGTCACCCGAGTCGTAGTAGAGCAATCCCAGAAGATAATGGCCAAATGGATAGTTCGGATCGAGCTTTACGACCTCCAGCGCATAGGGAATTCCCGCGGCGGAATCGACGCGATAGTGGGTAACTGCAATCTGCAGACGAGCTCGGGTGTGTCCGGGATTGTTCTTGATCTCCTCCTCGAACTGGGCGACTCCGCCTTCGGGATCGTCAACCGTGAGCAGAAACCGGCCGTAGGCGTAATGAACGTTGAGGAATTGAGGAAAATCCTGCACCAGAGCCGCGTAACTCGTCCTGGCTTCGTCGAGCTTCTTGGCCAAGCTGAGTTCTTCGGCGCGACCGGCGCGCAAGATGACTTGCTCGTCCGGTGAACCGTGGGCCGGAGCATTCTTGGGACGCAGCAGGAGAACGCCCATACCAAGGGCGGCATCCAGTTCTTCGCTGTGCACGCCTTCCTTGACCAGGAAGTGAAGCGTTTCGAGCGCACTTTCATACTGCCCCTTGCGAAGCTGCAGCATCGCTTCGTGATACAGAAGCACTTGCGGAAGCTGGTCATCCTTCCGAACGCCCAGCTCCTTGGCCTTCTGAAGGTCTTGCAGGGCGCTGTCGTCGAGGTTGAGCTGATACTCGCAAAGGCCCAGCATGAGATGAGCCGTTCCGTTCTTCGGATCGTAGGCGAGCAGGCGACGAAAGGCGTGTGCCGCACCGGGATAGGAGTTCTGATCGTAAAGGATAGTTCCCAGGGACCACCAACCCTCTTTCCAGGCCGGGCGCATTGCGAGAGCCGCTTTGTATAGCGGAATCGCTTGATCCAGGCGTTCGGCATCTCGGGCAGCGTCGGCTTTTGCCGAAATGGTGGCAAACCCGGCGGCCGAATCGGGCTTGCTCTGCGCGAGACCTGGCGAGACACCGAGCAACGCGAGGCTCAGGAACAGAGGCAAGGCCCCGCCCGCCGCCAAGCGCACGCCTGCAGGCCGATACAACGCGAGGCGGACGTGCGCATAACCGCTGATCACAGCTAGATTTTACGAGATAAGGTTCCAGATTGTTGAGTCGAAAGTGGATTCATTTCCGCCTAGGACGCAGAGCGAAAAAAGTGAGGCGCACCCCGAAGGGTACGCCTCAAGGGGAAGCGTCAGAAACTGAAGCGAGCCTGCATCTCGATCGTCCGGGACCCCAGCGCATTCTGGGCTTCGCCGAAATGTGGATCGTTCAAGTTGTTCTGGATGTTCCAGAGGTTCAGCTTGTTGAACAAGTTGAAGAAGTTGGCGCGGAACTCCAGCTTCGCGTTCTCGCCCAGCACCTTCATGTTGGGGAAACCGAACGCTTTGCTCAACGTAGCGTCAATGTCAAAATAGCGAGGCCCCACGAACGCGTTGCGTCCGATGCCCGGCAAACCCGGGACCGGTCCATACGGGGCACCCGCCACCACCGCCGAGAACGATGGTCCGGGCGTAAAGGAAGGCGGAGTGAAGTACGTCGGCACTCCGTTGGGGAACAGAGGCGTCGGCACTCCGTTGGAGAAGTCTCCGCCGGTCCTCCGGAACGCATCGTTGCTGTGATCCTGCGACGCGCCACCCAAATATGCTGCAGGCCGCAGATTTGTGGTTCCGCCACCGTTGCAGCCCGTCTGGTAGACGGCATCGCAGGTAGATGCCAAGGCCGTCACTCCACCACTTGTGACAGGCACCGAGTTAAACACAGGGTTGTAAGGAAAGCCCGAGTGTGCGTTCATGATTCCGCTGACGTTCCATCCGCCGGCAACCTTCTCCATCCAGCTCTGGCTCCCGTGGAAAATCGTCGGAGACCAGATGCCGAAGATCTTGAGCGTCTGCGTCGTGTCGAAATCGGACTTGCCGTAGTCCTGGTTCAGTGAAAATCCGTAGTCGCTGTTGGCGTAGTTGTTCGATCCGGTGTCCATCGCTTTGCTCCACCGATACTGCGTGTTCATCTGGAAGGAGCGGGCGAACTGATGACGAACTTCGGCCAGCAGGGCATTGAAGTTGGAGCGGCCCCCATTGTCGTACCAGTCCACGTGCTCCACGACCGGGTTAAACGCCAACCCCTGCGTGGCAGCCAGGAACAGGGCCAGATTGTACTGCCGGGTCAGGTGAGCAGATTTTGTCCCTTGATAGCCGAGGGTCGCCACCCACTCGTGTCCCAGGTCGTACTGCGTTTCCAGCGAATAACGGTAAGTGCGGGTGTCTGGCCAGCTCGAGGGAAAGCCGGTCACATCAATGGGAGAGAAATTCGCCGTGCCCGGGACCGGCAAATTGTTGGTACCAAAAGTGGCTTCTGCAAAAGGGTTGGACCCATATCCGTAGAACGAATGCACATTGGATGGGAACGTGTTTGGTCCGTAGACCACCTGGTTTTCGGTGGTCGTGCATGCGGGCGGATTCGTGCAGAAATTGTACGCCAGGTTGAATGCTGGTGAGAGGAATGGCGGGTTGTTGCGGCCGTTCAGAGAAGTCGCCTCCTCCTGACCGCTGAAGCCGATTCCGAAGCCGCCCCGCAAAACCAGCTTGTTGGCGAAATCATGGCCGATGAGATTGTGGGGACTCCAGGCAAATCCAAGCTGCGGCCCGAAATCGCTCTTGCTCGGGCTATACAGCGTGCCGCCTCTCCTCACGCTGATCCCAGAAAGGGCGGCGGTCCCAGAGCCCAGCTGCACGACTCCAAGGTTCCCCTTCTGATCGGAGATGGCGCCGTTGTAATCCCAGCGCAATCCCAGGTTAACGGTAAGGTTGGGCCGCAACTTGTAGTCATCCTGTACGAAAAATCCGTAGAGGTTTGAGCGCGTATCTTTTCTGAAATCGGCAGGAACGCCGGTGAGCGGATTGAACGTGGCTTGCTCCTGCGACGGGGCATCGTTCATGAAGTCCCAGAGATTGTGAAAATAGTAGTTCGGGCGCGCGTTCCAGGGAGCCAAGTCGACAAATTCCAAGCGAGTGATTTCCCCGCCCATTTTGATGGTGTGGCTGCGGTGCACTTTGGTGAGCACATCTTTCACCGCATAGGTCCACTGGTCAAAAGTACCCGGGACTCCTTCACCCAGATTGTTAACGCTTACCGTTCCATAGCCATCACCGTTCGGGGCATTCAGGTCCTGGAAATACTCATCCGGCAAACCCCAGGCTCCGTTGGGATTGTTTTTCAGGTCTTGCCAGCGCCAACCTGCGGCGTTGACTCGGGCTTCATTCAGCAACGTCGGCGCAAACGTGTGATTCCACAGGAAAGTCTCGGCTTCGTTGATCACCTTATGGTGAAACAGATTCATCGGAACAAAAGCACCGTTGTAAGAGGTGCTGCTCACGGGCACGTAGTACATGCTGAAGGCAAGCAGGTCTTTGCTCGTGGCATTGAAGTCCACGCGGAAGTTGTACTGGGCCTCGATCGTGTTATTGGGACCGTTTATGTTGTAGAAGGCAAAATCAGGGGTGGTCGGGTCGAGGTTACTTGCACTCCCGGTCCCATCCCCTCCCGTTCCCGGAGTGGAGTTGCTTGCCCACGACGGATCCTGAGAACCGAGCGCAAACGAACTATTCAGCGGTCTGCCTACATTCAGGCCCTGCCCAACGATGGTGATACAGTTCGTGCCCTCCGCCAAGCCAATGTCCGAGCAAGCATGGTGGTCGTTAGGCCCCTCTAAGAGCGTGCCACCAGAAATGTTGACTCCCGGATAGGCCGAGTATAGGGCTGCGGCGCTGCCCGAGGGGGCCAAGGCAAAGTACTGCGAAGTCGGGTACCAAAACTGCGAATTGGAAGTTCCATTGTTGCGAATGGTTTCGTAGGAAAAGAATCCGAAAAGTTTGTTGTGCAGAATGGGCCCGCCCACCGAACCGCCGAAATCGTTAAATCTGGCGTCGTCCCTCAAGGGGGCGTTGCTGTAACCGTTATAGGACTGGTAGGCATTGAGCCCGGGGCGGTCTCCCTTGAAGAAGAAACTTCCGTGGTACTGGTTGGTGCCGTTTTGAGAAATGACCTTGATCTGCGCTCCCGGGTAACGGCCGTCCTCGGCATCGTAGCTGTTGGCGACCACATGCACTTCCTTCACCGAATCTTCGTTGGGCGTGACCACAGCCGATCCCGCCCATGAAACGCTGGTGATGCCAACGCCATCCAGTTGGATGTTGTTCAGCTCCATGCGTCCGCCGCCGGCGGAAATCTGCGGGCCGTTTTCGGTCTTAAAGATTCCGTCCTCGGCTCCCGGGCCGCCCGGGCTGGCAAAGCCCGGCAAAGAATTCGTGCCGCCACCGTTTCCCTGAGAACCGTCTCCGAAGACTCCCGGGGCAAGCTGCGCCAACTGAAACACATCGCGGCCAAACGAAGGCATGGTCTGGATCTGCCGCGCGGTCACGGTGCCGCTGATGGTCGCGTTTTCTGTGTCAACTGCAGCAACCGCGTCGCCGTTTACCGTCACTGTTTCGCCGGCTCCGCCCACAGCAAGTTGCACATTGAAGGCGTTGGATTGTTCGGCGATGATTTGAACGTCGGAGGCCACGTATCTTTTGAAACCAGTTTTTTCCACCGTCAGCGTAAAACGGCTTGGAGCCAGCTCGATGAAGTTATAGACGCCCGCCTCGTTCGTCGTTGTCTGCAACTCCCGGTTGGTTTCCTGACTCTTCAGGGTCACCGTCGCGCTCGGAACCACGGCGCCTCCGGCGTCCGTCACGACTCCCTGGATCGAAGCGCGATATTGGGCATGCGCCGTGGCGGCCGAAAGGAGAACGACCACGAAAAACAGAGAGCGGTGTGCTGAAACAAAGCGGCTCATTGACTCCCCCTAGAGTGCAAGATGCTTTGGAGAACCCAGCCAGTTCAGTTCGCTGGGGATGACTACTAAAACAGTAGCAAAACGATTTAGTAGCACTTGGCCTGATGGTTGATAGCACAGTCCTTTTTCGACAGTCAAGCGGATTGTGGGAGATGAAAATGCATCGCCACCCCGCGAGAATAGGCATTCACTGGTGGCAGATCGGCAAAACGGCCTACCATATCGTTTTTCTAGAATGTCCCGGCCTGCGGTTGAAAAAGTTTGGCCGTGGTTACTCAACCGGCACAACAAAACTCAATCTGCGCGAGTCAGGGTTTCCGCCCTTTCGACTCGTTGGCCTGTCGCGCGGCGTTGGGGACGCGGCAAGTAGTTTCCCGGAGGATGAGTTCGGGTTCCACGGTGGTGCGCCGGTCGTGAAAGTCAGACCCCGGCCGGTTGATACGCCGCAATAGAATTTCAGCGGCAATCCTTCCCATTTCGCGCAGCGGCTGCCGCACCGTAGTCAAGCCCGGATTCTGATACGCAGCATTTTGGATGTCGTCAAACCCCACGACCGATACATCGTCCGGTACCCGCAATCCTGCTTGCCGCAGAGCGCGGATTGCGCCCATCGCCGAAATGTCGTTGAAGGCAAACAACGCCGTAAAGGGTTCGTGCGACGACAGGAGTCTCTTTGTGGCTTTGAGACCGACCTCAGGAGAAGGCGAATCCTCCTCCAATTGAGCGACCAGCGAACTGGAGATCGACAGTCCCAGTTGGCTGGCAACCTTTTCGATGTTCGCCCAGCGAACTTCTGTGTCAGAGCTGAAGGGTTGTCCTTTGAGGAAGGCGATCTGGCGATGACCCAGTTGAAACAGGTGCTTGAGGGCGCACTCAGCGGCTCGCTGATGATTGAGGACGATATTGATAACGCCCTTTACATCGTTGTGCCCCGACACCGTGACGACGGGCACCGAAAGGTTGTGGTGCCAGGGCGTATCCACTGCGATGAGCCCGTCAACCGATCGTTCCAGAAACAGTCGGGGGTATTCGTCAATCAAGTCGTGCCGGTGGCGATGACTGGCGACAAGATAGAAATATCCCTCCTGCAGAAGATAGTCCTCCACGCCGCTCATCACCGTGGCGGAGTATCCCTCGCTGACTTCCGGGACGATCACTCCTATGGTGAAACTGCGTTGCGAACGCAGAGATCGCGCCAGAAAGTTTGGGCGATAGTTAAACTTCCGTGCGGCGGCAAAAATCCGGTCCTTTGTGTCTTGTGGGATGGAGTCGGCGACGGTGGACCGGTTCATGACCAAGGACACGGTCGCCGGCGAGAGCGCGAGGTGCTCCGCCAGCCTTCTCAAGCTCATGGGCTTCCGGCCCAGGCGTCCCGCTGCATGGCCGCTCTTGTTGGCTTTCTTGGTCGCCACGCTGCTAATCTCGCACAACCGGAATCGTCGGGCAAGCGAAAGTCTCGACTCGGTGCGTTTCTGCGGTTGCGTTTCTGCTATTGACATCGGCGGCAAAAACATATTCTATGAACTGCTGTCACGACTTACTAATCCGATTTAGTGGCTGATAAACACAACTCTTGCAGGAGTGCCAAACTCATGGGGTGCCAGGCGCAGTGGGTCAGTAAGTTTTCTCGGTATCTTTCAGTTCCTCCTCGAAAGAGTCCGCAGGCAGCGCGCCCAGATGCGAGGGCTCTGAGGCTGACTCTGTTGTGCGCCATGTGGATCGGCGGGCCACTGGCGGCTCAAGTGCCGCAGGCCGCATCGTCTCAGAATCGCCCCCATGAAAACCAGACAGGAGTGGCGGGAGTTCGCCTCGACGCTCGCGTGGAGTCCATTCTCGGCAGCATGACGCTCGAAGAGAAAGTAGGGCAGCTCGTGCAGTTTTCGGCTGGCCAGGCCACCGGGCCGGGAACGGGCCGCACGGACTACGAAGACATGATTGCGGGCGGGCAGATCGGGTCGTTGCTCAACGTCGTCGACCCTCACGAAATCAATCGCTATCAACGCATCGCCGTCCAGAAGTCTCGCTCGCATATTCCGCTCCTGTTCGGGCTCGATGTCATCCACGGGTTCAAAACGGAATTCCCGATTCCGCTGGGGCTGGCTTCGACATGGGACCCAGGGATCGTGGAAAAAGCTTCTCGGGTGGCGGCCATCGAGGCTTCCGCCAGCGGCATCCGTTGGACGTTCTCTCCCATGGTGGATATCGCGCGCGACGCCCGTTGGGGCCGCATGGCGGAAGGCGCGGGGGAGGATCCTTTCCTGGGTTCCGCGATGGCAGCCGCGTACGTGCGGGGCTATCAGGGCTCCCGTCTCGACGCGGCGGACAGCATTGCGGCCTGCGCCAAGCACTACGTCGGCTATGGTGCCGCGGAAGGCGGGCGCGACTACAACACGACCGAGATCTCCGAGCATACCCTGAGGCAATTCTATCTCCCGCCTTTTCACGCAGCCGTCGAAGCCGGAACCGCCTCGCTCATGAGCGCTTTCAACTCGCTGAACGCAGTGCCGGCGTCAGCTAACCCATTCACGTTAAAGCAAGTGTTGCGAAAGGAATGGGGCTTCCGCGGCCTGGTGGTGAGCGACTGGTCTTCGGTTGGCGAACTTGTCGCCCACGGCATCGCCGCCGACGCTGCCGCGGCGGCATACAAAGGTTTTATGGCTGGTGTCGACATGGATATGGCGAGCAGTGTCTACCACGACCACCTGCAGCAGTTGGTGCATTCCGGCGCTGTGAAAGAGTCTGACCTGGACGAAGCCGTACGGCATGTGCTTCGCGTCAAGCTTGCCCTGGGGATATTTGAGCATCCTTTTGTCGAGGAAGGTGCTGCAGGGAACGCACTTTACCAGCCTGCGAGTCTGGCGCTGGCTGAGACCGCCGCCGAGCGATCTCTTGTTCTCTTGAAGAATGAGGGTGGCGGCCAGCCGCTCCTTCCACTTTCGAGAAACCTTCAGAACCTGGCGTTGATTGGACCCCTGGCCGAAGATTTTTCTAGCCCACAGGGCGCGTCGGAAAAGAATCTTCGTGTTTCCTTGGCTGCGTCACTGGCTCAGCGGGTGGGAGAAGATCATGTGTTCCGGTTCAAGGGGACGGGTGTTCTCGGCGGCACGGATGAGGAAATCGCAGCAGCGGTGGCGGGCGCGAAAAAGGCGGACGTGGTCATTGTTGCGCTCGGTGAAGATCCGGACATGAGCGGAGAGGCGGCTTCCCGCGCCAGCCTGGGACTTCCTGGCAGGCAGCAGGAACTTCTGGAGGCGCTTGTCCACACGGGCAGGCCCGTAGTATTGATTCTGTTCAGCGGGCGGCCTCTGACATTGCCGTGGGCATTCGAGCACGTGTCTGCGGTGGTTGCGGCATGGTTCCCGGGCATGGGCACGGGACCGGCGCTCGCGCGCACACTGTTCGGAGAGGTGAATCCAAGCGGAAAACTGGTGGTGAGCTGGCCGCGCAGTGTTGGACAAGAACCGCTCTACTACAACGCACTGAACACGGGACGCCCTACGGGCAATACCGATCTCAAACATCCACCAGCTAATACAGAGGATCGGTACTTGTCGCGTTACATCGATGAACAAAACAGCCCGCAGTTTCCCTTCGGCTACGGTGGTTCTTATACCAGCTTCGGCTACGGCGCCACGAACATCAGCAACCAACGCCTGAGCGCGGCACCCCTGAACCGCGACCTAAGTGCTAAAGCAGAATCGGTCGTGAAGGTTGAAGCCGAGGTCTCGAACACGGGATCGCGGTCCGGAGAAGAAGTGGTGCAGCTCTACGTTGGGCTGCGAGGAACGAGCACCGCTCAGCCCGTACGTGCGTTGAAAGGGTTCCAGCGCATTGCGCTCGCTCCGGGAGAAAAGAAAAGGGTGGAATTCGACTTGCCACCCGAAGCCTTTGCGATCTGGAATGATCGCAATGAGTTTGTTGTCGAAGCCGCCAAGATAACTGTGTGGATCGGCCCGGACTCTGCCCACGGATCGGCCGCAGAGACGGAAATCCTACCGTGAAAAGCGACTCGGCGTGGGGCCCTGCCACTGGGAGAACCTTGAGGCTAACGCTCATGACACTGCGAGAACATAAGTCCTTGGCGAAGAGAACCGTGCATTGGCTATTGCTGTTCGGGATCTTTTCGTCTTGCTCGGGAGCCGCGCAAGCGAATACGGATTACTATCGCCACGTTGTCTTCGACAACAGTCTAACCTCGGAGACATATTTTTACAGCGAGGGAACGTCGAACGGACCCAGTTTTCTTGAGCAGATAAACTCGCGCCTCCCGGTTGACACGAAGACTTTTCT
>Ga0210393_10000921_pt1 | contig 25260 bp, 18 predicted proteins | sample IncBWC27OmetaG_FD_160068 | JGI IMG/M metagenome (GOLD analysis project Ga0210393, IMG submission 160068) | Forest soil microbial communities from Barre Woods Harvard Forest LTER site, Petersham, Massachusetts, United States - Inc-BW-C-27-O ...
CGCTGTGCGAATACTTGCAGCGCCAAAATAAACATGGCAATTACGACATGCTTTAATAAATACACCTTGCGCGCCATAAAAGTCCTTTCCGAAAAATGCGGACCCAATTTTTATGAGTCAACGATTCAGTTTGGTTTTTTGTGTCGTTCTTGACTGCGGAACCGCCGAACGTCACAAGTTTCACGTCCAGCGGGGGATCGTTCTTAAGTTTCCTGAACGGGCATTGAACTTTGGCTCGTGCCAGTTCAAGCCTGTTCTCTGAGGGGTGGGTCGAACGCGCAGATACTGCCAAAGAAGAAAAAGGGAGTCAAGTACTTTTTTCGATTATTTGAACGTGAGAAATTAATAATGGTGAAAGACGATGGCACCCGCGTTAAGTGACAAATTATGTCGGCCTTGCGGCGAAGGCTGCGAACGGGGAAAACGAAGCCAAACGATTTTCTTGCGGGATCCTGATACGTCGGATGCGGAGTGCCGAGGTGGCTCCAGGAGCGGGGGCCCTTGCGGACGTGGTTGCAGGCGCGGTGCGCGAAAGGCAAGTTTCTGGTAAATTAGCAAGGTTGCCCAAACACCGGAGAGGTGTCTGAGCGGTTTAAAGAGCACGCTTGGAAAGCGTGTGTAGGTTAACCCCTACCGTGGGTTCGAATCCCACCCTCTCCGCCATTTTTAGCTCCCAACTCTTGATTTGTCCCGTTTCGCAGGCGACTTTCCGAATCGTCAGCTTTACGGCCGCGAGGTGGTTGTGCTCCCCCTGAAACTTGCGGTCCTCATGCTACGATAAATCATCAGCTTGCGGAGAAACCCCTGCCCTCCGTCATGCGTATCACAGTTAGGTTCCCATGCTGCTCCGAACGGTCGAACAAGTACGCCGCGTCTTCCTGGTCATCGCTGGGTTTACGCTCTTGCTCGCGGGCATTGTTATGCTCGTTACGCCTGGGCCGGGATTGGTAGTCATTTTGCTGGGCCTCAGCTTGCTCGCGGCGGAATTCGTGTGGGCGCGCCGCCTAATGAATCGCCTCAAGCGCGAAGGCCAGCGCGTCCGGTACGCCGTCTGGCGTCCCGGAAAGGACGCACCCGCGAAAGAACCCACGGAATCCGACGAACTCACCCCGAGCTAGATTCCTCGTAGTTCGAATGATCGCCTGGCAAGCTGGGCCAGCGGCGAGCCATGTTAAAGTAACTTTCAAATTTGTCGCGACGCGAAACGGTGCCAACTCATGCAGACGCATTCAAATAGCAGAGTTTTAAAGTATATCTCGACGCTGGCAGCTGTTCTTTTGCTAAATCTGCCGGTCTTTGGCCAGAGTTCCACACAACCTGCCCAGCAGAGTGCGCCACGACAGGGAAGAGAAGGGACTGCGGCGCGTGCGTTGGAAGCGGCGCGCGAAAATTCCCTCGAGCTGCGCGCGTTTTTGGTGCGCATGCCCAAGGGCGCGGACTTACACGTGCACTTGAGCGGGGCGGTTTATGCGGAGTCCTTCATCCGCGCTGCGGCGGAAGATAATCTGTGCGTGGATTCCGCAACTCTGTCGTTCGTGAAACCTGCGTCGATCACGACAAGCCAGCCGCCAAAGCCCGTTTGCGGGGAAGGCAAAGTTCCTGCTGCAAAAGCATTCAGCGATCAGGAATTGTACGACGCGCTGATCGATGCCTTTTCGATGAGGAGCTTCGTTCCTTCCACGGGAGTCAGCGGCCACGACCATTTTTTCGACACCTTCGCAAAATTTGGCGGCACGGATAAGCGGCACACCGGCGAGTGGGTCGACGAGGTAACGAGCCGGGCCGCCTCGCAGAACGAGCAGTACATGGAATTGATGTACACGCCGAAGTCGCCCAAAGCCGGTGTGCTTTCGCAGGAATTGGGCTGGCAGGATGACTTTGCAAAATTCCGCACCGAACTGCTCGATCGCGGCGTGAAAGACGATGTGGCCGCGGCGAGCACGGAGATCGATCAGATCGAGGCGGTGCGCAAACAAAAGGGGCACTGCGGCGAACCCGCCGAGACTCCTGCTTGCAAAGTGCAAGTGCGGTATCTCTATCAGGTGCTGCGCGGTCTGCCGAAACCGTTTGTCTTTGCGCAAACACTCGTGGCGTTTGAAACTGCTTCCGCGGATGCGCGCTTTGTCGGGCTAAATTATGTGATGCCGGAAGATGGCTACACCTCGATGGCGGACTACGCACTGCACATGCGGATGCTCGCTTTCTTTCACCAGCTTTATCCGAAAGTGCACCTTAGTTTGCATGCGGGAGAACTCGCGCCCGGACTTGTTCCTCCTGACGGTTTGTGCTGCCATATCCGCCTCGCGGTGGAGCAGGCGGAAGCCGAGCGCATCGGCCACGGCGTCGATGTGATGTACGAAGAAAATCCCGACGCGCTGTTGAAAAAAATGGCGAAGAAGCACGTGATGGTGGAGATCAACCTTTCCAGCAACGACCTGATCCTTGGCGTGAGCGGAAAGGACCACCCGTTTCCGATTTATCGCAAATATGGCGTGCCGGTCGCATTGTCCACCGATGACGAAGGCGTTTCGCGCATCGATCTGACGCGCGAATACGTCCGCGCCGTGCAAACCTACAATCTCCATTACGCTGACCTTAAAAAGCTGGCGCGCACCGGTTTGGAGCATGGCTTTTTGCCGGGAGACAGTCTTTGGCAGGCACGCGATGTCTTCACAACGACAGTCTCTGCGTGCCGCAAAGATTTCCCCGGCGCGGAAAAGAAATCCGCCGCTTGCGATGCTTTCCTGAACTCTAGCGAGCGAGCGCGACAGCAATGGGAGTTGGAGCGCCGTTTCGCGGAATTCGAATCATCGTTCGCCGCGGCCCCTGCAGATCCAAAAAGGCCAAACTAAATCCGCATCGATCTGTGAGCCACCTCGCCGCGCAAAACAAAAAAGCAGTGGAGGGTTGCTCCACTGCCTTGCTATTTCTTCAACCGGATTTAGAATCGCTGCGCGTTAATTTTCCATCTGCGTTTGCAGCACTTCGCCAGGCAGAACGAATCGCTGCGGCCGCGCGCCGGATTCGATGCGAGGCAGATTGACCGGCTTGCGCTCGCTACGGTCATGATGAGTGGCTGTGTTAACCGGCTTCCGATCCGGGCTAGCCGGAAAGAAAGTAGAGTCATCCGCGCGCATGCGCTCGATCTTGATGCCCAGCGAGCGTTCCAAGTGAAATAGCTCGGAGCGCTGCTCCTTCACGAAGAGCGTGGAAGCCACACCGTGGGCGCCGTTGCGCCCCGTGCGTCCCACGCGATGGATAAAGTTTTCCGCAACTTCCGGCAAATCGTAATTGATGACGTGCGCGATATCCTGCACGTGAATCCCGCGCGAAGCCAAATCGGTCGCCACCATAATGCGGAAGCGCCCTTGTTGGAATCCCGCGAGCGCGGTATTGCGCTGCGATTGCGAACGGTCGCCGTGAATCATCGTGGCGGAAAAGCCCTTGCGATTCAAACTATCGGCAATGCGCTCGGTCCCGCGCTTGGTGCGCGCGAAAATGAGGCACTTGCCGGTCTCTTTCGCCAGCAGGCGCTGCAACATATCCTGTTTGCGGTCCATGGCCACTTCGAACGCCTGAACGCGCACGTTCTCGGACGGCTTCGACGTGGAACCGAACGACAGCCGCACCGCGTTCTTCATGTAATCGCGAACGACGCGAACCATATCGCCTTCGAGCGTCGCCGAAAAGCACATCGTCTGCCGTTCCTTCGGCAAAATCGAAACGATTCTGCGAATCGCTGGAAGAAAACCCATGTCCAGCATGCGGTCCGCTTCATCCAGGATGAGCGTGCGCAGGGCATTGAAATGAAAAAGCCTTCGATCAAGGTAGTCTTCCAAACGCCCAGGCGTCGCGACCACCAGCCGCGCTCCCTTGCGAATGGCCTGGAGCTGCGCTCCTTCGGACAATCCGCCGACCACCAGCGCCGCCGGCATCAGCAACTTGCCGCGTAGCGCGTTGTATTGCTCCACCACCTGCATCGCCAACTCGCGCGTAGGCACCAGCACCAGCGCGTTGATTCCCGGCGCATTGTGCTTCAGCAACTGCTCCATCACGGGGATCAGAAACGCCAGCGTCTTGCCGGTTCCCGTTTGCGCGGTGGCCAAAACGTCCTTGCCATCCAGCGCGTGCGGAATGGCCGCAGCCTGCACCGGCGTCGGCACCGCAAACTTCACCGACGACAGCTTTTCTTTCACATAAGGAGACAGCGGCATCTCCGAAAACTTCTCATACGTCCGCACTTGCGCTGCTTCAGGAGCGCGCGCCGGGCGGGATTCGGAAGTGACTTCCGAGCTAACTTCAGACAAATTCGACATTCAGTATTACTCTCTTGCTGGCGGAAGCCGTCGGGGCGCACACACAAACATCGCGGGCGGGCCGGCAGCTTCGATTGCCAGGCTTCTTTTTAGATTACGCGTAAAACGTACGGAGAAAACTGGAGGCGGGGATTCTCAGATCAGCAACTGCACCAGAGGGACCGCACAACACAACCGAGGTAATAAGCGCAAAACCACCTTAGCATACTCCCTGGTCAACCTCCTAACGAATTGTTTAACACCCCATTCCTCGCTGTAACCTCCTTATCCTTCTCAATCCTCATGGTGCCAGGCTAACTTCGTTCGCTTGGATCCTCCTTCCTCGCGGTGGCGATCCAGAATCTTTTGTGTTCGGTTGGACCCCCTCCCCCCGGTTTTTTGTAAGTGTTGCTTTTAAAGGAGTTAGGTTTTCTGTAAGTCGTTTGGATGCAACACTTGCGAGGGGGCTTGTAAGTGCTGCATCTAAAGGGGTTAGTGTGGGGCGCGGACGAAAGAATTCAACGCAGAGAGCCTGGAGGATCACAGAGTTCGCAGAGAAGAGCGGCAGAGAATGTGGGTTGGTGTACACGGTGGAGAATAGCACGAGAGTACGGATTGGTTAAGGGATTTGCAGGGAAACGCGGGAACGGGGAGGTGGATGGATGAGATGATGGGGCTAACGGGGCCGTTGGAGGAAGGTAAGAGTGTTCGGCGTGAGTGGAGCGTGTTGGACGTTAGATGGTTCGAATGGATTCGCGCTGGGGCGAAGGAAGAGCAATGAAAAAAGGTCCAAACGCGCCCGCAAGACTCAAAGCTGCGGCATCTGGCGCTCTCATCAATTCGTGTCCAGAGACGGTTGCTGTCGAGTAGTTCGCGGCATAATCAGTAAGCTGCTGATTCTGAATTGATTGTGCGCTAATTTGTTATTGCTAGACGTTTTCTGGCTGGAGAGTGCAAGATGGGGGACTCTCCGCCGTTCTAACATGGAAAGCAAGCACACGCTTCGCCCAAGGAATGCCCAATGCCCCTTGTGACGCTCCTGCTTGTACTGTTCGGTTGCCTGGCTGTTGCAACGCCGTTCCTTACGCTCTATTTGTTGGTGAAGCACGGTAAGCTGCGAGATCAATTTGAACATTTCAAGAGCGACTCTTCGCGACAGCGGTCCGCACTGCAACGCGAAATAGCCGAACTGAACCGGCAAGTTGCCGGACTTGCTCCGGCGAAGCAAACACCAGAAAAGCACGCCGCACCCGACGCAATGCCTGCGGTTTCTCCCGCCATACCCATGCAGCAAATGCAGCGGCCAGCTCCTCCTGCTCCGTCTGTCCACATTCCGCCGGCCCAGGATGTTTCTCCAACACCGCGAAAGATCGAGCTGCCGCCGGCGGTGAAGTTTCCGCCGACAGCGAAACCAGAGTCCGGGCTTCCGGCCGCTTCGACAACTCCGGCGGAGACCCAATCCCCGGAACCGACGATTTCGCGACTTCGTCCCGCAACTCCCGCCGAGGCTCCGCTGCCGGCTGCCGTGCGTATCTCTACGCCAGCGCCCACCTTTGCTTATGCGGGCTCGGCGCCGAAGCCAACGCTCCAGCAACGCATGAAGAAGGTCTCCTCCATCGAAGAGACGCTTGGCACGAACTGGCTGCAAAAACTTGGCATCATCCTTCTGGTGATGGGTGTGGCGATGTTCGGCATCCTGGAGTTGCGAACGTTGGGAGCCGCCGGCAAGGTCGCCATCTCATTTCTGGCCGCCGTCGCTTTGCTGGGAGGAGGCCTGTTCCTGGAAAGGCGCGAGCGCTATCGCCTGCTGGGCAGAACGTTGATAGGCGGCGGATGGTCGCTGCTTTTTTTCAGTGTCTTCGGGATGTACCACGTCGAGGCGATGCAGGTGTTGGGGCAAACCACGTCAAACCTGATGCTCGATTGCACCTTGATGCTCGGCGTTGCCATAGCGATGGCGCTGCACACCCTGCGTTACAAGTCGCAGTTCGTCACGGGCTTGGCTTTTCTTTTGGGTTACACGACCGTCGCGCTGAGCCAGGATAGCGTCAACCATCTGTCGCAACACAACGTTTACAGCCTATCCGCGGGCGTGATTCTCGCCATCGGTCTCGTGGCCATCGTTCTTAGAATGGGTTGGTTCGAGCTCGAGGTTTTCGGCATTTTGTCGAGCTATCTGAATCATCTCTATTGGCTCTATCGCATTCTGGGACCGAATGGGGCGGAGCATCATCCTTTCGCGGCGTATCACGCCAGTGTCGGGATGCTTTTCTTCTATTGGCTGATTTTCCGCATCTCGTATGTGGCGCGCGGGATTAAAACCGAAGCCGAGGAACACGTCTCCACGGCAGCAGCGATTCTCAACATGTTCCTGTTGCTGGGGGTAATGAAATTTCAGTCGGTACAGCCGGAACTTGCCTATCTCGCGCTTCTGACCATCGGCGCACTCGAATTCGCGTTTGGCCAGTTGCCCATTACCAAGCGGCGTCGGGAAGCGTTCATCGTCCTAAGCGTCGCCGGCGCGGCACTTATGCTGGCTGCGGCCCCCTCGCACTATTCCGGCAACAACGTCGCCATCCTGTGGCTTGTTGGCGCGGAAGTATTCCTGGCCGCGGGCATCGTTGTCAAAGAGCCCGTTTTCCGCCGCCTCGGGTTGGGCACGGGGCTTCTAGTCGTCGCACACCTTGCCATCGTTGACTTCCGCGAGCTCATTTCCTTCCGTGAGAACAGTGAAGCTCTTCTTCTCTCTGCTGGTGTGCTCTTTTCGCTCTGTGCGGCCGTGTTCTACAGCAATGCGCTGGTCGTCGCATCGCACTGGAAAGAATTTTGCGACGATTCTCCCGAGCGGCCCATGCTCATCGCGCAGTCTTACGCGGCGGCATTCGCCGCCGGAGCCGCGGTCTGGGCGTTGTTCGCGCGTGACTGGACAGCCATCGCTCTCGGTGTGGTTGTACTAGCCCTGGCGGAGCTCGCGAAACGCTCGAAGGATCTGCACCTTCAAGTGCAATACTCGGTCTTGGGATTACTGGCGCTTTGCCGAGTGGTTTTCTTCAACCTTCATCTGGAAACGACCGGTGGTCAGCACGTGCGCATGCGGCTGATAACCCTGCCGCTGCTCAGCGCCATTTTCTATGTTGTCGCCAAGCTTGCGCCACTGAACGATACAAGCGGTCAACGCGTGATGCGCAGCGTCTTTTCCTGTGCGGGAACCGCATTGCTCGCGGCTTTGATCTGGTGCGAGACTCCTATGAGTTGGGCCGCCGCGGCGTGGGCCGTCTTCGCACTTATCCTCGCCATGATCGACCGCCGCTTCGAGCTCGACGAGTTACGGTGGCAGGCGCACGCCCTAGCCGCTCTGGCGATGGTGCGGTGCATCGCGGTCAATTTGTACGTCAACGAGCTGTGGCACGGTCTCAGCGTTCGTCTTTTGTCGATTGCCGTGGTGGCCGTGATTTTCTATGGGCTCGCGGTGATCGTCCGCATGCCGCGGGAGCTGCGCGATCGCGACTTCCAGCAGATCTATTCCTGGGCCGCTTCCACGCTGGCGTCACTGCTGATCTGGTATGAGTTGCAGCAGCGGCCCCTGGGCATCGCCGTGGCGTGGGCCGCGTTTGGCCTAGTGCTGTTTGAATATGGCTTGATGCGCAAAATTGCACAGTTCCGGTTCCAGGCCTACGTCGTACTTGTCGCCGCATTCTCACGAATCTTTTTTGCAAACTTGGCGGCGGACCCTGCAGGCGAATTCTGGGGATCTCGGACGTTCACCGTTCTGCCGCTGGCGTTGATTTTCTTTTTTATCTACGCGCAATTGCCGGTGGAGCAATCCGAAGAAAACAAGACCAAGTCTCACCCGCGATTTTCGGTCGAAAGCCTGCTCGCTTATCTCGGCACGTCCACGGTTGTGGCGCTCTGTTATTTTCAGTTTCCGCTGGAGTGGGTGGTCACTTCGTACGCCGCCCTCGCCTTCTTACTGTTGGGGATCGCGCTGCTTCTCGACCGTCCGCTCTTTTTGCATCAGGGGATGTTGTTGACGTTGGGCGTTTTTGCCCGCGGGATGGCGCACAATCTTTTTGGGGGCGGATACTATGCGGAAGGGAACTGGCAGGGCCGTTACGTGGTGCTCGGCTCGGCGGTCGCCATTCTTCTGGCCAGTCTCTTCTTCGCATTTCGTTTGCGGGGCCGCTACGCGCCATCTCCCGATACGAATTCGTCCATCAGGCCATTTCTCCTAGCTGCGAGCCGTCCCGAGCAGTTGCAGTTCTTTGTCCCCATCACGTTGTTAACGTTCATGCTGGCGATGAAGCTGCGCGCCGGAATGGTGACCGTGGCGTGGGGATTTGAAGCGGTCTTCGTCATCATCCTGGCGCTGGTGGTAAAAGAGCGCAGTTTTCGCCTGACCGGGCTAGCTATGCTGCTGTTGTGCGTCGGAAAAGTGGTGGTGATGGACGCCTGGGGGCTGGAGCCACGAGACCGCTATATCACGTTCATCATTGTGGGAGCGGCGCTGGTTTTCGTCTCCTATCTCTACACACGCTATAGCGAAACTATCCGGCAATATTTATGAAACGTTCCGTTGTCTTCGTACTGTTTTTTCTAATTCTCGGCATATCTCTTGGCGGGCTTTATTGGAGCCAGCGTCGCACGCGGCCGACTCCTGTTTCCGCAAATGCGATTATCAACATGGCCGCCGACGCACAGCGCGATCTTGCACGCGTCCCGATGCATTTCACGCGCATTTCTGACGAGCAAGAGATCGCCATTGGCGGCCAGCTGGCGGCCAGCTATGCGGCGCAGGCGCCGAAACTGTCGCTCGAAGAAGAAGCGCTGCAACTGTACGTCCGCCGTGTTGGGGCGGGCGTGTCGCTGCACGCGCACCGCCGGCTCCCGTACAACTTTCATCTCCTGCCGGATCGCAACTTGATCAACGCGGTCTCGCTTCCGGGCGGCCAGATTTATATCGGCGAAGGCTTGCTCGACCTGATCGAGACGGAAGACGAGATGGCCAACATCCTCGCGCACGAAATCGAGCATATCGATCACTATCATTGCGTCGAACGCGTGCAGGTGGAAGCCAAACTCAAGAGCCTGAATCTGGAGGTCGTCGGCGACTTGCTGCAAATTCCCATTTCTTTGTGGCAAGCCGGATACAACAAGGATGAAGAGTTCGAGGCGGATCGCGAGGGCATGCAGTTGGCTGTGGCGACCGGCTATTCACCTTACGGAGCTGTCGAGACTTTTGAGCGTTTCGTAGGGCTGTGCAACGAACAAAACATTGAAGCGAGTGATCCGGCTCAAGAGCTTTCGCAACTAGCTTTACAAAGTCTCACCGGCTACTTTCGCTCTCATCCGCTTCCCTCCGAGCGCCTAGCGCAGGCTAATAAATTGATCGCGCAGGAGCATTGGGAGGGCCGCAAAGCGCAGCGACCGTTTCACCTCGAATACGAAGTGCATAGCTGATAATTTGTGATTAGGGAATTCCGAGAGGAAACGGTGAAGCACTGGGCTGAGAACGGAAAATGATGTAGGAGCTAGAAGAGACCGGGGATTTTTAGGCCGGCCATGCCGGGGATTCCGCCGGCCAGATTTTTCATCTGGTTGGCGAGCTCTTCGTCGACGCGCCGCGACGCTTCGTTGACCGCCGCGCGAACCAAATCCTGCAGCATCTCCTGATCCTTGCTCGCAAAAACGTCCGGCTCGATGCGCACATCCACAATCTGCTTCTGGCCGTTCATCTTCACCGTGACCATTCCGCCGCCGGCCGACGCCTCCACCGCCACGGAGTTCACCTGTTGCTGCAAGTCTTCCTGCACTTGCCGCAATCGCGAGAGCATCTGTTGGAGGGCGTTGACTTCCATCAGGATTCCTCTTGCCTCGGTCTCACTTCGGAGATCTTTCCTCCGAAGCGCTGCAGCATGGATCGCACCATTGGGTCTTGCTCGAACTGTGCGCGCAATTCTTTCGAGCCGGATCCGCCGCGCGATGCCGCGGCTGCTGCTGCAACTGCTTCCAGTTTAGCACACACGCGCACGGCCCGGCCGAGCACTTTGCTCGAAACGCCACGGATCTTCTCCAGAGATTCGCGTCCTTCGATCATTTCCGCGAACGGACGATTTTTCTCCGGAAAATATATACGCAGCTCGCTGCCTTCCAGTTCCCATCGGCTGCTCTGCTCCAGCAATTCGCCGAGAAATTTTTGCTGCGCCTGGATCGCGGATTTGATTTCCATCACCTGCTCGAGTGTGATGCCGTCAGCACGCGTCGAGGATGCATGGCTCGAAGTTGGAGCAGCCTCTTCTGCCGCGATTTCCGTTTTCGCGGATGGCGCAGCAGCGGTTGCAGTGGAGACCGCAGCTTTCGGTTTGGTCGCAGGAGCAGAAAAACTAGAGACACGCTGCGGCTTTGATTCAAACGGTGATGCGGAAGACGCGGAGCTTCCGAAATTTTCCGCTGCACTTCGCACGGGAGGCGCAAAAGTTCGAGGTGCCGTTTGCGGCGCCGGTGGTGACGCGAACGGTGACGTTGCGTCGGCGGAAAATTCCTTTCGTGGCGGCGCGGGCAGGGAAGAGGCAGAAGCGCCGCGCGCCGCGCTTGCGCCACTCCCAGCAGGCGCGCCGCTTTTCAATTCCGCCATCAACTCTTCCAGCGGCGCGAGCCGTGCGGCGTTGATCAATCGCAACAAGCCCATTTCCAAGTGCACGCGCGGATCGGGCTTCCGGCGCAGATCGTCGTCGGTCTGCAAAAGGATTTGGAAAAATCGTGTGAGGTCTTCTTCGCTGAATTGCGCCGCCGCTTGCGCCAGCGCCGGACGCTGGTCCGGAGTCGCGGCAATCAAATCCGAATCCGCGCCGCACACACGCGCGATCAGCAAATTCCGCATGTGCCGGATCGCTTCCCGGCAAAAATGCTGCAGATTGCGCCCTTCTTTTTGGAACGTGTGGACCAGGCCCAGCGCGCGGTCCGCCGAGCCCTCGGCGATGGCGCCCACCAATTCGTTCAGCGAATCTTCCGGCACCACGCCGAGCAGTTCGCGCACTTCCTTATCCGGAATCGTTTCGCCGCAATACGCCCGCGCCTGCTCCAGCAGCGACAGCGCGTCGCGCAAACTTCCCTCGGCCATCCGCGCGATCACCGCCAGCGCTCCCGCTTCAATCTTCAAATTTTCGCGCTTGGCGATCTCTTCCAGGCGCCCGGTGATTTCGCCAAACGTCAGCGCGCGAAAATGGAAATGTTGCGACCGCGACCGAATCGTATCCGCCAGATTTTCCGGCTCCGTTGTGGCCATCACAAAAATCACGCGGTCCGGAGGTTCTTCCAAGGTTTTCAGCAGGGCGTTGGACGCTTCGCCGGTCAGCATGTGCGCTTCGTCGAGGATCACGACTTTGCTTCTCGAAGCCGCTGGCGCGTACCGCACCATCTCGCGCAACTCGCGGATCTGGTCGATGCCGCGATTCGATGCCGCGTCGATTTCGATCACGTCGAGCGAACTCCCCGCGGCGATCTCCTTGCACGAATCGCACACGCCGCAGGGCTCGGGCGTAGGCCCGTTCACGCAGTTCAGCGCCTTTGCCAGAATCCGCGCCGCCGTGGTTTTACCCACGCCGCGCGCGCCGGAAAAAATATACGCGTGCGCCACGCGATTATTCCTGATCGCGTTTCCCAGCGTCTCCGTAACGTGCTGTTGTCCAACGAGGTCTTGAAAAGTTTGCGGGCGCCATTTGCGGGCGATGACTTGATAGCTCATTGCGGTTTGGAGTTTTCGGTTCTCAGTATTCCGTTGTCAGTGAAGAAAGATAGCAAAAGAAATGAAACCGAGCACGAATCAAATTTTGCCGCAACCAAAGAGGCGACGAAGATCAACCAGCAAGAATTGCCTGTGCCAAATACTGTTTACTGAAAACCGATCACCGAAAACTACTTTCAGTGAGAGGAACTTCGGGTGGACTGCGGCACCCGAGGCTTTCCCGGTACCGTTGCTCCCTTCCGGGCCTGGCGGGGTTCGCGGGACCTCGTTGCACAGAGCCCGAAGTTCCACGCTCCGGCAGTCGCGCTCGTTCACGCGTCTGCAGAACAAAAGTTTATCACACTCACTCGCTGAAGAAATGAGGTGCAAGCTGTTCAGTTCACGAGAATCGAGACGGCAGGAGCGAGGCCAAAGGTGGCGGGGTCGTCGCCTTCGAGTTGCAGCGCGATGGCTTCCTTCACGTTCTCCATCAATTCGTCGAGCGTCAGCGCTTGCGTTACCACGGGCAGGTCGAAGCACTCAGCGACAAAATATTTGTCGCCACGAAAGACGCGCACTTGGATGATTCGCTTCATATTCTTGCACCTTAACCGCGCGAAACGCGCTGCGCAACTGGCCGCACATGCGGTGCTAACCCATCGGGCACAACTCCGTGCTTGCGCTGTCAGCCCAAGCACTATCGAGCGCTTATACTACCTGTCGGATGGAGTTCCTCCTCATCCGCCCGGCGTTTGCCCGCAGCGAACGCCGGTCCGCCGCGCCAGCGGTACGCATCGAGGCATCGCCTCAATGCCGCCCCACGATACGGGGCCAGCCCGCACTTCCCGTGCGCGCAGGAGGAATTCATGAAATCACTTTTGTCCGTCATTTTGGCCGGTGCGCTCGTTTGCGCCGCCACGCCCGCAACTTACGCCGCGCCTTCACATCAAGTGATGCAAGGCACGCAGGTGCATCTTAATTTGCTGACGAATATCAGCACGTCGGTTTCGAAAGATGGCGATCCCTTTGTGGCCATCGTCGCCGAGCCAGTCTTCATCGGCAACGAACTGCTCATTCCGGCGGGCACGCGCGTGAACGGAATCATCGGAACCATAGGCAAGGCCCGGCGCTTCTCCCTCTTTCGCGGCCAGGCGTACATGAATCTCACGTTCCGTTCGATCGAAATCGACAGCCGCGTCATTCCCATCCAAATGAGCATTATTTCCATCGAGCAGCCGCACGGCCAGAACAGCGACGGCAAGCGGCGCAAGGACGTGAGAATCGACGAAGGTCAAGTGATCCAGGAGAAGCACGATTACAAAGGTGACGTGCTCGGCGGCTCCATCGGAGCGGGAGGCGGAGCGCTCGTGGGCGTCATCTTCAGCAACGTGGCGCGGGGCTTTGGCATTGGCCTCGCCGGCAGTGCTGCTTATATCGTTGCGCGCAAAGGCAAAGAGGTGGAACTGCCCGCGCAGACCGGCATGCTCGTGCGCATGGACAATACCATCACGGTGCCGGGAACCACGGCGACCAGCGCCAGCTATAACGGAAACCGTTAACTTTTTTTGAACCCATTTTTTTGAAAGAAGGACTCGTCACAAAATAAAAATGCGCCGCCCGCGGACGATCCATCGATTCGTCCGCAAGCGCCGCAGGTTTTGCTTTCTTGGGCGGAGTGTGAATCGCACTCCGCCGTTTCTTTGTTTTTTCTTCGTCAGCTCTTCGGATAGTTCGGATCGGCCTTCACTTCCAGGATTTGCTTGGTGTGCCGTTCGCTGTGGGCCGCGATGAGCAGGATGAACTCATACCCATCGAGCTTTCCGAGCGGGCTGTCCGACACGTGAGCGCGCAGGCCCGGAGTGCTTTTTAGAAAATCCTCGGTGATGGCGCGGCTCTCGACGAAATGCTTGATCGATGCTTCCGGCGAACCGAAGCGGTTCGTCGGAACGAGCGGATCGGGCGCCTGGAATTTGTTGGTGCGGTCGGGAACCATGGCCAGCACGGCGTCGTCGGTTTTCTTCACGTCGCGGTCGGGGGCTCCGGCCGGTGCCTTCATGATCTGATCCTTATCGGCGGCGCGGATAAAATCTTCCGCCGCCGCGATGTGCTCCATCACCTGGGCGATGGACCAGCGCTCGGGCGCGGGCTTGAAGTTCCACTGCGCGTCGGAGAGGCCCTTGGTGGCTTCGAGAACCGCTTTCTTGGTGCTCTCAAGATACAGTAAGGTCTTTTCCTTTTCTGCCTGTGTCACTTCCTGCGCCGATGCCGCTGTCGCCATGGCCATCAAAAGCACGGCCATCCACAGTCCTGCTACGGATTTTGTCTTCATTTTCGATCGCTCCTGTTCGCTCGTCTTCGATGTAGGAATCGGGTAAGGGAAACGGGGAAAGGCTCTGGAACCCAGTGCTCTCGTCCTTGCGCCGCCACGCGTCGATTTCTCAACAGCAGGCAGAGGCTCCGTTTGAGAGAAATGTACCAGCCAACCCCTCGCTTGTCTATTACGCGGCGGGGGCGGAATTTGTATCAGCCGGTGGCCGCCGAAGTCCAAACAAACTGCCGGCGGCTACGGCGCACAGCAGCAAGACAACGGGATCGATGGGGTGCCGGTAACGCAGATTGGGATGCGTCACGTAGTACAACCACGGAAACACAAGTAGATAAGCCGCCGTGGGAAAAGCGTAGGGGCTGCGTTTCAAGGTGAGTGCCACGAGCCCCAGCAATCCTCCGAGCGCGGCGACCGTGTTGCACACCAGCAGCACGCGCACCAGTAGAGAATCGGTCAGCCGGAAGGCGTCCAGCGGCTCGGGAAGCCCGGTCCAAAACGTGATGAAACGGATCCAGGTCAGCTGGAGAAAGATTTTGGGATGCGCGCGGATGAAAGCGATGGCCTTGCGCTGCTCGTCGTCCATAAAGGCGGTCTCACCCAGCTTGAAGTAGCGGAACAGCTCCATTTCCTTGTTGATCTTTGGAGGCCAGACGAATTGCCGTGTTGCGTAGTTGTTGTTGTTTCCGATGTAGAGTTCCAGCGGAAAATTGGAACGCAGAGGAACGAGGCGGTGAAATTGGACGTAGTTCCGCACCGTCCAGGGCAGGCAGCACAAAAATGCGATGCCCGCCGCGGTTAACGCGTGTCCCGCGACACGCGGAATTTTTTTGCGCCACGCGCGATACGCCGCCCAGCCGAGCAGAAAGGGCAGCAGCGAGCCCAGCGAGGGATTGGTCATCAGGGTGAAACCCCACAGCAGACCGTAACCGCACCAATCCCGCAGGCGTTGCGATTCCGCCAGTTCGAACGTCGCCCAGAGAAGTACCGCGCCGAGCAGGGCGGCGAGAGAGGTGTCCCACACCCATTCGAAAGGAACCATGATGGCGTTGGGAAAAAGCGCCCAAAGCCACGCTGCCGCGGCGGCGGCGCCGAGCCCGGCGATGCGTTTTCCGGCATGAAAAATGACGATGCACACAGCCGAAGAAAAAAAGGCGTTGAGAAAAACGATGGCGAAAAACGAGCCGCGCGTGAAAATCCCGAAGATGCGGAAGATGCCGGCTAAGAGGAGCGGATACACCGGCGTCAGCCACGCCGTAGGCCCGGTCTCTCGTCCAAACGGCGAACTAAATCCTTTTCCCTGTGCCAGCGCGGAAGCGATGCTCCCGGTTTCCTGGGCGAACGAGGCAGGTGCGAGGACGTCGCGGGAAATCTGGCGCTGCTGATTCCCGGCGAAACCCAGCCGGGCGCCGAGGGCGACGATAAAGATCAGCGTCAGGGAGGTGGCGGCTGCGATGATCCCCTCTTTAAGTTTGCTTTGGCCGGTCACGGCGCTTTTTTTCATGGGACATCGATTCTATAGAAAGGGGAACGCGCCCGCCAACGCCCGGCGTTTTCTTTGAGGGAAGAATGTCTACCCATGAAACAGTTTCCATGGTAGAACGTCTACTATCATGACGAACAAATCGCGAGAGCGCATGGAACTGCTCCAAGGCACGCTGGATATGCTCATTCTTCGCACGCTGGTGCTGGGCCCGGCGCACGGCCACCAGATCGCCAAGCACATCCAGCGCACCACCGAGGACCTGCTGCAGGTAGAGCACGGCTCGCTGTACCCGGCGCTGCACCGGTTGGAGCGCAAGGGCTGGCTGGCCGCGAAGTGGGAGACGGCCCCGGGCCGCAACCGCGAGTTCAAGTTTTACCGGCTGACCGCATCGGGAAAAAAACAACTGGCTGCCGCGGAGTCGAAATGGAAGCGGCTGGCGGCGGCCATTGCCAGCGTGATGTGGCCGGCTTAGGAGGCGACGTGCAACCGTGGCGCGAATTCACAACCATGCTGAAGAGACACAAAACGCGCGAGCAAGACCTGGAAAAGGAGCTCTCGGCGCATCTCGATCTGGAGGCCGAAGAGTTACGCGATTCCGGCGTCTCGCCAAAAGAAGCTCGCTTTGCGGCTTCTCGCGCTCTCGGCAATTCCTCGCTGTTGAAAGAAGATGTTCGCGAGGCCTGGGGGTGGATGTGGCTCGAACAATTGGGGCAAGACCTGCGCCATGGTTTTCGCGCGTTGTGGAAAAACCCGGGATTTGCAATGGTCGCGGTGCTCTCGCTGGCGTTGGGCATTGGCGGGAACGCGGCGATGTTCAGCCTGGTGAATGGAGTTTTGCTGCGGCCGCTCCCGTTTTCCGAACCTGGCAGGCTGGTGCGCGTCACGGGCTTTTATCCGAAGGGCGCGCTTACAACCATGCAGGAGCAGTCCAGCACGATGGAGATCGCGGGCCTTACCACGGATGGGGAATTCAATCTAACCGGCCAGGGCGAAGCGCTGCGAGTGGCGGGAACCGCCGTCTCCGCGAATTTTTTTCCGCTGCTCGACGCGCAACCGGAGATCGGAAGCGTATTCTCCTCCGGAGAGGACCGTCCTGGGAGAGACGCGCTAGTCATTCTGAGTCACGAGCTGTGGTTGAAAAAGTATCACGGCGATCCGGGGATCGTCGGGCGGGTCCTGGCAATCGACGGCCAGGGGCGCCGGGTGGCGGGCGTCATGCCTGCCAGTTTTCGGTTTCCCACGGCTGGCACGCAGCTCTGGATTCCACTGCATTGCGATCCTGCCGACGCCGAGGATTATTGGGGAAAAGGGTTCATGCCGCTGATCGCGCGGTTGCGACCAGGAGCTAACATCGCGCAAGCGCAAGGAGAGTTGCAGGCGATGATTCCGCGGGCGATCGCTCTTTTTTCATTTCCCATGGGGAAAAACTGGAATTCCGACGCGACGGTGGTTTCTCTGCAGGAGAACTTGGTTGGCGATGTGCGCGGCAAACTTCTCGTGTTGCTCTGCGCCGTCGCGCTGGTGTTGCTTATTGCGTGCGCGAACGTGGCGAGCTTGCTTCTGGCTCGCGCGGCGGCGCGGCGCAAGGAGATCGGGCTGCGGGCGGCGCTGGGAGCGGCGCGCGGCCGGCTGATCCGGCAATTTCTGACGGAAAGTATCGCGCTGGCGATTGCCGGCGCAGCGCTTGGTTTTCTGTTGGCGTTTGGCGCGCTTGCGGTGTTGAAGTCCACGCTGCCCGCGGATACTCCCAATCTGGCGGAGGCGGGCATCGATTGGCGGGTGCTGCTCTTCATGACCGCGCTGGCGCTGCTCACGGGATTTCTTGCCGGGCTTGCTCCGGCGCTGGGATCCGCGCGGGTGGATGTGGTGCAACTGGTCAAGAGCGGCGGGCAGCGCTCGATGGGAACTTCCGGAGTTCGTTTTCGGAGTTTGCTGGTCGCTGGAGAAGTGGCTTTGGCCGTTGTGCTCGCCGTCGGGGCGGGACTCCTGGTGAAAAGCCTGTGGCGCATGACGCAAGTGAACCCCGGGTTTGGCGCGGAGAGCATTCTCACCGTACGCATTTCGCCCAGCGCGTCTGCTTGTCAAATACGCGCGACTTGCGCGGCGTTTTACGAGGAGTTGCTTCGCCGGACGCGCGGAATCTCCGGAGTCTCGGATGCCGCCGCGGTGAACGCGGTTCCTCTCGACGGGCAGACTCCGGCAGTGCCTGTCGATCTCGAGGGGCATCCCCGCGTCCCATCGGAAAACACCGCGCCCTTGCTGTGGGCCGGCGCGGTTACGCCGGACTACTTCCGCATGATGCGCATCCCGTTGCTGGAAGGGCGGGAGTTTTCGGAATCGGACGGCGAAAAGTCGCCCGCGGTGATCATTATCAGCAGCGAAACGGCGCACCGTTTTTGGCCGGGAGAAGACGCGGTCGGGAAGCATATACGCCCGGTTTGGGACCGGGAATGGCGGACGGTTGTCGGAGTCGTCGGCGATGTCAAACAATATACGCTGGTCAGGAACGTTCCGGATTGGCTCAGCGGAGAAGCGTATCTGCCGTATCCGCAGGCTGTGGATTTAACGGAGCAGATTCCCGTAGTCATGAACCTGATTGTGAAAAGCGGGCCGGGCGGCGCGGATGTCGCGCGGGAAATTCGCGGCATCGCCGCGGATCTGAATCCCAACGTACCGATCGGGGAAGTGCGAACGATGGAGACGATTGTGAACAACTCCACGGCGCAACCGCGCTCGATGATGTGGGTGTTTGTGGCGTTTGCCTGTTCGGCGCTGCTGCTCGCGGCCATCGGCACGTACGGCGTCGTTTCCTATTCGGCGGGGCAGAGGACTTACGAAATGGGCGTGCGCGTGGCGCTGGGTGCGACGCGCGCGGCGCTGTTTGGGCTCGTGCTGGGGCAAAGTTTGCGTCTGGTGCTGGCGGGTCTGGCGCTGGGCGTGGCGGCGTCTCTAGCCATGACGCGCATCCTGGCTGGGTTTTTGTATGGTGTGTCTCCTACGGATCCATTTACGCTGCTGGCCGTCGCCGTACTGCTGATTGTCATTGCGCTTCTGGCAGGCTTTTTTCCCGCTCGGCGGGCCGCGGGGATCGATCCCGTGACGGCTTTGCGTGTCGACTAGCGCGCCGGCCTTCATGGCATTGCCGTTTGCTGCGGATTGACGGTGCCAACGAAATTCAGGAGTGAAGATTGGTTTTTTCCGGCGGTTCGGAAAGGAAAGAGCGCCGCGTTCCCTTAAGGGGGAAACGCGGCGCCGCAGGGGGTTCTGGCGATTGTTAGCGGAATTGCTGGAGAACTACAGCGGGCAGGAGCTTGTTCGCGGAATGGAGTAGCGCGGCACTGTTTGCGCTCGCAGTTTCCGCTGAAAATTTTTCCATGTGACTTGGTGGTCTCATCTTTTTTCAATTTGCTGGCGCCGGCCGCACTTGGTGATACTGATTCAGTCGATCGCTCTGGCGCTTCGTTCCTCGTACCGCGTTCTAAGTGCACCGGGCCTGCCAAAGATTCTTGACGGCAATTGGTTTGTTTTCAGCAGCCGGCACGGGCAAAATGCGCGCCGATTTGCTTCATCACGGGACACTGTGCCGCTGCGGGACAGTGCCGAGTTTTGTTGTGGCGCCATCGCGCGTCATCCCTCGAATAAGAGACTCCGAATACCCGGCATCTATTCCAAGCGCCTCGAACGAACGCCGGGGACGGTTTACTTTTTCCGCCCAGCCAGGGATTTCCAGCGTTTTGACTTTTCCGGCGGAAACTAGGCGGCGGCTCCGGATTTATAACTGGCGCGCAGCTCCATGCCGTCTTGCTTCAGATAGCGGTACAGGCTGGTGCGGCCTATGCCAAGGATTTGCGCGGCGCGCAGGCGGTTTCCCTGGCACATGTCCAACACGCGCTGGATGTGCTGTTTGCGGACTTCCTCGAGGGAGAGCGGCCGCCAGTCGCCGCCGTCGGCCGTTTGCGGTCCGCGGTGTTGGAAGTGTTCCGGCAGATCGGCCAGGTCGATGAAGTCTCCCATCGCGGTAATCGCGGCGCTGGAGATGACGTTTTCCAATTCGCGGACGTTTCCCGGCCAAGGGTGCTGCAGGAGGACGGTTTGCGCGCGGCGCGTCAATCCGGAAATGCTTTTGCCGTAGGCATCGTTGTATTTTTTCAGGAAAAATTGAACCAGCAGGGGAATATCCTCGAGGCGTTCGGTAAGCGAAGGAATGCGGATCTGGATGGAGTTCAAGCGGTAGAACAGATCCTCGCGGAAATGCCCCGCCAGGACTTCGGCGCGGAGATCGCGGTTGGTGGCGGCGATGAGCCGGACTTGCACGTGGCGCACCTCGGGAGAGCCGACGCGCTGAATCTCGCGGTTCTGAATTACGCGCAGCAGTTTGGCTTGCATGACCAGGGAGGTTTCTCCCACTTCATCGAGGAAAACGGTCCCGCCATTGGCGTATTCGAAGAGCCCGGGACGCGTTTCGGTGGCGCCGGTGAACGCGCCGCGCATGTGTCCAAACAACTGGCTCTCCAAGAGCGTATCCACCATCGCCGAGCAGTTGCATACGGCCAGCTTCTGCTGGCTGACGGGACTCAGTTGATGTATCGCGCGGGCCACCAGCTCTTTTCCCGTTCCCGTGGGTCCCACGAGCAAGACGTTGGTATAGTGCCGCGCCACTTTGCGCGCAAAATCGAAGACCTCGAGCATGGCCGGGCCTTTGCCGACGATGCCGTGAAACTCAAGGTCTTTGAGCAACTGTTCTTCGAGCGCGCGCACGCGCCGCCGCTGGTCGTAGAGCGCGGCGACATCGTCCAGCGTGCGTTTCAAACGGATCTGGTCGATGGGTTTTGGAAGGAAGTCCGTGGCGCCGCGGCGGATGGCCTCGAGCGCCGATTCCAGTGTGTACTCGGCGGTCATGACGATCACATGCACGCCCGGATCGCCGCGCAGTGCCAAGTCCAGGAATTCGTAGCCGTCCGTCCCCGGCATGTGCATATCCGCCAGAACCAGCCGGCAATGCCCCGTGCGCACCAGCCTGAGCGCCTCCTCCGGGTCGGACGTGGGGATGGGCGCATAGCCCATCTGCGTGATCAACGCGGTGAGCATCTCCAACTGGCCCAGGTCATCGTCGAGAATGCAGGGGGTCAGAGAAGTCTTGGGAGCAACAATTTCAACGGACCTAGCCGATGCGTGTGCCACGATGCGGACACTAAGGGCAACAATGCTTCCAAGCTGGCACTTTTTCGCAGAGGTTCCTTCCTGATGGGAGGCAGTTAGGAACAATTCTGAGGCGCATTTTAGGTCGTTTGAAATCAGGATTTTAGAAGGTTGGAGAGGTTCACGTCGCTGATGTTGGGCGGGCGAGGGCTTAAGAGGTGGGCGAGAGCGGAGTCTCAGGCGAAATTTAATCGGGAAAGATGTTTCAAATCGGGGCGGGCTTGCGTGCACTTCTTGTTTGGGAGAGCGGGGTGGTGCCGAGATGCGGAATCCATGAGGTGTTGGGCGGACAGTTTTGGGGAGCTCGGCAGCCTAATCGATGTGGGGATGCACTTCCAGCAAGACGAATACCGTGCCGCCGTCCGGCGTTGGGGACTCCTCCACGGCCGCGAAGGCCACGGGATAGGAACGCTCCTCGGCGATGGGTTGGATTAGCCGCACAAACAGGACGGCACCATCGCGGAGGGCGCGGCGGAGTACCACGCGTTTGCCGGTTTGTTCATTCCAGGCCAGGTCGGCTTTTTCTACAAAAAAGGCGTGGGAGACGTCCCAGCCGGAAATTTCCACGGGGTAGACGGTGGTAAGAGGGGATAGGCGGGTCAAGAGTGTGCACAGCCTCCGGGAAGGTGAAAGCAGGGGGAGGACCAATGAGAGGGTTCGTACGATTAGGAAAGGAAGGAAGTTAGCTGGCGGATTCCCGGGCAGGCGTGTGCGCAGGCGAGACAGTGGGAGGGGGACTGTTCAGAAATGGAACATTAGAAATGGCTGTATAAAAGCAGGCGAGTGGCGAACTCCTCGATGGGGTCGTAGATGTAACGAAAGGCCAGGATCGCGACCAGCAAACCGAGCATGACGTAGCTGCTGCCGCGCAGCCAATCGAGATAGCGCTGTGCCGTGTTCTCGCGCATGAACAACATGATGGCGGTGCTGCCGTCCAGCGGAGGGAGGGGCAGGAGGTTAAAAGTGCCGAGGAGGAGGTTGAGCGAGAAGAAAACCTCCAGGACCGTGCCCAGGAAATTCTCGCTTCCCGTCTCTGGATTGAAAAGCCCGCCGTAGTGGAGACCGAGGCGGATGCCGATGGCGGCGATGAGCATGAGGGTGTAATTCGTGGCGGGTCCGGCGAGGGCCATCCAGGCGGCGCGCCGTGGATGGCGGCGTTCCCAGGAAGGGTCGAAGGGCGCGCTGGCCCAGCCGAAGACGCCGCCGCGCATGAGCAAAGAGAGCAAAGGAATGACGACCATGCCCCAGGGCTCGCGCTGAATGTGGGGAACGGGATTGAGCGAGACCTGGCCGCCGATGGATGCGGTTTCGTCGCCGCCGAGTTTGGCCACCAAGGCGTGTGCGGCTTCGTGGCACGTGGTGGAAAAAAGAAACGCCACGTAGGAGATGAAATAGAACGCCAGCTTTTCCGGCGTGAGTTCGGGCATGGAGAGAGTCCTCGTGCGGCGCTCCGGACAAGCAGAGTAGAGGTTGCTGGAAGGGTTTGCAAGCGAGCGGAGAGAAGAGAAGCGGCGCGAGGCGGACCGCTTGGAAATCGGCGGCCGCGCCTGCCCGGACGGACAGTATGCGATTGGGGGAGTACTTTTTTTCAATGACTCGATGCAGGCGGCGCGGGATGGTGTAGTAGCTGGCGAGGGGACGGCTGGCCCTCGGAGAGGTAAACATGAAAATGAGATGGACAGTTTTGGCAATGGCGGCAGGGATGTTTGCGGTTGTGTCGATGGGAGCAGGAAGCGCGTGGGCGCAAGGGCCTGCGGGAGCGGGTGCGGGCGCGGCAGCGGGAAACACGAGCAGTTCGGCTTCGTCATCGCATTCCTACAATCCCATCAAGTGGGTGAAGAAGAGCCCGAAAACGGCAGACGACCAATTGGATACCAACAGCGCGCGGGATAAAAAACTGACGGCGAACTTGCAGGCGGCGGGAGTGTTGCCGGCGGACAAGGATTTGAAGTCGGCATGCGCCTCGTTCAAGGATCTGGGCGATTGCGTGGCCGCGTTGCACGCAAGCCACAACCTGGGGCTGAATTTTAATTGCGTGCAGGCGGACGTAACCGGCGTGTATACGGGAGCGGATGTTTCATCGTGCAAAGGCGCGGTGGGCGAAAAGGCGGGAAGCCTGAACAAGGCCATTCACACGCTGAAGCCGGAGGCCGACGCGAAAGCGGAAGCCAAGAATGCGGAGAAGCAAGCCAAAGAAGATTTGAAGGAAGCCGGCGCTTAGCGAATCGCGAACTAGAGGAACAAAAAAAGGGCGAGCGCTCGATTGGGGCGCTCGCCCTTTTTTCATTTGAGAATCCAAATTGCGCTGCCGCGGAGAAAGAAGTCAGTCAGCGAGCTTGAGTTTTTCCAGGTACGAATTGTATGCAGCTTTTGTTCTGGCGGGGTCGGGCGGTTTTGTTTTGTATTCCATCAGCGGTGCGACGAATTCATCCATGGCTTTGTCGATCTGCTCGAAGTTTGCCGCGTTGGTCTTTTTCAGGGCGGTGTCACCGCCGTAGTCTTCTCCTTTATCCCATACTCTTTCCAGGATGCGCGCGAGTTCGGCCGCGGCCGCAGTGTCGCCTTTTTGAAATGCGGAATAAGCGAGTTGGGCCAGAGCGCGGTACGGGCCCATTTTGGTGTTGTCCACTCCCGCCGTCTGAGGTGCGTGCTTTTCTTGAGCGGCGGAAATGGACTGAACCGCAGATGCGAGCCACAAGAGCGCAAGGGAAGCGAGCGTCAGGCCGAGTTTCGCTGGGGATGAAATGGTCAAGGAGCCTCCTGTTTTGGTTGTTCCGGGCGTGGACGGCGCACATCCACTCAGGTGAACGTGTTGAAGAGCCAGAACGTTGCCGTCTTCGGATTGCTATGAATTGTTTAACATGGATTCAGGACCGTGTCAGCAGCCCGGGCGGTTATGGTGTGGCGAACCAGCTACGAGCTCTATCTCGTTCTAGGGAGCCTGCTGTATGGGAAATACTTTGGTGCCATCCTGCGTGAATTCGAAACGAATCTGCCAGGCGCTGGGCACGCTGCGGCCCGCAACCTCTGGCGAGGAAAACTCCCAGCGGCGTGCGGCCTGTAAAGCAAGATCGGCGAAAAATTTACTGGGGCCAGGCGATTCCAGTTCGGCTTGCGCGACGTTTCCGGCCGCGTCCACCTGAACGTTCACGGCAACCCGAACTTTCCCGCGAATCGTGGCGCGAGCTTTGTCGGAGACTTGAGGAAGAACCTGGTCGAGGACTTCGCCGCGGGAGGGGGCGTTCGATGAGGGTAGTTCGACTGCGTTCGCCTCTTTGGCGCTGCTAGATGGCGCGGGAACGGGTACAGAAACCGTGGAGACGGAATTGGAAGAATGGTCCACCGGCTGTCTTTCGCTGGCGGTTTTCATCGAGGACTCCGCCGGCGGCGACACAACCGGGGCAGTCAAAGCTGCTGCCGAGGGCTCCTTCTTTCCGGGAGACTTTTGCCGTGGCAACAAGTGGCGCGCGTCCGGCGTTTGTTGAGGCGGCTGGGTGGGGGCGACGGAAGCCGAGGCCGGATTCGACGGGCGCTGACTGAAAAATTTCGGAACGGCAAACAGAGCGATGACCACGAACGCTCCGACGAGAGCGGGAACGAGCAGACGCGAGCCCGAACCCGGTTTCGCGTTTTTCAGCGGTGCTTCCCGTGAGATCGCGGGCAGTTTTGGCGCAGGAATTCTCGCCGGAGGTGCCGCTGGCATCGGCGGCTGAGGCGCGGACAGGGAAGGTGGACTGGCCGGCGTGGCGCCCGCCGCCGCGGATGCAGCGAGAAGCGGCTTGGGATTCAAGTGCGCGGCAATGTTCCCGACAGACCAGCGGCGATGCGGGTCGAGCCGAAGCGAGCGCCGCACGATTTCCAGAAACGGGTCGGGCAAATGTTTTGGCAGCAGCGGATCGCTCTGCAGCGTGTCTTGCCGCACCGGGAGAGTTCGCGTCAGCGCCTCGGTAAGGCTCATGCCTAGCGACCAAACATCCGCAGCGGTGGACAGCGCTGCGGTGGCCGCTTCGGGGGCGTCATAAGCGTCCAATTCACGGGAGACGGCGCGCGATTCGCCGGCGGGGAAGAGCGCGTCGCTGGAAAGTTTCACTTTGTCGTCGATGGCCAGAATGTTCGCAGGTTTAATGTGCCCGTGCACGAGACTTTTGCCGTGGAGATAGACGAGGGCATCGAGGACGGGTTCGAGCATTTCCCGGGTCTCTTCGCCAGTGAGGGCGCGCTGCGGAAGAATTTGCGA
>Ga0210393_10000924_pt1 | contig 25231 bp, 19 predicted proteins | sample IncBWC27OmetaG_FD_160068 | JGI IMG/M metagenome (GOLD analysis project Ga0210393, IMG submission 160068) | Forest soil microbial communities from Barre Woods Harvard Forest LTER site, Petersham, Massachusetts, United States - Inc-BW-C-27-O ...
CGACGTGAATTGCGCGTGTCACACGCATCCGCCGGGGGGCACCGCCTACAGCACATTGGGCATCCCTCTGGAGCCGCTGGATCAAACCGGCTGCTCGTTCTTCGAGGACCACGGCGTTTACGACGAATACACGGGAATCGTGCTCGACGGCGAGCAGACCGACGGCATCGTCGAGGCACTGGGAGACAAACGGGCGCTGATCCTCGCCAATCACGGCCTGCTAACGTGCGCGGGCACGGTGGAGCAGGCGCTGATCGACATGCTCGACTTCGAGCGCACCTGCAAGATCAATCTGTCGGCTCTCTCCACGGGCCGCGAGTTGAAAGCCGCCCCGCCCGAAGTGGCCCGACAATCGCGAGCCGTGCTCACACAGCCTCGCCGCTACCCCTTTATGTGGGCCGCGATGATCCGCCAATTGGACCGCGTCGAGCCAGACTACAACCCCTGGCGCTAGTCGACCGCGTAGGAAATGGGTGCCACGGCTGAGCTCGCTCAGCCGTGCGTTTTTTGGCGGCTAGCCGACGGCGGATTTGCGCGGCCATTCGCTGCGATACGCCGGATCGGCGCCGGGCTGTGGGCTCGCGCCGGGCTGCTGCCCGTTCAGGCTCATGCCGATCTGGGCCATGCGCTCGCGGTGCCGCACGATGATCCTGGAAACGCTAATGACTCCGAAAACAATGGCCCAAGCAATCGCGACGCCTCCCAGCACCGAAATCGTCACGATCAGGGTTGTCTCTGTGATAATCGGACCAAAAGTCGGATGCATCAGCTGCCCCCCAGATTTCGCCAGCCGTCTGGCAACAGTCCGCGCTGGGGACTGTCACAATTTCGCGGTTCCCATTCGGCGTTGCTGTCCCACTTTTGACAGCGGGTGCCCGGCCCTGCGCACGACCCCTGTTGTGCAATCTGAATTATCCGCTCGTTATTCGCGGCCGCAAGAAGCATCTTACCGGGAATTTGGCTCGATTCCCGCTGTGGACATGACAGTCGCTCGCGAATTGGATCAGTGTGCGGCCGATCCCCACTGACATCCGTCGGACTCCGATGGGCGGTATTCTCAGCTGGCGAGCGAGTCGCCGACTGCTATGATGTGAATCATTGTGATTCAAATTCGGCGATAATTCGTCCCGAGTTGGGGACGCGCAGCAAGGATTGCTCGATCATTTTGATTGCGCCCTGTGGCGTCGGAGGGACTCGTGACTGCGGTCAAAGCTCATTGGATGACCTGGGGGGAGTTGCCTTGGCTGTCCCGCTCGGAAGCGGGCGGCGGCATTGTTCAGCTAGCCGAGCGGCTGTTGGAAGCCTCCCTCGACACCTCGAACCCAACGGCCTTTTTGAACCGGCGTTTGCCGGAGATCACGACCGAATTTTCGGCCCAATGGTGCTCCGTCTACAAGCGGGCGCCGCAATGGACGCGGGTGGCGGAAACGGGTCGTCGCGGGTTCGACGAAATTCCGCACCGCTTACTCGATCAGGTCCTCGACCGGGACGCGGGAGCTTTTCACGGGGACGGGTCGCCCGATGGTTGGCGGTTTCTGGCTGCGCCGCTGGGGGCCGCACGTCCGGGCACGGGAGACGTGCTGCTGATGGCGGGACGCAATCTGTCTGATGGATTGCTGCCCGCCGTCGTAGCGGTGGGCCGCGTGCTGGGGGTGTGCCTGGGTGTTGTTGAACGCTCGGCCAAGAGTTTGCAGCGGATCGAGCGGTTGGTCAGCACGCTCGAAGTGGCGACCGCGTTCTCCCGCACACGCGAGGCGCAACCTCTGCTCGAATTGGTCGCGACGGCCGCCACGCGAATTCTGGGCTGTGAGCGAGCCAGTATTTTTCTGTGGGACCGCTACCATCACGAGTTGGTGGCGCGGCCGGCCCTCGGCATGAATGGCCGCGGGCTGCGCTTGCCCGACACGGCGGGCATCGTGGGCGAAGTTGTGCAGAGCGGCAAAGCGATTCGCGTCGACGACGCTTACCGCGATCCGCGCTTCGACAAGAGCGTCGACGTCGCCAGCGGATTCACCACCCGCAACCTGTTGTGCGAGGCGCTGCGCGACGTCGAGGGCAACTTGATCGGCGCATTCGAGGTCATCAACCGCACCGAGGGCCCCTTCACCGACGAAGATGAAGAAACGCTGGCACAGCTCGGCGTGCCGGCGGCCATCGCGTTGCAAAACGCCCGCGAACGCGAGCAGATGACCCGCAGCATCGAGCAGTTGACCGAGCAGGTGACGCAAGGCGTGCAGATCATCGGCGAGAGTCCGGCCATTGTCGCCTTGCGCGCGACGGTCGTGCGGCTCGCGTCGACCGATCTGCCCGTGCTGATCTTGGGTGAGAGCGGCACCGGCAAAGAGGTCGTCGCCCAATCCCTGCATTTCCAGGGGCCGCGGGCCGCTTTGCCATTCATTGCGGTGAACTGTGCCGCCCTCACCGAGACGCTGTTGGAAAGCGAGCTGTTCGGTCACGAGAAAGGGGCCTTCACCGACGCCCGCGAAATGCGCCGCGGCAAGTTCGAGTTGGCCGAAGGGGGAACGTTGTTCCTCGACGAAATCGGCGACATGAGCCAGGCCGGCCAGGCGAAACTGTTGCGCGTGCTGGAGCAAAAGATCATCACGCGTGTCGGCGGTTCGCAAAATATCCCGATCAATGTGCGGGTGATCGCCGCCACCAACGTCAACCTGCCCGAGAATGTGCGCCAGCGCAAGTTTCGAGAAGACCTGTACTATCGGCTCAGCGTCGTTACGCAAACTCTCCCGCCACTACGGGAACGACCCGAGGATGTGTTGCCGCTGGCCGAATATTTCTTGAAGCAGTTCTGTGCCAAAGCGCGGCGGCCGTCACTGAAGTTTTCGGCCGATGCGCGTCGACGATTGCAGGCCCACGCGTGGCCGGGCAACGTTCGCGAGCTGCGTAACTTGATGGAACGCGTCGTCTATCTAGGCAGCGGCGACAAAGTCGAAGCCGAGGACTTGGCGTTCATTCTCAGTCCGGGTCGCGAAGCGGCGCTTGAGCCCTCGGGCGACATGTCGCTCGAGATGGCCAGCCGCAAGTTCCAACAGGAGTTCATCCGCCGATCGGTCAAACGCGTGCAAGGCAACATGAGCGAGGCGGCCCGACTGCTGGGCGTCCATCGCTCGAACCTCTATCGCAAGATGCGCCAGCTCGGCATGAACGAAGTCGGCGGCGACGAATAACTCCGTAAGGGAGCCAATCGCCGCCGCCGCTCATTATTGGCGCACGATCGCGAGGGTCTTCTCACGGTCGACTAGCGGCCGATGCGAATGCCGACGCGCGGAGCACCCACATACACGCCGTTGCGCCAGTACGGCCCGTATTCGCAAACGGGGGCGACGGTTTCCACGACGGGAGTGCTCGGCACGTAGACCGTGGAATACGCGTAGTTGTAGTTGTTGTAGTAGTAGGGGCGATTCCAATACGCGCCGCCGTAGTAACCGGGTCGCGCGACAACACGCACGCGAGGAGGAGCGGCAGAGGCCGTATTCGAGGTGGCAGCAAACAACATGGCGGTTCCAACCATTCCAGCAACCAGCAGTTTCTTGGCGATCATGGCCATTTCCTTTGTGTTTCGTGGGAGGGGTCTGGATCGATCGTTTTGACTCCACTGTCTCGATCCATGGTTGGCTCTAAAGCGAACGCGGTGCCAATCGTGGTTGCTGCCGGTCCGACTCGATTTAACCACTTGTTCGCGAACGAGATAAGAATATTCGGCTAATTAAGACAGCTCAAAGTGCGATCGAAACGACCTGTCGCTGGGCAGACAACATGCCGTCACTATGATGGCATCGCCGTGTTAAGAAGCGTCCGCCGCGTCTGCGTCTAGTAGTTCGTCCACAAATTCCGAAGTTGCTGACGGCAACCGGGCGGAACGGTGTGGGAGAAGACGAGCGTGAGGCGTTTACCGCGGCGTACGCCCGCAAACCAGCCGCGGGAGATGCGCCACTGGTCGAAGATTTCGCGGGCTTGCTGCTGGAAATCGGCCGTTACTTTGCCCCGCGTCACTCGCACGGAACCCTTGGCGACGCGGATTTTGAAGACGGGCTTGGGCGAGAAAGCCATCCACGCCCCGCCGACCGCCAGCGCCAGGATCAAGAGTTCCACGAGTTCGCGCATGATTCCAGAAGCCTACCCCATAAAAAGCGGCCAATCCAGAATCTTCCGCACCGGCCGGGGTCGGGTGGCCTATTGGAAGGCGGCGTAGACCACCACTACGGTGATTCCGAGAAAGAACAAACCGCACGCGGCCAACCCAGCCTGCATGAACAGATTGGGCCGCAAGGGTGGCGGCAGCAGGGTGCGATTGACGGCCAGCGTGTGAAAGGCCGAAAAACCGAGCGCCACATTTCCCAGCACAGTGCTCAAGATGGCGATCTTGAGGGGACTCAAAATGGTGAGCGCGACGAGTCCCCACGCGCAGTAGCCCGCGAGGATTCCGTAGTAGACGTACATCACGCTGTTGCCCGGCCGGTTGCGAACCTTCGAACTGCCGATCCAAATCAAGTCGGTCCACAAACGGGCAATCAGATCGCCGGCGAAGACTGCGTTCGGGGCCAGGATGATGAAGCCGACAAAGAGCGTGCTCATCCACCAGAACGAAGCGTAATCCGGGAAGCGCGACGCCAAGCCGTCGGCGGTGAGCGCGGCCACCCGATCGTCCGATACCGGCGCGTTGCGGATGAATTCCAGCGACAGCATGCACGGCAGCGCCATGCCGACAAAGCTGCACGAAACCCAAATGATTTGGTCTCGTCGAATATGCTTGAGCCAACCGCGCCACCTCACGAGCGACTCGGAGTCGACCGGAAAAACTTTGCCGACGTGACTGAGCGAGATGCGGCCCCCACCGACGGCGCTCGGGATCGCTCCGGTCTTGGCGCCCATGCCCCAGCCTTTGTCGCGCGCGTAGTTCGAGAACAGCGCGTTCGAGAGCATGCCGGCTCCAGCAATCGCGGCAAACGCGGCCAGGAGAGGCCAATCGAGGAAGGGCAATTTCCCGTGCTGCCTCCAGTAGTGAAGCATCCCCACGCGCTCGAAGCCTTGGTTCTTGACGACAGCCTCGACAAATTCCGCGTCGCCGCCGGTCACTTCTTCGGGGCGAAAACGGGTGAGCGGTCCGTCGACAGTCTGACGCGTCACTTCGTCCGCTGACCAGACACCTCCTGCGCCAATTGTGCCCGTAACGCGCCAGACGCCGTCATCGCGTGTTGTTTCGACAAGGAAGCGGCCCGGCTTCACCATCTCCCGCACTTCAGCCAAGAGCCCGGTGCGATCGGCGGCCACCGTGGGAGCCAGCGGCGAGTGGAGTTCCTCCAACCGCGCGCCGTCCCACACACCGAACTTCGTGATCGGATCCGATTGGTTCTCCTCGAAAGTTCCCTTCAGGATGTAAGTCGTATCGCCCTTGCGCAGGCGAACGTCGAAATGCGGCCCGGCAATCACCGTGTCGCCCCGCAGCGCGACTTGGCCAAAGCGAAAGAAGCCGGTCAGCACCTCCCAGGCGTTACGCGGTGCGATCAGAAAGATCGAGATCGACACCAAGAAGCCCAGCACAATCACCAGCTTGGCCGCCATCATCCGCTCGAGCACGTTGTAGATCTTGCCGCCGAAAATCAGCGGCACAAAAGCCAGCAAAAACAGCACGTAACCCAACAGTTTGACCAACCGCGATTCGCTCAAGACGAAGCCGGCGATATGAATCAAATTGTTTCCAGGCAAATGGCCCAACAGGGCGGCGGCCAACGGCACGGCCGCATTCGATGCCATGAACGGCCAAATATGAGAAACGCACAGCACCAGGTACACGACGGTCCAAAACTTCGGGCCCGGCGCCAGACGGAAAAATCCGGCAAAGATCGGCTCACCGCAATACAGCGTGTAGCGCATGACCTCGAGGTTGTAGAAAAGTTGCGTGACGATGCTGAGCGTCGCCAGCCAGAGGAACGTGCCGCCGAACTGCGCCGAGACGGCCGGTCCAAACAGCCATTCTCCCGCTCCCACGGACGACCCGGCCAAGAGAATGCCGGGGCCGACGAGCGTTTTCCAATCACGCCACGAGTGCCGCGGAGCCGGTTCGAGCGTCGAGAGATTCCAAGGCGGCAGGTGGCCAGCTGGAACGGTGACCTCACTGGGCGCGGCGGCCGCAGAATCACCGATCAACTTGTTCGGGAGCGAAAGCTTCGCCTCGACAGGCGGTGAGTCCGCGCCAGCCAGACCGAACGGCTTGTCAGCCGGATCGAGAGGAGACACGGACATGGTCCGGCCGAAGAGAGATTAGGGTTGGACCTGTGGAGCAGTCGTCGGGGCAGGCGTGGAGCCGGGCGCGCTGGACGAATCTTGGACGTCGAAGTCCATCGTCTGCGAGCCCGCTTTGACTTCTCGTTCGAGAGTCGATCGTGTGTTGAAGTCGGACCGCACTCGCTCGCGGCCCGAGGCGTCTTTGGCCTCGATCGTGACTTTGTGCTGTCCAACGTAAGCGCCGTTCGTATCCTTTACGTACAACAAATTGTAATGGCCGTTATCGTCCGTGATGCTGATCGAAACCGAGGCGGCGAGGTGCTTGCCGTTCTGCCCCTCGCCGTAGATCGGATCCTTCGGCGCAAAGCGCACGGTGGCGTTGGCCAGCGGCTGGCCGGCCATGGTGACCTTGCCGACCACTTGCCCGAGCGGCGGCGTGTTTCCTTTTCCGGTCAGGATCTGGTTCGACAGAAAATACGCGAACCAGCACATCAGCCCGACGACCAACCCGCCCGGCAGGAAGTGGATCAGAAACTCCTTGATGCCCCCGGCGTAATCGGTCTTCGGCCCGTCGTTCTTGGCTGGCACATCCTGCCAGTACTCGTCCTGCGACTTTTTCGGGACCTTGAGCGTGGCCCCGCACGACGAGCAGAGCACCTTCATCCCGATTTTTTCGTCGGAGACTTTGAGCTTGCGGCCGCAACTACACGAGAAGCGGATCGACATCAGCGCTCCCTGCACGCGGCGATTCAGCCGGTTATTCGACGTTCCAGTTGGTGACCGGCTTGCCGTTGGAGATGCAGCCCAGATTGTTGAACGTGTTCAAGTCGATGTTCTGACTCAGAGCGCGGCAACTTCCATCGGCCAATCCCACCTGCATGATGCCGCCGGTGTGATCGCTTCCCGGCGTATCGAACGTGAAGGGACGATTCGGCGGATTGCGAGTGCTGAACAGAGTGGCCGCGCCTCCCCAAGCCCAGCCGTCGCAACTAATAGTTTGCTGTTCGGTCTGGTCGAGCACCGAACCGTTGCCGTTCAGATCGGTCCCGTTCAGTCGCTGGAGTTCGCCGATCATGATGACATTGGAGCTGCCGTTGGTGCAGTCGCGAATGCCGAGGGAACGATTAACCGAGAACAGGCCCAAGAAGTTGCCAGTTGGGACGAAACTCTCGGTGGGGTTCAGGAACTCTTGTTGGTGCAGCTGTTCGCTGGTCAGTTCCAGCGTGCCGATGTCGGTGATTTGCGGTTGCGCGGTCGTCGTATCGAGGGGCATGGGGATCTGGTTGGTGAACCAACCGATCCCGGAGCCGATACAGCCGCCGTAGTCGTTGCCTCCGCGCGTCCAGGGAATGGTGCCAGGCTGGTAGAAATCGACCCGGCGGACGTTCGTGTATTTGGCAACGTTCATGCTGCCGCGACGTGAGGGACAGTAAAAGGCGGCGACGTCGACTTGGGCGGGCTGTGACTGGTTGGTTGACGTCAGCAGTTCGCCGTTCGCGCGGACGTTCAATTGGAAGTTCCACTCGTTATAGAGTTGTTGCTGCTCGATGAAGGGCAGGATCATCAGCATCCAACTCGTCCCGTGCAGGCCGAAGCCGCCGAGGTTTTGGTTGTTGCCGCCGCCGCCGATGGGCCCCGGATTGCCGCCCGGGGGCAGCAGCCCCAGCCCGTTGGCCGTCAACGTCGAAGCTTCAGTCGGATCGGCGTGCTGGAAGCCGTTGATGTTGACCTGATCCAGGAACAGGACGGCGATTTGCCCCATCGGGAACCGCAGGTTGACGTCGTGGTAGTTGTGCAGGGCCAGACCCATCTGCTTGAGATTGTTCAGGCATTGGGTGCGCCTCGCCGCCTCGCGGGCCTGTTGGACGGCCGGCAGCAAGAGCGAGATGAGCACTGCGATGATCGCGATCACGACCAACAACTCGATGAGTGTAAAACCCTTCAAAGCACGGCGTTGGGACACAGTGCACCTCCTTCGAGGAAGCCGGCGAAGACGTTGAATGAGACCGCAATCAGTCGACGAGGCACGGCGGCCATCTCCGGAAGGTCGGCCCGGACAGCTGGCAACTTCGCCGCTTTCAAAACGGGGGACCGTCGCGCAGGGCGCACGCCACCCCAAACCATCCCGCTATGCTATCGCACATTGGGGAATCCCGTCAAAACAAATCGCCAGATTAGACTTTCATGAACACATAAGGACGGAGGTCCTGTCGCTTTTCGTCTAGCGTTCAGCCCCCCCCTATTCAGCCACACTGTCAGCCGCCCTGTTCGGCCACCCATTGAAAGGCGGCCCGATTGAGTTCCGCGGCCGACTTTAGCCCCAGCTTGGCCTTAATCTTTTCCCGGTGCGTTTCCACCGTCTTGATGCTCAGGTGCAATTGCCGGGCGATGTCCTTCGTCGCACAGCCTCGGCCAATCTGCTCGAAAACCTCCAACTCGCGATCGGACAGGGTGTGGACCGGCGACTGGCTCGGCACCGCCTGCGACGCGGTCATCCTCCGCAGCATGCGGTCGCTCATCGCGGTGCTGAGCCACACTCGACCCGACAAAACACAACGAATCGCCTCGATGACCCGCTCCTGGCCCTCTTGCTTGTGCACGTATCCGAGGGCGCCGGCGCTCAGCACGCGCTCAGCGTACAACGATTCCTCGAACATCGAGCTAACCAGCATCTTGGTCTCGGGATTGCGGGCCTTGATTCGCTTGATCAGCTCGAGCCCACTGCTCTCCTTGAGGGACAAGTCGACGATCAACAAGTCGGGCTTTTGACTCTCGAGCAGGCGCATGGCTTCCGTCGCGTTAGCGGCTTCTCCGCAAACCGACAGGTCCGATTCGCAATCGATCAACAGCCGCAGGCCGGTGCGCACCAGCGGATGATCGTCGACGATCAGAATTCGGGACCGCGTATTTTCGACTGCCGCACGTTTCATAGTTCTGTATCAGTCTGACTCGGACACGGGTGTCGGGGTGTTGATCTGACAGACCACAGCCGTTCCGTGGCCCTCTTGGCGGCGGACTTCGAGCGTCGCATCGATCACGCCCGCGCGATACTGCATGATCCTCAAGCCCATACCGCTCCCGTTGCGCGAGGGGGTGCCGGCGACGAACCCTACTCCATCATCTTGAACAGTAACGCGCAGCGTTCCATTGGAAAGCTCCGGCCGCACGAGAATCTGCCGCGGCTGCGCGTGCTTGACGGCATTGTTGATCGCTTCCTGCACGATGCGAAAGAGATGAGTCGCCACGACATTGTCTTCGATGCAGACCCGTTCGTCTGCCTCGACGCGACAATCGATCCCGCAACGGGTACTTGTGTCGGACGCCAGCTGTTCGAGGGCCGCCATAAAACCGGCCGCATCGACCTCCACCGGCACCAATCCCTGCACGGCTGTGCGCAACTCGCGCAGCGCCTTCTGGACGCTGCCAGCAATTGTTTGGGCAATGCCAGTCTGAGGACTGTCCTCTTCGGTCAACTTCTTGGCGAGTCCCTTGGCCAAATAGCTGAGTCCCGTCAGCTCTTGGCCCAGGCTGTCGTGCAACTCGCGGCCGATTCGCTGCTGCTCGCTGCCGGTGACTTCCAGCACTTCGCGTTCGAGGTTCTTGCGAGCGGTGATGTCGCGGGCAATGATCGAGACGCCCACGCGATTGCCGGCGCTGTCTTCTAGCGGTGAGACGGATTGCGAAACGTGGATCGTCCGGCCGTCCTTGCGCACGCGGATCGCCTCGAACGCGTGCTCGGGCGGCGATTCGCCGCGCTGAATCTCCAGAATGATCCTCCGCTCCTCGTCTTCAGACTGAGAAGGGATCAGGGTGCGGCTGGTGTGACTGACGGCGTCGGATTCGGCAAAACCGAAGACGTGCTCGGCCCCGCGATTCCAACTCGTGATGCGGCCGTCGAAGGTCTGGCTGAAAATGGCATCATCCGAGTTTTGCACGATGGCGGCCAGCCGCGCGCGGGCCTCTTCCGTCCGCGCCTGTTCACGGCGCGCCAAATTGTAGGTGTAGTACATCAAGGCCAGCGAGAGCAGCATCCCCAGAATGCAGGCGAGCACCAGGCTGCCCGTGCTGGCAAACTGGATCGAAGTGCCGAACAGTCCGAATTTCAACTCCCCTTCGTACAGGCCCTCTTTCGAGCGGTAGACGCCCACCAGCCAGTTGCGATCGATCTCCGGCACCCGGTTCGGCTCGGCGAGGCCGCGGAACGCGCCCAACATTTCTTGACCGTTGTCCGAGCGAAATTCGCCCGTGAACCGGACGGGCGCGCTGGTCAGCGACTGAAGTCCGATTCGTTCGCGAAGGGCGACAATGGTCCGGCGCACTTCGGGATCAGAAGTGTGCGGATCCTCCGCGTGGCGCCCCACGTCCAGAACGATGTGCCCATCTTTGTTGTCGACGATGACGAAGTGTTCGTCCGGGTGAATGCCCCAGTGGCCGGCCTGCACCCATTGCTCCACGACCGATTTCCGAACCTGCTCCCACTTGTCTTTTCGTCCCTGATCAATCGCGGCCGCCAACATCCGCACTTCGGTGGTGGTGGTCTGGAGGTAACGTTGCTTGGCTTCTTCGCGACTTTGCAAAAAGCTGCTGATCACAACTCCCAGTGTCAGCGCAAAAGCCGCGACGCCTAGCAAGAACGCGGCCAGAGGCAGCGACGCCCGTTTGCGGAGCGCTCGGCCCAACGGCACCAGCGACAAGCCGCGCAATTCGCTCGGCGATTGGGCGTCAGCCGACAGTTGTTTGCCGTCCGTCGCGACACCATTCTGGGGGGACATGAAAACGACTCGTCGGCGGCGATTCAGGAATGCGGCAAAATAGGACCCCGCCCGCGAACGCAGGCTCGCCCGCAGCATGGCGAGTGCTCTCGACCGCAAGCTTCATCATCGCCCCACTGCGCGGCTGTTGCAATGTCGATTGCTTCAGGGAACGCTCAGGTATTCGGCCCGGCGACGACCCGCTCGAAGTGACCACTCGAACAGGGGATCAGACCTTTCGTAGCTGCGAAACGCGTCCGGTCGGCACCCATTCGACGACGAAAATGTTCCCGTCCCGATCGAAGCACGCATCGTGCGGATGAATGAATCGGCCTGCTTTCCAATCCTTTGGGGTGCCGCGCATCTTGAACTTGTCCAAAACTTGTTTGGTCCACGCGGGATCGTAGCCCAAGTGAGTGATGACCTTGTTGTCTTTATCGAACAGCGAGACGCGGGCGTGCAGGTCGGGGACCATCATCACGTCGCCACGCAGGTCGAAGTGAGCGGGAAAGCTGACATCGTGAACGAAGCTCAGATGCTTTCCGTCGAGCGTGAAATATTGCAGCCGAGCATTGGCACGATCGGCCACCACCAGCGAAAGAGTTCGGCCCGGGCGATCGTCCAGCCACAATCCGTGCGGCGTTTTCATTTTGCCGGGAGCCTCGCCGGAACCGCCCCACGTGCGCACCCAGTGGGCCTCTTTGTCGTATTGATGGATGTAGTTCGATCCGTAGCCGTCAGCGATGTAAAAGCCGCCGTCGGCGGCGAAGGCGACGTTGGTCGGGCTGTACTTCTTATTGTCGGTGTAGACGCCGGGCTCTTCCGGCACCCACTTGACCCACACGTGCTCCCCCTTGAGGGTCGTCTTGGCGACGATGCCATGCTGGACATCGCACAGATACAGGAACTCTTCGTTCCCCTCTTTGCGAAGATCGATGCCGTGTCCGCCGCGATGAAATTCCTTGCCGAAGGAGCGGACGAACTTCCCTTGCGGGTCGAAGACGACAATCGCGTCCATCGGGGTCTTGGCATAGTTGCGGTGCTTGACGTAAATGAGGCCCGCCTCGTCGACGGTCACGCCATGCGTTTCGCCCCAAACGATGTTGCTTGGCAGTTCGCCCCAAGTGTGGCTGACGACTTCGTACTGATGCTCGCCGCTACCCAGCACGGGCGCTTTGCTGCCGGCCTTATCGGTAGCGCGAAGAATTGTCGGCCCAGCCGCGGCAGCCACCACGGTCGCCGTGCCAGCCGTTTTCAAAAACGAGCGTCGAGAGGTGGAAGTGGGCTGACTGGCGGCGTGATTATCGGAGCGACGTTGAGGGCGAGGAGTCGACATGGCGGGCTCGCTGAAAAAGTCGAAGGTGGGTGCAAGCGCTACGCGATTGATGATAGTCCGCCCCCGCGGGCACCCACAATTCAGCCGAGGCTTGCCAGCGCAGCATCGCGCCCAATGGAACGCGATATTCAGTTGACGCTGATATCGAGCGGCGGCCGCTCGACGACCTTCGGCGGCGGGCTCAGCGGATCGGTGCCGAGCACCATCGGACCCGGCGGCCGGTTCGCGTTCGCATTGGTGCAAGTATTCGGCTGATCGCGAAACGCCGTCATCGGGTAAAAGATCCCGGGGCTGGTCGTAATAGCCGCGAGTCCGCCGTCGACGGGAGGCGGCGCCGGATCCATGCCGTAGATCTGGCGCTCGTAGCTGCTGCTGAAGCCCGCCGGCAGATGATAGCTGGGGACGATGCAACCCGCCGAGGCGCCGGCCGTCGCCAACACCAGCCAAGTCAATCGCCCGAAACGTCCCCTCATCCGGCAATCTCCCCCCAGAGACCGTCTCCTTTAATATCGGCACAATCACACGGGCGGGGAAACGAAAACGGGGCCATCCGAGTCAGACGGACGGCCCCGCGATACTCTCTCGACTCAATCGCCTACTTGGCGGCGGAGAATCGCTTCGCCACTTCGCCCCAATTCACCACGTTCCAAAAAGCTGTGATGTAGTCGGGTCGGCGGTTTTGGTAATGCAGGTAATATGCGTGCTCCCAGACGTCCAGACCCAGAATGGGTGTCCGGCCCTCTGAAAGCGGCGTATCTTGGTTGGCCGTGCTTTCGATCGCCAACTTTCCCTTATCAGAGGAGAGCCAGGCCCAGCCGCTGCCGAACCGAGTCGTCGCCGCTTTGGCGAACTGTTCGCGAAACGCGGCCATGCTGCCGAACGTGCTGGTGATGGCCTGGCCCAAGTCGCCGGCCGGATCGCCGCCCGCTTTCGGTCCCAGAATCGTCCAGAACAGACTGTGATTGGCGTGACCGCCGCCGTTATTGCGAACGGCGGTGCGAATGTCCTCGGGAACGGACGACAGCTCGCGCATCAACTGGTCGATCGGCTTGCTGGACAGATTGGGATGTTTCTCGAGCGCCGCATTGACGTTGTTGATGTAGGCCTGATGGTGCTTCGTGCGGTGGATGTTCATGGTTTGCGCATCGATGTGCGGCTCGAGCGCGTTTTCCGGATAGGGCAGCTCAGGAAGCGTGTAGGCCATGGTCAGGATCTCCTTCAACCGTCGGTGTGCCGTAGGTGCTAATCGAGCAAAACGGCCAGCTGTTGCCGGCCAGCGCTGTTTGTGCCGGATTAATTCCGGCCGTGTTCTTTTGGCCAGCTCGAAGCTGGCAGTCTTCTGTCGGCCGAGGGGCCCCGGCCAGTGATATTCTAGCGCTTCAGAGCGGTCTCACAACCATCACTCAAAATCTCACCTGGCATTGCTCAAAATCTCACCTGCCCCCAAATGCGAAAAACGAGCCACCGAACAAAGTCGGTGGCTCGTTCCGTGCGATGGTTGACGCTTGCTCGATTTGTGACTCGGTCACCTACCCGTTAGGGAGCGGAGGGACCATGGATATTTGGCCGAGTCGTAAACGACCTTCGACAGGCCGGCCCTGCGGGAAGCCGGCTAGCCGGTGCGGGCGTCCAGAGCGACGCCAACCTTCACACTGCGGACTTCTGGGTCAGAACTTCGGAAGAGAAAGCTTGCGAGAGACCAATCCGCTGCGGATTAGTTCTCCATATGAAATGGGGTTTCGGCGTGGGCGAGATCGCGTTCGGTGATTTCGTTCGGCGTTTCCTCGACAGAGCTGGCTGCGTTTTGAACGGCATCCGCTTCGATGGGACGTCGCTCTTGGGCGCTGCGGAATCGGCGACGGGCCGGCGATTCGTTCGCGTTGTGATCGTCGACATTCGACAGACCGCGCGATTCAGCCGGAGCAGCAACCGTCTCGACTTCGTTCGAAGCCGTGCGTTCGGCCGGTTGCCAGCCCGCACTCAGCAAGCGCTGACGACCTTCGCGGCGAAGAGCGGCCGTCTCGTCGGCCGGCGAGCGACGCTCTTGATTGCCAACGCTCATGGCACGGCGATCGACGGCTGAATGGGCGACAGGTGACGGTGCGGCGGGCGCGTCCGTTTCATCGTTATGGGGAATCGGGCGGGCCACTCGTGCGGTCGGCTGTTGCTCGGCCGCTTCAGGCGCGGCGTCGGGGCTTTGGGCACGAATCACCGGCTGACGACCGCGACCGTCAGCCTGAGCCATCATCTGTCCGTTCGGCAGTTCCAGTTCCGGGCTGCCGGCCATCACCCAATCACTCCAGCGACGCTCGAGCGTGGCAACGTCAGGCAAGCCGTAGTAGGTGCGAATCGCGTAGTTCCAATCGCGCTCGTGCGCGTCTTGTAGAAAATGCAAGTACCGATCCTTGCCACCCGACTGCACCAGATAGTCGGCCAACGAATAGCCCTCGGCATACATCGTCAGCACGGCCTTCATGTCGGTCGGATATTCCTTCATCGAAATCAGTTGAGGCAGCGGAATGCGCTGCGGCGTGTTGAAGACTTGTCGCAGCAGCAACAGCTGGCGGTTTCGTTCCGATTCATGCTCGACTAGCGACGCGGCCCCTTCGTCGGCCCAGCGGGGAAGCGGGCGACGAAAATGGCTGGCGAAAATCGTGTGGCTCACCTCGTGCGGAATCACGCTGTCGAGAATCCGCTCGGCCGAGCCCTGCACGCGCATGTTCCAGTTGAAGACCTGACCGCCGGCGAAAGTGAAGGTCGTCGCACCGCCGGCTCCGATCTGCCCGACGGCCGTGATCGTCACCTGACAGGGGCGATACCAGCGTGGCAACTCGCGTCCGAGCCACTCGCGAGCCAAGACCGAACGATAACGTTCGGCGGTTTCGCCAACCTGCTTGGCGAACTCGGGGCTCGGTGCGCTGACGACGAAATTCGGCGTCGCGTACGAGTAGTTGGCGGCCTGCGATGAAGCGGCGGCCAGCAGAAGCAGCGCGGGAACAAACACGGCCAGGCGCAACAGCCGAGCATCCATGCGAGTATCTCTTCCCTGAGATCGTTTCCCAAACACAGGCGGCGAAATCCATTCGTCCGCGAATCGGCAAATCCGGCCGATGGTTCCCTGGGGAGCAAAGTTTAAACCATTTACCCAAAACTCGCACAGAGAAATCTCTAACCGAGCCCGTTGACGCCGTAAGTTTTTTGCCGACAACAATTTGCGAATTTATCGCTCCATTAAGCAATTGCAACGAGCCCGCCCCGCCCAGCGGCCGTGCCTGTAACTCTTACAAAGGTTGCCTCCGTTCCCAGCGAACGCGATGCGGTGTTGAAGCGGAGCGGATTGGCACCACTAAGGCACGAAGGCACAAAGACGCACGACTGCGGTCGACATTAGATCCCAGCGTTGACACGCTGGGCTATGCTCTGTCGCCCCCTTGCGGGGGCTGCGGTTGAACTGCGGCGTTGCTCTGTGTTTGGGCCACATCTTGCGTCCCCACCTTATTCGAGAACGTGTCCGGACCTGACTTTGGCAGAGGCAACACCTCGACACCCTCAATGGGTGGCACTGGCGGCTTGTCCGCCAGTGGATTTGTCGGTGTACCGGGGTCGACAGCGCGGAGGCGGTCGCCGATCCAGCCGACGAGCTTCGGGCCGACAGCGCCGGTCCCGGACCGGTCCACAAAGTGTCCGGACCTGAGGTTGTACACTTTCTGGTCAGGCGGATGGGCACGCCGGGCTTCGACCGCGGCCGGGGACAGATCCATCACGCTGGGAATCCGCTGGTAGGTCACTTTGAACCGTCGGCGATCGACCTGTTCCTCCGTCTTTTGCACCACTCTTTCTTCGACGAGCACCTGGAAGATCCGCTTCATGCGTTCGCCGTTGATGCCCAGTGCGTCGCGGATCACGGTCGCGTTGCAGCCGTCCGGATACGCGGCCAGAACCTCCCACACTCGCTGGCGCTGATGTCCGAAGGCCGCCGCACGGCGACGTAACCGCCGATCTTCGCTGGCGGCGGCAAATCGCTCATCGACTTGGGCCTCGGCCGAGGTGACCGGGCGAAGGGTCGTTTTCCAAGCGCAGCCTCCCGGCTGGCCGACGGTCCCTTCGTCGATGTCCAGTTCCCACAACCCTTGGTGACCGACACGACTACCCCCAGTCAGCCACAACTCGTGCTTGCCCGTTCCCGGATCAAAGGGGCGACGACGCGACAGCAACAACCACTGAGCCGAGAATTCGGCAAAGCCGCTTCCCGCCACGTCATCGAGCGTGGCCGGATCGCCGGACTTGCGCGATCGCTTGCAATGATGCACGAGGAGCACCGTGCAGCCGGTCGACTTGCACAGATCGGTCAGCGGCCGCAGAAGTTGTCCCATCGCAAACAGGTCGCGCGAGTGGTCGCCGCCCAGCGCCAGGTAAGCCGGATCGATCACCACACAAACCGGCTTGTGTCTCTCAACGAGTTGCTCGAGCGCGAGCACGTCGGCCGGCTGATCGAGCCGCGGCAAATCGGCTGACAGCACTAAGTTGCCGAGCGACTCGAGCGCGAGACCGCGCTGCGCACAGATCCGCCGCGCGATCGATTGCAATGCTGGCAGCCCCGATTCGCCCGAGAGAAACAGCACTTTGCCCGGCTCGGGGACCGGAAAGCGACCAAGAAACGGCGTGCCGCTGGCCAGCGAAATCATCAAATCGGCCGCGAGGGAATTCTTAAGCGTCTTGAACGCCCCGAAGATCCCACCCGGCTGACCGGCGATCAGAATTCCCGGAATCAGATACCGCGTCTCGAACCGACTCGAATTAAGTTGGGCACCGGAAAGCAGGCGAAACCGTTCTTTCGAAGGCGCGTCGATCGACAAGCCGTGTGGCCGGGGCGCCCCGCTTTGCGGATCCCCCGGAACTCCATCGAGGACACGGGGACTTCCGCTGCGCGGAACACCCCCGGCACCCGGCGATTGCTGGATCCGGGTGGCTGGGGTCGGCGTCTTCGCCGCCCCCAGAGGTGCCACGTGGGACGGGATTGCCGGACCCGACTGGGGGCTCGCCTGCGGCTCGACCCCAGCCACCCCGATGGGACGTTGTGCGCTCGAAGCCTGCGCAGACCTCCGTCCAGTCCCAGCAATCGGCGTCGAGTCGTGGCCGTTCGCATGCCCATTCGCGCTGCGGTTCTGATCCGCGTTGGCGTGTCCGTATTTGAGGGCGAGGCCGTACTGCCGATTCGAATTCACAACGTCTTCCGTCTCGAGCAGCTCGAAGAGTTCCCTCACGCGACGCTCCTGTTCCCGACGGTATTCGGCCTCGCTCGAGAAAGTCTGATCTCCCAACGTCCACAGATTTCGTCGATCATTCTGACCAGGCATGTCGCACTTCCAGATTTGGGTTCTTGCAAAAACAAAGGCCCTATCTCTATTTTCCAAATTCTGGAATTCCCACCAGACCGAGTTTCTACGCGCGTAGAAACAACCGTTCAAAATCGAAAGCCGCTCGCAGTCGTGGCACCCCAGCGCGTAGAAACAACTTCAGAAGTTGCTGGACGTGGGGCGACGAAAAGAAGAGTTTTTTCTGTTGTTCGCGAAGACACGACGAAGGATTTCGAGCCGCGACCGTGAGGGAGCGGGCTATTACGGGTAGAAGCGAGCGTTAGACCCCGCTCCCTCACGAACATTTTGCATCTCGGGCGCAAGTCATTGCGACCCGGATGAACGAATCAACGGGGGAAGTCGTAGCGAGGCACACTTTTCCCAAGCCGACGGCTTTGCCGTCGTTCTGGCGTGCTCACCAGTCAGACGACGGCAAGCCGTCGACTTGGGAAACGGAACGCGGCAATGATTCCATCTTCGACGGGTTCCACTGCAGCCGTCTCGGCGAGTTACGACATAGATGCAAAACGGTTCTCACGGTCGCGGCTCCAAAATTCGATCGATTCCCGTATCCCCTGAAAACGCGTGCGGCTCAGCCGCGTCTTCTTAGCCGAATCCGTGGCGGTGCGCGCAGCGCCGCTGCGACTACGCTATAAAGTCATCTGACCCGATCGCTGCGCGAACAACCGCGGAAGAAAACCATGTCCGAGCCGGCAACTGGGAAAGCGGGATGGATTGCCGTCTACATCTTGAGAAGAGGGCGGCAGTATCGAGTGAGCATCGTCGATGCTCTTCTCGCGGACGGTTGGACGATCGACGACGAACAATCGGTGTGCGTGGAAGCCTCGACCGATCTCGGGAAGTTGAAAGACGAAATCGATCGGCGGTGCCAACCGCCCCTCACGCGAGCCGAGGCACTGGCCGTGGTGGCAGCCCTGCGCGGGCACGTGCTCGACCAGCCGATCGGAAGCAAGTATTCGACGATCGAGTTCAGCGGCCAGAAGTACGCCACGCTTTTGCGTCGGTTTGGTGCCACGTGGATCGACGGGCTGATCTTTGCGCCGCTGACGTTACTTTATCTCTACGCGCCTGTGCGTTCGGCATCGGCCCCTTGGCAAGTGCTCGTGTACGTCGCGTATTGTTCCGCGTACCCGCTTTACTCCATCTGGATGCACGGCAAGTATGGCCAGACACTCGGGAAGATGGCTTGCAAAGTCATCGTGCTCGATGTCTCTGAAACGCCTCTGAGCATGAAACAAGCCGTCTTACGCAACATCTATGCAGTCGTCGTCGTGCCCATCGACCTGGTCGTGAACATTCCCCTGATTATTCGTGGCATTGATATTACTAACCGCGCGAATTGGAGCGTCACCGATCGGATCCTGCTGTACGTGGGAATGGCTTGGTTCACGCTCGAAATCATCACCGTGCTTGCCAACCGCAAGCGCCGCGCGCTGCACGATTTCATCGCCGGCTCGGTGGTTGTCCGCACATCCTAACCGTGGCACTGCGTGACGAACGATCAACACTCGACCAAAAAGAAAAAGGGGAACACCCCTCCGCGCAATGCGGCCAGAGTGTTCCCCCAATGGTCGAGTGAAATTGAGTGCCGGCTGAGCCGCTTCTACGCGGTTGCGGTGAAGGTGCCCGAGCCGGAGACGCTCACGCCGCCGCCCAAGGCGGTCGACGGGAAGCTCCAGGTGCCGTTAATGACTTTGCCGGTGGACGTCGGAGCGCCCTGACCGCTGAAGGTCACGGTGATCGTGGCGCCGTCATCGGTGAAAGTCGCGCTGCCCGAGATGACGCCGTTCTCATCGATGGTGCCGGTGCCCGTCGCGGGGATGCCCGGAACGGAAACCGTGACCGTGCCGTTCGAGATCGTGAAGTCGGCCTCGTTGTTCGACAAGATCGAACCGGGAATCGGGTTATTGGTGATGGTGCCGTTGTTGTTTTCAACGACGTTGCCGGAAGCGGTTCCCGTGTAGGAGCCGTCGAGCACGAGCACGCTATGGAAGTTATAGGTGCCGCTGCCGGTGAGGGTGACGCCGCTGGCGACAGTGGTGGTCTTGATGCTCCACGTGCCACTGCCGTTGACACCCTGCATGCCGCGCGAGGCGGGGCCACCGGACGTGACGGTGATCGTCACTCCGTTCTCGGTGAAGGTGCTCGTGCCGGTGACGCGGCCGGTGACGTCGATCGTCGCGCTCCCGGTCACTCCGCTTGCGCTGGGGAAGGTGACCGTCATGACCCCGTTGTTAATGACCGCTGTAAAGGGCGACACGTTGACGGGCGTCGTCGTCTTGGTCCCGTGGTCGTTGACGGTCAACGATCCCTGGTAGGTCCCGGCATAGTTGCCGTTGAAGTTACTGAGAACTTGGGGGGCGCTGGCCGACCAGCTTCCGCTGCCGGTCGCGGTGACGCCGCCGCCCAAGTTGACCGAGAAGCTCCACGTGCCCGAGCCAACCGTCTGAATGGCGTTGACGTTCGTGATTTTGCCAACGACCGAGACCGGAACGGTGCCGCCGTTGTTTGGCACATTCACGGTGCCGGTGATGTTGCGACCGAGGTCGACGGTTCCGCTGCCGTTGCCGCTGGGCGTCGTGAAGGTGATGGCGCCGTTATTGATCGCCATCTGAAACGCAGTCGACGTGACGGCGGTCGTCGTCTTGGTGCCGTTATTATTGACTGTGATCGACCCCTTGTAGGTGCCGGTGAAATTGCCGTTGAGAATCGCCAGGGTCGCGGACGACAGCAGCGTCCGCTCTTCCAGGTTCTCGATCCCTGCACAGTTCGGCGAAACAAAGACGCGCGCGCGAGATCGAGCACGGGGACGGGAACGCAACAAAGCGAGCAATTGCGGCACCATCGTGTTACCTCCGGGTGAAAGCTTCCATGGACGGAGAACAACTGTGGAGAAAAACCACTGGCCCGCAAACGCCGACTGCGAAGAGCTGCGAGAAGAAATGATTGAGCAACTCGCCCGCGCGGCAGGCGAATGATACCCGCGCTGTGCGGCGCTTCAAAGGATCGCGAGACGGAAAAATAACAATCTCTTCACCGATTCGGCGGACAGATTGTGTTCATTTGTCATCTAAGAGTTCGACCGCCTCGAAGCGCTTGCCTTCCATCAGCTCGAGGCTCGCGCCGCCACCCGTGCTGACGTGGGTGACGCGATCGGCCAGGCCGAACTGTTGGATCGCCGCCGCGCTGTCGCCCCCGCCGATGATGCTGGTGGCGTCGCTGTCAGCGACGGCTTGCGCGACCGCGCGCGTGCCCGCGTCGAAGGGGGGCATCTCGAAGACTCCCATCGGTCCGTTCCAGATGACGGTCTTCGCGGTGCGAATGGCTTCGGCAAACAGCCGTGCCGTCTGCGGTCCGATGTCGAGCCCTTCGTAGTCGTCTGGAATTTGTCCGGCCGCAACGATTTGTTTCTTGCAGTCGGCCGCGAAGGCATCGCCGCAATGCGTATCGACAGGCAGCATCAACTTGTCGGCACCAGCCTCGAGCAACTCGCGAGCCAGCTCGACTTTGTCCGGCTCGACCAGGCTCTTGCCGACCTTGCCGCCTTGGGCCAGCGAAAACGTGTACGCCATGGCGCCGCCGATCAGCACGCGGTCGCAAATCGACAGCAAGTTGCGGATGACGTCGATCTTGTCGGAGACTTTGGCCCCGCCGAGGATGGCCAGGAACGGCCGTTGCGGATGGGCGAGCGTCTCCAACAAATACTGCAGCTCTTTGGCGAGCAGAAAGCCCATCACTTTCGGCTTGTTACCCATCGCGCGCGGGACGGCGACCATCGAGGCGTCGGCCCGATGGCAGGTGCCGAACGCATCGTTGCAGTAGAGGTCGCCCAGGCCGGCTAGCGCCCGAGCGAACTCGGTGTCGCCCGCTTGCTCGCCCGCGTGAAACCGCAGATTCTCCAACAGCAGGACGCCCCCCGGCTTGAGTGCAGCGGCCTTGGTCCGAGCCTGTTCGCCGTTCGCCTCGGGAGCGAACTCGACCGGACGGCTCAGCAGTTCGCCGAGGTGCTGGGCGACGGGTTGCAAACTGTATTTCGGCTCGGCCCCTTTTCCCTTGGGGCGACCGAGATGACTCATCAGGATCAACTTGCCGCCCCGCGTCAGCACCGATTCGATGGTCGGCAGAGCCATGCGGATCCGCAGGTCGTCGGTGATGCTCTGCTGCTCATCCAAAGGCACATTGAAATCGACCCGCATCAACACGGCGCGGTTCTTGACGTCAACGTCGGCAATCGAACGCTTGGGCATGAAAGCTCCGCAGATCGCAAACGGCCCGAGGCTTGGGCCAACAAGATTTTGGGGACTTAGAGCCGCGACTGTGAGAGAGCGGGGTCTAACGCTCGCTTCTACGCGCAATAACCCGCTTCCTCACGGGCGCGGCTCAAAGGCACGATCGAATTCCCGGACGGCCGTCCCTATCGCCCGTGCGATTTCGCCCAGCTCTTATACTCCGGAGATTTCACGAAGTCACCAAAGGTGGCGGCGTTCCGCATGTCTCCAAACTTGACGCCTTTCGCTTCGGCCTGCTTAAGCCATTTGACCGTGTCGGCGTAGTTGTGCCGCTCGAGCGACAGATCGATCAAGGCGTAATACCCGCGCAACAGCGTCGGCTCTTGGGCGACGGATTTTTCGATGACCGCGCGAGCCGCGTCGAGCTTTTTCTCTTGCTCCAGAACGCTCCCTCGCAGCACGTTGAGATACGGATCGCCGCCGACCGACTTGTCGACGCGGTCGATCGCTTCGAGCGCTTTCGCGTAGTCCTTGCGAATGATGTGGGCGTCGATCGAGATCAGGTCGATCATGGCGTCTTTGGGATGCTGCTTGCGGAAGGCGTCGATCGTCGCCAGGTATTCCGCGTTGCCGATCCCTTGCGTCGCCAGCAGCCGCATCGTCAATGCGGGCGTCGATTGCTGGACGGTCGGCGGCAATTGCGCATAAACGCTCATCGCCTGCCGCCAGTCTCGTTGGCGCACGTACAAGCCCATCTGCGAGACTTCATTAATATGGGCGACGAGGTCCTTTTCCTCTCCGGAAAGTGAGTCGAGACTGGCGCCGCCCTGCTTGTGGGCGAGCGGCAAGAACGATCGGCGGAGGTTCTGCGAATACATTTCGCCGATCAGGAACACGTAACAATCAGCGGCGGCCACATTGCCGTCTTTCGATCGGCCCAAAACCCAGTCGTGATAGTTGAGGGCGCCGTTGGTGCTGATCAATCGAAACAACACGCGCACGCGACCCGCTTCGCGATGCGTGTGCAATGGCCGATACTCGCCCGGCCCGTCGATGGCTCCGATGATGGCCCGCCCGAAGCCGCTGCGGGGTGAGGCGGTCGCCGCTTTGAGATCGCGTTCGAAGTGCGCGCGAAACTCTTTGAGCTGAGCGGAGTTCCCCGGTAACGCGGTGGCGGTGGCGACGAACGCGTCCCAATCGACCGCCTTGTTAAACGCGTCGACGTCTTGAACGCTCACGGCGTGCTGCAGGGCGATGGCCCATTTCCGCGCGTCGTCCAGCGTGATTTCTTTGGTCGCCGATTTCGCCCCGGCGGGTGGCGAATCGCCCGGCGCTGCCGACCCGAGTCGGCCCAATCCAACAAAAAGCACGACGCACGTCAGGCTGAAGGCAGGGAGTCGAAGGAGCTGATTCATCGGGAGGCTCGCTGGATTTGTCGAAACGGCTGGTTAGATCTGTCCGAGGTCGAACTTCCGGCTTCTGGCGCGTCTGAGCATACCAAAACGACGTCCGGGTTACGCCTGGCGCCGGCCATCCCCTGGCCGCTTGGCCACACTCTGCGAAAGGCAGTTACGGGCAGCACGAAGGGCGAATTTTGTTAGGCAGGTATGAAGGGCCAGCCGGGCAAACCCCCAAAGTCCTCGTTTCCCGTCGCCGTCCTCCCCGGCGGATTGGCCTTTCGGTCGGCCGGTGCGCCTCGGGCGATTTTCTTGGACCATACTCTACGGGGAAACCCCCGCCTGTTGTCCGGATTTATCGCCTCCAGCGAATCGATCGATTGGGACGAACGTAGCGATCTCACGGAGCCTTCGAGATCGCTGAGAGTTCATTGGGCCATGCTCACATCCCCCGCTCGCGAACATAACGCCAAGTGCCCGAGCCCGGTCGTCGGCCGGAAAACGGGACGCGGGAGAACGGGACGACGGAGAACGGGACAATGAAGTGGGCGGCCATCTGTGAACAGGCGCTGGCCGGGTTCGAAATGTCGTCGATGCCGCCGACAGTCGAACTGCCGGCGCTGCCGTATGTCGTCACGCTGTTCGCGCAGCGTTCCCGCGATGAGAAGGTTCCGCTGAAAGAACTGGCCGGAATTCTGGAGACCGATTCGGCACTGACGGTCGAACTCCTGAAGTACGTGAACTCCTCGGCCTGTGGTTTACGAAGCAAGGCCCATACGGTCCTGCAAGCACTTTCGTTTCTTGGATGCAGCCGCAGCCGGCTGTTCGTGATTGCGACCGGCATCGAGGCGGCGATGCGGGCTCGCTGTTCGAAGCTCATCGACCAGACGGCGTTCTGGAGCGACAACCTGCAGAAGGCGATCTTCGCCCGCGAAATCGCGTTGCTCCTGCGAACCGATCCCGACGTCGCGTTCATCGGCGCGCTGCTGCAGGATTACCTGCTGCCATTTTTGACGAATGACCTGGCAGACGAATATCGCAACTTCCTGCAGGCACGGGAGACTCCGACCGAGACTCTGAGTGAGTTTGAGCAGGCACGTTTCGGCTGGGACCACGGATTGGCGGCCGCCTGCCTGGCGCACGCCTGGAAACTGCCCCCCGAGCTGGTCTGCTGCATCCTGTACCATCACGGCGGCCTGCAGATCTTGACGGATGCGCAACTGGGCCGATCGCCCGTCGCCGCCACCGCGCTGTCGGCCCTGCTGCCCGATCAGTTCTGCCCGGGACAGCAAGGCTTGGAACTCTTGTCAAAACTCGAACGAAAATGGCCCGCCTTTCGCCTGGAGCGGTTAGCCGAATCCGTCGATCGGCAGTACCAAGAGATGGGCCTCGGCATCCGATCCGAATCCTCGCTCGTGCAACGCTGCCAAAACTTGGACATCGAACGAGCGGCCGTTCCGGTCGATGCGGTCGCCGATTGAACAATCGACGATGAGCCTTTGATCGGCGGGGGTGGCCGGGGCGCCCCCGCCACCCAGTGCCCAAATCTCGTTGGGGGTGCCATGCCCACGGCTCGGCGTGGGCATGCCTCATCACGCTCGCTTGCTTGCGCCCACCCTTTGCGCGGTCTTTCAATTCGGCTACATATCACCTGCAAGGATGCCCGAGGTCGAAGTCCGCTCGCTCCTGGTGAATTTTGAGCGCCGGCCTGACTCACTTAGACGCGCGACGCATGGATAACCTGGTCCGCCGAGAGATCATCGCCGACGCTCGGACGTTCGTGATCAAGATCGGCACCAACGTCCTGTCGCGCGACGACGATACGATCGACGTCGACCGCATCGCCCAAATCGCCGAACAGATTCACCGCGTGCGCGAGACGGGCCGCCAGGTCGTC
>Ga0210393_10000925_pt1 | contig 25230 bp, 17 predicted proteins | sample IncBWC27OmetaG_FD_160068 | JGI IMG/M metagenome (GOLD analysis project Ga0210393, IMG submission 160068) | Forest soil microbial communities from Barre Woods Harvard Forest LTER site, Petersham, Massachusetts, United States - Inc-BW-C-27-O ...
GAGCTGGATCGATCGCGTACGCTCCCTCTCGTGGTGTAATTGGACGCGGCCGCTTCGCATTGCTGTCGCGCACCCAAATTCGGCCAACAGCGCTGAACAAGAGCGACCGAGCACTCCCGTCGTTCGATCCATGCCCTATGTGAGTAACGCTTAATAACTGCCGCACATCTATCTCACGATTGAGTCGGCGTCGAGCGTGGAGTAGTGGTGCGAGGGTTTGATCGATGTCAGCAACGAACGGAACGACATGAACGGCTCCTGTCACCACATCCACGTATTGGATCCGCCCGCCTCCGCCAATGACGAGCGCTCGGCCATCGGTGGTAAAAGAGAATGACGGCGTTCGATCGACAACGCCAGGATCCAAGCGGTAATCGACAATGGCGTCTGTTATGGCTCGATCCACACCACTCGAAAGATCACGGATCCGCAGAAGAGCTCGTACACCGGTCCGTATGTCTTCAGCGGCTCCGTCTGGCAGTGCAACGTAGGCCATGAACCGGCCATCGCGCGATACGACAGCCCGGAGCGTATTTGAAGGGAATCCCGTGAGCTGCGTAACGGAGGTGTCGCGCATGTTGACGCGTAACAAGTTGTAGCTATTGGTAGTCCGATCCATGACCACCGTATACCCGTTTGCCCCCGAGTCGATCGACGCACCGGACGCCTGATCTCCTCTGGCACGCCGCCTCGTGATCAGCGGCCGAGCCGCGGCTCCATTTGTCGGATACTTCCAGAGCGGCCCCAATGTGTCGCCTGGCGCCACGTAGTATCTCTGCGCTCTACGAGCGATGACCGCCTGACCTCCAGGGGTCCAGGTCGGCGAACTTATCCAGGCTAGGTGTTCTCGACCGACCTGGCGCAGGTCTGTCCCATCGATGCTCAACAACCACAAATTGTCGGACCCGCTTCTGTCGCTCACAAATACGATCTGAGAGCCATCTGGAGAGAAACGTGGTTCGCGATCCCAAGCAGGTCCTGACGTCAGGCGTCGCGCCCGACCGCCATCTATTGGCAACAGGTACAGGTCACCGAGTAAGTCGAAGACGATCGATCGGCCATCTGGAGACACATCTACCGACGTCCATGTGGCTTCCGATGCGGAAAAACGGACATGTCTTGTCGTCGGCACTGGCAGAGTGGTACCCACATTCGGCATCACCGTAGCTGCGGGATCTTGTGCCGATAGACAGTCAGGAACAACGCAGACCAGGCAGAGGGTAAGGCTGGCCAGGATTGCCACGCCTCGTATCATGGAGACCGGTCAATGCAACCTGTGTAAGCGGTATTGCGACTCTCGAGATATGGTATGAAGGTTACGTCACTGCCATAAGATGAACCCGGGGTACCCCAGTAAGGTCCGCTCGGGAACACGCTATTTGCGGAACGGCCGTACTGACGAATCAATCGGCGAGCATCACCCTGGCGGTGCCCGGTGAGGAACAGCCAGAAAGCCCGCTCTCTGAACATTACATCCGTCCGAAGCTGCGGCGACGCGGACGTCGTGGAGTCGGGTCCGAGAGGATGATTGCTAAGTATGGTATCTGAAAACGCAGTCCGCAAAGTATTGAGCGTGTCCGCCCAGGCTTGCACGTTACCCGCGGCAAGCAAGCCTTCTGCACGAACCAGCGATGCCTCGATCGCACTCGCCAGAGTGATGGGAGTGCCCTGTGCGTTGCCCACGTATGGCTGAAATACGTATTGTGGTCCGTTTGCGAACGTTGCTTGTGAATTGGTATCTATGGGTATTCGCGGATCACCCGAACTCACGAACGGTAAGCCCACTCCTCCTTCGCGATCAGATACAGACACTGATAAGCTAGTGATAAGATCTCGTCCCAACAGATTGGCAGGCGACGAAGTTGTGGTGTACTGCATCACGTATGCATACCCGGCCGGCACTGCTGCGAGTGCGGAGGTCGCTCCATCGAGATCGCCGCTGTCGACGAGCGCTCGAGCACGACCGATGGCAATCAGTGGAGCGATGGTCGCATCCGTCGTTCCATCGCTGTCCGCCACGTGAGCACTAGCCGAGTCAAAGTCTTGAAAGGCTCGACGAATCATCGCCGAACGGCTGATCCCTTGACCCGATATCGGCAAGCCGTCTGCACCGAGCTCCGCCAGCGGTATTCCTGAGCACATGTCCTCTACGAACGCCGTCTCGACAAAGGCACTAAGCGCGAACAACTCACCGATTCGGACGGGAGGATGGGGATTGTAAGTCTCGAGTGATTGAATCGCACGGAGTGCTTCGATTCTCGCAGCACTCAACTCGAGATATGGGAAGGTCGATCCATCCCTTTGATCGAGCGCCGTTATGACGCGCCGATCGGCGACCGCTTGCGCTCCACCACCTTCGGTTAATTCATCGGAGATGATGCCGCTATACTCGACTTGGGATGACAACGCCACGAGAAGATCGCGGTAAGCGCCGTTCCGGCGCAGAACCGCACCTGCAGGGTTGTCAAACTGGCTCGTTTGAGTAACCGATGTGTTGTCAACCCTGGTAATATCCGAACACGCTGCAAGTATGAAAAGACAACACGCTGGTGTGTATCGCATAGATGATGATATCAAGTGCAATTTTTTGGGATAATTGTCGCTCCTTCACAGACAATCTAGAAATTCGCGGTGAAACGAACCGTCCAATACCGCGACGGTGGAATCATTGCTCCCCCAGCGTACGCTCCGAAGGATTGTCCGTTCTGCGCTCCAGCGTCCTCCGGATCCACGCCGCCATAGCGCGTCCAGACTGCGAGATTTCTGCCGGAGATCGTTATTGCAGCTGATCTCAGGGGTGTCGCTCGGAGGAGGCCGCTAGGTAGATTGTATGTTGCAGCAACCTCTCGTAGACGAACAAACGAGGCGTTCTCGATGTAACCGTAGAAGCTGCCAACCTGGCTCGCGGCTATACGTATTCGGTCACTGAGAGGAGCATGGGAATCGAAGTTGGTCTCAGCGACTCCGCTGCTTCCTTGAATTGCTCTTTCGAAGTCGAGCTCATAAAAACCACCGCGGTAGTCCACCTGTCCGCGCAACTGCAATTGGCCACCGAAGAGGCTTAGAGTGGAGGCGCCGGTCACCTGCGTCGGCGGATAGCTCGGACCTATATATTGAAGTGCTGTGTCAATAGTCAGTTGCGAGGGAAGAATAATTCCTGAAGTGCTTCCACTAACGTGTTTGACGGGAAAATCGAACCATGAATACAGTGGGTCGCCGACCTTCAACGACGGCTGAAACTGGTTGAGCTGAACAACCTCTGGGCCGAGCGAAACGAGTCGATTGTGGGTCACTGATGCGTTGACCGAAACGTTCCATGAGACCAAACGCGAGTCGACGGGTCGCACACTTATTAGCCCTTCCAATCCACGATCGGATACTGATCCGGCATTGATGATTTCGGCATATCCACCCTGAGAGGCCGGAGCCATAACGTTCACGAGGGCATCGGTTGTTCGCTTGCTGAAAACGGTCCCTTCGAAATGGATACGGCCGTTGATGAGGTCTACATCGACCCCTCCCTCCAACTCTTGCTGACGCTCAGGTTTTAGATTGGGTGAACCGAACGTCGGGAGTCCTGTTCCAAGGGCCAATGAGTCCTTAATCAGAGCGGGTGTGGCTTGTTCGACATTGAGTTTCGCCGTCGGCGATGGTTGTGTACCAGATTCTCCGAATGCTCCACGCAGGCGGACGGTTTGCACAATGCCTGATTTGGGGAAGAAAGGCTCCTGTGTCACAACCCATGAGACGCTAGCCTTCGGATAAAGAGCAGCTTCGTAAGCAGTGCCAAACGTGCTGCCCGCATCGGCTCGAAGGCCTCCCGTGAGGAACAATCGGTCGGCTATCGCAAAGGACTGCTCGATGAACGATCCAGCCACGATATTGTCGCTTGTGCTAAAGAAGCCAATGAGCGGCGAGGATGAGCACGCTGTCGACTCACAACCCGGGCCGAGGCTAGTGGCATTCTCTTGGCTGAACGTGCCCATTGAACGAGTGTAATTGCCACCCACGGTCGTTGCGGACAATATGTTGGGCAGCACAGTGGTTCTCGCCGTGGCCGTTAGCGTATACGTGTACAGCAACGCGCTTGTCTTAGCATCGATCTTGTAACCCGTAGAGGCAGCACCACCAGGTACCGAATCTCCCAGCAGAGACAGGGCGTCATAGTGACTTTCGATCACATCGACACCCGCGATTCCACGAGCGGAGAGCCACGTGAGGGGATGCCATTCCGCGGAACCGGAAAAAACGCCGTGCGATATCGACGTCAACTGACGAGCAGCAAATTGAGTACTGGGGTCTGAACCACCCGTCCAAATCGCTGGACCACCACCAGAGTACCCGGTACCCCCAAATCCGTTTTGCAGCGAGACCCCGCCGGGGTTGCCACCGAGTTGTTCGGACAAATACGAGGCCGACGCCGAGAGCGTCAACGCGGAACCAATCGTGGTGGTTACGTTTGGACGAAGACTGTATTTCCGGTTGAAGTCTGGATGCTGTTCGTCTGACGGAACGCCGACCGAAGGACCGCGCTCAGTTTGCAGAACAGACACGACAGAGGGAGACATTCTAAGGTAGCCTGTCTCGTCAGTGTAAGAGCCTCCGAAGAAATATCTCGTTTGCGAAGTTCCACCGGCGACTTGCACCCCATAGTTGTCGCGACCTCCGGTTCCGAGTGGGGACGACGCGGGGCTAAGAAGGGGCGAGAAGTGTGTGACACTGTCGCGCGAGCAGCCACCACTCGCCTTGAGAATATCTGTGCAGTTGACGGGGTTACCCGAAGGATCATGACCCCAGCCGAAGAAGTTCGCGAGTCCGGAGAACTCGTCCCTCGGAGCCAATTCAGTACCATGTTCCGCGAATACCGACCACTGGGGAGCGCTCACTGTTCCTCGCTTGGTCGTAATCACGATCACACCATTCGCCGCATCGGTACCATACAAGGCTGCCGCGGATGGCCCCTTGACAACTTCTATCGTGGCAATTTCCTCGGGCGGTATATCGTTGAACGAAGGCGTGTAATTCGTTGGTTGAGAGCTCGAGTTATTGACCCTCACTCCATCGATGTATAGCAATGGCTGGCTTCCGCTGTTGTAGCTGTTCAATCCGCGAATCGCGATGGGGGGTGACGTACTCGTTTCACCTCCGACCGTGAACACTTGCAGCCCCGGTACTCGTGCGGTAATGACATCGGAGAGTGACCTTACCGGCGCGTTGCCAACGATACTGTCGACACCGATCACGCCGATCGAGTTACCCATCTCGACCAAATGGCGATCACCCGTCATCGTCGTAACGACTTGCTGAAGCACAGCCGGCGACGGCTGTAGGGAAAAATCGGCGACATAAGCCTGAGCTGTATCAAGCACGATGATCCTTCGAGCCGACTCGTAGCCTAACCGCCTGACCATAGCCGCATGCTCGCCGCGCGTGAGGCCAGAGATCATGTACTTGCCGTCCGAACCGGTTGTCCGAACCCTACTGGTGCCATCGATTTGGACGGTTGCTCCTTCAAGTGGAATGTGGCTAACAGCATCTGCAACGGTTCCGCGCAACAAGATCACCCCGCCCGGCTGGGCAGTGTCCCGAATCGGGTCGCGAACAACTTGGAGGCTTGACCCCCCGGGCGCTTCTATGTGACAGCCCGTACCTGTCAGGACAATTCGGAACGCGTCCCCTACACTGATGTGCGAGGATTTTATGGAAACATGTGCATTGAGCAGCGCGAGGTCGGTTGTGCGCACGACCACGGCTGCATGCGCAGCATCAGCAATCCGATCGATCGCCGTAGCAACGGTAACGTTCGAGAGATCGATTGCGACGACTTGGTCAAGTACCGAGTTTCGACCTTCTGGCGCTCGTCTTGTGGCCGAGTGCTGCAACGGCTCGATTGGGCGGGCCCTTGAGTGCTCAGAGCCGAACGCCGCTCGGGCCATCATCGCTGTGTCAGCGAATGACTTGTGAGACCCGATGATAACGACTAACGACAGAAGGAGGATAGGCGACATGGATTCTCAAGCATGGCGACGGGATCGAGCCGGTGCCGGTAGTGACGCGTGTCTTCGCCCGCTGGGCTGGACTGCGGCCGGACAGAAATCAATTCGTGTGGAGTGCGAGAGCGGCTGTTTCCTACGCTGATAGAGGCTATCGACCCGCTAGTGGACCCAAAACGACTACCAAGTACAGGGTTTAGGCCGATCTGATGGCTGGCGCGCGAGGCGCGGAGCCCGTCGGCGCGCAGTGTTGTTGAGGTCATTGTGTACATGTCTGCGGAGCCACGGATTTCCATACAACTGTCATTGCCCGTTGACATTGTTTACGCCTCTTGTGACCGCGAGTTATAACCGTGAGTCCACAAAGGCTGCTCGTGAACACGCGTGGCTAGTCCATTTCCAATTGCTGTCAACGGCGGAGATAGTAATTGCACACATCGGTGTGATGTGAGATCGCACCGGGTAGCGAGCCGAAAAAGCGCACTGCAATCTTCCGGCGTGAGGTCTGGGTTGGGTGGTCGATCTTGGTCTCAGTTAACGTTGATGGGGTGCAACGCCGCGTCGAGCTCGGCGTGATGCTTCGTGTGGTAGCTGTTGTCGCGAATGTTCACGACGTGGCAGTGGTGGACGAGCCATTCGATGAGTGTTGCGGCCATCACATCGTCCGAGGATGTCGCCCCACTCCTCGAAGCCCTTGTTGTTCGTCAGGATGGTGCTCGCGACTTCATTGCGCCGCGACATGAGCTGGAAGGGCCGTGGCGCCAGCATCCCAAGCACGGTCATCGCGCTCGAAGCGGAGGCGCGGCGCCTGGCGCGCGTCCCCATACGCCCGCGCGTTCGCCGACCAACGGCCAGGCCCGCGCCTGCGCCGCGAGATTGACGTCGCTCACAAACGTCAGCTCGATAGAGGGAGTTCTTTTCGGAGATAACTCACGAGGCGTTCGATCTTCCCCTTCGTTCGCGCGCGATATGGGCCGACAGGCGCAGATACCGAAGCCAGTGCACAGCGGCGCGGAGGAAACCCCGGGTTCTCGAGCAACTGGCCGACCCGCGGGCGATCGTCACCCCTATCACCACCGTATCCGATCGAAGCGCACTTCCTGCGGCACGGTCAAGTAGGCGAAACGCGGGCCTCAGGCCCCACGGTCCCCGCGGTCTGCTGCGCGACGGACTGCAGATACAGGAGCCGTGAGTAGCCTAGCGTGACCAAGAATGCGTGTCGCTTCCCCACGGAAATCGGGCGTCCACGAAGTCGACCTGAGCCGGCGCCGTCTCGAACTGGATTGCTGACTTCTCGACCGGTCGCGGCGGGACGGCGCGCACATACACGTTGAGGGTCAGGTTACCGGTGCGTCCGGCGCAGTACGCCGCTCGGAGCGATGTTTGGGCGGACAGTGCTGAAGCCGGGTAACGGAACACAATGAGGCAGGCCGACGATTGTATCACTATGCATAAGCGGCCAGCAACGAGCCCAAGACACGCACCGCACCTTTCCAGTCACCGGGACGAGGTTGATGAACTAAGCGCATTGATGGATACCAGGACGTGGTTGACGTTAGTCCCCAGCGCCACTCCGACGCGTACGGTAGGAGAAGCAAGGTAGGTATTCCCAGACTACCCGCCAGATGGCACACTGACGTGTCTACACTAACAACGCAGTCCAGTTGTAGCACAAAAGCCGCAGTGTCGAGAAACGAATCAAAAGCAAGGGATGCCCTCTCGACTGCCGGAAAGTCACAGACTTCCCTCTCCCGCGGACCGACTTGGAGGCTGAACCATTCGACATCATTGTGGCGAGTGAGCAGTGGTTCCAGAGCCGCCAGTGGCATTGATCGCACCTCATCGTGACCAAGCTTGGGATCGCCTGCCCAACAAATACCCACACGCTGGCGCCGACTTGTTGACGCGCACTTAAAGGCACGGTCAGGTGCCCGGAGCGGCTCGAAACGTGGCAAACCAGTCGCAAACGACGGCAGCGACATGCTCCAGACATATCGGTCGAATGTCGGTGGCAGATCCTTGCCCCTGGGAAGCACTGTCACGCTGTTGCCCAGGTTGAGTTGAACGAATGAAGCAAGACCCGACCTGACCATAAGTATTACGTGCCGAGCGCGAGGTATCAGTGGTGGCACGAATCTCAACATCTGAATGCCGTCACCAAATCCTTTCTCGAGATAGACTAACAGGACTTTGTCCCGAATATCCTCCCGACCGTTCCACGCTTTGTGACGCCAGCGCAACGCTGGTGCATAATCGGAATGCTCGGAGTCCAGGAAGTGAAAATGTCTCGCTTCAAGATCCGCCCAACCTGACCAGTCGTCTAGTAGCAACTTGGCCTTGCCGCGATAGTAGATCTGCTCGTGCGTCAAGTGGTTGAGCGACAAGGCGACCTGCACCGCCCCACGCCACAGGTCGAGCCGACCAGAACGACGGCAGAAAGAAGCCAGTTTGTATAAGGCAACTGGATTGGTCGGTTCGCGCTCAACGAAGGCGGCCCGCAGTTCCAGCCCGTCGCTCGGATCAAGATCGTGCCGCACTGCGTCGACGATTGAGAGATGCGCTATCATCGGCCACTCACAAATTTGACTCTGTTACGTCAGTAATGTGCCGGCTCAGATGTGGTCCCGATATCTGAGCGTGCAGTTCTTTCCAGGCGAGGTCCTTTCTCTTCTTGTGATCCGAGGATCAGGTGAGCACGGCTGTCTCGTTGACCGAGTTATGCGAGCAATGCTCCCTCGCCCTCGATTCTTCGGAGGGATTGCAGGCACGTTTGCTCGCGGTCCAGCGTGACCCAACCGACCCGCTGCCCCTATACAGTCTAGCACGGTTTTGTCGGCGACACGGATTCATCAACCTGTGGCATAGCGCCGTCCACATTGCCCTGTCCCTCCCACATCGCTCTCCGGAACAACTCTGGAGTCGGTCGGACGTCAAGCTCACGCTCGACGACTGGTCAGGGTGGTCCGATCGAGAGGTGCGACTGTTTAATCCCGCGTCGAATTATTTTCATTCCCCGTATGCCTGCGAGCTTATTTGGACAAAGCAGGCGTGGGACGGTTGTGAAGACCTCGACGACAAAACTCTTTTCGTTGTTGCCGATGGTGGTTTCGGCGACTGCCTACAGATGCTCCGGTTTCTGCCTGATCTGGCACAACGAGCGCGACGTGTGATCATCGCGGTTAGAGCGGAACTCGAGACATTCGTACGTCATAACTTTCAGCCTCCGGTAACAGTGGTTCGTCGCGACTGCGGTCATGGTTTGCCGTTCCAGCGATACGCTTGGGCAATGTCGCTTGCCGCGCTGCAAGGGCGCCTGCCGCCGTTCATCCCAATGAGGGCGCCGGCACCGAAGAGCGCCCCGCGGGGTGGTGCGGCGCGGCGCCGCATCGGTTTGTGTTGGGCAGGGAGTCCACGCAATCCGACGGACCGTCGCCGTTCTGTGGCGATTAGCGCACTAGCGCCGCTACTTAGTCGGCCCGACGTAGAATGGTACAGTCTGCAGGTGGGTGATCGCGCAGATGACATCGCGCCATACTCGCATCTCATTGAGCCATCGTGGCATCTGCACACATTCGCGGACACGGCAAACTTGATTGCCGCGCTCGACGGCGTTATTTCCGCGGACACATCAGTGGCCCATCTCGCAGGAAATCTGGGAATCCCGACCTTTCTGATGCTGAGCGTCGTGTCTGAATTTCGATGGGGTCTTCGTAGAAGCACTCATTGGTACCCAACGGTGCAGCTTATCCGACAGACAACGCCGGGTGACTGGTCTACCGTCGTACGTGAGCTAATGGCGGGGGTCGATGCGCTAGACTGAGTCAATGTATGAGGTTTCGGTATACAACAGTCCGTCCCTAGAAACTCCTTTGGCGTCGCCCGGCGAATCGAGCTTCTTGCCCATTGCGCAACCGACTGACCGCCATGTCATGAATGCGGTCGCGGAGATCTCGCACCACGGGGCTCCATTCACCGGGAACACGCTGGCGGAGTACCTGTACGGACGGATACCATGGATTAGCGTCAGTCATACCCCATTTCCAGTCAGACGCGAAGCGCAGGATCAGAAACGTTGGGATCCCCAAGCCCCCGCTGACATGAAACACGGAGGTATCCACCGAAATAACGCAATCGAGGCTCGCGATAAGATTCGCGGTGTCAGCAAATGTGTTCAGAGGTGGCTCAGGCCGAAGGAGCGCCGAATCAATCGCGTCCGCCGCTGGCGCGCCGACTTGTAAATTGTGCCACTGCACCCCATCCAGCTCCATCAGTGGTGCCAAGTAGCTGAACGCAATTGATCGCTCCGCATGGTCGCGGGCTGTTACGCCACAGGACCAACAAAGGCCGACCTGCAACAGATCGGCCATTGGCCCCGCACGTTTCACAGGAGCTGGCGCGATTAACGTCTTAGACGGAAAGATCTCTCCGAAGATATGAGGAAGCGACATTGCCCAGATGAATCGATCAACCTCAGGAGGTTTCTCACCTTCCATCGATACCACGGTCGCGACTTGCGCGAAGTTGTGAGTCGCCAAAGCGACCAGCTCGGGTTTCACATCGAGAAAGACTCTCGCGGCTTTCGCGGCCAGCGGCATCACGTAACGGAACATGAGAATCTCATCACCGAACCCGCCTTGGCGTCGGATCAATATCGCCTTGTCTCGAATGTCCTCACTGCCATCCCAGAGACAATGCGTCCAGTTCAACTTCGCCCGCGAGCACCCCCATTCCGGGTTGAACGCACGTGCCTCGAAATCGGCCCAAGCTGAGAAGTCGCCGAGCAATCCCTTTGCCATCGCGCGGTGATACACTTGCTCGTATGTCCCGTGGTCGAGTGCAAACGCGATGCCGACCGCGCGACGCCATAAATCAAGACGACCCAAACTGCGACACAAATCGGCAAGCCGATACAACGGGACAGGGTTCTCGACATCTTGCACGACGGTGCCCACGTACGACAACAGCGCGAAAGGATCGTTTGGCTGTAATTGCTGGGCGCATTGGCGTGCAAACTCTTCAGGGCGTTCCATGCTTACCTCGCGATCGCCAAGGCAACGACTCAGTGCAGCTGGACGAAGCTAGGAACCCACGGCTCCTTTAGCCATCAACGCACAGGCAAATCGATGTGACCACGCGCGGTCTGAGACGCGAGCGCCGGTGCCCTCCGTTCGCTCTTCGCATCTGGGAGTGTGCCAACAGTGGCTAGCAGTCGCCGTTAGCTCATCTTGCTCCGCTTGTGCTACTGCTCCAGCATATCCGTGTGCGGCCACTGCGGACCGTTCAGACATAGCGTGATACGGATGACACCCATTGAATTCGTCGAGGCCTGCCGGCTAGCGCTACTGAATCAGTGCCGTATTAAAGGCGTGGCAGTGTGCATCACTAATGCCGAGCAAGATCACAAGAACCCGTTGCCGCTGTATTGCCTCGCAGATGCGTGTCGAAGGAATGGATACCCTGATCTTTGGGAAATGGGCGTCAAAATCGCCTTCGAGCGCCCACACATCACGCACGAGTGCGTATTTTATCGCGCCAGGGCCAGATTGCGATTGGGAGATTGGTCAGGATGGACAGACTACGAGGCTCGGCACTACAGGCCCGGAACAGTCACCCTGCGCCGTGGATATGCGCTTGACCTACGCTGGACGGCGCTCAAGTGGGACGGTCGTGAGGACATAAGCAGCAAGTCACTACTCATGGTCGAAGAGGGCGGGTTCGGCGACAGCATTCAGAGCCTGTGCTTCGTTCCGGGTCTGATCGTGCGTGCGAATCGTGTAATCCTAGCCGTCAAGCCCGAGCTCGTGACCTTTGTTGAGTACAACTTTGGCCACAAGGCGGGCGTCGTCGTGTCAGGAAAAGATCCGGAGGAGCGATTTGATCGATATGTTTGGAGCTCATCCCTACCTTCACTCGCTCCCGGCCTGCCGAAATTCGAAGCGATGTGCGCGCCGAACCCCGCCGCGCGTCCGACGGGACTTACCCGTCCCTTACGAATCGGCATCGCTTGGGCCGCCCGGGAAACGGATCGATCAGTTGATGACTTTGCCCTCCTTGAGCCCTTATTTGCCATTCCGAACACCGAGTGGTACAACCTACAGGTTGGGATGCGTGCCGCTGATGCGGCAGGCGAATCTCGACTCCGGTTGCCAGGCCCTACGTTCGCGTCCTTCGCCGACACCGCGGACTTCGCCATGGGACTCGACTACGTGGTCAGCGTTGACACTGCACTCTGTCATCTCGCGGGTCGCCTCGGGATCCCTACCTTTCTCTTGCTCAAGTACTCACCGGACTGGCGGTGGGGCCTACTCGAACGGACTCCTTGGTATCCCTCTGTTCAACTTATCCGTCAAAGCTTCCCGAGTGACTGGCCCAGTGCTATACAAGAGTTAGCTCGTAGGTTGACATTACTGGCTGACCAAACCTTAGATTCGGTTGAGCTTGGACATTCGGAACTCGTCTAGGTGATGCCGTATCTCCGTGATTGCCGTCGACCAATCGTTCGGTGACCGTTGGCGAATCAGCCGCAGCGAGGGATACCAGTCAATCTTGTCGGCAAACCCCCATCGCCAATCTGGATGACAGATGAGTAGTAGTAATGTCGGGACCCCAAGCCGCCCTGCGAGATGGCCAACCGAAGTATCAACGGTAACAATGCAGTCCAAACTGACGAGCAAGCTTGCTGTGTCCAAAAAGGAGTTCAGACGTGGTTCCGGCGCGCGCACGCACGGATAGCTCGAGGCGTCACCAGCACGTTCGCCAACCTGTAAACTGTACCACTCTACGTTCGCCATGAACAACAACGGCTCAAGCAGAGAGAAGTCAGGTACAGATTTTTCGGACGGCTGTAGGTCGCCAGTAGTCGGGCTCTTGTAGCGAGCACCAGCCCAGCAAATACCTACACGAAGAACGGAATCGTCCCTCGCAAAGGGACGCTCTCGTCGCTGTGGCGCTCGGAGCGCGACGAACTTCGGGATTCTTGAAAACAACGAGGGGAGCGTGAAACTCAAGGCATAGCGGTCGTACTCACCTGTTGGGTCAGTACTTGTCGAGATCACATCTGCGTCGCGACCAAAATTGTACTGAACAAAATCAGTAAGTTCTGGTTTCACCATGAGAATGACACGCCGCGCCAGATCAATAGCGCCGGGCACGAAACACAGGGTCTGCAGATAGTCTCCAAAACCGCCTTCCCCTACAATTAGCAACGTCTCGTCCGAGATGTCTGTTGCGTAGTCCGTCCAGCGCCGTGCACTCCACTGTAGTTGACGCTCACGTAGTCCGCGCGGTGAATCACCGCGCGGTCGAAGATGGCGGGCCTCATAGTCTTTCCATCCTGACCAATCGCCCAGTCTGATTTTCTCACCAGCACGCTTGAATAGGGCTACCTTGGTAACATGTGGTAGCGAAAATGCATATTTGACCAAGTGATGTCCCAGATCGTAGTACGCAGCACGCCAACACTGCTCTGCCAGATCATAAATTGGGAGGGGGTTGTCCTTCTGCTGCTCCGCAGTTGTCACCAGACGCTCAATGCGCCCGCGAGACGGGTTATCCGAGAACGCCGTTTCGCACGCTCGGAGTACCTCAGTCAGATCATTCACAGCGACCCTCGCGGGACTCTGGACCGTTCAGTTAATTGATGCCCCAGCGATCTGATCACGCTTCCCCAGTCGCCCAGCGTTGGCTGCCGGATGAGGCGCATGGATGGATACCAAGCGGTCCTGTCGTCGACCTCCCATCGCCAGTCCGCCCCACAGCGCAACAATAGGAACGTCGGCACGCCTAAGCTGCCTGCCAAATGAGCCACTGACGTACACACGCTCACTACGCAATCCAACCCCATCATGTAATTCGCAGTGTCAGCATAGGTTGAAAGGCATAGTGAGGGTTGGGTCAAACCAGGGTACGCAAGAGCATCGGATGCCCGATCGCCGACCTGCAAGCTATGCCAGTGAAGATCGGCACGATCGAATAGTGGCGCCAATGCATGGATCGGCAGATGTCGCTGGAAATTCTTTGAATCGTACCCTTGCCCAGCCCAGCACGCCCCGACCCGCAGTCGCTTGAGATCAGACCTGGCCCTCGGTACGGGATCTGGTGCCGTGAGCGGCGCGAACGCGGGAAGCTCCCCGCAATGCGCGGGCAACGACATGATCCACGTGTATCGGTCGAATGCTTGCGGTGGTTTCGATTCTCGCTCAACGATGGTTGCCATGCAGCCGAAATTGTGCTGCGCGAATGAGGCCAGGCCGGGCCGAACGCCAAGAATCACGTGCCCGGCAACCGTGACGAGCCAAGGCACGTATCGGAGCATCTGCAGACAGTCGCCATGCCCACCATCGGCAATCACGAAGATCGTCTTGTCGCTAATATCTTCGTGTCCGTCCCACGCACGAGTCGTCCATGCGACGTGCTGCCAATACGTGGACCGCCGCACGTGCTCGTATGGGCTGAATAGTCGCGCCTCACGATCGACCCAACCTGACCAGTCACCGAGCAATATCTTCGTCTGCCCGCGATAAAACAGTTGCTCATAAGTGAGGTGAGGCAGCGCCAACGCGGTGCGTGCAACATGTAACCACAGGTGGCCTGCGATTCGTTCGCGGCATCGCTCCGAGAGCCTATGTAACGGCGCTGGATCGATGGGGCTAGCCTCGATAGTCCCTAGTCGTGCCAAGAGATCTGCATCGCGAATCGGGTCGAACCGTCGACGACACAGCTCAATGAGTATGGAGACTTGTGCCAGCGCTCGATCGACCTTACTAGCTGCGACTGAGCCCTCGCAAGATGCTGACGATGCTATGGTGTCCATGACTTCGGCCATCGCGAAGTGCTAATGCTCGTACCCCGTATCTGCTGGTAGATGCGGGTCGCCGATTTGTGCCACCAGATGTCCAGGCGGCGACTGGCCGCCAGTCAGGGCGATGTCTGTTGCGTCGTCGCCACTACCAGCCGCACAGGAACGGTGATCATGGAGTCAACCGCCCGATGCTCGAAGTATGCTGCGATGACATCGATGGTTTTTTCGCCAATTTCCTGAGGTTGCTGTGCAACATCGGCCTTGAGCGGGGTCTGCCTCTGGATCGCGGAAACCGCCTCTGGCGTCGCGTCATAACCGACAATCGTAAATGTTGCCGCCGTCTTACCCCGCGCTAGCGCAGCGGACAGCGCGCCCAGGGCAGTCTCATCATTGATCGCAAAAATCGCACGGAGCTCAGGGTGCCCCTGGAGCACGTCATCCGCAGCTTTGAGCGCCCGATCGCGCACGCCACCACCATTGACGGTTGCGACGACGGAGATTCGTGGATGTCGGGCCATCTCGGCGACAAAGGCTTGCTGTCGATCCAATGCCGTTTGCGTCTCAGGTTGGCCGATGACGGCCACTTGACCCGAGTCACCGAGAGCCCGAGCCATGTACTGGGCCGCTAAACGGCCACCCAAGATGTTGTCTGACGCGACGTGGGCAATAACGGGCGCACCCAGCGCTTGGATATCGGCGGTGAACACCGGAATATGCGCTGCTGACACGCGCGCGATGGCGGGACCAATGCCACGCGAATCAACGGGACACGCAATGACGGCATCTACGTGCTGCACTAAGAAGTTGTCGATCTCGGCCTGTTGTTTAGCCAAGTCGAAGTCGCCGGATGTCACGAGCAAGCGGTAACCATGACGTGCGGCAGCCGCCCGAAGGCCTGCTTCGAGCTGGCGATAGAACTCGTGCTCTTTGGTCAAGAGCGTCACACCGATCGTTTTGGTCGGCCCACTTCCAGTTCGAGACCCGGCCGCAGGGTCGTCGCCTTTGACGGCACAACCTACCGCGCCCCAGACGCCGACTATTAGGACCACCTTCACGATAGGTCGCACAAGGTCTCCATTGCCGCAAGAGATACGACTCCGGCAGTGCCGAGCTGGTGAACCACCACTGAGCCGGCCAGCATGGATACAGCGCATGCTTCCTCCACCGAGCCGCCGATCGCGAGCATGACAGTAAGCGCCGCTGTCACGGCATCTCCCGCACCGACGATGTCGATCGGGCCACGAACTGGTAGAGCAGGCACGCGACATATCCGGTTACGACTCGCGCCAATAATGCCTTCATCGGCGCACGTCACAAAGACTGACGCACCGCGCCGCACCGCGAACGCCTCGACCCGTTCGTCGAGCGCTCGGCCGTCGTCCGCTCCAGCTAGACTGACAAACTCGGCTGCATTCATCTTAAGAATGATGGGCTCGGAGTAGTCGGCCAGCCCTCGGCGGCTGTCGGCGATGGCAATCATGTTGCTCCGCGACTGACACGCTGCCACCACAGCCCGAAGGACAGTCGGGGTTATCGCGCCAGTGTCGCGCCGCTCCACTTGCTCCATGATGACAATCCCGTTTACATCCTTTGCAACCTCGCGAATCGAATGAACCAACCGCTCCACAATCGAAGCCGGCGTCGGTGTCCAATTCTTGAAGTCCAGCCTTTCGAGTTCCCTCATGCGGCCGTCTGACTGTCGAGCCACGGGCTTGACGTAGGTACAGGTGTGCCGCTCACGGGTCCTGATGACATGGGTCATTTGCACACCCGGCAGTGGTGCGAGCGCTGACCACAGATCGTGCCCCTCGGCGTCGTCGCCGATGATCCCAATCGGGAAGATGGCCCCGATTCCCATACCCGCCAGGTTGGCGGCGATCGCGCCCGCTGCGCCAGGTTCCGCGCGGGTACGTACGACATTGTGCACGGCAAGGCCGGTTTCGAGCGAACGCTCCTCGAGGGCGGGGTCGATCTCTAAGTAGCGATCCAGAAAGAGATCGCCGATCACCGCAATGGACAGTGATGTGCACCGTGACGCCAGCTTGCCCAGGGCGGATCTGGAGAGGCCGGCCGCGGGCGCCCGATTAGCGCCGGATCCCTCCGCGGATTGCGATTTCAACGGCCACCAAGGACCGCGGCGAGCACAACGTCCAAACACTGATAGTCAGGTACAATCACGTCAGCGCCAGCAGCGCCCAGCTCGCGCGCCTTCTCGGGATCGATCCGACCATCGCGCGTACCAACGTCGCTCGTCGCCACACCCACGGCGCGGGCGTCGACGGTCTTCGCTGCTCGGATCTCAACCGGTCCGTCTCCGAGCACCGCGAGCTGTGCCCCTTGGATCCAAGCATTGGCGAGTAGACGGTCGATGACAGTTTTCTTGTCAAACGATGGTTGGTTGTCTCGGGCACCGTACACTCGGCCACCGAAATACGAATCGAGATCCAGGATCGCGATCTCTTGCCACACGGCACCTTCATCTGTACCGCTCGCCAGCACGAGCTCGATGCCGCGCGTCGTCAAAGCGTCCAGCAATGCGCGCGAGCCGGGCACGAGCCACGCATCGGGTGCGACTGAACCGGATTCGATTGCACTGACCCGACGTCTCATCATCTCCTGCAACCGGCGTAAGTAGTCTCGCTTGTACTCTTCAGGATCACGGTGCTCCCCACCCGCCTCAATCACCCGCTCGGCCAGCAGTTGCATCTGATGGAGAGTCGGTGAACCGGTCGTCCGAGCAATATCACTGCCGAACAGGGCCGACCTGTCCTCGGTCGTGTCCCCGGATTGCATTGGTACAACATCCAAGAACTGTTGCAACATGACTGACGTCCAGCCCGACCGCAGTAACGACAATGTTCCGTCGAAATCGAAGATCGCATGCGTCACCGGACGACCGCCCCGACCGATCGTCATCACCTGACCTGCGCCTCATCACCGAGCATGCGACCCGGCACGAGATAGTTGGTGACATAATCATTCACCGCATCCCGGAGCGGCGTTACCGGTGCTGTGTATCCGGTGGCGCGGAGCTTGGCGATGTCGGCACGCGTCTCGTACTGGTAGTTGAACCGGATCGCGTCAGGCATATCGATGAAATCGATCACCGGTTCTCGACCGAGTGCAGCGAACACCGCCTGGGCCAGCTCGATCCACGTGTGGGACTCGCCCGAGCCGACATTGAACAGTCCGGTGGCGCTCGTATTGGTCGCGAGCGCTAGTGTCATGTCGGCGGCGTCTTTCACGTACAAGAAGTCGCGACATTGTTCACCGTCGCGGTACCCAGCACGGTAGCTCTTGAACAAGCCTACACGACCCGTTTCGCACACTTGTGTGTACGCTTTGTGCACCAGGCTCCGCATGTCGCCTTTGTGCGCTTCATTGGGCCCATACACATTAAAGTATTTCAGTCCCGCGATCCGGCGCGCGAGACCCGTGCGGCTCGCGTATAGGTCGAACAGATGCTTTGAATAGCCATACATATTGAGAGGGCGAAGACGCGAAATCACATCGGGGTCGTCGTCATCTCGCACGTCAGCCGCTGTGCCTCCATAGGTCGCTGCTGACGAGGCGTACACGAATCGTGTACCCTGTGCGACAGCCCACTCGGCCAGCGTGCGCGTGTAGCCATAGTTCGACTCAATGAGATGCCGCCCGTTGCGTTCGGTCGTCGATGAACACCCACCCAAGTGCACAATCAAGTCAAATGGCGCGATGGCTTTCGCCGCTATGCGCTGGAGGAGCTCATCGGCCTCACAGTATTCCTGGAAGGCCAACGGAACGAGGTTGCGCCAATGCTCGCCTTGACCGAGGTAGTCCGTGACGAGAGCTGGTGCGTGCCCGCGCCTGTTGAGAGCCCATACGACGGCGCTGCCAATAAACCCGGCGGCGCCGGTCACGAGTACGCGCGCTCGCGTCAGGTCTAGTGGCCGCGTCGCGCCGTTCCGGCCGGATTCAATCATTGAGAAGCCGGCGTCGCATCGAGCGCCTGGATCGTGCGGATGATCGACGTGGTCGATTGATTCGCAGTCAGTGGGATAACCTTGACCGAACCGCCCCAGGCCAACACTTCTTGTGCGCCCGCGATCTCGTCGATTGCGTAGTCACCACCTTTGACGAGCACGTCGGGATGAAGTGCAACGATCAAATCCCTAGGTGTGTCCGTCCCAAACAACACGACTGCATCGACGCAAGCCAGCGCCGCCAGGACGTACAGGCGATCGCCCTCGCTCCGCACAGGCCGCGTTGGTCCCTTAAGACGCTTGACTGAGTCGTCGCTGTTGACGCCGACAATAAGAGCGTTCCCGAGTGAGCGGGCGCCACGCAGCGTGTCGACGTGTCCTGGATGCAACAGGTCGAACACACCGTTCGTGAAAACCACCGGCCCGCGACGGCGCGCGCGCCACTTCCGAGCTGCGTCAGCCGTCGACATGATCTTCAGCGCGGGATCAAATAGGTTGTGAGGCTGGCTCATGTCAGTAGATGACCAAGGTGCGGATCTCCCAAGGGGCCATGTGTACCGTGAGTGACGAGCCTGCGATGTGTTGCACGACTGCTGTGGGACGTTCGAGTAGATCGGTTTCTCGAACGCTTGTCACGTGAGCGAGTGCTCCGCCGAACCTGAGTGTCGCCTCTGAGTGTCCCCCAGCCGTCTCCACGAGGCGAAGAACTGTGGCAGCACCATCTTCGGCATGCTTGAGGGCTGTTAGCTCGACCCCAGAGCCCGTCAATGAGACAGCGCTGATCGACAGTGGCGACTTCGCCGTGTGCGCCGATACTGGAACGACGATCAATGGGTCGTTGATCGCCGTCGCGGCCTCCCGCACTGCCGGGGATCGCCAGTCACCGGCATGGGGCACGATGCTATAGAAGAAGCGATGATGTCCCATATCGGCCGTCGAATCCGGTGATTTGGGCGCTCGTAGCAGCGAAAGGAACAACGTGTCGCCATGTGCGGAATAGCCATACTTGGAGTCCGTGATCAGCGCCAATCCTTCACTTCGGTTTGTGGCATCAGCATCGACAAAGCGTTGCATGGGCGTCTCGAATCGGGCACTGTCGTACCGTGAGACCGGTACCGTTGGCCGACCAATGACGCCGTACGGGATCTCGGCGTGCGTGCTGTCCGTGTGAAATGCGAGCGGAAAGACCGCTTTGAGTAATTGGTGTGCTTGATGCCAATCTACCAACGACTCGACATCGAGGCGGGTGCTTGAATCGCGCAGAATGTATCGTTGAACCACTCGCACGCTGTCAGCCACATCCGATACTTCGACGATCTGGGCATCGCCGACCCGCTGCACTGGCGAAACGGTTCGGTCGCGTCTCAACCAAGTCCGGGCACCCTTCAGGTTGTCGATATTCCAGGCATCGTCACCACTGGGCTGATCGACCAGCATGACTAACGCGTTCGCGCCGGGAGCAACTACATCAAGATGCGTGCGCTTGTCATACAATCGTGCGATGGCGCCAGTGGTGGAATCGATCTCTATCCTTAGGGCTGCTGACTCGAGCGTTAGGGAACCCGCCAACGTAGATACGGAATGCGCCCGAACTGCGCTCGATGAGGCGTGCACAATACGAACGCTGGTGGCGGGAACCGTGACCACGACGGTATCCTCGCTGCCATCCATGTGAGGTAACCGCACCACTTCGGTCCGCGAAACTCCGCTGGGATTGAACACAGCGAACGGCGGTCCCGCTCCGCGCGTGTCGAGGCGGGCGGCGAGGCGCGTGACTGCCTCCGTCAGCACACCTCGCGCCAGCGAGTCCGCGTGAGCGTAATCGACCACCGCATCCTGGTAGATGCTATCGATGCCGGACCCAGACAGCAGGTCATGGAACTGATTAAACAGTGTTCGCTCCCATGCCTCGGTGAGCCTCGGGCCGGGATATGGGCCACCAGCCGCCACCGCCGCCGCCTCGGCTGCACGAAGAAGCGATTCCATATGGCGGTTCCAGCGCTTCATCTCCGCGTGCGTCGTGTAGACGCCGCGATGATGCTCCAAGTACAACTCGTCACGGACCACGGGCGCCCCGGCCTCCTTTGCCTCGAGGTCGGACTTCAGCTTCGTCATTGTGCGCGCGGGATCGACGTCACGCATCACGGGGAACGTCGGTGCTCGACTGAGATCCACTGCACGGTCGAGCATCTCCATCGTCGGCCCCCCGCCGTGGTCACCAACACCATAGAGGACGAGCAGCCGGCGCGAGGCACTCGAATCGATGGTTGCCTCGAATTGTCTGACCAGTGCATCGCGATTCAGATCGTGATCGTACTTGTACGGGAAGTACGTGACTAGCTTCGTGCCGTCGGGGCCTTCCCACCAGAACACGTTGCGCGACGCCGGCCATGCGTTCTGCTCGTTCGAGCGAAGCTTGCAAGCGATGAACGAATCAAATCCGCTCTTTGCCAAGATCTGAGGGAGCGACCAGGGATAGCCGAACGAGTCCGGTGTCCAGGCGATGGTGGCAGGATGCCCAAACAATCTGATGAATGTCCGCTGACCATAGAGGCCCTGGCGGACGAGCGACTCGCCGGAGGGCATATTGATGTCGGGCTCGACCCACCACCCACCCACGAGATGCCAGCGGCCTGCGCGCTCGAGCGCTTGAATCTTATGCAGAGTCGCTGTGTCACGCTGTTCCATCCAGACGAAGTACTGCGCGGCGCTGGCCGCGAAGTGCATTCCCGGATAGTACCCCAGCAGTTTCGTTGCCGTTGTCCATGTGGCATCGACGGCGCTTTTTGTCTGCTCCACTCGCCATAACCAAGCCGCATCGATATGCGAGTTGCCGATGGCATCGATGGTATCACGATGCAAGCGCTCGCTGAGAGGAGCGAGGCCCTGCATCCAATGGTCGACGATCGCGCGGTACTCGTGTTTGGATGGATCACGAGCCGCCGCTAGGAGTTCACGGGCGACGGTATCGTTGGGGATTGGTATAGCCGTATCACCAGTGAATGCACGCGCGAGCCCGGCGCCGTCGACCATCTCGCGCCACCCCGGCTGCTGAACACGGGCCAGAGTTCGTCCGGGCAAAGTGTCAATAGTCAGACCTTGCAGCACAGGCGATACCTGCCACTCGGACGGCTCGCGGCCGACTGATTCGGTATCGATTTCGATCGGGCGCGAGAAAAGTGACAACAGTGCCTGTGCTCCAACCGACACGGGGGTCCTCGCAACAAGCCTGCTTCCATGCTGTATAGAGATCCTGATTGAGTCCGGATCGCGAGCGACTTCCGCCCAAAGGACGGGAACACCTATCGCTATTGGCGCGCCCGGCGCACTGAGTGGCGCGGTGACCTGGTGTGTGCCAACCGCGAGCGTTAAGGGGTCGGCCGATGCCTCTTGTGTCCAACGAGTGATGCACACTATTGGAATGACTGCGATGTCAACGTGACTCTTGTCGACCCCAACCAGCCGGCCTCGAGTGGCCAGATGGACTGGGCCTACGGTGATGTCTGGTCGAGCAGGCAGTTCGTCAGTGGTCTGGGGTAACGTAGGCCCGATCGCGAGGTCAGCTATCGGATCTGGGCTCGAGGTCAACAGCCACCCGGCCATACCGACGGTCGTTCCGTAGTCAACGACCTTGTAGGTCAATCGGTTGATGCCGCGATGAAGATGAAGAACCGCGGTGTCCGGATCGTGATGCAGATTCTCGCCAAAGAATCGGTCACCCCGGTCCCGTAGCTGGATGCCGTTCAACCAGACCCAAACATGATCGGCGCTTTCGACTCCGAGGAATACGGTGCGGTCAGCGGGACTAACGATGTACGTGACCGCGTACGTTCGCTCTCCACCGTAACGCGCCAAAGGATATACATCGTGAAAGTCGATGCGGCCATCGACATCCGGCCTGACTCCTGTCCAAGTCGTGAGATAGGCAGGCGCGCCAGGCGCCCGTGCGCCGGCCGTCGGAGCGAGTGCCGACTCATCGACACCTGAGGGAGGAGTACGCCCACGACTCGCCGAGTCAGGCGCATAGGTTCCGGCAATCAGCCAAGGACCGATGGGTCGATCGCAGGGCACAGGATGTTGAGCGGCGCTTTTGTGCGCTGCAACGATAAGAAGCAGCTGCAACGATCGATATCGCATTCGCACGTCCACAATCAGCATGTTCTACATTTTCACCATCACACCCCTCAGCTCGGCGACCTCTCGGAGCTGCCCAGCCCAATTGCAAGTCGTACACGGCCTGCCACCACGGCTACAAGGATGACCAGGCCCAAAACGATCCGCTGCATGTACGGATCAACGTCTGCCAGATTCAGGGCGTTGTTGAGCACACCGATGAAAACGGCGCCTATGAGCGTACCCATAACACCACCGCGCCCACCCACCAATGAGGTCCCACCGACCACCACCGCAGCGATGACATCCAACTCATAGCCAAGACCGGCGTTCGGGACACCGGCGCCAAGCCGGGCAGCAAGTGTGATACCGGCCAGTGCGACGAGTAGCCCGTTGGCTACGTACGTCCAGAAGGTCACAGCTCGCGTATTGATGCCCGCGAGCCACGCCGCCTGTTCGTTGCCGCCAGTCGCGTAGACCCAACGTCCCCACGTGGTACGTGTGAGCACGAACCAGCCAACGACTAATACCAAGCCCATGACGAGCACGGGCACCGGGATGCCCAGCGCGAGACCTTGACCCAGCCAGCTTAGGCCTGACGGCAAGTCTCCGATCGAGCGGCCACCACTTAGCACGAAACCGAGACCGCGCGCGATCGAGAACAACGCCAACGTGACTAGAAATGCCGGGACACGCCACCAGGCGACTAGCCAGCCGATAACAGCGCCTAGTGTAGCGCCTACAGTCAGCCCGCTTGCTACGGCGCCAGCGACTCCGAGGAACGACTCACCCCCGAGGTGACCCACCATCGCGCAGACTACACCGACCAGCGCGACGACTGATCCGACTGATAAGTCGATACCACCCGTCAAGATCACAGCGGTCATCCCGACACCGAGGATTCCAACGACAGCGATCGACAGGGCGACGTTGACAAGATTTGCGATCGAGAAGAACGCAGACGCGAACGAGAACACTGCTAACTCGAACGCGATAGCGTCACGCCCGCTCCACGAGATCGACCAGCACGAAGCTGGCCTTGGCCGCCCCAGCGTCATCAACTCGCACCGTCACGACCGACCACGGCGAAAGAGTGACAGCGTGCGACCACCCGAAGCGCCGGCTCTCGATTGTCGCCTTCGTCCCAGTACCTGTGGTCTCCTGCAACCGAATGATCAGCGCGTCAGAGTCCTCTGCTCGCTTCATTGCCGTGGCCAGAACATTGTCCGGTGACACGGACACGAATGACGCCTCCCACGGCTCCGTACCTGGGTGGCGGGAGTCAGCGATATAGTCGGCAGGTGTCTGGCATTCCTCCGCGAGCCGGTCGAGATGGAGCGTGGTGTGCGTGCCCTTGCCGCGTACGATCCAGAACGTCCGAACCTGGCGGCCCTGGTCCTGCCACGCGCTGTCGTCGTTTGCCGGTACAGTGGATGGCCGGTGACGCGCAAACGGCGCCGATCGAATGAGCACGGTGCGCAAAAGAGGACCGAGGCAATCGTAGCTGTACGTCTGTGCGTTGATCAGGCCGAGGCTGTATACCTCGCCATCGAGCGTGCCCTCGATTGCTATGTAGTCCTGCGCGGGTTCTTCGGCCCCGTCTACCGCGCGCTCGATCGTCGTTCCGGCCACCTTTGCAAATACTTTTGTGGCCGCGAGCGTCGTCGGAATCTCCAGTTTGAGCATCTCCTCGTGTTCGTGCCAGTCGATGACGAACGCCAATTCGACGAGATCCAAGCCGGCGCGCTCGATCGTGTCCATGGTGATGGTCGACGATTTCCACGTGGCGATCTGGCGCGTTGTACGTACGAGTGGACCAGATTCCACGACTACTGTAGTCGTCCACGTCGGACGACCGATCACGTCGCGGAAGCTGACCACATCATGCGCCCAGGTATCGTTCCGATCATCGATCACAACAAGTCCGATTGGCTCCTGCAACAATTCCTTGCCATCGTGAGTCTTGAGCATTGTGATTCCCCATTCCCGGTCGGCCACACGCACGAACGAGTTTATCATGGGGAACGTTGCCGGAGTGCCATTCACGAGCTCGAAAACCCGATAGCCGCAAGGTGGTAGTTCGACGCGCGCGGAGACTCGATGAGGCCAAGGCATCATCCCATCGGAGTCACGCCACTGCAGCGGTGTGGTCGAACCATCCGCCGCACGCAACTGCGTAATCGCGGCGCGTGACGCAAGGTCGGTATCAATGTGGTACTCGAGCAACGCGGTGCGCGCCCAGGGCAAGGGGTTGAACGCGAACACACACCGTTCTGGCACATGTGATGTATCTACCAAGCGCGCCATCGCTTGCAGCGCTTCGATCCGATTCGCCTGCGCCGTGTCGCACGCGGCACCAACG
>Ga0210393_10000926_pt1 | contig 25222 bp, 20 predicted proteins | sample IncBWC27OmetaG_FD_160068 | JGI IMG/M metagenome (GOLD analysis project Ga0210393, IMG submission 160068) | Forest soil microbial communities from Barre Woods Harvard Forest LTER site, Petersham, Massachusetts, United States - Inc-BW-C-27-O ...
GGAAGCGATGCGCTACGCACAGGCCAACGCAGCAAAGATGACCGTGCACTCGCCCATGGAAGGAGTCGTGGTGTACAACACCATCTGGCTCGGCGGGCGCATGGGCACCGTGCAACAAGGTGAGCAGGTGCGGCCGGGCGTGCCGTTCCTGCAAGTTGTCGACCCCTCAAAAATGGAAGTGCGCGTCGAACTGAATCAGGTGGATCTTCTGAAAATCCATCCGGGGCAGCAAGCGCAAATGCATTTGGACGCCTATCCGGGAATGACACTTCCGGCCGTGCTCAATGAACTTTCGCCACTCGGCCACACCGGACAATTTACGGAGATGGTCCGGTCGTTCACGGCGCGTTTCCTGGTGCAAGGAACCGACCCGCGGCTCTTGCCCGATCTTTCGGCGGCGATGGATCTCGATCTCGGCTCGGACAGCAACGTCCTGGTGATTCCGTACGAAAGCGTGGGACAAGACGCGGGGTACTCGTTCGTATGGCTGAAAAATTCGAGCGCTTTTGAGAAGCGCACCGTGAAAATCGGGCGGCGAAATGACCTGAGTGCCGTGGTGGAATCCGGACTGGCCGAAGGAGATTTGATCCGGCGGGAAGCGAACGAACAGCCCGGAGCGACGGAGCGGCCATGAGCGGCGCAAAACAGAAATCGAAATCCCGAAAGAAAGTGCTCCTTGGCGCCGTCATCCTGATCGTTGGCGGCCTCGTCCTGGGGGCTTTCCGGATGGCGAACTCGGCTGTAAATTATCCGACGACGGAAGTGAAGCGCAAGGAGTTCGTGGACTACCTGGTAATTAAAGGCGAGGTGAAAGCCATTCGTTCGGCGGTGATCGCGGCTCCTTACGGCGCAGGCGACCTGCAGATCTTAAAGATTGTCGATAACGCGACGAAAGTGAAGAAAGGCGATTTTCTGGTGGAGTTCGACGCCACCACGATGAAGCAAAAGCTGGCGGAAGATCAGTCCGCCGTTAAATCCGCGGAGGCGGAAATTCAGCAATCGCGCGCGGCCGCGCGCTTGAAGGAAGAGCAGGATCTTACCGACGCGATGACCGCGAAGTACGACACCGAGAAAGCACGCATGGATGCCAGCAAGCAGGAAATCCTCTCCGTCATCGAAGGCGAGCAGGCCAAGCTGAAACTTGCGGATGCGGAACAGAAACAAAAAGAAACCGAAGCGAAGTTGAAAGCGGATCGCGCGGCAGCGGGATCCGATCTCGTCAGCAAACAGCAGAAGCACGACCAGGCGGCCTTCCAAGTTTCGCTCGATGAACGCAGCCTGGAATCGCTCACTCTGCGCGCTCCGCTCGATGGCGTGGTGGCGCTGCAAAATCATTGGCAGCCGCAAGGCAGCCCGACGGCATTCAAACCCGGCGACCGGGCCTGGCCCGGCGCAGCGATTGCCGAACTTCCCGATAGTTCCGCGCTCAAAATCGCCGCGCGCATCGAGGAAGCGGAAAGAGGCCAGCTGAAATTGGGCCAGTCCGCGACCGTCCGGCTGGATGCGCTTCCGGATCGCAGCTTCGACGGGCATGTCGATAGCATCAGTCCCACGGCCAGCTTGGATTTCACCGCGGGATGGCCGGTGCCGCGAAATTTTTCGGTGGAGCTGGGATTGGCGGGCAGCGATGCCCGGCTCACGCCGGGAATGGGAGCAACCGTGCGGATCGCGGTGGATCGCGTTCCCGATGGCATCGTAATCCCGACTTCCGCAATATTCAGGAAGGCGGGGCGAACCATTGCCTACGTACGGCGGGGATCGAAATTCGAAGAAACTCCCGTGGAAGTATCTCGCCAGAGCGGCGATGAAACCCTCATCGCGAAGGGATTGCAACCGGGAGAGCGGCTATGTCTGAAGGATCCAACACTTGCGAAATAAGAAGCTCCTTTTGAAAAACACAAGAACGCACGCGGCATTTTTTCTTGCGTTGGCGCTGGGCGGAAGCGGCGTTGCCTGCCGACAGACCACAGTGCTGGCCGGCGATGCGGAAATTCCGACAGCCACGGTTAAGGAAGTGGATCTCCAAATTAAGGTGTTCACGAAGGGCGCGTTGCACACCGAACAATCGCGAGTCATTTCGGCTCCGCCGATCGCCGGGGGAACGTTGCAGATCATCCAATTGGCCGCCGCTGGGGCGCAGGTGCACAGCGGGGACGTGGTGCTGGAGTTCGACCCCAGCCAGCAAGAATACAATCTGGCGCAAAACCGAAGCGACCTCGAACAAGCCGACCAGGAGATCGTCAAAGCCAAGGCCGACGCAGCAGTCCAGACGGCGGAAGACCAGACGGCGCTTTTGAAAGCGAAATATGCCGTTCGCAAAGCGGAGCTGGAGGTCAGCAAGAACGAGATTTTGAGCAATATCGACGGGCAGAAAAACCTTCTCGCGCTGGACGAAGCGAAGCGCGCCCTGACACAGCTCGAACAGGACATTCGTTCGCACAGCGCGTCCAACGAGGCGGCGCTCGCGATCAGCCAGGAAAAACATCACAAGGCGCGCCTGGCGATGGACCGGGCAGAGCAAAACATAAAGAACATGCGGAAAACCTCGCCGATTGATGGGCTGATGGTCATCCACGGCAACCGCGATTCCACCGGAGGATTCTTCATGGATGGCATGACCCTTCCGGATTACCACGTCGGGGACCAGGTGAACCCCGGCAGCTCCATTGCAGAAGTGATTGACAACTCTCAACTGGAGATTTCCGCTCAGGTCGGAGAGACCGATCGCACGAATCTCAAGACCGGACAGTCCGTGGAAATAAAAATCGACGCGCTTCCCGGCGAATCCTTCACAGGAAAAGTGCGTACGGTGGGGGGAGCCACGGCCGGCGAGTTCTGGGATGACAACTCGCGGCACAAATTTGACGTGGCCGTCCAATTGGACCGCGCCGATCCGCGTCTGCGCCCGGGCTTCGAGGCCAGGCTCAGCATCCTTGGCGATCACCTTACTCACGCGGTGTCTCTCCCCGCCGAAGCGATCTTCGAACATGACGGAAAGAAGATCGTGTATTGCGAGCGCGGCCGGGGTTTCGAAATGCAGGAAGTCAAAGTCCGTGCGCTAAGCGAAGGGCGGGCGATTCTCGACGGCATTCCCGTTGGAACGGTTGTCGCGCTGGTGAATCCGGAGAAGAAACACGCCGGGAAGGCCAAGGAAGGCGGCAGTGCCACTCCCAGCCTGGGCGGTCCGAGTTAAATGGAAGCGAAGGGTCGGCGATGAAACGCACGTCCATTGCAGCGTCCAAATCCCTGGAACAATGGCTGCCCGATCTGGTTTTCGGATTTGAGAATTTGGCCAGCCACAAGCTGCGCTCTTTGCTGACCATGCTCGGAATGATTTTCGGCGTTGCGGCGGTGGTGGCGATGCTCTCGATCGGCGCCGGAGCGCAACAAAAAGTGATGGCTTTCATCGAGCAGCTGGGGGTGCGCAACCTGATCGTGGAAGCCAAAGAAGCTCGGAACGAACAGGAACTTCAAAAAGTTCGAAAAACCTCGCCAGGCCTCACGCTCCGGGACTACCAAACGATTCGCCAAAATGTGACGGACATCACCGAAGCTACTCCGCGCAAACGCTTCACGCCAACGAAGCTGCTTCCGAAACCGCAGCAGGACACGCCGGTGGTTTACGGCGTGGAGCCGAGTTATTTGGAAATTGGCCATTTGCGCGTGACGGAAGGGCGGTTCTTCGACGCTTCCGACAACGCAGCCTCCGCGCCCGTCTGCGTTCTGGGCGCCGCGGCGAAAGACAGCTTGTTTGGTTCGTCTGCCGCGGTGGGAGAATACATAAAACTCAACGAATTGTGGTGCCATGTGATCGGGATCGTGGCGCCGCAACTCGCCCCCGAGTCCGATGTATCCGGCGTCCGCACGGAAGATATGAACAATCTGGTGTACGCGCCGCTGAATTCCGTGCTGTACCGTCTGGAAGATTCGCAAAGCTGGCTGAAGGACGAAATAGACGGGTTGTACTTACATCTGGCATCGCCGAACACGAGCGTTACGAATGCGGAGGTCGTTCGCGGGATTCTCAACTCTTCGCATCACGAGGCGGGGGACTTCAGCGTCATCGTGCCTGCCGAACTTCTGGCGCAGCAGAAGCGCACGGAGCAACTCTTCAACACCGTTATGGTGGCGATCGCGTCCATTTCCCTTTTGGTTGGCGGAATCGGAATCATGAACATCATGCTGGCTGCGATTTTGGAGCGCACGCGCGAAATCGGAGTACGCCGGGCCATCGGCGCGCGACGCTGGGATATCATTCGCCAGTTCGTGATCGAAGCCACGCTGATTTCTTTTGCGGGTGGTCTGCTGGGTGTAGTGCTCGGGTTTGCCATGTCGCAACTGATTGCCTGGCTGGCGGGATGGTCCACGGTGGTCACGCTCAGCTCCATCCTGCTGGCTTTCGTGGTTTCCATTTCCGTGGGATTAATTTTCGGGATTTATCCGGCGGTGAAGGCAGCGCGGCTCGATCCGGTCGAGGCCATTCGGTACGAATAGCCGCCGCTGCCGGTCAAACGATCAATGGGGGTGATCGATGAGAGTGGTGCGCTCTTTCGCTGTTGCGATCGCATTGCTTGTAACATGCGGAGTTTCGACGAGGGCGCAGAATGCTTCGCGCCTGGAAACGGTCCTGGGGATTGGTTCGCGACAAAAACCGGCTGCGCCGCTGCTTGCGCCGCAAGGTTTGCAGGACCACGTTGCAAACGGGAAACTTGTGCTTTCCCTGGACGACAGCATTCGCCTGGCGTTATCCAACAACACGGACATTCACCTGGACCACTACCAGATTGAAACCGCGGAGAACAATCTCCGACGTGTTTATGCGCCGTTCGATCCGTTGTTGACCTCGAGTTTCAACGATCAGCGGACCAAGTCGCCCACGTCCACGCAACTGCAAGGAGCGACGATCCTCAATAGTTTGAGCCAGGAGACGCAGATCGGATATTCGCAAACGTTTCAAACGGGAACGAATTTTCAGAGTTCACTGATCGCGGACAAGATTTCGACCAACAGCTCGTTCAATTTTCTGAATCCTTCCATCTCGACAGCTCTGCAGTTCACCCTTACGCAGCCGCTTTTGCGAAACCGCGGACTCTTTCCAAACCGCGCGCCGATTTTGATCGCGCAGCGAAACCTGAAACAGGCGCGCGCTTCCTTTCTCGGAGAAGTGAACGGCATCATTCTTCAGATTGTGGGCAATTACTGGAACGTCGTGCTGGCTCGAGAAAATCTTTCGGTGCAGCAAAAATCGCTGGACGAGGCGCAGAAGAGCTACGACCACGACAAAAAAGCGCTGGGCCTGGGGGCGCTGCCGCCATTGGATATCTATCGCTCCGAATCGCAGGTGGCGACGCGGCGTGTCGGAGTGATTCAAGCGGAATATGCCGTCAAGCAGGCCGAAGATCAGTTTCGCCAAGGAATCGGAGCGGACATTGACCCAGCGATGCGCGTGCTCGACCTGGAAATGACCGATCGGCCCGACCCCGTGGGTGAGCTGCCTAACATGGATATCCCCACGGCCCTCGCGCGCGCCATCGCGAACCGTCCGGAACTGGAGGCGGTGCACGAACAGCTGGCAGTCGATGAATTGGGGATTCGGCTGGCGCACAACAACCTCAAGCCGGACCTGGAACTTTCGGGCTTTTATGCCGGGAACGGACTGGCGGGCAATGATCCGGCCGTCGGGAATACGGGACTCAGCAACACTCTGAGCCAGTCCTTCCGTTTCAGTTTTCCCGCGTATGGCGCGAGCCTATCGTTGACGCTGCCTGTTAAAAATCACAGCGCTCAAGCAAACCTGGCCGATGCCCTGGTGAGCCGCCGCCGCGACCAATATCAGGAAAGAGAGACGAATCAGAGCATTTCGCTGGAGGTTGCGAATGCCGTGCATGCGCTGGAGGCGGCCAAGCTGGGAATGGAAGCGGCCAAAGTCGCCGTGGATCTTGCAAGAGAGACTCTGCATGCCGACGAACGAAAGTACGAATTGGGAGCGGAACCGGTGTTCTTCGTGCTGGACGCGCAAACACAACTTGCCCAGGCGGAGCTGAACCTGATTCAGTCTCAGGTGAATTTTCAAGTGGCCGTTACACAAGTGGACCATGCAACGGGAGATCTGCTGGATCATCATCACGTGCAGATCGTGGAGCCGGCAAAATGAAGTTCTCACCGCGGAACCGGGGCAACTCCAGAGCCAATCGGCGCAGCGGGCTGCTAGCGGGAGCTGGCGATTCGCGCAAGCAAGATACTGAATGTTGATTTGACGCTACCGGAGAGTTAACGGAAAAAACTTGGAGGCGCGGGTGGGATTCGAACCCACGAATGGAGGTTTTGCAGACCTCTCCCTTGGGCCACTTGGGTACCGCGCCGAACTTTCAAGTATAGCAAAACTTGGCTGAACACCGCGCCGCAGCACCCCCGCGCTGCGATGCGGCCCCTCTACTTCTTCTCCACCGGAAGCAAGAGCTTTGCTTCGCGGAGAAATCTTGCCGATTCTTCGGGGGGCGTCGGGTTGATGTAAAAGCCGGTGCCCCATTCAAATCCGGCGACTTTGGTGAGCTTGGGAATAATTTCGATGTGCCAGTGATAGTGGTCGTTGATCTCTTCGCCGATCGGCGAGGTGTGGATCATGAAATTGTATGCCGGGCGGTCGAGGACGGCGTCGAGCCGCATGAGCGTATCTTTCAACATGCGGGCCAGGCTGGCGTACATCGAGCTTTGATTGTTTTCGTAGGAAGAGCCGTGGACTTTCGGGAGCAGCCACATTTCAAACGGAAAGCGCGGCGCGTAGGGGGCTAAGGTGATGAAGTGCTCGTTTTCGCCGATGACGCGCTCGCCGGTGTCGCGTTCCTGACGGATGATGTCGCAGAAAATGCAGCGCTCTTTTTCGTCGTAGTAGTGCCAGCAGCTATCGACCTCTTCGCGAACGCGGCGCGGGACGATGGGTAGCGCGATGAGTTGGGAATGCGGATGCTCGACGGTGGCGCCCGCGGCTTCGCCGTGATTTTTGAAAATCAGCACGTAGCGGAAGCGTTTGTCGTTTTTCAAATCGAGCATGCGGTCGCGGTAGGCCCATAAAACATCTTCCACGGAACGCTCGGGAAGGGTGGCCAGCGTGGCTTTGTGATCGGGCGACTCGACGATCACCTCATGCGCGCCGACACCGTTCATTTTGTCGAAGAGGCCTTCGCCTTCGCGATCGAGATCGCCTTCGATTCCCAGCGCGGGAAATTTGTTGGGGACGACGCGGATATTCCAACCGGAAGTGTTGGCGCCGCCGCCGTTTCGTCCGTAGACGAGAATTTCGGGCGGCGTTTTCGCTTCGTTGCCCGCGCAGAACGGACAGTTTTTTGGATCCCCCGCGATGACGCTTTCGCGGAGGAATTCGTTGGGGCGCTTTCCGCGTTCGGTGGAAATGATGACCCAGCGGCCCGTGATGGGATCCTTGCGCAACTCCGGCAAAGCAGTCCTCCTAAAATGTGCTCAGGAACAAGAGCGCGGGGCATAAACCCGCCGTCCTGAGATTGTACCGCGTCCGGCCCTTGCGCGAAGCCGTTCTCGCAATTTCGATTTACATTTGCGGGCTGAAGGCGTCTTTGTGCAAGCGGACGACAGGCGGCCGGCCCGGTTCGTTGTCGATGGCCACAACGTCAAAACGGCAGGGGCATGCGGCGACGTGGCGCTCCGCGAGAAAGCGCTTCGCGGTCCTGACAACGACGTGTTGCTTGCCGGGCGTGATGCTTAACTCCGGCAGCGCGGACATTTCGTCTCGCATCGTGCGCGTTCGCACTTCGACGAAGGCCAGCGTTTCTCCGTCGTATCCGACGAGATCGATTTCGCCCTTCACGCCGCGCGGGGTGTAATTGCGAGCCACGAAAACGTAGCCGTGGCGGCGGAGATACCAATACGCGAAAGTTTCTCCGCGCACGCCGGTGCGGCGCGCTTCGTGCTTTTTCGCGGGACTCGCGGCGTTTTCTTCGTCGCGCAGCCCGTGGCGGGCGGCCCAGGAAACAGCATGATAGATCAAACGTGAAACGATCGGCATGGCATTCGGCACAGGCGATGCAATAGTGCGGAAGTATAAACAAAAACCCCGCGGCTGCCACGTTTCTTCTTTGGCGGCCACGGGGTTGGTCTCGATGGTTTTGCGAGTTTTACGATTCGCGAGATTTGCGGGTCAGACCAGCTTTTCTACTTCGCGGAGGCAGTCTTCGAGGGTCCGGACGGCGAAGTCGGCCTGTTCCTCGTCGATCAAAAGCGGAGGAGAAAGACGAATGGTGTTTTCTCCGGCGCCGAGGATGCAAAGGCCCTTGTGAAAAGCCGCGTCGACAATCGCGTTGCGGAGGTCGGCAGCTTTTTCCTTGGTCCGCTGATCCCGAACGATTTCGATGCCGACCATCAAGCCGCGTCCGCGAACATCACCGACGATTTTGAAATTCTTGGTCCAAGCGGCCAGGCGGCGGAAGAGATAGTCGCCGATGCGTTGGGCGTTCTCCATGTATCCGCTCTCGACGAGGTCCATGGTGGCAAGCGCTGCGGCGATGCAGACGGGGTTGCCGCCGAACGTGGTGCCGTGAGCGCCGGGCTTCCAGCGCATGACGGTTTCCTTGGCGATGATAGCGCCGAGCGGCATGCCGCTGGCGATGCCCTTCGCGGAGCACACGATGTCGGCTTCCACTCCCGCGTGCTCGTGAGCCCACCACTTTCCGGTGCGGCCGATGCCGGACTGGACTTCGTCCATGATGAGCATGATGCCGTGCTGGTTGCAGATGCGCTGCAACTCCTGCAAGAAGAATTTTGGCGCGGGAACGTAGCCGCCCTCGCCCTGAATCGGCTCAATGATGATTCCGGCAACGTCTTCGGGATCAAAGAGGCGCTTGAAAATTTGACCTTCGAGCTGTTCGAGAATTTCCGCGCCGCAGGTTTCGGCGGTGTGACCGTGCGCGCAGCGATAGGCGTAAGGATAGGGGATGTGCTCGATGCCGCTGAGTAGTCCGCCGAATCCTTTGCGCTGCGTGGATTTGGAGGCGGTCAGCGAAAGCGAGCCCAGGGAACGGCCGTGAAAGCAGCCGTAGAAGGCGATGAGTTTGTCGCGCTTGGTGGCGTAGCGCGCGAGCTTGATGGCGCCTTCGACTGCTTCGGTGCCGGAGTTGGTGAAAAATACTTTCTTGGCTTCGGCGCCGGGCATGGTGGCGGCGAGCTTTTCCGCGAGCTGCGGCATGCTTTCGTAATAGAAATCGGTGCCGGACATGTGAATCAGTTCCGCGGCTTGTTTCTGGATGGCGGCGACAACTTTCGGATGGCAGTGGCCCGTGGAGCAAACGGCGATGCCGGCGGCGAAATCCAGGAAGGAGTTTCCGTCCACATCTTCGACGATGGCGCCGTGCCCGCGCTTGGCGACGAGAGGATAGTCGCGGGTGTAGGACGGGGACATGAATTTGGCGTCCTGCTCGATGACGCGCTTTGCTTTGGGGCCGGGGAGCTGGGTGATGAGCTTCGGAAATTTCGTTTCGGTGGCGGCAATCATGATGTCCTCCTCATCCTCTAAACGGATGATTTGTAAGCAGTTATTGTGGATTGGCTGCTTCTGGACAGGTGCACGCATACACCCCTAGTGGGCTGCGCCCTGCCAAGGGAGAGGACTTAATCGACGCCGTAGAGGTTGGGACGGACTTCGGCGGGAGAGAAAGCGCCGGGAAGATTCTGGATGTTGATGATGGTCATTTGCGTTTCCAGCGGACAGTTCCGTCCTTCATGTCCTCTAGAAGTATACCACGATCGGTGAGTTCTTTGCGGAGGCGATCGGAGGTGGCGAAGTCGCGGCGCTTCTTGGCGGGGTTGCGTTCTTCGACGAGCTTTTCGATTTCAGCGTCATCGGGACCGCTGTCGGCGGTGCCGTAACCGAGAGCGCGGAGCTTTTCTCCGTCGTTATCTTCCATCACAGCGAACACGGCGTCGAAAGCAGCCAACAATTTTTGAACGGCGGCGACATCGCCCTGGCGAAATTCGCCCTTGTCGATGGCGATGTTTCCTTCGCGAAGCAGATCAAAGATTGCGGCCAAAGCGCGCGCGGTGTTCAGGTCATCGGAGAGGCCGGCGTCGAATTCGCCGGCGGCTTTTGCGATGCGCGCGGCCATGCCTTTTTGCTGGCCGGCGGGGAACTTCGTTTGCTTCAAGCGATCCGCGAAATTGCGGAGGCGATCGACGGAGCTGGCCGCCGACTGTAAACCATCGAAGGTAAAATTGAGCTGCTTGCGGTAAGGCACGCTGGCCAGCGCAAAACGAAGCGCGGAAGGTTTATAACCCTTGGCGAAGAGATCGCGCAGAGTGAAGAAATTGCCGAGCGATTTGGACATCTTTTCGCCCTCGACAAGAAGGTGCTCGGCGTGCAGCCAGTATCGAGCGAAGGGCTTGCCGGTCGCGCCTTCACTCTGCGCGATTTCATTTTCGTGATGCGGGAAGGCAAGATCGATGCCGCCGGTGTGAATGTCCAGAGTGTCGCCGAGATACTTCATGGCCATGGCGGAGCATTCGATGTGCCAGCCCGGGCGCCCCTTGCCAATCTCGGTGTCCCAGAAGTGCTCGCCCGGCTTGGGCGCTTTCCACAACGCGAAATCACGCGCGCTCTCTTTTTCGTAACGATCGTTGTCCACGCGCGCGCCGGCTTGAATGCCTGCAACATCGATCTTGGAAAGTTTCCCGTAATTGGGGAATTTCGAAATGCGGTAGTAGATCGAGCCTTCGCTGTCGTAGGTGAAAGACTTTTTTTGCAGTCGCTCGATGAGCTTCACCATGCTGTCGATGTTGTCCGTCGCTCGTACCCAGTGCTCAGGCGCTTCCACGCTCAACGCTTTGCAATCGTGGAAGAACGCTTGTACGAATTTCTCGGTGTACTCGCGAATGCCGACGCCCGCCGCAGCGGCGTTGGCGATGATGCGGTCGTCCACGTCGGTCAGGTTCATGACGTGGTTCAACTTGAGCCCGCGCAACTTCAGAAAGCGCCGGAGCAAGTCCTGAAAAACGAAAGTGCGGAAGTTGCCGATGTGCGCGTAGTCGTAGACCGTTGGGCCACAGGTATACATGCGGACTTCGCCGGCTTTTTGCGGGACGAAGGGTTCGACCTTGCCCGACAAGGTATTGTGAAGCTGGATTTCGGCCATGTGCTCTAGACGGTCACTTTCTGTGCGTGCGCAAACGCTAGATTGTAGCCGAGGCCTGCAAACGGGAGCAATGCGGGAGGGAGCGGAAAGGTAAGCCCGAAGGCGAGGTAGTGCCAGAGGGGATGACTACGGCATCTGCGGGGACACACGTTGCAAAGCGCCGGTTTGGCATGAGTCTAGGAGAGGTTCGAAATAACGAAGCTCTTTTGAAAGCGTCAGGCAGTCAGTTTCTTGTGCCCTATGGTCACAACGAGAACGCCGAGCATTCCGGCAATGAGCAGTACCAGCGTGGAAGGCTCTGGAACGGGTGTGCCGCTGATGATGACTGGGCTGGCAGGTGTGCTTCCGGTGTCTACCCAGGAGGAAGCCGGCGCAAAGTCGCGGTCAACGCAGCCCCTGACGCAAGTCAGTTGATTGCCCAGAACCACTCCGGCGCCCAGTTGCATCGTGGGAGAACTTAAGGATCCCCAATACGCGTTGCCGCTGGATTGCGAAAAGAATACGTCGTAGGTTCCGCTGCCGAGGGTCAATCCACTGAGAAACACGTTCGTACCCGAACTCGTCAGATTCAAAGTTGCAGAGCCAATCACGTTGGAAGGGGTCGACAGCGGACCCATGGAGTCCGTCAGCCAGATAGTGACCGTGGCGGATCCCTCCGGCAACTGGAAAGTGGGAATAATCGACACATTGGAGTAGTTCTGGCCAAGGGTGAAGGAAAACCCCTGCCAGATCGTTCCTCCCGGTGCACTGCCGATGAAGAAGCCCCCGGAAGCTGACGTCGTGCCCGTCAGTCCGACAAGGATGGAATCGGCACGGGCCACCATGGAAGTGGCAAGAGCAAGGCAAAGAATGAACAGCAGCCGCAGAGCAGACTTCCGGAGGAAAAACCTGGAAAACTCAAGTTGTCGCATCGCTATGCTCCTTTTACCTGGCTACGGGTACCAATGCCAGCTCTTCGGAAGGCGCTGGGAGCTTCCCCGAAACGCGACGGCCTCGGAGAGGTAGACCTGTAGTGTCGAACAGATTAGTAGTGTTCTCAGATGGCGCCTCGTATCGTCGCAAGTCAACAACAATCGCAAGTACCGGCGGTACTGTTTTTTGGCGGTGCGTAAATGGCTGCGGCGCCACCCGGGGAAATTTGCAGCGCGACTGGCTTTCTGCTGCAATTGACGCTCGGGGGGTTGACAGTTAGATTCCAACTCTCACGTTCAGAGGAGTCCTGGATGAATCGTTGGCGATTGGCTGGTGTGATTCTGATGGCTTGCACGTTGGCAGAACCGCCTTTTGCTCAGGAGGCGACCAAGAGCGGTGAGGCGAAGCTGTTGACTCCGGAAGCCTCGCTTAATTTACGCGCAATTTCCGATCTGCAGTGGTCTCCCGACGGCCTCAGGCTCGTGTTTGTGGTGACGGAGGCGCCAAAGGGCGAGGGACGCTTGAAGCATATCTGGCAGTACGACAAACGCAGCGGCGGAGTTCGGCAATTCACTTACTCGACGAAATCGGAATCGTTGCCGCGCTGGTCGCCGGATGGCAAGCAACTGGCGTTTCTTTCCGACCGCGACGAGCAGGAACAAATCTACGTCATGCGCGCGGATGGCGGCGAAGCCACTGCGGTAACCAAAGGAAAGCGGGGGGTGAAGAGTTTTGCCTGGTCGCCCGATAGCAAGTTGATCGCTTTTCTTGCGCCGGATGCGAAAACCGACGAGGAAGAAAAAAAGGAAAAAGCAAAAGACGATGCGCACGTGAAAGATAAGGAAGACAAGCACGCGCGGATTTGGCTGCTGACGTTGGCTTCCGGTGAGACAAAGGCATTGACCAAGCCGAACATTGAGGTGAAAGAAATCGCGTGGCTGCACAAATCTGATGGATTGGTGTTTGCGGGTACCGATCATCCCGAGTCCGATGAGGAAACGGACCGCATCTTCAGTTTGCGCGTGGCGGACAGCATGGGAAATGCTTTGATCGCGCCGCACGGCCCGTTTGGCGAACTGCGCGTTTCGGTGGATGGAAAAACGATTAGCTATGTGGGCTGCCGCGAAGACGGCCCGTCCCCGCACGACCTGATGTTGCTCGATCCCGGCTCGCACGCCGCACGCAACCTGACGGGCGAGAGCGTGGACCGCCCGATCCACGAGTATCAATGGCAAAAGGATGGGAGCCTGATGGCCATCGTTGGCGACGGTTTTCGCAACAGGCTTGTATCGTTCACGGCGGAGGGCGCGCCGAAAGACGCTCCCGCTCCGAAGCTGCCGAATCTCGCGGGATTCGCCGTTTCCGAGGCGGGCGATGTGGCGTTCGTGGGACAAAGCGCAACGCAACCACAGGAGTTGTGGCTGTGGGACCAGAAAACGGAGGCTCGCCAGCTATCGCACATCAATGATTCTTGGAAGCAGTTTACATTGAGCGCGCCGGAGTTTTACAAGTACAAATCGTTCGACGGGCTGATGATTGAAGCGGCGCTGCTGAAGCCAGCCGGGCACGATGGAAAAACGAAGTTGCCGCTGATCGCGGTGATCCATGGCGGTCCGACGGGAAATTGGAGCGACTCGATTGAAACCTGGGGACAATTGCTTGCGGCGCGCGGGTATGCCGTTTTCTATCCAAACATTCGGGGATCGAGCGGCTACGGACAGAAGTTCATTGAAATGAATCGCGGTGATTGGGGCGGCGGGGACTTTAAGGATGTGATGGCGGGCGTGGACGATCTGATTGCGAAAGGTGTCGCTGATCCGGAAAAACTGGCAATCGGAGGCTGGTCCTACGGTGGATACATGTCCGAGTGGGCCATCACGCAGACGCCGCGATTCAAGGCGGCGGTTTCGGGCGCAGGGCTCTCGAATTTGATCTCCGAGTATGGGACGGAGCAGGGCCCGTCCTACGATGAATGGTTCTACGGCGTTCCGTATGAAGCAGACAAGATCGCCGGGTTCTTAAACAGTTCGCCGTTCGTGCACCTGAAGGACGCGAAGACTCCGACTCTCATCCTTCAGGGAGATGCCGATAGCGTGGATCCGCTGGGGCAGAGCTTGGAGCTTTATCGGGGCCTTAAACGGTATGGCGTGGAAACGGAACTGGTGGTTTACCCGCGTGAGCCGCACGGCTTCCACGAGGAAAAGCATCTCCTCGACCGTGTCAACCGCATCCTCAGCTGGTACGACAGATATCTAAAACCTCAGCCAGCCAAGTAGCTTCAGCACGCGTTTATTTAGAGACAAAAATGGAAAAACACGAAACGCCAAAATTTCCATGCTACGAAGCTAGGACAATCGAAGGTGGTGATACCACCGAGAAATCCATGTGGCGCCAAACTGTGGTCGGCGTTTACGAAATTACCGCTGAAGGGGAAAAACTTCTAGGCGAGTACAACCGAAACTATCCTACGCAGTTTCGCGATTTCTGTCACTTCCAACTTCGGGGAAAACATCTAGCTTTGTACAGTTCCAACTACACATGCACGCGAATCATGGAAATTCAGCCAGGTCAGGGATTCAAAGATATTGGAGGTGAAGAGCCACATAGCTTGGGATTCTGTCCAACTGACTACTATGTTCCTCAGTTAAAAGAGCGAGTCTCTGAAGATGTAGAGCTATATTCTCATCCTGAAGTGAGCTGGAAAGATTTTGTTAAGAATATTCCAGAAGGCTGTTGGTATGAAACCGAGGGCAAGCGCAAATCGATCTATCAAACTGCTCCGCTAAACTCCCCCGAAGAGTTCAAGAGACGCTTACGTGAGGACCCCGGAGGATTCGAGACCGGCCACATTTTCTACCCTCAAACAATGGGATTTGTCGCAGGTTGCGTCTGGGGCGACGATAGCTCATGGAAGATTCAGTACCTCGACCTCTCCAAGGCTGACGAGGGCATCCTAAAAAGAGATGAGCGATTTGGATACATAGAACTGCCCCACAAAATGACCCTGCAGGAGGCAATCGACACTGAATATAGCTACTACGTTGAAGATGAAGGACTTCACAGAGTCCGAATTACCAGTTCTAGCGACTACTGGATTGAGACTGGGAAAAGAGTGAACCCTGTTGGATAGCATGCAGGAAGAGTTTCGGTAGCGGTCGTCTTGTGGCTCCCTAGTAAGGACCACCATTCCTAGTACCTCCTTTACAGAGCCGCTACTTCATGTTAGTCTTTTTTCCCGTACCGCCATCTACGCGCCAGGCGGCTAGGCTCTGATCGAGAACCTGCCAAACGTTTGCCTAAGCGGCTGTAAAGCAGCCGACTTGTCGCTCGAAGCGACCTCCTCTCGAGGAATACAGCGTCGTCTCTCTTCGCGCGTTTTGCACGCGGCCCAGCGGTGTGTGGATGCGGTGCGATGCCGGGGACAAAGGGGACATCTTGCTTAAGCTGCGCAAAGTGGAAATCGTTGGATTTAAGTCGTTTTGCGAGCGCACCGTGGTGACCTTCAGCGGCTCGGGTACGACCTGCATTGTCGGGCCCAATGGTTGCGGCAAATCGAACGTGGTGGACGCCATTTCGTGGGTGCTGGGCGAGCAGAGCCATAAGTCCCTGCGCGCTGAGCGCATGGCGGACTGCATTTTCAATGGAACGACGAAGAGGCCGCCGCTGGGACTCGCTGAAGTTACCATCACGATGGAAGACGCCGAGCTCGCGGAAGCGGCGCGTTTTGTGCTGGATACCGCCGAATCCGCGGAGATGGCCTCTTTGACGGACGGAGTCGTGGCAAGTGAAGAAGGCGCCTCATTCGAGGGCGCTCCCGACAGCACCACTACCGAGATTCTCTCGCTCGACCCCGCGCAGGCCCCCGAAACGCAAGAGTTGACTCTGGATGCTCCCGTCGAGGCAGGAAGCAAGTTTAAGAAGAAGAAAAAGGGAGCAGATAAGCCGGTGCTGGTCACGAAACCCGGTGAGGTGGTGGTCAGCCGGCGCTTGTACCGCTCGGGTCAAAGCGAATACCTAATCAACGGGCGCGTGGGCCGTCTGCGCGACATCCAAGAGATGTTTATGGGCGTCGGGCTGGGGCCAGATTCCTACGCCATTATCGAACAGGGACGAATCGGGCTCATTCTCTCCACCAAACCAATGGAGCGTCGCGCCATCATCGAGGAAGCGGCAGGCGTCACAAAGTTTAAAACGAAGAAGCGTCTTGCCGAAGCCAAGCTCGAATCCTCCAAGGTGAATCTTTCGCGCGTGAACGACATCGTCGTGGAAGTGGAGAAGCAGCTTGGCTCGCTAAAGAGGCAGGCGGCCAAGGCGCGGCGTTACACGGAAATTCGCGACCAGATGCGCGGAATCGTCCGGCAGATGCTGGCCGGAAAAGCGCGCGAACTGGACGCGGAAGCCGAACGCGTCGCCAAGCAACTGGAGGACCTGACGGCCAGCGAAACGAAGCATGCCACAGCCATTCAGCAACAGGAGGGTGAGCAAGACCGTCTGAATCAGCGCATTTACGAGCTGGACGCGGAAATCCGGCAAAACCAGAATGTTTTGAATCTCACGGCGCTGGAAGTCGACCGCAGCGAAAATCGCATTGCGTTTAACCGCCAGCGATCGGAAGAGCTTGGGACACGCCACAGCCAGATCAGCGCGGAAGTGACGCAAGCCACGGCGCAGGCGGCCGAATGCGAAGGCCGCAGTGCCGCACAGATCCGAGCGGTGACGCTGTTGCGCGAAGAGTCCGGGGTGCTCACCGGGCGCGTGGAAGAGTTGGCTGCGCGCGCGGAATCCCGCGCCGCTGAAATTTCCGAGTCGGAAGCGCGTATCCAATTGCTGCGGCGCGCGGCTTCGGAAGCCGGCGAAAGCCTGCTGCGGCTGCACGGAGAGCAGAAGCAGGCGGAAGAGGCGCTGGTTCATCAGTCGGAAGCCTTGCGGAAGCTGGAATCCACCGAACATGAACTGTTGGAGACCTCGATTCGGGTGCGCGATGACGCCGAGCGCGCGGCGCACGATTTCGAATCGGCTTCGGGCCAATTGAATTCCCTGAAACAATCGGCCGCGGAGATGCAGGCGAAGATCGCGCAGCTTCGCGAGCAGCGCGAAACACTGAGCAAACAAGCGGACGCGGTGCACGATTCGGTTGTGGGCGTGCGCGCGCGGCATTCCACTCTGACGCAGATTTTGAATGATCGCTCCTACACTGCCGACGCGGTGCAGAAACTCTTCGCCGCCAACGAGCGCGGCGGCGGAGAAGGTTTCCGCGCCGTGGGAGTTCTGGCCGATTATGCCGAGGTGGAAGAAAAACACGAGTCGGCCGTGGAACAATATTTGCGGGACGAATTGGAATATGTAGTTGTGGAGACGTACGACCATGCGCGCGCGGGCGTTTCGATGCTGCGTGATGAAGTCGGCGGCCGCGCGACATTTTTCGTGGATTCCCTGCGCAACCTGCGCCTGGCGGAATACGAACCCATCGTGAATTTCCGCGTGGAAGACGGCGTCATTTCGCGTCTGGATAAGCTGGTAGAGTTTCGCGATCCTCTTGGCGCCGCGGCTAAACAATTCCTGCCGCGCCTGCGCGCCGCTTATTTGACGGACGACGCGGTGGCTGCGGAAAAACTGGCGCGCGATAATCCGCAGTACGCGTTCGTCACGCCCGAGGGCACGTGTTATCAGGGCCGGATGGTGACCGGTGGCCGTGCTGACGAAGCGGGGCCGCTTGGAATGAAACGCGAACTTCGCGCGCTGGACGCCGAGGTTGCGCAGCTTGAAAAAGATTTCGCGAAGAAGCAGGCGGCGCTGGAAACCATCGCTGCGGAGCTTCAGTGCGCCGAACAGTCGCTCGATGCGACCAACACACAGCAGCGCGAAGCCGAGCGGGGGGTGATTTCCGCTACGCATCGCCACAATCAGATGCAGAGCGAACTGGCGCGGCTGGGCCTGGAGTTGACGGTTTGCCAAAACGAGCTTCGGCGCATCCGGCAGGACGTCGAGCAGGCGCGGCAGCGCGCCGAACGCGCTAAGAATCAGCACGCCACGGCCGCGACGACGCGGGCAGAAGCAGAAGCAGAGGGCACGCGCCTCAGCGAATCGCTGACGCAACTCCGCGAATCGATCCAGGCGGAACAAAATGAATTGGCCGCCGGCCGCGCCGAGTTGGCGGCGATGAACGAGCGCTTGACGGCGGCGGAAGCCATCGCCACGCGTTTGATCGAGGAACGCGCGGAACTGAACCGCCGCGAAGCAGCGCTGCTCCAGCAGGTCACTTCCATCACGGACGAGACCTCCGCGCTGACATTGCAGAGCGAGGAGCTTGCGCGGCAACTCGAAGGCCTGCGCGGCGAAAAGCTGCGCCTGGAAGTTCGCCAGCGAGAACTCGAACAGGAGTGGAACGCCGCGCGCACGCGCGTCACGCAAATGGAAGATCATTTGCGCATGGGGCGCCAGTCTTTGCAGGATCTTCGCGAACAGCGCGGCCACGCGGAAATTGAGAAGGCCAAGAACGACTCGGACCGGCAGCATCTGCGCGAAACCTGCATGACGGAAGTCAACGCGCAGCCGGAAGATTTGATCGCCACGGAGACTGCATTCATGTCCGGCGATGAGCTGGCGCTCGCCGAAACCAACTACCGAGAGATGAAGCAGCGCATCGATTCCATGGGCCCCGTCAACATGATGGCGCTCGAAGAGTTCAACGAATGCGAGCAGCGCTTCACGTTCCTCACGCGCGAGCGCGATGATTTGCTGCAGTCCATCGCTGACACGCATCAAGCCATCACCGAGCTCGACCTGGCGACCAAGGAAAAATTCGAGCACGCCTTCCACGCCATCAACAAGAGTTTCTCCGAAGCGTTCACCACCATTTTCGGCGGTGGTATGGCGGAGATGCGGTTGACGGAACCGGACAGCTCCGGCGACGCGGGCATCGACATCGTCGCTTCGCCTCCCGGCAAGCGCATGCAAAATATTCTGTTGCTCTCCGGCGGCGAAAAGGCCATGACCGCGCTCGCGCTGCTCATCGCCATTTTCCGCTATCAGCCGAGCCCGTTCTGTATCCTGGACGAAGTCGATGCGCCGCTCGACGAAGCCAACGTTGGCCGCTTCACGCGCCTCATCGGCGAAATGAGCGGCCAGACACAATTCATTATAGTCACGCACAACCGCAAGACCATGGAGATGGGCAGCGTCCTCTACGGCGTGACGATGCAGGAGCCCGGCGTCTCCAAGCTCGTCAGCGTCCGCTGGGAAGGCGATTCCGTTCCCGCGCCCAAGCAGCAAGCCGCGGCCGCTTCCGCGGCTTAGCAATATTTATCTTTTCTAAATGTGGGGCGTAACGTCTCGCGCCCCGCGTTTCTTGCTTCTACAGGGAACTTTTCCGCACACCACGTTCCAATTGAAGATTGCGTCCCCTGCTACTCTCAAAATTTCCACTGCTACAGCCTTTGACTTCGCGTGGCGCTGCGCTAAAATGCAATGCACTTAGTCGGGGGAAATTGTTTCGTGTCCGCCAGTTCTGCCATGCGCGTCATTCGTGAAACGGAATTCGCCGGGATTGCGCCCGCCGCTCGCGGGAAGGTCCGCGACATTTACGATCTCGGCGACAAACTGCTGATCGTCGCCACCGACCGCCTTTCCGCTTTTGACGTGGTGATGCCCACGCCCATTCCCGACAAAGGCCGTGTTCTCACGCAACTTTCTCTATTCTGGTTCAATTTGTTAAACGCCATCGTCCCCAATCACGTCCTCAGCGCAACCGACTTTCCCGCCACGTTCGACGCTTACCAAGAAGAACTCGCCGGCCGCTCCATTGTCGTTCGCAAAACTCAGCCTCTACCCATCGAATGCGTGGTGCGCGGGTACGTCTCCGGTTCCGCGTGGAAAGATTACCGCGCCACGGGAAAAATTTGCAGCGTCGATCTGCCGCCCGGTTTGCGCGAATCGGACAAACTTCCCGAACCCATTTTCACGCCGGCCACCAAGGCCGCCACCGGCCACGACGAAAACATTTCGTTCGAGCAAGCAGCGCAGCTCGTCGGCAAAGATCTCGCCGAACGCGTGCGCAACGTCAGCATCGAGATTTATCAACGCGCCGCAGCCTACGCCGAGCCTCGCGGCGTCATCCTCGCCGACACCAAGTTCGAATTCGGTTTGCTCAACAATGAGTTGATCTGGATCGACGAAGCCCTCACGCCGGATTCTTCCCGCTTCTGGCCCGCCGCGCAGTACAATCCCGGGGGCCCCCAGCCCTCATTCGACAAACAGTTTGTTCGCGACTACCTGGAGAGCATCCACTGGCCGAAAACCCCACCCGGGCCGGAATTACCTCCTGAGGTTGTCGCTTCAACCCGCGCCAAATACCGGGAAGCGTATCGCGTCCTGGTTGGCCACGAGTTGGACTAGCAAGCCCGGACCCTCGCACCAAAAAATCTGCGGAGCGTGTCATTGTGAAAGATCAATTGGAAGGGCTCGTCGCCCAAATGGTTGAGCGCGGCATTTTGTTTGACGAAGCCGTGGGAGAATTCGAGAAACGTTTCATCAAGCGCGTCCTGGACCGCTCCAACGGCAACCAATCCCGCGCCGCGGAAGTCCTCGGCATCCATCGCAACACGCTCAGCCGCAAGATCGACGAGTACAAGCTCGATTCAAACGGCCACCATCGCCGCGTGCGCTAAGAATCCCCCTTGATCCCAAAACAAAACCGCTCTCCGGGGCCTCCGGAGAGCGGTGAAGTTTCCTCATAGACTGCGAGAACGATCAGCTGTTGGGCTTCTTCGGCGCAGGCTTATGCACCGGCTTCTTCGCTCCCTTTTCCTTCGGGATATCTTCGTCGTTTATTTTGGCCTTTTCGAAATGCAGCATGAAAGCAGGATCGGGATCGTAAGAAACCAGCGTCCCCGTAAAGTGGATCGGGCTGTCTTTCTCCACTCGTGCCGCTTCAGGCTGGCCACCCACTTTGACATCCATGTTGGGCGTGGTCGCCGCTTCGAATTCGGCGTCGCTCGTCACGAACGCCACCTTGAATTCCACCGAGTCCGTCCCCGCGATTACCTCAATGGCTTTCCCGGGAATGCCGGGTGCGCCAAAGTCCAGGCCGCACGCCGCCAGCCAGGTGAGCTTGCCTTTGTCGCCGCCTGCTTTCAAGTCGGCGACAACGCTCGCGATGGTCATATCCTTCTGCACCGCGCTGAGGTCCGTCGCGCTCGCAAGCTTGTAGCTTTCGGGACGGTCTAGCGAGCTCCCCGCCAATTGCAAGAGTTCAGCGAGTTCCGCGTCGGTGATGCTGTCGCAGGCCGCCTGCTGATAATTTTGGATCAGCTTGCGCAGGTAGGTCTTGATCTGCTTGGATTGCGCTTCCGTCGCGCTCTTGGCCGTCACCGCCCGCGCGATGGCCCAAAAGCCGTCCATCGTTTGCGGAGGTGTCAGCGCTAGATAAGCTTTGCCCAGGCTGTAAGACGTAACGGCGTCATCCGGCTTCAGTGTGAGCATTACCTTGTAGAAAGAAATGGCCGAAGGATAGTCTTTCTGGTTGATCGCCGCTTGCGCGCCGATGCCGTTCAGAAAAAGTTGCAGTTGCTTTTTCTGCGCGGACCAGGCGTCATCCGTCACGTTGTCGGGTTTTTTCACGTCTTCGAGAGCCTTCAATCCGGCCACCGCAGCCGTCTGGGCAGCCTTGGCGAGATCGGGATTCTTTGCTGCCGCAGGGCCCGTCGTCGGATCCGTGAGCAGCGCGTTGTAAGCAAAGCCGTGGGAATAATAAGCGCTGAACTTCATACCCGCGTCGGCCTTATCCAGCGTCGCCGTCTTGTCCGAGTATTCAATCACTTTTGCGTAGTTCTTCAGCTGGCCGTAGGTCTGCGAGTAGAGCGGATACACATAAATAAGTAGTGCGGAATTCGGATACTTCGCCACGAAATCGTCCAGGCACTTGATCTTCTGCGCCGGTTGCGCCTCTCCCACGCACGCGGTGTACGCGTTGTACTCCGGCATGGTGTATGGCTGCTTGCTGCCGGCTCCCGCGTCTTGCCCGGCCGCCGCCTGACCTCTGGCGCCCGGCGCGTTCCCAAGAACCAAGCCAAGCGACGCGACCAGCGCGAGGCCAGCTATTCCACGTTTTACCTTCATTCCGATTTCTCCTCGCTCGTACTTCTTAACTGGATTTTCTTCTTCCGGTGCACCCCGGTTTGCTGCGGCCGGGAATCCTGCTGGCCCATTGCGGCCAATGAGTTTGATTCGGAAATCCTTGGGATTATAGGAAAGCCGCCCCGCGACTGCAAGACGTTACCCCGCGTGGACTGCATGATTTGATTGTAATTTTACAAATGCCACGCAGTTTCTCATTCACTCGGCCGTCGTTTTCCATGGAGTCCCAAGTCCCGCGGAATGCACTGATGATACGATGAGTGTCGCATAAAAAGAGTGGCCCGCACGAGGAAGATTTCTCATGCCACAAATAAAGGAAATAAATACAGGAAACTCTGCATCCGCGGCGCTCGCAAACGCCGTCGCGCTGGTAACCGGGGGCAGCCGCGGCATCGGACGCGCCATCGCCCTGCGTCTCGCGTCGCTCGGCGCGTCCGTCGCGATCTGCGGCCGGGATATCGCCATGCTTTCCAGCACCGGCAGCGCGTTGAAGGGTACGGGCGCCCGAACACTCTCTCAAGTTGCCGATGTCACCCGCGCCGCGGACATCGAAGCCCTGGTGGGCAAAACGCAATCGGAACTGGGCCCCATCACCATACTTGTCAACAACGCGGGCATTGGCCTCTTCGGCCCAGCCCATGAAAAGTCGGAAACGGATTGGGACCGTGTGCTCGATACCAATCTCAAAAGCGCATTCCTGGTCTCCCGAGCTGTTGTGCCCGGCATGATCCAACGCGGCGGCGGCGACATCATCAACATCAGCTCGCTCGCCGGAAAGAACGCGTTCGCCGGCGGAGGCCTCTATTGCGCCTCCAAATGGGGTTTGCAGGGTCTCAGCGCGTGCATGGCCGAAGACCTGCGCGAACACGGCATCCGCGTCAGCATCATCTGCCCGGGAAGCGTGGCCACGGAATTCTCGAGCCGCCCGAAAGATCCCGCCAAGGTGCTCGCGCCCGAGGACGTAGCCCATGCCGTGGCCATGATCCTCACGCAGGGCCCGCGGAGTTTCCTCAGCGAGGTGCACGTGCGGCCGCTGCGCAAGCCGTAGGCGCAAAGAGCGGGTAATATTTCCTCTTGACAATAATCGTTATAACGACTAACTTCTCCTCATGGCCCCGCGCTCCAAAAACTCCTCTTCCCCCGCCCCCCTCGAGGACCGCATCTTCGTCGCTCTTCTGAGGGCCGCGGACTTCGTGGGCCAGGAGGCCGAACAGCTTCTCAAAGCGAAGGGCTTGACCGGGACGCAGTACAACGTCTTGCGCATCCTGCGCGGCGCGGAGCCAGGGGGCTTGCTCTGCCGCGGCATCGGCGAGGCCATGATCTCTCATGATCCGGATATCACGCGCCTTCTCGACCGCATGGAGAAACGCGGGCTCATCACGCGCGAACGGCAAACCGACGACCGCCGCGTGATCAAGACGCGCGTCACGCCGGAGGGGCTCGGCATTCTCAAGAACCTGGACCAGCCGGTTCACGAAATGCATCAGCGCCAATTCCGTCACATGAGCTCGGCAAAGCTGAAAATGCTGGGCGAGTTGCTCGATGAAGTCATCGCGAGAAAGCTGGAATAAACGCTTTTGGGGTTGTGCTTTAAGAGTCCAAATAGCAGTCCATAGGAGAGAAACATGGGAAACTTACTTTCTAGAATCGTTACCGCCGCCGGCATGGCAGCCGTTCTTTCGCTGCCCGCCGTCGGAGCCACCAGCAACTGGCAGATCGATCCATCGCACTCCGCCGCGCAGTTTTCCGTTCGCCACATGGCCATCTCGACGGTGCGCGGGGGCTTCAGCAACGTGAAGGGCACCGTGGTTTTGGATGACCAGGACGTCACCAAGTCCAGCGTCAATGTGACCATTGACGTCTCCACCGTGGATACGCGCGAGCCAAACCGCGACAAGGATCTGCGCACCGATAAGTTCTTCGATGTCGAGCACTACCCCACCATGTTTTTCAAATCGAAAAAGGTCGAGCAAGTTTCTCCCGGCAAACTCAAGGTCACTGGCGACCTCACCATTCGCGGCACCACCAAGGAAGTGGTCCTGGATGTCGAAGGACCGACCGCTCCCGTGAAAGATCCCTGGGGCAATACCCGCGCCGCCGCGACCGCTACGACCAAGATCAACCGCCAGGATTTCGGCGTAAAGTGGAACGCCACGTTGGATAGCGGGGGAGTTGTGGTCGGCGACGATGTCTCCATCACCATCGACGTGGAAATGATCAAAGCGAAGTAATCTTAAATCTTACTAACAACCAGGCTCGCGTTGCTTTTCATCGGAGCAAGGAAGTTTGAGTCTTGCTCCGATGAGGTTCGTCTATCTCTTGGTGCATCGCCAGGCCGATACCGTGCATCGCCCATGGCAGTTCTATCATCTAAAAATCGCTTTCGAAAAGGACGGCTAACATGCACAATCCGGCTCCGGCAGACCATCCCATCCATGACTTAGTTCGCAACCGCTGGAGTCCTCGTGCCTTCGCGGATAAGCCGCTCGCCCCGGAGGTCCTTCGCAGCCTCTTCGAGGCGGCACGCTGGGCGCCCTCCAGCAGCAACGAGCAACCGTGGGCCTACCTCGTCGCCACGAAGGACGACAAGGAAAACTTTGCCAAGGCCCAGGGCGTTCTCGTCGAGTTCAACCAGAACTGGGCGAAAAACGCTGCCGTGCTTGTGATCGCCGTCGCGGAACTTGGGTTCGCCAAAAACGGCGCCCCCAACCGCAACGCGCAGTATGATGTTGGCGCGGCAACTGCACTTCTTTCCGTGGAAGCCACCGCGCGCGGATTGTTCGTTCACCAGATGGCTGGCTTTGACCCCGAGAAAGCCCGCCAGGTGTTTTCCATTCCCGCAGGCTGGGATGCCATTGCTGCCATCGCCATTGGCTATCCTGGCAACCCGGAATCCCTGCCGCAGCCCTATCGCGACCGCGAAACCGCGCCGCGCAGCCGTAAACCCATAACCGAATTTGTCATGGGAGGCCAGTGGGGGCATACTGCTACATTCCTGGCAAAATAGTTGTTCCTAGAGGACC